>Ga0310811_10000365_pt1 | contig 61801 bp, 53 predicted proteins | sample YCmetagenome_FD_207642 | JGI IMG/M metagenome (GOLD analysis project Ga0310811, IMG submission 207642) | Soil microbial communities from experimental microcosm in Duke University, North Carolina, United States - YC | ecosystem: Engineered > Artificial ecosystem > Soil microcosm > Unclassified ... | reverse complement strand
CGCCTTCCTGCGGCTTTTCCTTGGCGGAATCAGGGATGATGATTCCACCCTTTTTGACTTCTTTCTCGTCGAGCGGCTTCACGAGCACGCGATCTCCGATGGGTTTGATGAGGGCCATATTGGCTTTCTTTCTTTGGTTGTTGTGGTTGTTAACGCAGGTGCCCGGAGCGATGAAGCGCCGGGCACCCTTGGCTAAATTGGCGGGTTACTTTTTCTTGTCCTCGTCGACCATTTCGAACTCCGCGTCAACGACGTCGGCGTCCTTCTTGGCGCTGCCCTGTGGCGGGACGTCGGCCGAGGCCTCGGGGCCCGCGCCGGCTTCGGCGCCAGGCTGGCCCGCGGCAGCGGCGGCCTTGTAGAGGTCCTCGCTCACGGCCTGGAACTTCGTGTTGAGCTCGTCGGAGGCGGACTTGATCGCGTCGTTGTCGCTGCCCTTGAGGGCCTCGCGCACCTTGGCGATCGCGTCTTCGATGTCCTTCTTCTTCGAGCCGTCGAGCTTGTCGCCGAGGTCCTTGAGCTGCTTCTCGCACTGGTAGGCGAGGTTGTCCGCGTTGTTGCGGGTCTCGATCGCCTCCTTGGCTTTCTTGTCCTCGTCGGCGTGAGCTTCCGCTTCGCGCTGCATCTTCTCGACTTCGTCCTTGCTCAGGCCGGAGCTGCCGGTGATGGAGATTTTCTGCTCCTTGCCGGTGCCCAGATCCTTTGCGGAAACGTGGAGAATGCCGTTCGCGTCGATATCGAAGGTCACTTCGATCTGCGGGACACCGCGAGGCGCCGGTGGGATGCCGTCGAGGTGGAACGTGCCGAGATTCTTGTTATCGCGGCTGAGCGGGCGCTCGCCTTGCAGCACCTTGATCTCGACGCCAGGCTGGTTGTCGCTGTACGTGGAGAACGTCTGCGACTTGCGGGTCGGGATCGTGGTATTGCGCGGGATCATCGCCGTGGCGACGCCGCCGGCGGTCTCGATCGCGAGCGTGAGCGGAGTCACGTCGAGCAGGAGCACGTCCTTCACGTCGCCGCGGAGCACGCCGCCCTGGATCGCCGCGCCGATGGCCACGACTTCGTCGGGGTTCACACCCTTGTGCGGCTCCTTGCCGACCAGCGCACGGGCCGTCTCGACGACCTTCGGCATGCGGGTCATGCCGCCGACGAGGACGAGCTCGTTGATCTCGTTCGACTTCAGCTTCGCGTCCGCGAGGCAGGCCTCCACGGGCTTCTTCGTGCGTTCGAAGAGATCGTCGCACAGTTGCTCGAGTTTCGAACGGGTGAGCTTCTTCTGGATGTGCTTCGGACCGGACTGGTCCGCCGTGATGAACGGCAGGTTGATTTCGTATTCCTGCGTCGAGGAGAGCGCGATCTTGGCCTTCTCGGCCTCTTCCTTGATGCGCTGCACCGCGTCGGGCTGCTTGGAAAGGTCGATGCCGCTGTCGGATTTGAACTCGTTGATGATCCAATCCATCAAGCGGTTGTCCCAGTCGTCGCCACCGAGGTGGGTGTCGCCGTTCGTCGCGCGGACTTCGAAGACACCGTCGCCGATTTCCAGCGCGGAGATGTCGAACGTGCCGCCACCGAGATCATAGACCGCGATCTTTTCGTCGGATTTCTTGTCGAGGCCGTAGGCGAGCGAAGCTGCCGTGGGCTCGTTGATGATGCGCAGGACTTCGAGACCCGCGATCTTGCCGGCGTCTTTCGTGGCGTTGCGCTGGGAGTCGTTGAAGTACGCGGGGACCGTGATGACGGCCTGCGTGATCTTTTCGCCGAGCTTTGCTTCCGCGTCGGCCTTGAGCTTCGCGAGGATCATCGCGGAGATCTCCGGCGGGCTGAAGCGCTTCTTCTCGCCGTTCACGTCCACTTCGACATGAGCGTCGCCGTTGGAGGCTTCGACGAGCTTGTAAGGAACACGCTCGAGCTCACCCTTCACCTCCGCATATTTGCGGCCCATGAAGCGTTTGACGGAGAAAACAGTGTTCGAGGGGTTCGTGACCGCCTGGCGTTTGGCCGCCTGGCCCACGAGACGTTCGCCCGATTTGGAAAATGCGACTACGGATGGCGTCGTGCGCGCACCTTCCGAGTTTTCAAGGACCACCGGCTCCCCGCCTTCCATGACGGACATGCAGGAGTTGGTGGTTCCGAGGTCGATACCTAGAATTTTTGACATATTTGGAAAATACCTTCCCAAGGATTCAGCAATACCCGGGCCGAAGTTGAGAAAGTGTACATAAGTTATTCTTCATAAGTTAGTTATTCGCTCTGACAAAAGATTTGCACCTCTAGTAATTGCGCCGATTTGGCTCAAAGTGCGCCAGACTGCGACCCGAGATGCGCAGTTTTGGCGCTGTCAGTCGTTCCATAGGCCCTATGGGTCTTATAAGTCGTATAGGTCCTATCGATTTCCGAAACAAGCAGCCGCAGCCCCACCGCCGCAGCCCTTTCCACTCGCAAAACCCTTCCGCAAAAGACATCAATCTCCGCGTGAGTGCCTCAACCAACGATCGGCGGGCCTTGATCGCCTTCATCGCCCCCTTCGCGCTGTTCGAACTCGGTCTAGCCTTGGTCAGCGGTGTGAAGATGCTGGCGGGGAAGTCCGACCAGCTGTTGCTGGCTCAGCCAATGTACTGGGTTTATCCACTACAGGCGCTTGTCTGCGCGGTGGCGCTGATTGTCTTTTGGAGAAACTACGACTTCGGCTCACAGCGACCGCTGCCCCTTGCCGTCGGCGTTGGGTTACTGGTTTTCGTTCTCTGGGTCAGCCCACAACTTTTTTTCGGCCAACCGCATCGATTGGACGGCTTTGACCCAACGGTATTTGCCAATTCCCCTGGCCTTTATTGGGGCACGGTGATCGCCCGCTTCTTTCGTTTCGTGATCGTCGTTCCTTTGATCGAGGAGATTTTCTGGCGCGGATTTCTTCAGCGATACCTCATCAACGAACAGTTCACCAAGGTCCCTTTTGGCAGCTACACGCACCTGAGTTTCTGGGGCGTGACCATCCTTTTTACCTCGATCCACCTCATGGCTGACTGGCCGGCGGCATTCATCACGGGTGCTGTCTTTGGCTGGCTCACCGTGCGTACCAAGAGCCTGCTTGCTACCGTCACCGCTCACGCGGTGGCGAATCTTGCCCTGGGCCTCTACATCATGGCCACGAAGCAGTGGGGCTTCTGGTAGGCGAGCCTACGTCCAGATGAAGAGCTGTCCGCAATGGGGGCAGGCGTTTCGTGTGGGGTTGATCGGGCCGTTGCAGGAAGGGCAGAGCGTCGTGAGTTCCCGTGAGACTTGGAGCTGCTTGCTGGGGGCGATTTCTGTCTCCCCGAGCATGGAGCCTGCGTTGAAGTCCGCGCCGATGCGCAGGCCCTCGATTTCCTCATAGGGGAGGCTGGCGATCAGTTGGGAGCCTTGCTCTCTGGCCTCTTTCAGGACCCGCACGGTTTTCGTGTGCAGGAAGAAAAATGCGGCCAACGGCGGAACTGCCAGGGCGATGGCCAGACCGATCAGCACCGCGATGTTTCCAGCCGCCAGGGCCGGGGCGCGAGCTCCCTGGACGGAAAGAGCAGTCGAGCCAGCGGCCTGCATTTCCGCCAGTGCGGTCAGCAGGCAGAAGATCGCCGCGATCACGCCGCCGCCGACCATGCTCCAGAGCATGAGGTCGAAGTTCCGACGTTCGAGCCGGGCGCGATCCTCGAGCCGGGTCTCGACCGGCCCACGCCCCTGCCCGATGCGCTCCAGCGCGGATTGCAGGATGCGTGGCAGGATTGCCTGCCGCCAGCGGTTGCAGGTTTCCCAGGCCTCCTGGTAGTTGCCCGCCCGGATCGCATGCGAAAAAGCGTCGAGAAAGCCGGAGGGATTGATGCCGCCCCGCCTCAAAAGGAAAAGCGATTGCAGGAAAAAGGTAAAAGAGACCAGCGCGGCGATGAAAATCCCGCACCAAAGCGCCGGGGACGTGGTTACGAGACCACTCCATGCCGGACGGGCGGTCGAGCCGGCCTCCTGTGCGAGGCAGGCGGCGGTACCGCAGAGCCAGATCGACAGCGTGGGGAGCACGCGGCGGGGCGAAAGCATGGCCGGATTCCGTCGCATCGGCGCGCCGAGGTCGAGCATTTCTTTGCAAGAGGCCGGGCATTTTCCGCGAGCCGGGTTTTTCGGCTGAAGGATCGTGGCTTGATTTTGCCGCCGAACCGCCTAAGCAGGAGGGTTCACCTCCGATTTCCTAGCCCTTTTTGCGACACTGACCTTATGTTTACTTGGATGCGCACTCACCAGCGCAAACTCATGCTGGTGATCACGATTCTCACAATCGTTTCATTTATCTGGTTCTACAGCGATCACGACCCGCGTCGCCTCGGCAGCGATGAGTCCTTCCAGATCTACGGCCACAATGTTTCGCGCTCCGATTTCGAGCACAATATGCGGAAGTTCAATCTGGCCCTTGCGATCGGCCTTACCGACTACGCGAGCCAGTTGAGCGGTGGCAGCGAGCAAGGGCTGGCGGACTTCGCCATCAACTCCATGGTCATCGAGAGAGAGGGGCGCAACCTCGGCATCAAGCCTACCGACGACGAGATCAAGAACGCCATCATGGCCATGCCCGCGTTCCAGACCGGCGGCCAGTTCGACCGCAACAAATATGCGATGATCACGCAGATCGCACTCAGCCCGCAGGGCCTGTCCGAGGTTGATCTCGATGAAGTCGTGGGCAACTCCATGATCTTCGACCGCATCAAGAAAATGCTCGATTCCGTTCCGGCGGTCACCGAGGCCGAGACGACCTATTTCAGCCGCGTCTTCCAGCCCGTGAACGGAGTGGCGGTTCTCTTCAGCGGCGCTGACTTCGAGAAGAACGTCAAGGTCACCGATGCTCAGATCAACGACTTCTTCAAAGCCCACTCCGCCCAGCTCCAGACGCCCGAGTGGCGTACGGCGAGCTACGTGACCTTCCCGCTGCCTGCCGGTGCCGACAAGCTCGAGGGCAAGGCGAAGATCGATGCGCAGCAGAAGGTTGCCGATGCCTCCGACGCGTTCGCCACGAAGGCGGCCACGGTCGGTTTTGCCCAGGCGGCCAAGGAGGCAGGCCTCAAGGTCGAGAACACGCTGCCCTTCGATCGCAACGGCAGTATTAAACCGGTGGCCGGCATCAACACCGCCCCTGCGGCCGGTCCGGTCCAGGCCCTCGCGCCCGCCATCTTCACGCTCACCGAGAAGGCGCCCGTCAGCGGCGTGATCGAGAGCGGCAATCAGTTCCTCGTCGCCAACCTCGATACCGTCACGCCCTCCCGCCCGATGACGCTCGACGAGGTTCGCCCTGACATCTCGCGCCAGCTCACCGAGACCGCCGCCCAGGCCGCGCTCGACAAAGCCGCCGCCGATGCGATCGCCAGGCTCCGCGCCGCCCTCAAGGAAGGCAAATCCTTTGCCGAAGCCGCCGCGGCCGCCGGTTTGAAGACCCAGGCCTTCACGAATCTCTCGCTCGCCGACGAGGCCACCCCGGCCGACCAGCGGAAATTCGCCGAGTCCTCCTCGCTGCTCGGCGAGAACGAGATCGGCGGCTTCCATCGCGAGCCGGACGGCGGCTACGCGGTCTGGCTCGAGAAGCGTCTCCCGATCGATCAGAAGAAATTCGACGAGCGCGGCAAGGAAATGATCTCCGGCATCCTCCAGCAGCGCCAGAACGTGCTCTGGCACGAATGGCTCTCCGCCGCTCAGAAGCAGGCGGACGTGAAGTTCCAAGGCGACCGCGGCTAAGCGGTTGCCGTCCCTAGATGAGCGAGTTGCCGCCGGAGATCGAGGCGTTGTTCGACGACGCCAGCGGCGACATCGCGATCGGTGAGCTGGACGCGGCGGTGGAAAAGTACCGTCGCTGCATCGAGGCTGTGCCCGATTACTTCGACGCCTGGCACGCGCTGGGCATGGCGCTCATGAAGACCGGCCACTACCTCGAGGCGATCGAGGCCGGGCTGAAATCCACCGAGCTCCGCCCCAATGATCAGCTCGCCTGGTCGAGCCTCTCGCTCTTCTACGTCCGAAACAACCAGATCAAGGAAGCCGAGGCCGCCGGTGTAAAGGCCCGCATCCTCTCTTGGGGCGGGAAGATCAAGAAAGAGGAGTAGCCTTCCGGCACGCGAGGGGTGAGAAGCCCCTCCCTGAAAATCTTCGTGTCCTTCGCGCCCTTCGCGGTTTGAATGTACCTTCCTGTGAAGCCATTTTTCATCACAACGGCCATTGATTATACCAATGGCGCTCCGCACATCGGTCATGCCTACGAGAAAGTGCTGACCGATGTCATTGCTCGTTACCGCCGCTTGAAGGGCGACGAAGTTTTTTATCTGACCGGCGTCGATCAGCATGGCCAGAAGGTCCAGCAGTCCGCCGAAAAAGCCGGAATCGCCCCGCAAGAATACGTCGACCAGATCACCGCAAAGTTCCGCGCTCTTTGGACCAAGCTCGGCGTGCAGTACGACGGTTGGGCGGCGACGACCGACGCTTCTCACAAGGCCTGCGTGCAGACCCTGCTCCAGCGGCTTTTCGACGAGGGTCAGCTCTACAAGGCCAAGCAGTCCGGCTATTACAGCGTGCGGCAGGAGCAATTCCTCACCGAGAAGGAGCGTGGCCCGGATGGAGAATTCGGCCCCGAGTGGGGTGAAGTCATTCTCGTCGAGGAGGAGAACTACTGGTTCAAGCTCGCTCAGCATAAACAGTGGCTGCTCGACCTGCTCGACCAGCGCCCCGAGCTCGTTGTTCCAAGCTTCCGCCTCGCCGAGCTCCGCAACGCCGTTGCCAAGCTGGAGGGTGATCTCTGCATTTCGCGCCCGAAGTCGCGCCTCACCTGGGGCATCGAACTGCCTTTCGATCGTGACTACGTTACCTACGTGTGGTTCGACGCGCTCGTGAACTACATCAGCTTCGCGCCCGGCTACGATGCCGCCGTCGAGGCCGACCTCACGGAGTTCAAGAAGTGGTGGCCCGCCATCCACGTGATCGGCAAGGACATCATGATCCCCGCCCACGGCGTTTATTGGCCGATCATGCTCAAGGCGATCGGCTTCGCGGACGAAGAGATCCCGCAACTGCTCGTCCACGGTTGGTGGAACATCTCCGGCGAAAAAATGAGCAAGAGCCTCGGCAATGTCGTCGATCCCGACGCCCTTGCCGACAAATACGGCGCCGCCGCCGTGCGCTACTACCTTGTCTCGGACATCGTGACCGGGAAGGACTCCGATTTCAGCGAGGAACGTCTCATCCAGCGCTACAACGTGGATCTCGCGAATGGCTTCGGAAACCTCCTCAACCGCACGCTGAACATGACCCAGCGTTACCGTTCCGGCGTGCTGCAACCCATCGCCGTGCCGGATGAAGATGTGGTCGCCTTGCGCTCGGCGAATGCTGCCGACGTACCAAACTACATCGCGCGCATGGACGATTTCCAAATCCAGGCTGCGCTCGAGCGGGTATCCGCCATCGTGACCCGGGCCAATGCCTTTGTGGACACCACCGCGCCGTTCAAGCTCGCGAAAGACCCCGAGGCTGCCGCCCGTCTGGATCAGGTCCTCACGGCCCTGGCGGAATCGGTCCGCATGGCGGCATCCTTGCTGCTGCCCATCGTCCCCGAGAAAGCTCAGGCCGCGCTCGATCAGTTGCTGTTGCCCGCGATCGATCTGGCGAATCCGCAATTCGAAATCACCTCGCCACACACCATCGGGAGTCCGCAACCGGTCTTCCCACGGATCGAGACCGCCGATGCCTGAGGATCCACTCGAGGGCATCACGGGCTTCAAGCGTCAGCGCTATCGCCTGGAATACTGGGCGCTCGAGGCGGTGGCGTGGTTCATCCCTAGGCTGCCCTATCCCGCCATCCAGCAGCTCTCGGATGCTCTGGGGGCGCTCGCCTACCACGTGGATGCACGTGGCCGGTCGAATGCGTTGGAAAACCTGCGGGCGGCTTTCGGCGACGAATACACTCCCGAGGACCGGGAGCGGATCGCGAAGGGTTCATATCAGAACTTCGCGCGCACGATGCTCAGCCTTTTCTGGTCGCCGAATCTCACTGGCGGGCGGTGGAAAAAATTCCTGCGTGTCGAAGGGCTCGACGCCGATAGCTGCCACCACGATCCCACCGAGCCGGGGATCTATTTCTGCGCGCATTTCGGAAACTTCGAGTGGCTGAGCCACGCCTCCGCCTATGCCATTACCCGGGGGCCGATCATTTTCCAGCGGTTCAAGAATCCGCTGCTCGGCCCGGTTTTCAGCCGGCTGCGCGCCACCAGCGGCCACGAGATCATCCCGCAGGAGCGGGTGCTCATTCGCATGCTCAAGGTCCTGAAAGGCGGCGGGAAATTCGGCGCGCTCACCGACCTTAGCCTCGATCCGAAGCACAGCACGGTCGCCATCCGTTGTTTTGGCCTCTGGACCTCGGCCAGTCCGATTCTGCATGCGTTGCGCGATCGCACCGGTGCAAAGCTGATTCCCTGTGAATGCGTGCCCCAGCCCGATGGGACCTACGTCGCCCGCTACCTGCCGGCCGTGGAGGTCCCGCCGAACGCGACGGCGACTGAGATCACGCAGCTCTGTTGGAACGAGATCGAACGCTCGATCCGGGCGCGGCCGGAGCTGTGGCTCTGGGCCTACAAGCAGTGGCGTTTCAAGCCGTCCGAAGGCGACACCAGCCGCTATCCCGCCTACGCGAATACCGCGAAGCGCTTCGACCGCCTCCTCCACAGCCAGGCTGAATAGTCGCCTGGAGCCAAGGGACGCTTCCTCTGTGCGTGAGGGCCTGAAGCCAAAAGGCGCGAAGCGCTATCCTTCGAGGGTAGGGCGGCTCACTCCGTGAGCGCCGACACTCTACCGCATAGCGTTCCGCCTACCAAAGCCGGCGACCGAACCAGAAGTCCCGTCAGTGCAGCAAAAAGAACGTCGCCAGCGCCAGGAACGTTCCCATGCTGACCACGTCGGTCGCCGTAGTGAGGAAGATGCTGGAGGCCGTCGCGGGATCCGCGCCGACTTTCTTCAGCACCGTCGGCACCAGCACGCCGGAGATACCGCTCACCACGCAGGCGAAAACCATCGCGGCCCAGGTCACGAGGGCGAGCCCGATTGGCGCCGGGTCCCCGGCTTTGTGTTCCCACGTGGCATAGAAGAACATGCCCACCGCGGCCGTCACGCCGACCAGGGTGCCGTTGCAGAAACCGAGGATCGCTTCCTTGATCAGCGCCTTGACGGTGCTGCCGGGGCCGAACTCGCCCAGCGTCATACCGCGCAGGGTCACCGCCAGAGCCTGGCAGCCGGTGTTGCCGGACTGACCGGCCAGCACCGGCAGGAAGACGGCGAGGATCACGATTTTGTCGAGCGTGCCTTGGAAATAGCCCACCACGCCGGCGGCGATGAAGGCGGTGAAAAGATTGAGCTGCAGCCACGGGTGACGGAAGAGCAGGCTGCGCAGCCATGGCGTGCTCAGACGCTCCTCCTTCGTGACACCGACCATCGAGCCCGCCTGTGCGCTCAACTCGACCGCTTGTTGTTCGAACATCGTCTGCCCCCGGATGAGCCCCACGAGCTTTCCTTCGTCGTCGACGACGGGGTAGACCGGGTAGTGCCGGTCGAGAGTCAGCTTCATCGCATCGATCAGCGGTAGCGTGGCGTCCAACGCGAAGATCGACTTCAACATCACCTGGCTGAGGGGCTGCGACTTCTCGGAGAACAGCAGGTCGCGCATCGTGATGACGCCGATCAGTTTCCCATTGGGATCGGTCACCCACCCGTAGGTGATGAAGGCTTTCTTGACGAGCTCCCGCAGCTCTTCCGTGGCCTCGCCGACGGTCTGCTCCGGGCGGAAGACCGCGATCGGTGGTTCCATCAGGCGGCCGATCGAGTCCGGGGGATATTGTTTGCCCAGCTCCCATTGCTTCACGAGCTCGGCCGGCGCGGCGGAGAGGATGCGGGCGCGGTCGGCGTCGTTGAATTGCTTGATGATCGACTGCGCGACCGGCGGCAGAAGCTCGACGAGGACGGCCAGCGCCTCCTCGGCGGGCTGGGTGGCGAGAAGTTCCGCGGCTTCGCGGGGCCCGAGCTCTTTGATCCGAGCGTGCAGCTCAGCGTGGCTGATAGTTTCACTCATACGCGTCGGGGTTGAATATCTGGGCTGAATTCCCCAGGAAGGGAAGCCTGTTTTGTGGCAAATCGTTAGTAGACGATCCGGACCGGCATCCCGACGCGTGCGTTGTCGAAGAACTGCTCGATCACCAGTTTGCTGGTGCGGATGCAGCCGTGCGATGCGGGCGATCCAGGGACAGGGATCGGTCCCTGATGCATGCCAATGGCGCCATGGATGCGCATCCAGAAGGGCATCGGCGCCCCTTCGAAGTGTCCGCCAGGCGGGACGGGATCCACCCGGATGTCGGCGTCGTAGTTCACGACATTTCCGGCGGCGTCATACATGTAGCCGTAAGTGTCCGACCGCTTGTCGCGGACTTTCTCGACGATGCGAAAATTCCCCGGCGGCGTGTCGTAGCCTTCCTTGCCCGTGGCGACGAGCGCGACGCCCACCACGGTGCTGCCCTTGTAAAAGTAGGCCTTCTGCTCCGAGAGATTGATCGTGATCGAGGGGGGGCCTTCTTCGCCGCCCTGCCAGTAGCTCACGCTGTCGATGACCTCCGTGGGACGAGCGGGAGCGTCGAAATGGTGCTGATATTCCGCGCCCAGATAGGGCGTGTTCGCGAACTGGCTGCCGGCACATCCCGCGAGCGTGAGCGCCGCGGCGAGCAGGCCGGCGCCGGAGAGAATTCGGAAGATCATGGTCTGCGTGTAGCAGAAGACAAACGTTTCTCCAGCCCGAATCGGTCGCCGAACCGCATGGATAAATGCTCGGAGCTTGCGGATTACGCCTGCGCGGGCTTTGGGCGGGATCCGAAAATCGAGCTGCCGACACGCACCAGCGTGGCGCCTTCCTCGATCGCGACTTCGAAGTCGCCGCTCATCCCCATCGACAGGGTGGCGAACGGAAGGCCGGTCTGCGCCTGGAGGCGATCACGGAGCTCCCGCAGGCCACGGAAGTGCGGGCGCGCGGATTCGGGATCGTCGTCGTAGGGTGCGATCGTCATCAGCCCCTCGATCTGCAATCGCGGAAGCGTGAGCAAGGCCTCGATTTCTTTCAGGAGAGCATCCGGGCGGAAGCCGAACTTCGTCGCCTCCCCGGCGATATTCACCTCGAGCAGCACCCGGGGGTGAAATCCATCCTCGGCGGCGATGCGGTCCACCGCCTGCGCCAGCTCGGAGGAATCGATGCTGTGGAAGAGGTCGAACATAGGCAGCGCGCGGCGCACCTTGTTCTTCTGCAAGTGCCCGATGAACTGCCAGTGGATCGCCCCGGGCAGGTCCGGGATTTTTGCCAGCGCCTCCTGGATCCGGCTTTCGCCGAAGACCGTCTGGCCGGCGTCCCACGCCTCCCGCACGGAGGCGGCGGGGAAGGTTTTGGAAACAGCCACCAGCTCGACGTCCTCGGGGTTGCGGCCGCTTCGGGCGGCGGCGGTGGCGATGCGCTCGCGGATTTGCGCGAGATTTTGCTCCACTTCACTCATTAGAAAAAGTTTTCAAAGGCAAGTTTACGATTAGCTCAACTGATTATAGACTACGATCGTGCAGATCGAGACGTTCAAGGTGTTTCGCGACCTGGTGGAGTCTACCAGTTTCTCCAAGGCGGCGGAAGCGAACGGCATCACGCAGAGCGCCGTCAGCCAGCAGGTGCGGGCGCTCGAACGGAAATTCGACGTGCAATTGATCGAGCGGGGCAAGCGCGCCTTCCAGCTCACGGCGGAAGGCGAGATCTTCCTCGCGGCGAGCCGGAACATTCTCGATGCCTACGAGGACCTGGCTGGCCGCATCCGCAAGGGTGTTCCGGTCATCGATGGCCGGGTGCGGATCGCGACCGTCTACAGCATCGGCCTGCACGAGCTCCCTCCCTACCTGCGGGCGTTCCGCAAGCACCATCCCGGCGTCGAGGTGAAGATCGACTACTGCCGCTACAGCGAGGTCTACGACGCGGTCCGTGACGGCTCGTGCGACCTGGGGCTCGTCGCGTTTCCCGCGCGGAAGGCAGGCCTGAAGGTGATGACTTTCTGGCGCGACAAGCTGGTCTTCATTTGTGGTCCCGGCCATCGCCTCGCGAAGAAAAAACGCGCGGCCTTGCGCGATGCCGTCGGCGAGAAATTCGTCGCTTTCGAGCCGGACCTCCCGACGCGCAAGGAGATCGACAAGCGGCTCCGCGCCCGTGGCGTGCGGATCAAGCCGATCCTCGAGTTCGACAACATCGAGACCGTGAAACGCGCCGTGGAAATCGAGGACGCGGTTTCTATCGTGCCCGAGATCTGCGTGCGCGACGAGGTTCGGGGCGATACCCTTACCGCCGTCGAGATCGACGAGCCGGAAATGTGGCGTCCCCTCGGCGCCGTCGTTCGGCGCACCACCGCCCCCACTCCCGCCCTCAAAGAATTTCTCGCCATGCTTGAAAAAACCGAGCTGGGACGTCTTTAATAGAGCTGTTCCCCAACCCCTCCCCCCTATGGAAAATTCGGCATTGGAAACCCGCCCTCCGGCCGTGGGCGTAATCGGTGGCAGCGGCCTCTATGAAATCGAAGGCTTTGAAAACGCTCGCGAGTTCGAAGTCGAAACTCCCTACGGACCGCCGTCGGATCTGATCGTCGGCGGCACGCTCCACGGGCGCGACGTTTACTTCCTCGCGCGTCACGGACGGGGACACACGATCGCTCCGCACGAGATCAATCACCGCGCGAATATCTTCGCGATGCGGTCGCTCGGCGTGCGCTGGATCATCTGCGTTACCGCCGTCGGGAGTCTCCAGGAAAAGTATGCCCCGCAGGATATCGTCCTTCCCGCGCAGCTCTATGACCGCATGAGCGGGCGCGACCGGCATACGTTTTTTGGCAACGGCATCGTCGCGCATGTGAGCTTCGCCGATCCCATCAGCCATCCGTTGCGCACGCTGCTCGCGCAGGCCTGCTCCGGACTGCGAAAGAACTATCACTCCGGTGGCACCTACGTGTGCATCGCCGGACCTGCCTCCTGCACGCGCGTGGAGTCCGAGGCCTATCGCCTGGCCGGTTACGATGTGATCGGGATGACCAACGCGCCCGAGGCCAAGCTCGCCCGCGAGGCGGAGATCGCCCTGGCGACGATGGCCATGGTTGTCAGTTACGACTGCTGGAAGACCAACGAGGACCCCGTCACCGTGGAGTCGGTTTCGGCGCACCTTTCGGCCAATGCCCAGTCGGCCAAGGAGGTGCTGGCCAGGGTGATTCCGCGTATTCCGGCGGAGCCGAACTGGCCGGAACACAATGCCCTGAGTGAGGCAATCGTGACCCCTCGTGCATATTGGCCGCAGGAAACGCTCGACAATTTGCAGTTGCTACTGGATCGATTCCAGTAGCATGAGTCTCCGGTTTCATATTATCGCGGTCGCAATTCTCTCGCTGGCCGCCTGTCAATCCGTCCACACGCAGGACGCCACGACCACGGCAACCACGGTCGTTCCCCCCGCCAACCCTCCGCTCGGTACGACGCCTTCGTCCGCCACGCCCGCGCCGCTCTCGGATCCCCTCTCCCTTTCGCTCGGTCCGGGGGCGCAGGCTCCGGCAGCTCCAGCGACTCCCGCCCCGGCCACGCCCAATCCCACGCCGGCGTCCGCGCAGATTTCCTACACCATGGTGCATGGTACCGGCCCGACGATCGCGATGACGTTCGACGACGGCCCGAGCGAGAAGCTCACACCCATGCTCCTCGACATGCTCAAGCAGCGCCACATCCACGCGACCTTCTTCGTCGTGGGCCAGAATGCCGCGCAGTATCCCGACATCCTGAAGCGGGCCGTCGCCGAGGGGCATGAAATCGGCAACCATAGCTGGAGCCACCCGCAGTTGACCCATCTCAGCGCCGAGGGAGTCGACAGCCAGATTCAAAAAACGAACGACGCGATCCGTGCGGCGATCGGTCACGATCCGACGCTCATCCGCCCGCCTTATGGCGCGACGACTGCAGCGTTGAACAAGCACTACGCGCAGAAGTACGGGATGAAGGTCATCCTGTGGTCGGTCGATCCGCTCGACTGGAAATATCGGAACTCCGCGCACGTCGAGAAGGAGATCCTTGGCCAGGTTGGCCCGGGCGGCATCGTCCTTTCCCACGACATCCATGCGACGACGGTCGCGGCGATGCCCGAGACGCTCGATGCCCTCATCGCCAGAGGCTATAAATTCGCCACCGTCTCCGAGCTGATCGCCATGCAGGGCTCCGTGCCCACTCCGACTCCGACGCCCAAGCCGGCTCCGAAATCGAAATCCAAAAAGAAATCGAAGGGCGAGCCCGCGCCGGAAACGACGACGGTGGCGGCTCCGGAGGCTGCTCAGCCTGCGCCAGTGCCAGCCACGCCGAGCGAGCCTGCCACTCCCGGCAACGCGGCCCAGTAGGACGGATACTGCGGGCGCCAGTTCAGAGTCCGCAGCCGGGCATTGCTGACGCGCTTGCTGGTCCAGCCGCGCTTGCGATTGAGATCCGCCGGTCCTTCCGGTGGAAGGGATCGGCCCGCAAACTGCGCGATCCATTCATAGACCTCGCGCTGGGTGGCGGGCTGATCGTCCACCACGTTGTAAATCGCGCCCGGCTCTCCGGACTGCGCGATGGTGAAGATCGCCTGCACCGCGTCGTCGCGGTGAATCTGGTTGATCCAGCGCGATCCTCCGTTTTCCAAGGTCGCGCGGCCTTCCATGAATTTGCGCAGGAGCACGGAGCGGCCGGGCCCGTAGATGCCCGCCAGCCGGAGAACGTTGCCCTGGGCCTGAAGCGCGATGGCTTCCGCCTCGAGCAGTTGCCGGCCGGTCTCGCGGTTCGGCTCGGCTGGGGATGACTCGTCCACCCATTCTCCGCCGACCTGGTTGTAGACCGAGGTGCTGCTCGTGAAGAGCGCCCGGGCACCGGGGAACGTCTGTGCGAGCGCCCGCATCCCCTCGACATAGACTTTTCGATAGGCTCCGGCATCGCCGCCTCCGGAGCTTGCACAGTGCAGCACCGCATCGAAGTTTCCCTGCTGCTCGCGAACGGTGGCAAGACTCTCGGTAGAGGAAATGTCCGCCGCCAGTGCCGCATACGGTTGGCCGGCCAGGCGGGCGGCGGATTCCGCCGAGGCCGTCAGTCCGACAACCCGCCAGCCCTGCGCGCAAAAAAAGCCGGCTGCGGCTTCACCAAGGAAACCGCAGCCGGCAATTAAAAGACTGGGCAAGGGATTGCCGCCTTAGGCGTTGAAGTTGAAGCGCTGCTTCATCTTCGCGCGTTTGGCATTCGCCTTGGCTTTGCGGCGATACTTTTGCGTCGGCGTTTCAAACGCGCGCAGGCGTCGCACTTCATCCATGATGCCTTCGGAGTCCATCTTTCCTTTGAGGCGCTTGAGGGCGCGGTCGATGGGCTCTCCTTTTCGAACGATTACTTCGGGCATGGGTCAATTCACCTTCTTTCTTGTGCCCCAATTTTTTGGGGCGGGTTTGGAAGCATGCCCGAAGTGGTATGCCTTTGCAAGGTGATTGTCCTCCCCCGGCTCCAAGCCGGTTTGATCTTCGGTAAGTTATTCGCCTTTAACGTCTTGAGGTGAAATGTCAGGGATCAAATCCGCGGTTCCGACGGGCTCCAGGCGGAAAGAAATCTTCTTTCCCGAGTCTGCGGTGGCACTTGCGAGTAATCCTTTTTTGTCGGCCGCGAGGGTCAGGATGGGGTGGAACTGTGCATCGGTCAGAAATTCGCCGCTGATTTCGGACAGGGACGAGATTCGTGATGCCCTCCACATCGCCGCTCCCGACGGCAGCTGTTCGATTGTTCCCGTGTATCGCGCGGACGAGATGACCGGCCGCTGGGTGGTGATGACGATCGATAGTGAAGAGGCCGCTTCCGCGCCCTGTGAGATGACCAGGCGTACGGAGTTGCCGTTCGGTAATTGCCCTTCGAAAACATTGCCGGGCTTTAGAAGATTGCGGATTTGCGCGAGCGACCGGGCGGCGGCGAGCTGTCGCTCGGCAAGGTACTTCTGGCGGATTTGCTCGAGCTGTCGTGTTGCTGTCTCGCGGGCGGCAAATTCCCGGGTGACTTCCGGCGCATCTTCGAACGGAATCTCCGGATGATCATCCGCCGAGCCCGGCGCCGTTGCGGCAGGTTGAGTGTCGACGACGGTCCACTTGCCAAATTTTTTGCGCAACGTGACAGGAACAGTCACCTCGACTTCCGTACCCTTGGCCGACACCACATGCTTGGTTGCGAAGGGCTTTCGTGCTTCGGCGGCCGCCGAGGTGATCTGTACACGCGTCGGATCGTCCGCCGGCAGCGAGGAGAGCGCCCAGCCACGCACCTCGGAGATACGTTTGGAAAGATCCACGCTGCGGGGCAGGACGAAAATATCCCGTGTCTCCACGGTCGGCTCGAGGAGCCGGTAGGTCATCGGGACTGAGGACATGCTGGCGCCGTCGTTCCCGTACTCGAAGACGAGCTTCTCCGGAATCGCCGCGACCTCGAACCCCTTTGGCGGATTCGCGCGCAGATAGTCTTTCGTGATGTCCTGCCGGGCGTCGTGACAGCCCGCGAGGGCCAGCACGAGCGCGGCGGGAGCAAGGTATCGAAGGGCGAACATGGCGGTCGATTCGCGGCGATCGGTAGCGCGGCTATTTGGCGTCGGGAACGAAAACCGCGAGCTTGCGGCCCTTGAATTTCACGCCGGCCAGTTTCTGGATCACCACCGGGACCATGTCGTCGGCGATGTCGACCAGCGTGTGCTTCTCCTCGATGTGGATGGCTCCGATCGCCTCCCTGGGGGCTCCGCTCAGGGCGATCACTGCTCCCACGATGTCGCCGGGGCGTACGTTGCTCATGCGGCCGGCGGTGAAGACAAGGCGGGTCATGCCCTCCTCATCCGAGACATCCGATGGGTTCCGGGGATTGCGCCGTTCGCGGGAGTCTCCGCGATCGAAGCGATCCGGGCGGCCCTGGCCGCGATCCGGCCGGTCGTAGTTGCGCTCGGGCCGATCGTAATTTCCACGGGAAGCGGATTCGCGGATCGGTTCCGGCTCCGCCGTACGCGGCGTATCGGAGCCCAGGAGGTGCAGGAGCGCGCTGGCGATGTCGGTGGGCGAGTGGCCCTGGTCGAGCAGGCGGTCGATCAAGGCGTCACGCTTGACGTATTCGCCGCCCTCCAGCGTCTCGCGGAGCATTTCGAAGGTCTGGTTCGTGCGCTTCTCCTCGACCTCCTCGAGGGACGGCACTTTCTCGCGGCGGATGCGGCCCTTGGTGAGGCGGGTCATCTGCTCGAGTTTCCTGATCTCGCGTCCGGCGACGAAGGTGATCGCGCGTCCGCTGCGACCGGCGCGGCCGGTGCGGCCGATGCGGTGCACGTAGTCTTCGCTGTCCTGCGGCAGGTCGTAGTTGAAGACGACCTCGATGTCGTCGACGTCGAGTCCGCGGGCGGCAACGTCGGTGGCGACGAGGAATTCCACCTTCCGGTCGCGGAATCGCTTCATCACCCGCTCACGCATGGCCTGGGTGACGTCACCGTGGAGCTTGTCCGCCACATAGCCACGGGCGATGAGATGCTCGCAGAGCTGGTCGCACATCATCTTGGTCGCGCAGAAGATGATCGAGCACTTCACGTCCTGCACGTCGATGATGCGGCAGAGGGCCTCGAGCTTCGAGCGGCGGTCGACCTCGTAGTAGACCTGGTCGATGTCGGGCATCGTCTGCGCCTGCGGCTCGATGCGGATGTTGACCGGTTCGTGGGTATAACGGCGGATCAGGTCCTTGATCCCGTTGGGCAGGGTCGCGGAGAAGAGGACCGTCTGGCGCTCCTCCGGGGACTTCTCGAGGATGGTTTCGATATCGTCGCGGAAGCCCATGTCGAGCATGCGATCAGCCTCGTCGAGGATGATGGTGTGAATGTCGTCGAGGCGCAGCGTGCCGCGCTCGATATGGTCGATCACACGGCCGGGAGTCCCGATCACGATCTGCGCTCCATCCTTCAGGCCGCGGATCTGGCGGTCGTAGGAAGCGCCGCCATAGATCGGCAGCTCGCGGATGCCGCGCTTGAACGAGGCGAGCTTGGAGACTTCCTCCGCGACCTGCACGGCGAGTTCACGGGTGGGGCAAAGGATCAGCACCTGGGTGGCGCGTATGGTCGCATCGGCGCGCTCGATCGCGGGAATCGCAAAGGCGGCGGTTTTTCCGGACCCGGTCTGCGACTGGCCGATGACATCCGAGCCGGAAAGGAGCACGGGAATCGCTTCCGATTGGATCGGCGACGCCTCCTCGTAGCCCATCTTCTCGACCGCTTTCAGCAATTCCGGCGAGAGACCCAGCTCGGTAAATGGTTTTTTCTGCATGGCGGACCGTAACGGAGGAGCGCCGGGAACGCGAACTATCTCGGCGGGAGTATGCCGGGGCTCAGGCCGACGGCAGTGAGATCATCGCGATCGCACCGGTGGAATCGCTGCGATTTTGCAGGGTGGCGTCACCTCCATGCAGGGCCGCCGCCTCGCGGACGAAGCAAAGGCCAAGGCCCGAACTTTTCCGTCCGGTACCGGGGCGGGGCAGCGAGTAAAAACGGTCGAACACGCGGTCGGCGGCGTAGTCGGGAAGGCCTGGCCCGGAGTCGAGCACCCGGACGACCACGCGCTCTTTTTCGCGCGTCAGGTACACTTCGATCGGCTGTTGGGGCGAGCAGAAATCCATCGCGTTCTGGAGGAGATTGCGGAGCGCCGTCTCGAGCAGGAATTCGTCGCCGCTCACGAGGCAATCCTTCGCCGCGTGGAGCTGGATGTTCCCGCCCCTGGAACGCATCTCGTCCGCGATCTTTGCCACCACCGCCCCCAGATCGATCTGCTGGGGATTCTCCAATCGCTTCCGATTTTCCAGCGAGGCGAGGGCGAGGAGCTGCTCGATCAGGTTTTGCAGACGGGCGGCCTCGTTCCGGACATTCGCGAGGAATTGAGCCCGCCGATCGGCCGGCAGATCTTCCTCGAGCAGCTCGGAGGCCCCCCGGATCGCTGCGACCGGAGCCTTCATCTCATGGCTGAGTGTTTGGACGTAGGATTGGACATAGTTGCGATCCTCCAGTGCGTCCCGCATGCGCTCGAGCGACTTTTCCAGCACCCGGAGCTGCCGGCCGGGGAGGCGAAGCGGAGGCGGTCGCTCGCCCCGGGTCACGGCCTCCGCATGGCGCGTGAGCCGGACGAGGGGCTCGGTGACCCAGCGCGAGAGCAGGAATCCGACGAGCAGGAAGATGGCGATCGAGCCCAGGGCGAGCGCGTAGAGCTGGCGGCGTGTCTCGGCGATGAAGCTGCGCATGGCGTGCTGCGGCTTGTAGACGGAGATCACCCCGACGATGTGCCCGTGCACGATGATCGGCGCGCCGACGTACATGATCGACGACGTTCGGTCGTCCTCCTGCTCGCGCGTCGAGCGGGCGCCGTAGTCTCCGGCGAGGGTGCGGCTCACGTCGTTGTACATCGAGAAATCCTTGCCGACGCGCTCCGGGTGCGCCGAGTCGTAGAGGACGGTGCCTTTCACGTCGGTCACGTAGACATCCATGAGCACCTGCCGCTTGTGGAGACTGTAGATCTGGGCATCGAGCCGGCGCCCGGCGGCGAGTTTCAGCCCGGGGCCGAGCGAGGCGGGCAGATGGCCGGTGGTCTCGAGTTCGTGCGACACGATGCCGGCCAGGATCTCGGCCGTGTCGATCATGGGCTCCTCGGCCGCCTCGAGGTACTGGCGCTCGACCCGATCCACCACCGGCTCGAAGAGGAAATAAAATCCCGCGAGCGCGAGGACGACGAAGCCGGTGAGGATGCGTGCGGTGAGACTCACGACTCGAGCGAATAGCCGAAGCCGCGATGCGTGCGGATGGGATCGCTCTCCGCCCGCACGGCGTGGAGCTTGGCCCGGAGCGATTTGATGTGCGTGTCCACCGTGCGCTCCATCGAGGCCTCGGGCTCTTCCCATGCCGCGTCCATGAGCTGGGCGCGCGAAAAGACGCGCCCGGGCTTCGCGATGAGCGCGGCGAGCAGCCGGTACTCGTAGCGGGAGAGATCCAGCGGCGTGCCGTGGTAGCGGATCAGGATGCGCGTGGCGTCCACCTCGAAGATCGCGCCTCCCGCTGGAGCCGGGGCTCCGTTCTTGGTGCGGCGCAGGATCGCGCGGACCCGGGCGCTGAGCTCGCGCGGGCTGAAAGGCTTCGTCACGTAGTCGTCGCCCCCGATCTCGAGCCCCACGACCCGGTCGATCTCGTCCGAACGGGCGGTGAGGAACAGCACGGGCACGCTGTGGCGCTCCCGGAGCCGACGGCAGACGTCGAAACCGTTGATGTCGGGCAGCCCGACATCGAGGACCACGAGGTCGAATTTCCCGTCGTCGATCCGGGTCAGCGCATCCCCGCCGGTGGAGCTGCACGTGACGTCGCATCCATCGGACTCGATGGCGTACTGAATCGCGTCACGAATGGATGGCTCGTCCTCGACGATGAGTATCCTCGGTGCAGCCATCCTATGCACCATAGGGATACACCGTGAGCGAATCAAATAAACGCAGGTCTGTCGTCATGGAGTGCCATGCTGGAGAGCAAGCATGAGAACCCGATGAAGCGCGGGTGAAGATTATGTGAAATCTTCACCCGCTGGCACGGGAGGGAAATCTAGTACGGACGGGTCACCACCACATACCCGCCATGGTGACGGCGGTAATAGGTGTTGCCGCTCGTGTAGTAGACATTGCGCTGGTAGCGCACCGTCCGATAGCCGGTTGGCAGGGTCCGCACGACGTAGCCGGGTTGATAGACCACCGGAGCGGGCTGCACGGAGACCAATGGCGGCGGTGCCACCACGCAGCCACCGAGCATGAGCGAAGAAGCGGCCGCGCAGAGAAGGAACGTTTTCATATCTGTAGGGAGAACGTTCCAGATGCCCTGCGCGGACGTATCGCTTTGCGCGGATCAGCGAATCTCGCGCAGATGCAGGGAGTCGAAGCGCTCCTCCCCAGCCACGATGTCGCTGATGACGATGAGACGGTCGCCGGATTCGACCAGGCCCATCTTCTGGAGGATGACCTCCGCATCGGCGACGGTATGCTCCGGCCGGATGTCGAAAGGCATCTGAATCGCATAGGTGCCCCAGTTCAAGGCCATGCGGCGGACGATTTCCTCGCCGGGCGAAAAGGCGAAGATCGGCGAGTGGTCGGGCCGGAGCTGGCTGACGTAGTTCGACATGATCCCGCGGCGGGTGAAGATCACCAGCTTGCTGTTCGGGAAGGAGTTCGCCAGCACGACGGCAGACTTCACCACCTTGTGGCGCGGATCGGTGATGATCGCGTCCTCGGCGTACCCGGCACCGCCGCTGCGCTCGATGCGCCGGGCGACGCGATCGAAGATGCGCACGCACTCGATCGGGTATTTTCCGACCGTGGTCTCGCCGCTGAGCATGATGGCATCGGCCTGCTCGAAGACGGCGTTCGCGATGTCCGTGATCTCGGCGCGGGTCGGGCCGGGATTCTCGATCATCGACTCGAGCATGTGCGTCGCGACGATGACCGGGCGCCCGATGGCCACGCAATGCTTGATGATCTTGCGCTGGATGATGGGCAGCTCCTCGAGCGGACACTCGATGCCGAGATCCCCGCGTGCGACCATGATGATATCGGACGCCTCGATGATGGAGTCGATCTCTCGGACCGCGCTCTGGTCCTCGATCTTTGCGATGATGGGTGTATTCGCGCCGTGGCCTTTCAGCACGCGGCGGAATTCCTCGATGTCCGAGGCTTCGCGGCAAAAGCTGAGGGCGAAGAAGTCAACCCCGACCTGCACGCCGACCTCGATATCGGCGAGATCCTTCGCCGTGAGCGGCGGGAGATTCACTTTCACGCCCGGAAGGTTGATGTGGCGGCGCGAGCCGAGCAGGCCCGGTGTCAGGACTTCGCAGCGGATGCGGTTGTCCACCTTGGCCAGCACCTTCATGTGCATCACGCCATTGTCCACCAGCACGACGTCGCCTTCGTGGATGTCGTTGATCAGGCCGTCGTAGTTCACGTCGACCGAGTAGTGCTCGACGCTGACCGCGCCGTGCACGGTGAATTCCATGATGTCGCCGACCTTGAGGTCGAGCTTGGTCGGCAGGTCGCCGGTGCGGATCGCCGGGCCCTGCGTATCCATCAGGATGCCGGTGGGCGTGCCGAGGTCCGCGGCGACTTTGCGGATGCGCGGGACGATCTCGCGCACCCATTCGTGGGTGGCGTGGCTCATGTTGAGCCGAAAGACATTTACGCCGGCCTCGATGAGGGCTTTGAGGTTTTCCGGCGATTCCGACACCGGTCCGAGGGTGGCGATGATTTTTGTTTTCCGAAGCATGTCCCTTTTCAGAAATCCGAAGCCCTCAAAAAAAGCAAGCAGCCGTCGTGCTCAAGCCGGTCGCTTTCGAGCCTGGGTGAACCAAAGTGAAACGAAAAAGAGGAGCAGGAGCAGTGTCCCGAGTGCGGCTCCGAAGGGCGGGTTGCTCGCCTTGGTGAACTGATCCTGGATCTTTTCACCGATCGTCGGTACCTGCCCTCCGCCCATGAGCGTGGTGATCGCATACATCGCGATCGCCGGGACGAAGACGAGCAGCGCGCCGGCGGCGATGCCGGGTTTCGTGAGCGGGATGATGACTTTCGAGAACGCGCGCACCGGGCCCGCGCCGAGATCGTAGGCCGCCTCGACGAGAGCATTGTCGAGTTTCTCCACGCTCGTGTAGATCGGCAGGATCATGAACGGCAGGTAGTTGTAGACGAGCCCCAGGACGACGGCGAAGGGCGTGTACATCATGACGAGCGGGCTCGTGGTCAGACCGCTTGCCAGCAGCGTCGCATTGAGGAAGCCCTGGTTGCTGAGGATCGTGATCCACGCATACGTGCGGATCAGGAAGCTGGTCCAGAAGGGGATCATCACCAGCATCATGAGGAGATTGCGCTGCTTCTCCGGTGCGCGGCCGATGAACCACGCCGCCGGGAATCCCACCGCCATGCAGATCACCGTCGTGAGAAACGCATACCAGATCGAGTAGAGAAGGATCTTCAGCCACTTCCACTGGAAGGCGTCGAGGTAGTTCTGCCACGTGAAATGGTAGACCACGCGTCCGAAATCGTCGCGCTCGGCAAAGCTGTAAACGATCAGAAGGATCGTGGGCGCGACGACGAACAGGACGAGCCAGAGGAGCAGTGGCGCCATGAAGAGCCATGCGCCCCAGCCCGGCCTCCGCTCGAAAGCGGAGGCGGTGGCTGGCGCGGGAGCTTCAGCAATGGCGGCCACTGATTAGTCTCTAGTCGAGAGTTGGTAGTTGAGAGTGGTCGAGAGCAGCGGATGGGGCATTGTTCCAAGGTCCACTGGCTGTCTCTCAACTAACATCTCTCAACTATGAACTGTCCTATTGGACCTTGAGCGTGGTGACGAGGTCGTCGATCTTGGACGCTTGGGAGCCGATGTCCTGGAAGGTCTCCATCTTCTTGATCTCCTCGGTGGTCGGGAAGCTGGCCGTGTTCTTGAGCTGCTCAGGTTTGAGGAGCTTGCGGGCCTCGGCATTCGGATTGAGGTACGGGAAGTCCTCCGAGATGAGCGTGGAAATCTTCGGACGGAGGATGAAATTCATGAACAGTTCGGCATTTTTGGGATGCTTGGCCGTCTTCGGGATCGCGAGGCTGTCCACGAAGAGATGCACGCCCTCGGCGGGCAGGATCCATTTGAATTTCTTGTCCGCGTTGAGGAGGAGGGCTCCTTCACCGCTCCAGACCACACCCATCGCCACGTCGCCATTCAGGAGGGAGGTTTTCGGACTGTCGGAGTCGTAGACTTTCACGAGCGGGAGCCACTTTGCGACGACAGGCTTTACCTTCTCGAGATTTTCATCGGAGACCTCGTTGACCGGGATCCCGATCGTATCGAGGCCCCAGCTCACGATCTCGCGCGAGTCGTCGAGGACGACGATCTTGCCTTTGTATTTGTCCTGGAAGACATCCTTGTAGCCCTTGACCTCGGCGGCCTCGGGGACGAGCTCGGTATTCACGACGATGCCCACGGTACCCGCCATCCATGGCACGGAATACTTGTTGCCCGGATCGAAGGCCATGTCGCGGAACTCAGGGGCCAGATTCTTGATGTTCGGGATCGCGGACTGATCGAGCGGGCGGAGGAGATCCTGCTTGATGAAGGCCTGGATCATATACTCGCTCGGCTGGATGAGATCGTACTGACCGCCCCCGGCGAGGAGCTTGGTCTTCATTTCCTCGTTCGAGGCGTAGTTCTCGACGTTGACCTTGATGCCCGTGACCGACGTGAAGCGGTCGATCACGGATTGGGGCACGTATTCGGACCAGCAGAAGAGGTTCAATTCCTTCGGCTCTCCGGTGTCCGGGATGTTTTTGGCGTCGGCTTCATCCTTGGCCGGCGCGGCCGCGCTGGCGGCCGCGGGAGCTGGAGTCGAGGCTGCGGCGGCGTCCGCGGTCGGCTTTGCGGGTTCGGCTGGCGGCGGGGTCGCGGGTTTGCCGCAACCGGTGAGGGCGAGGGCGGCCGCGGCAAAGGCGCTCAACGCGAGGATGGATGTTTTTTTCATGGGACGGGCTTTTTTCTTTGAATGAATTGGGTGGCGAAAACGAGGAGGAAGGTGCCCAGCACGAAGAGGGTGCTGAGCGCGTTCAGCTCGGGGCTGAGGCCTTTCTTGGCCATGCCATAGACCTTCAGCGGGAGCGTCTGCGAGCTGGCGTTGGTGAGAAATGCGCTGACGATGTACTCGTCGAACGAGAGCGTGAACGACATCAGCGCTCCGGAAATGATCGCCGGCATCAGGTACGGCACGATGACCTTCCAGAAGGCCTGCACCGGCGTCGCCCCGAGGTCCATCGCAGCCTCCTCGAGGAAGGGATCGATCCCGTCCAGCCGTGCCTGCACGCCGACGAGCACGAACGGGAAACAGAAGGTCGTGTGCGCGATGATCATCGTGGCATAGCCGAGCGTGACCTGGAGGTTCACGAACAGGATCAGCAGGCTCACGCCCATCAGGATCTCGGGCATGACCATCGGGATGAAGATCAGCAGCCCGAGCGCCCGCCGCGCCGGGAAGCGGTATCGGAACATCATCCACGCCCCGATCGTGCCGAGGATGGTCGCGAAGACGGTCGTGAAGCTGGCGACGACGAGGCTGTTCTTGAAGGCCTTCAACAACACGGTGTCGTTGAAGAGGACGCCATACCAATGCGTGGTGAAGCCGGTCCAGCGGATGCCGAGCTTCGACTCGTTGAACGAGTAAATGATGAGCAGGAGGATCGGGATGTAGAGAAACGCGAAGACGAGCAGCGTCCATCCGCCAAAGAGCCAGTGCTGCACCTTCGCGCCGGAGGGTAGTCGCCACCGGCTGGCCGCTACAGATTCCACCGCAGCTCCTGCATCCATGAACTGCAAGCTAATCTCCCTATGTTACGGGCGTCCAGCCGGAACACGGGGCACTGCTCCTGCTGAGCCGACTTATTGACCGTTGGGGCTGTACCCAAGTTCTCCCAACCGGCATCGAAAGGCCAGAACACCGGGCAATCAAAAAACAACCCGCCCCTAGCCCTCCACATCCACCCGAAACCCTGCCAGCTTCTCCGGATTGCGCAGGGCAAAGATCCGACTGATCACGCCGTCTTCGATCGCGAGGCTGAGAGCCGCGGCCAGTTTGCCGCCCCGAAAGATCTGCATGCCGGGGGCACCGTTGTACCAGCAGTGCGCAATGCGGATACTTTCCGCCGCCGGTGCTTCCCGCCAGATCGCCAGGAAGAATCTGGCCACGGCCTCCGGACCGCACAGGCCTTCCGGCGCCGTTTTCACCCGTCCCCCGCCATCGGAATGAAGCTCGACCGACTCCGCGAGCAGCACCTTGAGCTTCCCCGCTTCGCCAGTATGCGCCGCTTCGAAGAAAGTCTCCAGCAGCCGTCGATGTTCCTCCGGCGTGCTCTCATACCGCGGCCGTCCCTCGCGCACCGCCACCCGTGCTCGCGAGGCCAGTTTGCTGCAGGCCGGTACCGATTTTCCGAGGATGCCCGCGACCTCCTCGAAGTTGTAGCCAAACACATCGTGCAAAAGAAATGCCGCCCGCTCGGACGGGGTGAGCTTTTCCAGCGCCAGCATCAGCGCCACCGAGACCGTGTCGTCGATGCGCACCCGCTCGGCCGGATCCTCCGCGCGATCGTCGACATAGGGTTCCGGCAGCCACGTGCCCACGTAGGTCTCTCTTCGCATCCGCGCCGACTTCAAGTGATCCATGGCCAGCCGACTGCATACCGTCACCAGCCAGGCTCGAGGCTCCCGGATCGTGGTCCGATCCATCTTCCGCCATCGCAGGTACGTCTCCTGTACGATATCCTCCACGTCCTCGAGCGAGCCGCACATCCGGTAGGCAATGCCCTTCAGCAGCCCGCGATGATCTTCGAAGACGTCATCGTCCATGCCGATCACCCTAGGCCGCGAACGCCGGTTCGAAAAGCGCCTCGATGTCCAGGCGTGCCGCCGCGACCCGTTCCTCCAGCCGTTCGTCTGGGATCTTGGTTCCCTCGAGGGAAATGGTGTCGATCCTGCTGAATCCCAGGTAGCCGAACGTGGCCTGGAGCGACGGCGTCTGGAAATCCGGGCTCGTTTGGGCATTTCCCCCGCGTGCGGTGATCAGGCAGACCGACCGGCCGGTGAGCAGCCCTGTCACGCCTTTCTCCCCATAGGCGATCGTTTGTCCAAAACGCACGATATGGTCGACCCAGGCCTTTAGCGATGACGCCATATTGAAGTTGTAGACCGCGCTACTGATCACGACATCGTTTGCGGCGATCAATTCCGCGATAAGCGTGTCGGACAAGGCTATGCCCGATGGCACTGGCCCATTGCCAGGATCGCCACCCGCGTAGAGCACCGCCACCGTCGCCTCGTCGAGGTGCGGGACGGGCTCGGTCACGAGATCGCGGACGATCACCCGTCCCCCGGGATGAGCCTGTCGCCAGTTTGTCTCATAGTGGTCCGCCAGCCGGCGGGAGTGGGATTCTGCGCGCTGCGCGCTCGCATCGATTCGTAGAAGAGTTTTCATTTCACTCTCCAGGACGAGACAGCCCGGCAAAATGTGACCGGGAATTTCCGGGAATCGTGAGTTTTTCGCGATCGGGAGACCTGCCTATTTTCGTCGGTCGGCAAACGCCGTTTGACGCTCCCCGCCCTCACCGCTAAGAACCGCTCGCATGACCGTATTCCCACGCCTTCATCAAGTCGTGCGCGGTCCCTCCCATCGATGGTGGGCGCTCGGTGCCGTGCAATGCGGCAACTTCGTGGTCTACATGGACAGCTTCATTGTCACGCTCGCCCTCCCGGCGATGGCGCGGCAATACGGCTGCGGCCTGCATGAGGTGAAATGGGTCCTCGTTGCTTACCTCGTCTCCCTCACCGTCACTCTGCTTCTCGCCGGCCGGCTCGCCGATCGTTTCGGCCGCAAGGCGGTCACCATCGCCGGCATGGGCGCCATGGCGGCGGGTTCCGCACTCTGCTTCGTCGCGCCCGATCTCTCGCTGCTGGTCGCCAGCCGCGTCCTGCAAGGCATCGGCGGCTCGATGGTGCTGGCCAACGTCATGGCGGAAATTGCCGCCCTTTTCCCCCGCGAGGAGCGCCGCCGGGCCATGGCGGTGAATGCCTCCGTCCTTGCCCTTGGCCAAGTTGCCGGTCTGGTCGCCGGAGGCTGGCTCATCGAGACCTGGGGCTGGCGTTCCATTTTTGCGATCATCTTCGCGCTGACGGTCGTTGGCCTGGCGCTCGACGCGTTCATCCTGCGTTCTCTCCCCGCTGATAGTGAGAAGTCGCCGATCGATGTCCCGGGGGGTCTCTTCTCCCTCCTCGCCGTGGGGGCGCCATTCGTGATTATCGAGAACCTGTCCGCCTGGTCGTGGGATGGCCCCCATGTTGCTCTGGCGGCCGGGTGCGCCGTCGCCGTGGCTGGATTCGTGCTCATCGAGCGTCGTGCCCGGTCTCCGCTGCTCGACCTGGGGTTGTTCCGCGTCCGCGCCTTCACCTGTGGTTCGTTCGCGGCCCTCTTCTATTTCGCCGCCGTCACCTTCGGCTATTTCCTCGTGCCCCTGTACGCCCAGGTCGTCCTCGGTTATCAGCCGCTCCAGGCAGGTTTGTTGATGCTGCCGCTCTCGATCGCCCTCACGGTCGCCAGCCAGTTGTCGGGCAAAGTCCCTCCACGAGTTGGCGCGCGTATCGTCGCCACGATCGGGATCTCCTGCATCACGATCGGCGTGTTCGGCCTCTCGTTCCTCGAGGCCTCCAGCTCCATGCCGCTTATCCTTGTCCTGCTCGCGCTCGTCGGCATGGGAGGTGGCATCTTCCAGCCACCGAACAATAGTGCGGTGCTGGGTCGCGTGCCGCCCGCCGTCCTAGGATCGGCGAATGGCTTCTTCACCACCGCGCGAAATTTCGGCCAGGCTCTCGGCGCCGCGCTTGCCGCCGCCCTGCTCACGGCTGGCCTTGGTCCCCACGGCGCCGTGCAGGCGCTCGCCGGTAGCACTCATCTCGATCCGGCCCTGCGCGAGCTGTACGTGCACGCTCAGCAGCATGCCTTCCGGATCGGTGCCGTCTTCGGCCTCGTAGGCATCTTTTTCTCTGTCTTCCGCGGCCCGCCCGCGCCGTTTGCTGCGAAATAAAAATCGGCGATCAGGTGCGAAGTTCGCAGCGACGATCCGTCGATTGCCGTGCGAACTTATCGATCTGTTCTTCGTCTCGAGGAGAAGGAGGTTATCCAGGCGATTGCAGCTGCGCCCAGCATTAGCAGGCCCCAGGTTTCGGGTTCAGGCACCGCGGACAAATTGACCTTCACCCCTGCGGAGTCGACCGTGAATTTTGCCTTCCATCCTGCTTGCAGCAAAGCTGGCGTAAGCGCGAAATCGGAGGCGTCGAGGAAGCTGCCTGAGGTGGCAAATAAGATCACCCGGTAGTCGACTCCGGTGTCCAAGCCTCCGAGGTCCGTGAAGGCAAAAAGGAACGTCCCAGCATTTACCGGCCCGATCGAGAACGGGGACTCAAGCGTTAACAGATCTTGCGAAGCCGCACCGATTCCGAAGTCGAGGGTGAGAGGAAGGTTGGGTCCTCCATTGAGCGTGAGGCTTCCGATCGAGAGCTCCGCCGCCTCGCTCGAGCTGCCAATGCTGAGCGTGCCGGGTGCGCTAAGGGACAGTGAGTCCAGTGAGCCTTTGGCCTCGAGCCGGACGCCGCTTCCCGCAAAAGACACCGACCCTGAGGTTACATTCGGAGTCCTGAGAATGCCCTGTCTGAGACTGACGCTGCCAATCTGCGTCTGATTGAGCTGTAGCGGACCGAGCCCTGTTTTCGACACCCCGCTGGAGAGCGTGCCTGTTGCGGTGATCGAGTAACCATTCGTATCGATCGTGATTCCGCTGCTGCCGACCGCCACGAGATTTTTTGAGAGGACAAAGCTCGCTTTCGCTTGAAGAGAGCCTCCCCCGAAGACAACCGAGGAGCCTCCGCCAAGCGCTGCGGGATTGGAAATGGCCAATGTACCCTCATTGATCGTGGTGACGCCGGTATATCGGTTGAATCCAGTCAGGTAGAGCGTGCCGGGACCGCTTTTCGTGAGCATGAGCGGTGTACCGGCCGAATTCTCGATGGCTGAAGAGATGGTCAGCGCATTCGCATTGGTCACGATGAGCTCGCTGGGTGCGGTCAGGATGCCACCGCTGATGTTGCTCGCCCGGGTGCCGCTGGAGAGGAGACCGCCGGAGGTGAGCGTGAGCACGGCCGGCGGCCCCGGGAGACTGAGGGTCAGGTCGCTTTGGGCGTCGTTTGACGCGAGATTCAACGAAGCCCGGGTCAGCGAACTGGTGATGGCCGCCGAACTCGTGAGCTTCACGTGATCCGTCGCATTGCCCGCTTCGAACTTTCCCGCGTAGGCGGTAAAAGCAGTGAGCGTTTCGCCAAAGTTTACGACGGCCCACTCGTTGTTCATCGTTATCGCCGGGGTGACGATGCCGGTGGGGCCATTGGTGAAATTATTGAGGCGCAAACCGCCGCCGCCGGAGATCGAGAGCGTGCCGTTCTCCAGGCGCTGGAAACTGCTGAAGCGGATCGAGGGCAAGGCTTGGGTCGGGTCAAAAACGAGGTGCCCGGAGCCGATGACGGAGAGCGCTCCTGCATCCTCCGTCGAGGAGGAACCGAAAGTGGTTTCCAGCGTGCCCCCGCTGCTCAGCAGCACTGGCATGTTGTCGCTCAGGCGTCCTCCGATCGAGCCGGGGGTCCTGTTGTCGAGGATCAGACGTGCGCTGTTGCTGATCGTGAGTGACGAAGAGTTGCGGATCGCCCCGTCCGAAGCGAGCGCGAGCGTTCCCGCGCTGATTTTTGTCGTGCCCGTGTACGTGGCGCTGTTGAGCAGTCGCCCTCCCGTAGAGCCAAAATATTCGACTGAAAGGACGCCGTTGCCATTGTCGGTGAGTTGCCCGGCAAAATCATCCATCCCGAAAAACGTCGCCGTCACCGTGCGGGCTTGATTGTTGGGCTGCACGATGCCGCCACCCGAGATCGAGCCCACGGAGATGGAATTGGAACTTAGGGGCGCCAGCGTGAGTTTTGCACCTCCCTCCTCGACACGAAAATCCGAGAAAAACGCTCCCGACGTGGAAGTAGCCACGTACTCGCCCTCGGCGATCTGGACGTCGCCGAAGAAATTCGTCCCGGTCACGGTCAGCGTGCCAGCTCCGGTCTTGGTGAGACCGTTGGCATCGAAAGGAGAATCATCGCGCAACGTGGAACCGATCGTGGCATCGGCGATCGTGTTTACCACCAGGCCGGAGGCAGCGCCGTTGACCCAGCCAGCGGACGAAAGGGTATAGCCTGGCGTGGCAAAGGTTAGTGACGAGGCCGCCGGACCGAAAATATACGGAGCGATCGTGCCTCCCGCGCCCTGGAAGACCGCCGCATTCCCATCCGTCCACGCCACCGTCTGCGTGCCATCCCACCAGTTCGTGCTCGCTGCGGTCCACGAGCCGCTGGTCCCCAGCCCGTCGCTGCCCCAGTAAAGCGTGGGCGTATCCGCAAAAGCTGCCGGCACCCCGCCAAAAAACGGCAAAGCGAGGGCGGCGAAGAATGCGGGTGTAAATGTCACGCGGCGCTTACTACCACGCATTTGCAGAACTAGGAATTGCAATTGTCACAGTCCGATTGCCGGTCGGCGCGCGATCTTACGCAAGGGCCGTCTCGCCCTATCGCGCCATGACCGGGAAAAAATCCAAAGAGCCGTGGGAAAAAGACCCGCCGAAAAAAAGCCGGCACACCAAGCTCACGGCGAAGTCGAAGACCAAGGCCAAGGCCCGCGCCAAAAAAGCCGGCCGCAAATATCCGAGCCTGGTCGACAACATGAACGCGGCGAAAGAGCAGCGCGCCCACCAAAAGAAATCATGAGCGCAAAAGCTGCCACCGCGAACTTGAAAGGCGATTCGCCGCCGTTGCCGGATACGGGTTGTGCCGAAGCCGCTCTCATGAATGGATCAGATAAGGGGGGGTGAAGCCAGCTCGGCGAGAACACCGGCTCTCCTCAGTTTGGGACGCATTTCGCACAGGCTGTCTCAAGCAAGGCCCGCATTTGGTCTTCGCGTGTGAGACTTCTGCGATCTCTGCGAAATCTGCGGTCGCTTACCCCCGCCGAAACGATCTCCTCCCATGAACTCCGAAATGATCTGTCGGGACCTCGGCCGAACCGGCGAAAAAGTTTCCGCCATCGGTCTTGGCGGCTGGCATCTCGCCCTGCCGGATGTCGACAAGGCGCTCGCCGAACGCATCGTCCACACCGCGATCGACCGGGGCATTACCTTCCTCGACAACTCGTGGGACTACAACGAGGGGGAGAGCGAGAAGCGCATGGGCCGCGCGCTCAAGGGCGGCTATCGCGAAAAGGTCTTCCTCATGACAAAGATCGACGGCCGCTCGAAGAAAGAGGCTGCGAAGCAGATCGACGACTCCCTGCGGCGGCTGGATACCGAGTGGGTGGATCTCCTGCAATTCCACGAGATCATCCGATTCGACGACGCAAATCGCATTTTCGACGAGGACGGTGCGCTGGCCGCCTTCCTCGAGGCCCGCGAGGCGGGCAAGGTGCGGTTCATCGGCTTTACCGGGCACAAGGATCCGCACGTGCACCTGAACATGCTGGAGGTGGCGAGGGAGCATGGCTTCGTCTTCGACGCAGTCCAGATGCCGATTAACGTGATGGATGCCCACTACCGCAGCTTCGGAAGGCTCGTCGTCCCCGAGCTCGTGCGCGATGGGATCGGCGTGCTCGGTATGAAGGCGCTGGGCAACGGCATCATCCTCCATTCCCGGACGGTCACCGCCCTCGAGTGCCTTCTCTTTGCGCTCAGCGAGCCGACCTCGGTTGTTATCACCGGTGTGGATCGCATGGACATCCTCGAGCAAGCGTTCGAGGCCGTGCGAACCCTGCCGTCGTTCGGCGAGGAAGAGAAAGCCGCCCTCCTGTCCCGCACCGCCAAGGCCGCTGCCCGCGGCGAGTTCGAGCTCTTCAAGACCCGTTCCATCTTCGACGCAACCGCCCAGCATCCCGACTGGCTCGGCGAGGAGCCCGAGAAGTTCACCAAGCTCATGCCGGCTTAGCCGCGAACATCCCGGCCGAGATTGCCCCAGGTTTGGGGGGGCGGCGGCAAATCATCTCGCAGGCCTTCCTTCGAATACTTGTGGGTGGATTTCGGAGAAGTAGACGAGAGGACTCCCATTGCCACCTATTGGGATCCCTCTACACTCGCCGCCCATGAAGCCGTCCGCTTGTCCCATGTGCGAAATGACCGATCTCCTCGATTTGCCCGAGCGTTGGGAGTGCGTGACCTGCGGCCACGAGTGGGAGAAGGAAGTCGCGCCCGAACAGGCCCGTATTGTGAAGGACGCCCACGGCAATGTCCTTGCCGATGGTGACTGTGTCATCCTCGTCAAAGACCTGAAGCTGGGCGGTACCCAGGTTCTTAAAGGCGGATCGAAGTCCAAACCCATCCGCCTCGTGGATGGAGATCACGAGATCGACTGCAAGGTGGACGGCATCGCCGTCGCCCTAAAGGCCTGCTTCGTGAAAAAGGTCTAACCGCCGTTCCGCTCGTTCGTGGAGAGCTGGCAGACGCCAGTTTATTGGGAAATCTGACGCGGCGGTCCGGGGACGCATGAGCCCGACTAGGGCTTGCTCGTGAACATCCTTGCGGACTCGGCGTTTCCTTCGACGGAAACGGAAGCAACGTGCTCCAATTTTGGGACCGATTTGGTCTTTTCCAGCATGGGATAAAATCGGCGCGGCAGGCCTGTGATCTTCTCGAATAGCCATGCTTTCTCGATTTCGTCGGAGTTCATCGAATTAAGATTTTTAGGGTCCTTCCAAGTCACCCGCATTTTGCCGAACGGCTTCTGATCCCTGGTCAGCTCATACCCGTCTCCGTTGTATTCCAGTCCCGTGCCATACTGGACCCGGGTCGTTTCGGACTTTCCGCCTTCTTTGATGCGCTCTCCTTCTGCAAAGGTGGGATCATTCTGCCCGTAACCTACTTCGTCATGCCAGGAGGCGACGGGCTGCAGGTCATCTCCCTTCCATTTGAAAAACTGCCACTCCTCGTAAATTGCGCGTCTCGGAGACTTGAAGTACAACCGCACGTACGAGCCAACCACCTCAGGTCGGCTCATCGCGGAGGCGACCAGGTTCAACATCTTCGTTTTTTGCGAGAATCGGAGCAGGTAGTGGTCTTGAAAAGATCTATCCGTCTCTCCGGCCACGATCAGTTCCGGCGTGGCGCCTCCACCCAGATCGCTCAGTTCGAACGGCGTTGTTGCCGGAGTGGTCGGGAGAGAGCCCGGCTCGCTTTCCCTCCAGCCCTCTGGTCTCCAGAAGGTCGGAATTTTCCACAGTTGACGGAGTTGCCATATGCCATCCTTCCACTCGGCGAAGGCGACACCGTAGTTCTCTGACTCAACGTCGCTCTGTGCCATCAGCTCAACGACCGCATAGCAATCCTTCACTTGGAAAAGATTTCCCCAAAGGACGACTTGCCCCGATTTCGAAACCGCCGAGCGTGGCGAAGCTTTTTGCTCTCCGACGACGCCCGTCAGCGCCGTATCGAAAGCCTTCTTCGCCCAGTCGAGATAAGGCGACGGTTCGGTCACCGATACCTCAAGTTCCGACAGGCCGCCTTTGGGGTCCGTCGGTGGTCGAGCGGGACTCGGGTGGATGAGCCCGAAAACAAAGGCTAGCAGGAGCGATAATTTCGCCTTCATCCGGATGGTTGTCGCTTCTCGTGAAGTCGCTTTCAAGGGGCTCTCTCAGCGATTTTCGCTCAATCTGTGGTCAAATAGATCCTAAAATCCCTTCACCCGTTACGCCCACGGAGGGCGGATGGACGCCTCCCGTGATAGGAATGTCGGTTCAACGGGCGTCTGGTTCCGCGTTTGGGCTCTCCTGTTAATCCCGTAAATCGTGTAAATCCTGTTCAGTACACATTCCCTGAGCTCTCCTCAGTCCTGGAGCTGGAAAACCAGCCCCAGCTCCTGCTCGAGCTCCTTGATCTTACGGCGCTCCTCCGCCTCGATCAGGCAGATCGAGACGCCCTTCTTGCCCGCCCGCGCCGTGCGGCCGGAGCGGTGGGTATAGTACTGCACCTTCTCGGGCATCTGCCGGTGGAGTACGAAGGCCAGCCCTTCCACGTCGATGCCACGGGCCGCCACGTCCGTGGCGATCAGGAATTGCGTACGCTCTTTCTTGAAAGCCCGCATCACCTTGTCGCGATCCTTCTGGCTGAGGTCACCCTGCAGCACTCCGACCGTGAGGCCATGCTTCTCCAGTTCACCGCCGAGCTTGATCGCCCCCGCCCGTGTGCGGCAGAAAATCATCCCGCGATCGTCGCCCTGCTCGAGCAGGAAGTTCGCGACCCAGTCGTCCTTCGCCTCGCGGGGCAGCACCACATAGCGGTGCGAGATATTGCGGTTCACCGTCTGCTTCTTCTCGACCTTGATCACCTTCGGCGCGGCCGACATCGAGTCCTTGATCAGACGCTGGATCTTCTCCGGAAACGTCGCCGAGAACAGCCATGTGCTCTGGCGCGATTTCGCGGTCAGCCCGACGATCTCCACGATCTCCTTGCGGAACCCCATGCTCAGCATTTCATCGGCCTCATCCAGCACCAGGCGCTGCACCGTATCGAGCTTGAGCGCTCCGAGCTTCAGCAGATCGAAGAGCCGTCCCGGCGTCGCCACCACGATATGCGTCGGACGCTTCAACCGCGCGACCTGTTCTCCGATCTTGTCGCCGCCGCCGGTCACCTCGATGAAGATCTTCTCCGGGCAAAACTTGGTATATTGGAACAGCGCCTTCCCGATCTGCTTCGCGAGCTCACGCGTGGGCGAGAGGACGAGCGCCTGTAACCGTGGATTCGACGGATCGATCTTCGTCAGCAGCGGCAGTCCAAACGCCGCCGTCTTCCCGGTCCCGGTCTGTGCCTGCGCAACCAGATCCCCTCCCTCCTTGATGAGATAAGGAATCGCGCTGGTCTGAATGGAAGTCGGATCGGAGATCCCGAGGGCATCGAGACCTTGCACGAGATCCTTCGGAACGCCAAGTTTGGAAAAGAGAGACATAGTTGAGAAAAGTTTCGGCGCACCGCTCCGAGCGGTTCCGCCTGTTGCACAGTGCATGCTCTGCCCTCGATCGACGAGCAACGAATCGCGTGGCCATAGCGGCCAGCCATCGGGAAGTGTCATCGTCAAAATGGACGATCGCAGCTTTCCAAAGTGGAAAAATTCGCGGGAATTTGCATCCTGTTCGCATGTGGCGGCTAAGGCATCGGGAGATGAAACGCTTTGGCGAGGCGTTGCTCCATATCCATGGGGCGCGTGATGCCGAGTCCCTCTCGCCGGGGCTGCTGCGGGCCATGCGGGGCCTTCTCCCGGCGGATATCTGCGTGGTGGACTGGTATGGATTCCAAGGCCTGCCGGTGCACACGCTCTACGATCCTGTCGATGGCGTACCGGCCACCGTGAATGAGGCGGTCCATGCTTTTGCCCACCAGAATCCGGTCTATGTGAAAAGTCGCGGCTTTATCGGCAGCATATCCGATTTCCTCTCCCGGGCCGATTGGCACCGGACCGCCCTGTACGCCGAGGCCTACTCGCAGGTCGGACAGGAGGACGGGATGGTCCTGGATGTCAGCCTCCAGCAGGATTGCCGGCTCTCGCTCATTGTCTCGCGGAGTCGCCGTGGGTTCTCGATGGAGGACCGTGCGAAAATCGCCCTGCTGGAACCGCATGTGCGGGAAGTCTTCCAGCGCGTGCAGGCGCAGGACCAGCTCCGACGCCAGTTGGAAACGCCGGTGACGATGCCGGCCGTCCTGAGCGCGCGGGAGCGTGAGGTTCTTCTCTGGATCTCCGAGGGCAAAACGAACGCGGAGATCGGACTCCTTCTCGGCATCCGCACGTCGACCGTGAAGAAGCATCTCGAGAATCTCTATCGCAAGCTTGGGGTCGAGAACCGCCACGCGGCGGCGCTTCTGGCTCTCCGGCTGCGAGGTTAGGAGAAGACCCGCCCCGAATAGCGCGGGCGCGATTCGGGACCCGGAAAGATCTCGTTCCTGCCTCTCATCCGTGCCATTTGCCTCGCTCACACCCGTTCGTCTCGCCACTTCGGGCTGGCTTTCGGCCAGGCTATCCCGAGCCCGCCCGGGCTCCGATCTTGTGCAATCCGTGGTTGATTCCCGGCCCCTCTCAGCCCTTCGCGCACTTCGCGGCCTTCTGTGAAATCCGTGATTGATCGTCAGGCTCTCTCTTTTGTCATCCCTCCTACGTCCGAAGACGTATTGGCAGGTCTCGGGAGCGGCCCCGATGGTCGCGCATGCCCACGGCACCCGATTTCCGCACTTTCGATGAAGCCACGCTTCCCTCTCCGGAGCCTGCCCGTACGCTTTCCCGGATCTGGTTCGCGCTGGCAGCATCCGTGGCCGCGTTGACGCTGACGCTGCCCGCCGACGCGAAGCCAAAACCGAAGCCGGGAAACGTGAGCGCCAGAAGTGGCGCCGCGACCGATCCCGGCAGCTTCGAGTTCGCGGAGTCCACGGCGAACGACATCAACAACGGCGACTCGCGTGCGATCAATTTCCGTGGCCGGCTCCTCTACACTTCGCGCAACAGCTCGGACCACGACCTGCTCCAGTGGGCCGATCCGAACCAGCGCTCGCTTACTCGCATCCACGACTTCGGTCGGTTGGCCTCCCACACCACGTCCTCCCTCGGCATGGTGCGACCCGTCATTCTCGGGGACGACATCTACATTGTGAACGTCCGGAGCAATCTGGGCGCGTTCACGACCGATATCTTCAAGGGTGAGGTCTCTCGCGAGATTCCGAATGATTTCTCGAAGATCAAGTGGGCGACTCTCCCGGTCGCGAAGAACGACCTCGTCTCGTTCTGGAGATCGGCGGAGGTCGACACGCTCAGCGTGGCGGACAAGGAAGGCGCCTTCGAGACCTCGATCTACGCGATCACCGGCGGGGGCGATCAACTGCGGGCCTTCCGCTACGAGCGCGACCGCTGGGACCTCGTGCAGGAGCATCGGGCCGACAATGTCTTCTCGGTGAGCGTCGCGAAGATCCAGATTCCCGACGGCACCTACCGGCTCGCCACCGCCTGGATCGAGAAGGAGAACCAGCACTGGCGTTGGAAGCTCGCGATCTTCGACGGCCACACCTTCAAGGAAGTTGCCGCCACTTCCGAGGTGCCGATTCCGGGTTTGTCGCAGGTCGCCATTGCCTATGGGACGCTCTACGGCGATCGCACCCAGCAGAACCTCCTCCAGGTCTTCCTCGGCAGCACCCACGACGGAAATAGTTACCTTTACCGCGCGCAGTACGACATCGGGAACGGCGACGGCACCGCCGGGCACTTTCAGCCCATCGGTGGACCAGACGGCTATCTGGCGCCCTTTTGTCTCAGCCAGGCCGAGGGTCAGCCGGTCTGGAGCAAGGGATTCCAGAAATTCTGGACGTCCCATTTTTCGGCCTTCACCTACGTGAAGCCGGATGGCGACAGCGGGGACTACCGCACCTTTATCGGCCTGCTCGGGGCCGACAGCACGAACAAGCGCCTCGTCTGGCTGACCCGGGGATCGAACCGGCTCCTCCGCTATGGCTACGATGGGGCCAATCCCGCCAACGAGATACGACTGGCCGGCAAGCAGCACGGTACGGCGGTGGAGAACTACGGCGACCCGGACTCCTGGCTCCTGCTCGGAGTCATCTACGGAGCGCCCCCTTTCGCCTTGAATGGCGACGCATTCGGCGGAGAGCACGGAGGGGCTGATCGCAGCAGCTTCGAGATCAGCACCTCGGAGTCCATGCGCAATGCCGTGACCGTGGCCAAGGAAACCACCGTGACCCCCTCGCTTGCGGGAAGCTTCTTCAAGGACCGCCTCGGCATCGAGGCCTCCGTGGCCGACAACGTCGCCGTCGAGGAGGGCGAGAGCACCGAGGTGGTGAAGATCAAGTCGACCGAGGTCGGACCGCCGGCCGCCGCACCGGCCAACCTCGGCTACATCGTCGTCATCAAGCCAACCCTCCGGGTCGAGCGGCTCAAGGTAGCCGACTGGGCCGGAAATCTCATCCCGTCCGAGAGCGGCGGATTCTCCCTCATCCTTTCGCGCGTGATCGGCTGGGAGCGCGCGTTGGAAGAGTTCAACATGACCGCGCCGTCCGGGACCTTGCCGGCCTATGCCAAAGGCCTTAAGACCGATCCCGACTGGACCTCGTCGAATCTCAGCGGCTGGGAGAAATCGGTAAAGACGCTCCTGAACGAGCGGCGAGGCCAGTACGAAGAGCCCGGCCAGAACGACGAGACCCTGGCCGCGACGCTCCAGGGAGGAACCGGGATCAAGAACGACAGCGTCACCCTCCAGACCACGTCCGCGAGCAGCCGCTCCGAGAACAAGTCGAAGACGTACAGCTTCGGATTCTCGCTCTTCGATCTCTTTGGCCTCTCCCGGGAGGAGCGTTCCGCCACGGAGGTGACCACGGAGGGCAGCTCCACCTTCGAGGTGAAGTTCACGTCCCGATTCAAAGAGCCTGATCCGGCGGCCGACGGAGAGCAGTTTTCCAAGCTCACCGTCCGTCCGCGCATCCTTCGCGAGAAGGCTGGCCAGCACGCCTTCTTCGTCCCGGATATCTACCGTCGGCAGGCCTTCCAGCCCTTCTGCGTGATCTACGAGGTAACCTCGAAGACCGTCTACAAGAAGAAGTTGGGCAATCGAAACGCCGCCAAAACCCGCGACCGAGCGGTCGAGACTCCAGTACCGGGAAGCGCGAGGGACAAGGTCGATCGATCAGCCGACAGCGCAGGCTCCGCGGAAAGTGAGAATTCGGAGATCATCTCCTCCGAAAGTCCGTTGGTGATGCCGGCAGTCGCAACGGCGAAGGAAGCGCCGTCGGCAGCAGCGGAGAATACGGCGCTGGTTCCGCCCGTCCCAGGGCCTTTCCCCCAAATCCGGCTTACGACACCGGCGCACATCGACCCGGCGCTCCTCTCGCAGCAGGAGATCCGGGGAAATGCATCTGTCTCCGGTGGCCAGGTGGAGATCTTGGTCCAGTATCCACTGCGAGATTCTGGAGACGTCAGTCGTACGAGCCAGGTGTTCCCCGTGGCCGTCGATGGCTCGTGGAGTTTCCAGATTCCTTATCCACGCGACCGGCGGTCCAGCCTCGTCTTCCGCGCGATCGCGGAGACCGGTGCAGAATCCCGCCCTGTACGAGTGATGGTCGATCCTGGGGAGCGATAGGACCTATAGGTCGTATAGGCCCTATAAGTCCTATTCAGCCGACCGCCTACGGTTCTCAACCCGCGCCCGAGTCATCCGCTCGCGTACACCACCTTTCTCCACGAAATCCTTCTCCAGTCGCCTGATCTGGCGATCAAGCAGGTAGTTCGCCTGGTGGATCAGACAGATGGCAATATTTGCCAAGGTGTCGGCTGGCCGATCTTCAAAAAAGGGTCGGTAAGTCTCAAAGCTCTCATCGGAGGCCTTACCAAGGTTGCGGGCATAGAGGGCCTCACGGGAATCCTTCGTCCAAGTTGAAAAGTCGCGAGTACGCAGGAAATCCTGATAGTCGATCAGGAGCTCCTCAAGGCTCGCGCGGGCAACATTGGTAAGCTTGAGCTCAGTCTCGCTAGAGGTCACCGAGGCCTTGCAGCCCTCGGCGATGTTCTGCTTCCCGGAGCGTGCCGCCTGCACCATCTGATCGACCGTGCGATCGCCGCGCTTCAGAAACCGCTCACAAAACCGAAAGGTGAAATCAAAGATGACCTCCGCCTTCCGGTAAGAGAGCAGTTCGCGATAGTTCCCGCCCTTCGGGAGAAAACCTTCCGGGCGATCAGACATGGCAATCGATAAATAGGCGTTCGGCTCCGGAACTTATAGGTCCTATACGTCCTATTAGTCCTATAGGCCCTATGCCTTCGAGTAGAGTTCCGCCCCAGCCTCTGCAAACTCCCGCGATTTCTCCGCCATTCCCGCCTTGAGCGCCTCTTCCTCTGCGAGCCCCTGCTCCGCCGCGTACTTGCGCACGTCCTCGGTGATCTTCATCGAGCAGAAGTGCGGTCCGCACATCGAGCAGAAGTGCGCCGTCTTCGCTCCCTCCGCAGGCAGCGTCTCGTCGTGGTATTCGCGAGCCGTCTCCGGATCGAGACCGAGGTTGAACTGATCCTCCCAGCGAAACTCGAACCGCGCCTTCGACAGCGCATTGTCCCGGTACTGCGCTCCGGGATGTCCCTTCGCCAGGTCCGCCGCATGGGCCGCGAGCTTGTAGGTGATCACGCCGTCTTTGACGTCCTTCTTGTTTGGCAGGCCGAGGTGTTCCTTCGGCGTGACGTAGCAGAGCATCGCGCAGCCGTACCAGCCGATCATCGCGGCGCCGATGCCGCTGGTGATGTGGTCGTAGCCGGGCGCGATGTCGGTCGTCAGCGGCCCGAGCGTGTAGAACGGCGCCTCGTGGCACCACTCGAGCTGCTTGGCCATGTTTTCCTCGATCATGTGCATCGGGACGTGGCCGGGGCCCTCGTTCATCACCTGCGCGCCCTTTGCCCAGGCGCGCTCGGTCAGTTCGCCCTGCACCTTCAATTCGCCGAACTGCGGCTCGTCGTTCGCGTCGGCCACCGAGCCGGGGCGCAACCCGTCGCCGATCGAGAAGCTCACGTCGTACGCCGCGCAGATGTCACAGATCTCGTCCCAGTGCGTGTAGAGGAAATTCTCCTGGTGATGGGCGAGGCACCATTTCGCCATGATGCTTCCGCCCCGGCTGACGATGCCGGTCATCCGCTTCGCGGTCAGCGGGATGAAGCGCAGGAGGACGCCCGCGTGGATCGTGAAGTAGTCGACGCCCTGCTCGGCCTGCTCGATGAGCGTGTCGCGGTACAGCTCCCAGGTGAGATCCTCGGCCTTGCCGTTCACCTTCTCGAGCGCCTGATAGATCGGCACCGTGCCGATCGGCACCGGCGAGTTGCGCAGAATCCACTCCCGCGTGGCGTGGATGTTCCGGCCGGTGGAGAGATCCATCACCGTGTCCGCGCCCCACTTGGTCGCCCAGCGCATTTTCTCGACCTCTTCGTCGATCGACGAGGCGACCGCGGAGTTGCCGATGTTCGCGTTGATCTTCACCAGGAAGTTCCGACCGATGATCATCGGCTCGAGCTCGGGGTGATTGATGTTCGCGGGAATGATCGCGCGACCGGCGGCGACTTCGCTGCGGACGAATTCCGGCGTGATTTCGGCCGGGATGCGCTGCGGGAAGCGGCGGAAGATCCCGGGCGTGTATTCCCCGGTCGGATTCTGGCTCGAGCCGAGGTGCTGCTTGTCGAGGTCGTGGCGGACCAAGTCGCCGGTCTGGTCGAGGATGCGGGCCCGGCCCAGGTTCTCGCGGATCGCGATGTATTCCATCTCGGGCGTGATGATGCCCTGCTTCGCATACCAGTACTGCGTGACCGGGTGGCCGGCGCTGGCTTTCAAGGGGCGGCGGGTGGCATTGGCCGGCGCGGAAAGGGGCGACAATCCACCCCGGCGCTCGCTGGCCTGCTGGGCGTGGCTCGTGCTGAGATAGCCGTTGTCGCCGGGCAGCACCGCGCGACCGTCGTACTCCGCGACATCACCGCGTTCGCGGATCCATTCGGCACGGGGCGAGGGCAGGCCCTGCTCCACGTCGCCTTCGAAGGCCGGATCGCCCCACGGGCCGCTGCAGTCGTACACCCGCACCGGCTCGTTCTGGGTCAGCTCGCCATTCATCGAGCGCGTCGGCGAGAGGGCGATCTCGCGGAAGGGAACCTTCACCGTCGGGTGCAGCGTACCGCCGACATAGACGCGGGTGGAGTTCGGCAGCTGGTCGCTGCTGTGGGGTTCGATGGTTTCCTTGGATGCGATCATGGCAGGTTCCTGGTTGTTGGAAAACCGCTCGAGGCACGCCGCACCTTCTCTCCCTGCGCCGGCATTACCCGTTCCAGGTTCAAAGGGTCTTCCGCTTGTTTTGGTCTGCTCGCGCAGGTGCGGAACTCTCAGCCTCGATTGGCTCCCCTGTCTTGTTGGGGAAGAAACTAGACCCGGTGCGCGGCGCGTCAACGTTGGACTTGTGGATTCGAGTCTTGTCCGCTCGCGGCGAATTTCATTCCCTGTGCGCCGTGCAGGAACTTATCGCAGGTATTCACAAATTTCGTTCCGAAGAATTCGGCCAGTACAAAGCCCTTTTCCAGCGTCTCGCCGAGGAAGGGCAGAACCCGCACACCCTGTTCATTACGTGCTCGGATTCCCGCGTCCTCGCGGAGTTAATCACCCAGAGCAAGCCGGGCGATCTCTTCGTGGTCAAGAACGTGGGCAATATCGTGCCGCCATCTACCGCGACCGGTTCGACGAACTCCACCGCCGCGGCGATCGAGTTCGCGGTCGAGGTCCTGGGTGTGCAGGACGTCGTCGTCTGCGGGCACTCGCAGTGCGGAGCCATGAAGGCGCTCGTCACCACGCCCGATCTCTCCTCCATGCCGCACCTCGAGGGATGGCTCTCTCTGGCCACCCCTGTGCGCGACGCCGTGCTGCTGCGCTACAGCCACCTCACCGACCTCGACCAGCAGGTTACCGCCGCTGCCGAGGAAAACGTTCTTTTCGGGCTCGAGAGCCTCAAGACCTACCCGGCCGTGCGGCGGCGCATCGAGGAGGGCACGCTGCGCCTGCATGCTTGGTTCTTCAAGATCGCGACCGCCGAGCTCTTCGCTTACGAACCCACCACGCACAAGTTCGTGCCCCTGGTTGGCCCAAAGCAGCTCCGCTTCGACTTCGGGCACAAGCCCGAATAAACCGGCACGGCACCATCCCCACGGGAGAATCCCAGACGCTGGGCGCGTTTGGGATAGCCTGTGCAGAGCACAGCCTGCAAGGCGGGGCAACGGCTCGCTCCGCCGCGCGCGGGCTTTATCAGGGGTCCATTTCCGAACCGGAGCGGTTGGTCACCATTCAGGGGCTTTTTCCCGCATTCCTTGGAGCCCTCTGTATTCCTCTGCTCCGCTATTGGGATTCCCGTCCAGAGCGCCGTCATGCACCGGAGTTCCCCGGGTCGAAAGCGACCTGATCCAAATACCCCTCGCGCAATCCCGTTCCATGGACGAGACTGAGGGGCTTTGTGCAGAGCTTACCCGTCCTTTGGGCGGATAGAGTTGCTGCCACCGTGAGGCGCGCGAAGCCCGCATTCGCTCGCCCATGGAAAAACTCTCCCGTACCTCTCATCTCGCCTTCGTGGGCGACTATGTCCCGCGTCGCTGCGGCATCGCCACCTTCACCGCCGACATCTGCGAGGCCATTGCGGCGGAGTATCCCGGCACCAAGTGCATCGTCGGCTCGGTCAACGACCGCCCCGAGGGCTACGACTATCCGGCTCGCGTCCGGTTCGAGATCGAGGAGCGGGAAATCGCCTCCTACCAGCGCGCGGCGGAGTTCCTGAATATCAACAACGTCGAGGTGCTCTCCGTGCAGCACGAGTTCGGGATCTACGGTGGCGACGCCGGAGCCCATCTGCTCGCGCTGCTGCGTGACGTGCGCATGCCGATCGTCACCACGCTGCACACCGTCCTGCTCGAGCCGAATGCCGACCAGCGCGATGTCATGATGCAGCTCGACGCCCTTTCCAGCCGCTTCATCGTGATGGCGGATCGCGCCCGGAATCTCCTGCAGACCGTTTACGGCATCTCGCCGGACAAGATCGACCTCATCCCCCATGGCGTGATCGACATGCCGTTCATGGACTCGAACTTCTACAAGGACGAGTTCGGGGTGGAGGGCAAGACCGTCCTGCTCACCTTTGGCCTCCTGTCGCCGAACAAGGGCATCGAGAATGTCATCGCCGCCATGCCCGCGATCCTCGAGCGGAATCCCAATGTCGTCTACATCGTGCTCGGCGCGACCCACCCGAATCTCATCGCCCACGAAGGCGAGAAGTACCGCCGCCGCCTCGAGCGCCTCGCGAAGGATCTGGGCGTCACCGATCAGGTCATTTTCCACGACCGCTTCGTCTCCATCGACGAGCTCAAGGAATTCATCGGCGCGGCGGATATCTACCTCACGCCCTACCTTAACGAGGCCCAGGTCACCTCCGGCACGCTCGCCTACACCTTCGGCGCCGGGAAGGCCATTATCTCGACTCCCTACTGGCACGCGCAGGAACTCCTGGCTGACGAACGTGGCGTGCTGGTGCCCTTCTCCGATGCTCCGGCCATCGCCGGCGCGGTCAACGATATCCTGGCCCAGCCCACCCGCATGACCGCCATGCGCAAGCGTGCGTGGAAGGCCGGCCGCGAGATGATCTGGCCCGAGGTCGCCCGCCGCTACATGGAAAGCTTCGGCCGCGCCCGCGCAAGCATGAGCGAGGCTTTTTCCGGCACGGGAGATGGCGCTGCTCCCGCGGTGCCGGTCTACCTCACGCCGCCGATCAAGCTCGATCACCTGTTCACGATGAGTGACCACACGGGCATCTTTCAGCACGCCATCTACAATGTGCCGAACTACCACGAGGCCTACTGCGTGGACGACAATGCCCGCGCTTTCATCTTTACGGTGCTCCTCGAGGATCTCCGCGGCCCGGACGAGTCCGTCTCCCGCCTCGCCAGCAGCTATCTTGCGTTCCTCTGGTACGCTTTCGACGCGAATACCTGCCGCTTTCGCAATTTCATGAGCTTCTCGCGCGAGTGGCTCGAGCTGCACGGCTCCGAGGACAGCCATGCGCGCAGTCTCTGGGCGGTGGCCACCGCGCTCGGACGGTCCAGGAATGCCGGCCATCGTGCGTTGTGTGCGTTGCTCTTCCAGCGCGGGTTGCCCTGTGTCGCGCGTTTCAGCTCGCCCCGGGCCTGGGCCTTCGCGCTTATCGCCATCCACGAGTATCTCCGCACTCTTTCCGGCGATCGCGTGGTGAGTCAGATGCGCGACACGCTCACTACCATGCTCGTCGATCTCTACCAGGCCAACTCCTCCGCGGACTGGCAATGGTTCGAGCGCATCGTGACCTACGACAATGCCAAGCTCTCGCATGCCCTGATCCTCAGCGGTCACTGGACGTCCCAGGGAGACACCCTCGAGATCGGCCTCGCCTCCCTTCGCTGGCTCGTCGAGGCCCAGACCACGGCGGACGGGCATTTCGCTCCCATCGGCTGCCATGGCTTCTGGCCGCGGGATGGCGAGATGGCGCGCTTCGATCAGCAACCGCTCGAGGCCCATGCCATGATCTCCGCCTGCCTCGAGGCCTACGGGGTCACTCGCGAGGCCTATTGGCGCGAGGCGGCCCAGCGATGCTTCGAGTGGTTCCTCGGCCGCAACGATCTTGGCCTGCCACTCTACGACGAGACGACCGGCGGTTGCCGCGACGCTCTGTTGCAGGACCATCTCAATCAAAACCAGGGGGCTGAATCGAGCCTCGCCTTCTACCTTTCCCAGGTCGAGATCCTCCGTGTCGAGCAGACCGAGGAAAAGGCCGCCATTTCATGAGTATCGACCTCCAGCCCACGGGCATCGTCTTCCGGCCCGACAATCGCCGTGTCCTTGTGCGTCCCTTCATCACTTCGGACGCCGGCAGCATCAGTCATATTATCGACCGCGCGCTTTCCCTCAGCCCGGGCGAGGTCGAAGCGCAGCTCGTCCTCATCCGCGCTGACTTCGACGCCCGCCATGTCGATCTCGAGGACCGCTGGCGCCGGAACTTCGAGCTGGTGAAGACCCATGTCCCGGCCGAAACCTCCGTCGACGCCAGCCTCCGGCTGTATATTGGCGCCTTGTTCTCCGGCGAATATGCCCTGGAGTCCGCCGCGCTCTTCAATCCATCCATCGTCGCGCATCCGGACCAGAGCGGCGTACCTGCGGGTTCCATCCGCTACGTCATGAGCCTGCGTGCGACCGGCGAGGGCCACATTTCCTCGATCGAGTTCCGCTCCGGGGTCATCCATGCCGATGCCTCCATCGAGGTCGACGAGGTCTCCCGCTTCGTCATTGCGCCCGGGGTGAAGGAAAACCCCACCTACCGGAAGACGATCTTCCAGCACAAGCTGCAGGAGATGGGCTTCGAGAACGATTGGTCATGGAAGGTCATCAACTCCCTCGGGAGCGATTTCACCCGCCGTCAGCTCGAGGAAGCCATGGCCCGGGCCATGGAGGACATCGAGACCCTGCCGCGCGAGATCGAGCGGACCCGGGAGTGCGTGCAGTGGCTTGCGAAGTCGAACTACGAGGTCCACTTCCAGCCGTCGACCACGCTCTCCCAGCGCATCATCTTCCCTGTCTCGCCAAACGAGACCAACGGCATCGAGGACGCCCGCTTCGTGCGGTTCGTCGACGATGACGGCTCCGTCGTCTACTACGCGACCTACACCGCCTACAACGGCCATGCGATCCTCCCGCAGTTCATCGAGACCCGCGACTTCGCCAGCTTCGCGGTCTGCACGCTCAATGGCCAGGCCGTGCAGAACAAGGGCATGGCGCTCTTCCCACGCCGGATCAACGGCCGCTACGCGATGATTTCCCGGCAGGACGACGAGAACCTCTTCCTGATGACGTCGGACAACCTCCATTTCTGGAACGAGCCCCGGCTCCTCCGCCGCCCCACCATGCCGTGGGAGTTCGTGAAGATCGGTAACTGCGGCTCGCCGCTCGAGACCGGGGCGGGCTGGCTCGTCATCACCCACGGCGTCGGCCCCATGCGGCGTTACTGCATCGGCGCCATCCTGCTCGATCTCGACGATCCGTCCCAGGTCGTCGGCTGGCTGGAAAAGCCGCTCATCGAGCCCTCGGGCGAATATCGCGAAGGCTATGTGCCAAACGTGGTGTATTCTTGTGGAGCCATGCTCCACGGTTCACGACTCATCCTTCCGTACGCCCTCAGCGACACCAGCTCGACGGTCGTTACCCTGGAGATCGACGAACTTCTCGCCGCTCTCACCCATCCTTCTCTCTAAACGTGCAAATCCAATTCATTCTTCAATTCCGCGGCGATGCCCGGGCGCAATACGACCAGGTGGCGGATCCTCTGGAAGCTCTCGCCTCCACCCTCAAGGGCGTGGCGAATCTCGATGGCGACGATGTCGGGGCTCACGGCGTCAATGTCTTCCTTTTCACCAATGACGTGCACGCGACCTTCAAGCGTGCTTTGAACGTTTTTCCCGGAGCCAGGGCCGCCAGCGGCTTCTCCGCCGCCTACCGCCAGGTCTCCAACGACACCTTCCAGGTCCTCTGGCCGGAGAATTCCCCCACGAAGTTCCAGCTTCGCTGACGCAGGTCGCCGGAGAGATTCGATTCGCCAAAAGATCAGGAATCGCCGAACGTCCGGACTTTCTCCGCGTGCCGCCCGCCCTGCATTTTCCACCCCAAGCCCGTGTCCTCGTCATCTGCCACAAGCAGCTTGGCGACATGACGCTCCTCGAGCCCACGCTGCGCAAGCTCTCGCTCGCCGCCGGCCGGCCCGTGGAACTGCTCACCCGCAGCGGCCACGCCCCGCTCATTTCGCTCATGGAGGGCGTGAAAATGACCGGCCGCGCCTGGCTGCGCCGCTTCGACGCCATCTTCTGCTACGACGATCTCGATAAGTCCGCCGTCCACGCGATGCTCGCCTTCGCCCCGCGGAAGGATCTCCTTCTCCGCGCCCCGGGCGAGGTCACGAAATGGAATCGCCGCGCCTTCGACGAGATCCGCGCCCCCGGCATCAACGATGCCTATCTCGCCCGTTACAACTGGGATTACACGATCGTCGAGGCGCCCGAACCCTGGCGTCCGCCCGTCTTGAATTCACCGCCCGATGCCTGGCGCCCCTCGGACTTCAAACTCGACGATTACGTCCTGCTGAACTCGACCGCCGGCTGGAAAAGCAAGCGCTGGAAATCCAGCTCCTGGGTCGAAGTCGCCAAAGCTCTCGTCGACGCCGGAGTCCCGCGCATCGTGGTCACCAGCGGCGGCCAGGACTGGCAGCGCGAGCATTCCCAAAAGATCGCCGACGCTCTCGGTGACAGGGCGCTCTATCTCGGCGGCGCCACCCGGCTCGAGGAATTCCTCTGGCTCGTCTCCCGTTCGCGCATGGTCATCGGGGTGGACGGTGCCGCGTCGCATCTCTCCGCGGCCTTCGGCGGAAAAAACCTCACCCTTTTCTTTCGTACGAACCCGCACAACTGGCACTTCCCGACCGAAAAGTCCGTGGCCCTGCTGGCCGAGCCGGGCGAGGACGCCGATGAGGAAAATCCCGAGTACGAGCTCGACGACCACGAGGTCGCCGAGGCGGCCGTAGCTTTGCTGAAGAGCTAAGCAGGCTTCGATCAATAGGGTTCCGCGTCTGCGGAACCATCGTTCAAATGGGAGAATACCGAAGGGCGGGAGACCTTGGGATAGCCTGCGCGAAGCGCAGCCCGAAGGGCGAGAGAGCGGGAGCGAACGAGGCAACGAGGCTCCCGCCGAGCCGACTTTAAGAACTCAGCGAAGTGAGAAAAGATCCGACCTTAACGAGAAAGGCAACGGTTCCACAAACGATGTAGCCCCTTCGAGGGTAGGGCTGCTCGCTCCGCCGAGCGCCGACTTTTCTCGAATTTCCGACCCCAAACCGAGCGAGTCTACTCCTCGCTCTTCTTCGCGCGCTTCGCATTGGCGATGTAGCGCATCTGCAGCAGCTCGACGAGGAGTGCAAAGCCCATCGGGAGATAGATGTATCCCTTGTCCACATGCTTGTGCATGCCCTCGAGGCAGAGAGTGACGCCGATGGTGACCAGGAAGGCGAGCGCAAGGATCTTGAGCGCCGTGTGGCGCAGGATGAACTCTCCGATCGGTCCCGCGTAAAAGAGCAGGCCCACGAAGGACAGGATCACCGCCAGCGAGATCGTGATCAGGTTCTGCGTGAGACCGACCGCCGTGATGACCGAGTCCACCGAGAAGACGATATCCAGCAGCACGATCTGCATGATGGCCGCGCCGACCGCGTTCTTCGCGGAAATGTGAGGGCCTTCATCCTTGAGGGTGACGACGTGGTTGATCTCGTTCACCGCCTTGTAGATCAGGAAAAGCCCGCCGACGAGCAGCACGAGGTCCTTGATCGAGACCGGGTGGAGCGGGAATTCCTTGTTGAAGGTCGGGACGTAGAAAATCGGGTCGACGAGATGGACGAGCTTGAAGGCAAACGCCACGAAGACGAGCCGCATGACCAGTGCGATGACCAGGCCCAGCATGCGCGCGCGCTTGCGCTCTGTCTCCGGCAGCCGCGAGACCACCAGGGAGATGACCAGGATATTGTCGATCCCCAGCACCAGCTCGAGGCCGACCAGCAAGGCCAGCGTGGCGAGCGCCCCGGCGGTCATCAATTCATGCAGCATCGCTTCCATCGCGCCGGAGAATGCATATTCCGTACCGACTTGGGAAGTGCCGCGCTTGGCAGATTGCTCCCCCCGGCTATCCTAGGTCGATGTCCGCCATGCCCGTTCCCTCGCAAACCCTTGTGCCTGCCCCGGCTTTTTCCGGGGGCGGCCGGCTCTCGTCGGACATCGCGCGGGTCCTGGAGGCATTCGCCCATCGTTCGGTGACCCTGGGGGAGATCATCGAGCTCATGCGCCAGCGGGCGTACTCGTTTCTCCTGCTTCTGATCGCTCTGCCCTTCTGCACTCCCATCCCGCTGCCCGGCCTCTCGACCCCTTTCGGCCTGATCATTGCCCTCATCGGCATGCGCGTCGCCTGCGGCCTGAAGCCTTGGCTGCCGGAGCGCCTCCTGCGCGTTACCCTGCCCGCGAAATGGCTGCCGAAAATGTTGCACGCCGTCGAAAAGCCCGTGAAATGGCTGGAGCGATTCCTGCGACCGACCTGCGGCATCTTCGTCGACAGCGGCATCGCGCGCATGGCCCATGGCGCGATGATTTTCGTGTGTGGCATCCTGCTCCTGCTGCCGCTGCCGATCCCCCTCACGAATATGATCCCCGCCATCTCGGTCGCGCTGCTGGCGTGCGCGATGCTCGAGGGGGACGGCCGCTTCTCGATCGCCGGGGCAAGCTTCTTTCTGCTTTCCCTCGCCTACTTCGGGCTCCTCTTTTTTGGCGGCGCCGCGCTGGTATCCCAGATCGACGACTTCTGGCGTTCGATTTTTGGGCCGCTGCCGGTCAACCCCGACTAAAGACTTCCTCCAATTCGTCGCAAAACAAAAAGCGGCACCCGAAGTCGAGTGGTCCCGCAGCGCGGGACCATCGTTTGGAGGGTAGCGGCGAGACTCCGTTCGAGCCCGACTTTCCTCATCCGCAATCGCCGTCCGAGGCTCTGTTTCCCGAGCCGGGTCTTGCTCTCTTTTTCTTGAGAGTGGATCGGCAACGAAGTGCCGACCCTACCCTCGCAAGGGATACGCTCCGCGGCGAACAGGCATCCGTTTTGGTGCGCCCAATTGAACCAAAACGGCCCCGAGCCCGCCGAAGCATGCACCACGCCCTACGGCGAGGTGATCGTGAGGTTATCGATCACCGAGGTGTTGATCTTCGTGTTGTCGTGGGCGGTCACGGGCAGGCCAACGAGTACGTTCGCCGCCATGGTGATCGTGGTCGAGCCCACCGTCGTCCAGGTCATCCCATCCGGCGATTGCGCGGCCGTGAAGGTGTTTCCGCTGCGTACGAGCCTCACGAAGTACGGCGCCGTGATGCCCGCCACGTAGGGATTCGGCGTGTAGGTCGTGCCGCCGCCGGTGGTCGTCCGCCATTGGAACGACACCCCGCGCAGCGGTGTCACCACGATCGCCGCGTTCGTGCTGTTTGCCGCCGTGGATTCGCGGATCATCACGCCCGCCTTGGCCCACTCGTTGACATTCCCGATGGCCTCGACTTCCGCGACGATCGTGCAGTTGCCGCTCATCGGCTTGTACGCGTAGCGGAAGGCATCCGCACCGCCGGAGATGTCCGCCCCCGATCCGCTGATCGTGTACGTGCCATCGGGCGAGAAATAGGTGCTGCCCGCCACGCCGACGGACCCGATGTCCTGCGTCGCCCAGGGGCTCGGAAGGACGTTCAGCATCACACTGTCGATCGCGACCGAGTTCAGCACCGTGTTGTTATGGCTCGTCGCGGCGCATCCGATCAGCGCGTTCGATGCCATCGTGACGGTCGTCGTTCCCACGGTCGTCCAGGTGACCCCGTCCGGCGATTGGTAGCCGGTGAAGGTGTTGCCGCTGCGAGTCAGCATCACGTAGTAGGGCGCGACCGGTCCCTGCACGAAGGGATTCGGCACATAGGATGTCGTGGCGCCCGTGGTGCTCCGCCACTGGAGCGAGACGCCATTGCTGCGCGACAGGACGATCGCGACGTTTGTGCTGTTGGCCGCCGTGGATTCGCGGATCATCAGTCCCGCCTTCGACCAGGGATCGGCCAGGCCGGGGAGCGAGACCCGGGCGATGAAGCTGCAATCTCCCGATACCGGCTCCGAGACGAAGTGAAAGGCATCCGCCGTCCCCTGGATGTCAGCCCCCGATGCCGTCATGCCGAAGGCATTGCCCGCCGCCGAATAATTGTGCCCGCCGGCGATGCCGACGGAGCCGATATCCTGTCCCGTCCAGGAGGCGGGCAATGCGCCCACCGTCGCGGCGGCGCTCACGGCGGTGGAGGCCGCACCGGTCCCGGAGGAATTCGAGGCCGTGACCGTATAATAGTACGTGCCATTCGCCACGACCGTATAGTCGACGAAGCTCGCGCCGGTCAGGCCGCTGACGATCGTCGTGTACGGGCCGCCGCTGGCCGTGGCCCGCTTCACGGTGAAGCTCGTCGCCTGCCCCGGGGAGTTCCAGTTCAGCACCACCTGCCCGGTGCCGGCCTGCGCGGTCACGCCGGTCGGCGCGCCGGGAGCCCCGGAGGGCGAGGGGAACGCCGGATTCGTCGCCGGAGTCAGCCACCAGAGGACGCTCGTGATCCCGCGCGGGTAGTGCAGGCTTTGCGAGGCGAGGACGGTGTCTCTGCTGTCGAATTGATCCGACCAGCCCTGGTAAGGGGCCTGGTCCATTTGGAAGGTCGCATGGATCTGATCCACTGTGCCGTTCACCGTGTTGCCCGTGATGCCGAGCACTTTTTCCGCTTCGTACTGGCAGAGATACACTTTGCTCTGCCAGGTGTTCGTCGTGCTGCTGCTCAACTTCCAGCCGCCCGTCGTCGCGTCGAGGCATCGGCCGGAGACGAGGATGTTCGTCATGTGGCTCTTCAGGTCGAGCAACATGGTCGAGTAGGGGCCGGTGAGGCTCGTCGCGGTGGTGAGCCCCATTTCCAGCGGATAGGCGAGGCCCTCGATCAGCGGGATGGTCGCCGCGGTATTCGATCCGTTCAGGAATGCCGGGATGTAGCTCAGCGACGGGCTGTATGCGTTCCATTTGCTCACGATCGTATTTGCGCACAGCGCCGCCATGTTTCCCGCCGTCGCCGCGTTGCTGGTGTCGCCGAGCTGGGTGAACATCGATTGCAGGGCGAGATAGCAGGCCCAGCTCCGCACCGTTGTCCGTCCGCTCTGGTCCGGCTGTTTCAACGACGCGTCGAGGGAGTCGTAGGTCGTGATCTCCTTCGCCGATGGGCTGCGGACATTGATGTAGCTCGTGATGCCGTCGCGGCTGGCCGCCGTCACGTCGTCACGCAGGAGCATGGACGTGAGGCAGGACTGGAGGAAGGTGGCGTTGCTGGTCAGCCAGGCGTTGTCCCCGCTTCGCTTCCAGTACAGGCCCGCGCTCAGGATCCAGTTCTGGAGCTGTTCCTGTCCCATGTAGGAAAAGCTGCTTTCATAACCGGTCGGGTCCACCGTTGGCGCGAGCGAAGTCAGCCCGCCGCCCATGTCGTGATGAAAGGAAAATCCCGTGGCCGAGACCTGGGTCAGCGTGGACGGATCATAAAGCGGATGGTCGAACGTATAGCCGACTCCGCCGTTTGAGGCGCCCGAGTAGGTATCCAGCACATTGCGCAGCGCCCATGGGTGCATGATCGAGTCGTAGAACGCATGGTCGACCGTGAGGTCGAAGGTATTCACGTACTGGTAGTCGCCCTCGAATTCCCGCCAGTACACATTCCCCGAGGGATCGACCAGGCAGAGCGTGCTCGCCTGGAAGCTGTGCAGCGTGTCGCTGGCGAGGAACTGGCGGTAGGGATTCAGCGCCGCGCCCTGCATGGCCGTGGCGAGTTGTGCGCAGCGCGTCTGGGCGTCCGTGAGCGACGCCATGGCCGTATCGATGACATCGTCGACCGTGTTGAAGAGCGTCTTGTAGTAATAGGAGGCGGAGATGCGGGTATCGACGACCGCGCTGCGATAGTAGGCCACCACGACCGTGAGGCTCTTCGTCTGCCCGGCCGGCACGCTCATGTGAAACGCGAAGCCCTTGCTCATGCCATTGAGCGCGGACGAGAGCGCGCTGCCGATCAGCAGGTCGGCAGCCCCGGCCTTGACCGCAAGGGCGGCCTCGCCGGTGGCGAATCCCTGGTACGCTCCGCCGGAGAACATCTGGGTGCTCGCGCTCGCGGGCAGGCCGAAATAGAAATCCTCGGCCGCGCCGGTGGTGTTGTTGACCGTGAAGACCATCCACGTCGCGGGCAGGAAGAAGCGGCGTTTATCGACGATCGTCGCCGAGCTGAGGCTCGGCATCTTCCAGGCTGGCGTATAGTGCGTCCAGGACAGCGCGCCGCTCTGCACCGTCCATTGGTCCGTGCAGGGACCGAGCGTCCGCTGGACATCCGCGTCGGCAAAGAGCGAAGCCGTGGAGGACACGCTGGCGGCCGAGGCGACGAAAGGCATCACCTTCAGTCCCGAGCTGCTCTTCAGGCCGATGACCACTCCACCGCCGCCCCCATGGAACGGATATTTCGTGCTCGAGGTCCCGAGGCCGCAGGTGTCGCCCTTGTAGCCATAGGCCAGAGTCGATCCCGCGCCGACCGGCGCGTGATCTACGTTGACGAAGACCAGCTGGCTGGCGGTCAGAGGCGTGAAGCCGCTGGCCGGTGAAAGACCTCCGAAGCAGAGACACGCCGCCACGGCTGCGGCGATCGGCACGCGCGTTCGGAGTTTCGCCGGAAGGCTGGCCGGAGAATGGCCGTTGGGATTCATGATCGTGCGCACTTGGGCAAGGGCACGCCGGGGGAGACGATATGCTTCCATAGGGGAGGGGGGATTTTTGGGGGGATGGAGGAAGAGGGCAACAAGTCACCCTCCTCTCAAGCCTATTGGGCTACCCCTTTTCGACCAGAGACGATTGCGTAAAATATCTGCGGATTTGCGCGCTATTTCCGGCGGGATTTTGGGGCGGCCGCCGACGCCCGGGGTGTGAACATCGCTATGCGATCCGTGCATAGCGGTGATCGCGTCTTGGCATTATCCGCGATGCCGCGCGGGGACTACGTGTTGGTCAAACATATGAGCGACACCACCCTTCTTCACATTGATGCGAGCCCTCGTGGCGAGCGTTCCCACAGCCGTAAGCTGGGCCAGGAATTCGTGGCCACCTGGAAAACCAAACACCCTGCCGGCGCCGTGGTCGTCCGCGATATCGGCTCTCATCCCCTCCCGCTCGTCACCGAGGCTTGGGTCGAGGGAGCCTTCACGCCTCCGGACGGACATTCTCCGGCCGCGGTGGAAGCAATCACGGTATCCAATGGCCTCGTCGACGAATTGCTCGCCGCGAACGAGCTGGTCATCACCACGCCGATCTACAATCTGAGCGTCCCTGCCGCGCTGAAAGCCTGGATCGACCAGATCGTCCGCTATGGGCGCACCTTCACCATCACGGCGGAGGGCTACAAAGGTCTCGTCGAGGGCAAGCGCGTGACCGTCCTGGTCGCCAGCGGCGGCGATTTTCGCCCGAATACCCCGGCTGCCGGTTACAACTTCCTGGAGCCCTATCTCCGCGCGATCTTCGGTTTCATCGGGATCACGGACGTACGATTCGTCTACGCACACAGTATGAATCAGACCGACGAGGCCCGCGAGCAGTCGTTGGTCGAAGCCGAAACCGCGACGCGCGAGCTGGCCGCCGCCTAAGGGCGCAGCCCATCGTTTGAATGGGCTGCCGAATCTCCTGAGAGCCGACTTCTAGTATAAAGTGCGGCTCCAGAGATTCGCGCTCGAGCTCTGCCAAGGTCCGGAGAAAACGCCTCTAAGAACCGTCGCGTGTGAACCACGCGGCGTTTCACGATTCCTTCGGCGGCCCCAGCCATTTCACGGCCCCGGGTTCGGTTTTCTCGAGCACCCGGAGCGCCTCGATCGGTCGTCCAATATCCTTGAGCGGATAAACGCCCTTCGAGCCCGCCCCCGAGGGATCGCGAATCAGGTAATCGAAGCCCCGCTTGCCGACGATCACCACGAAATGCGTCGTCCCGCTCGGGAGCTGGATGCGGATGATCACCGGATTTCCCGCCAGCAGATTTTGGTCGATGAGCGCGTAGGAAGGCTTGTCCTCGTAGACCTTCCGCGCGATCGCCGGCGGATAAGCTGCTGCGGCCTCCCAATACAGCCACCCCTCGGGCGTGAACCCCTGATGGCTCAGCACGAACTCATTCAATCGCCCGGGATCGACATCCGCCCCGTAGCTCGAGAGCACCATCGCTGCGGAGGAAATCGCGCAGCCTTCGGCGGCGATCGTCGCCGGCGTATTGCCCAGCTGGTTCTGCCCCCAGCGCGGGTCACCCTGGAAGAACTGGGGGACGTCGATCACCTTCTCACTCAGAAAATAAAGCCCCCCGCTTGGCGCCAGGGGAGCGCGCGGGGTGAGCCAATACCAGGCTCCCGCCCCCGCCGCCAGGAGTAGGAAAACCGCTGCCACCGCGAAAAACCGCCTTGCGATCATCCGCATACGGTATTTCTTCGAGGGACTCGCTCAATGAGAATCGCCCCTTTTCTGATCATCCTCCTGTTCGCGCACGCCGCCGTCGCGGCGGATTGGAATGCCGCCGTGCTCGAGGCGGTACAGTCGATGCCCAAGGGCGGGGGCTTCTCCGCGACCAGCGAGGCCAGCGCGCGGCTGCGCGATGCGGCACAGGCCGACGGCGCGGAACTGCGAGTGCGTCCCGCCCTCGCTCCGCCCAGCTATTGCTCCGCGGCGACCTACCTCGTGCTGCTCAAGGTCCTCGAGCGGGCGCAGGCCTCGGGCGCGCTCCAATTGGATGGAAAAGTCCTCGCCCCGTCCATGCAGCGGGATGGCGAAGGCGTCTGGGGCCGGTGGAATGCGAACGGTCCCGGCACCGCGCGGCTCTTCTACGAACTCGGCGTTGGAAAAAATTTCACCGACTGGAACGAGGCGAAGCCCGGCGACTTCCTGAAGATCTTCTGGCGCGACGCCGTGGGCTCGAACGAATTCGGCCACCTCGTCGTCTATCTCGGCACCGAGTCGCGCGATGGCGTCGAGTACGTGCGCTTCTGGTCGAGCAACAAGCCCGAGGGCTTCAGCGAGAAATCCGTACCGAAGTCGAAGATCGCCCGCGCGCTCTTCTCGCGCCTGGAGCATCCCGACCGGCTCGCCTCCGCCTCCAGCCTGCCGAAGGTGGATACCTACCTCGCCAGCCTGCTCGAGCGGAAATCGAGTTTCGCCGAGGCCTGCAAGCTTAGCGGGGTGCGCTAGCGGTGACTGCGGCACCGGTATGGCTTTCGGCGTCGGCCTTCTCGCGCTGTTCTCCAAAGACCTGGCGGATGATCTCCTCGATCGGAATTTCCTGCACCGAGAAGTCCGTCACCGTACCGCAGGCCAGCAGCTCGCGGCAGACCTCGGCCACCTGCTGACGCGGCACCTCGAGCTTGATGCGTGAGCCTTCGTGCTCGATCACGCGGCCGAAGCGTGCGAACTCCGCCTCGCACGGAGAGGCGAATTCCACCTCCAGCACCTTCGTCGTTGCGAAGCGATCCAGTACGGAATCGAGCGGACCGTCGAAGAAAAGCTTCCCGTGATCGATCAGGATCACGCGTTCGCACAGTTCCGCGATGTCCTGCATGTAGTGGCTCGTGAGCAGGATCGTGATCTCGTTGCTCTCGTTGTAGGACTTCAGGAATTCGCGCACCTTCTTCTGGCTGATCACGTCCAGGCCGATCGTCGGCTCGTCGAGGAAGAGCACCTTCGGGTGGTGCAGCAGCGCCGCGATGAGCTCGAATTTCATCCGCTCGCCCAGGCTCAGCTCGCGCACCATCACCCCGAGCTTGTCGACGCAGTCGAGCATCGTGGTGAGATCGCCGACCGTCCTGGCGAAGTCCGCCTTGTCGATGCCATAGATGGCCCTGTTCAGTTCCAGCGACTCCCGTGCGGGCAGATCCCACCACAGCGCGTTCTTTTGTCCCATCAGCAGACTGAACTGGCGCTTCATCGCATTCTTGCGCTGCCACGGCACGTACCCGAGTACCGAGGCCTCGCCGCCGCTCGGCTGCACGAGGCCGGAGAGCATTTTCAGAGTCGTCGTCTTGCCCGCGCCATTCGGCCCGAGGAAACCGACGAATTCCCCCGGCTGCACCGCGAAGCTCACGTTGTCCACCGCCGCCGTCTCGTCGTAGCGACGGTTGAAGAGGCCCTTCAGGGCCCCGGCGATGCCATTCTCCTTGCGATAGGTGCGATAGACTTTGCGCAGATTGCGGGCTTCGACGGCGGCGGGCATTGCGGGAAATCTAGTCGAGGGTCGGTCGGCTGGCGATGGCGATCTGGCGCTTCGCCTCGTAGAGCGCGATGCCGGCCGAGGTGGCCAGATTCAGACTCCGCGCGCCAGGCTCCATGGGAATGGTGAGGCAGTCGGCCTCGTGCGCGGCCAGCAGAGACTCCGGCAGCCCTCTCGTTTCCCGGCCGAAGACCAGATGATCGCCATCTTGAAAAGCCGCGTCCCAATAGGCGCGGCGCGTCTTCGTCGTAAAAAAGAAAAACCGGGAACCGACAGCGGCCGCGTTCTGGAGGGTCGCAAAGTCCGGCCAGGTGTGGACATCGACCTCGTGCCAGTAGTCCATGCCCGCGCGGCGCAGGGCGCGATCGTCGATCGAGAAGCCGAGCGGCTCCACGAGATGGAGCCGTGCGCCCGCCGCGAGACAGAGGCGGGCGATATTGCCGGTATTCGGCGGGATTTCCGGCTCCACGAGCACGATGTGCAGCATCCGGCGACGCTATCGTGATCGCGACAACTCGGCAAACCGTTCGACGTATTCGGGAACGTGGCATTGTCCGAATATGGCGCGATTGATCGAATTAAATGTCGAGGTGCACTCCAGCGATTCAGCGCACAAGCGATACGTTCACCTAAACGTGGAGACACAGCGAAAAGCTGTGAAGAAGCTTTTCGAGGGTTTCCTGACGGTTTTACTTCATCACAGTCTTCAAGCGTGACCACTCGTGACGCGTAGGGGGTTCGGCCCGCGGAGGATGTAGATGAACTTGGGTTTTGATTTTCCGGAGGGGCGCTTCACGATCACACTGACCCGATTCCGTCCTATCGCCAGTTTCGCAAAGAACTGCCACGAATTGGTGCCTTTCGCCACGTGGTACGGCCCTTTCTCGCCGACGCGATACAAGACCTTGCTGACGAGCCCTGCGGCTTGGCCCTTCACCAGGACTCTCTTATGAACGGTTATCAGCGGAGCGCGGGTGAATTTGACCCCGAAGGTGGCGGCGGAAGCAATGGGAGTGAGCAGGAAAGTGCCAGGCCCTAGCTCGACGGAATTCCCTCCACCGGTGATCTGGCCTGCCTCATTGATCGCGTCCGCTACGGAGAGTATCCATTTGGGCTTTTGCGGGATCAGGTCGTTCAAATCTTCGGCCACCCCGCCTTGGTAGATGAATGCGTGTTTTACGCCATCAATGCTCCCGATCCGCTTGCTGCCGACAATCTGTCCAAGATCGTTGATCCCGTTCGCGATCAGCGGGAGCCCGGTGAGCGCGCCCGCAGAGTAGAGCTCTGAGGCTCCGTTTGCGTAAATAATGACCTGTCCTTTGCCGTTAATGGCCGTTCCTTCACAATCGGTGTAGGTATTCGGAGTGAGGTCGATCACGCTACCATTCGAGTAGAGAAAGGCATGTTCTACTCCGGAGGCCGTCACGAATTGGCCCGTGATTTGCCCGGAGTTGTTAATTGCGTTTGCGGAGCTCCCATAAGCCGAGAGGTTGCTCCCGAGATCGATGATCGAGCCCGACGAGGGCTTAAGAAAGGCATTTATCACTGCGCCCTTGGAGCCCGATCCGACGAAGTCTCCGCGATCGTTGATGCCCCTCACATTACTGAAATCTCCCCCAAAGGGATTGATCGCCTGCCCGTTTACGAACCCTCGGTAGCTGGACCCAAACGGGACCCCGTAGCTCACCACGTCGCCACTGGCATTGATGTCCCCAGGAAAGCCGTCAAGGAAGCCATTTGTAACACCGTTGGCAAAGAGAAAGACCCGAGGGTTGTACGGAGACTGCAGTTCACGGGAGAATCCGGCGACTACGCCCTGCTCATTGATGGCGACGCCCTCGCTATATCCGTACCCCGGGATGCTAGGGATAAAAGTCACTGTGTAGCGAATCTCTGCTTGGCAGAAGGGTGCGCAGGTCATGAGCAGCATCGCAGCAGCTGTAAAAGTCAGTCTCGGTAAGAACATTTGGTTGCGCTAATAGGTGTCAGAGGCAACGAGGGGTGTCAAATGTGCCTGTAGAACCGTGGGGTTGGTACGTAGACGTCGATCAGAGTCACGAAGTGAGCAGGCTAACTTCCGCAGCAAAGTCGAATATGTAGTAGGTCACGATACTGAAGCAGTGGGGCATCAATATCCTGCTCTCACAATTCTGCCGAGCAGACTCCGGTCACGGAAGTGGGATGTCTTCCGGTGGCACAGATATCCCCGCACCTCAGCGCAAAGACCGTCTTACCGCCCTCATGCAGAGCGTTCGTGCCGGTCAGCCAGTCCGAGCGGGTTACGGCAGTGATGCCATGCGGATAAACTTCCTCGCCTGGGCGAGAGAGAACCTGAGTGCGGAGGATGTTTTACGCCTTAAGGATATCGACCAGACCTATCGCAAGACGGCAATCGGCCTGCGGCTCGTGAAGCCAACCTCCGACATTACAAGTGCCGATCTTGCCGCTGCCATGGAGAAGATCACCGCGAAGGCCGGGGGTTAAGCAGCTTCGAGTTCCTCCGCAGCATGTCGCATTGGCGAGCCTTGGGAAAATCCAGGCGAAACCGCAGCGTTAGTCGAAGACTCTTGCGGTTGAGAGCATCTCTTCGAGCTGCTTCCCTTGGACGGTACTGTATTGCCTTAACGTCGCGGTGGCGGTGAGCAAGACAACACCACGAGAGGTCTGATAGGCGAAGGCGATGAAATACAATCGTCTTCCGCCAATTACTCCATCGTAGCCGACCTTCCATACCGACTTTCCGTAGAAGCGTGAGCCGTGAAGACGAAATCCGAGGCTTGAGAATTGTCGTCGTGAAATCGCGGCATATCCTCGAATTCCGCCAAAATAGCGTTGGCGCTGCACATTCAGATTGGGAGAGAATCCGCCGCTCCGTCGGAGTCTAATGCTTGTGCCGTACGCTCCCAAGTTATCAATTTTTGCGCTCGCTGGCGCCGTTATGCGGACTTGCCCGCCAAGTAGCCGGACTTCCTTCGCATCAGCGGTTGTCGAAAAGGCTACTGCGACGAGCACTGTCGCCACAAAAAAATGTTTCACGTACTCCAAATTCATCACCCAATGCTCGACTGATATTCTGATTGAAGCAATACTCGTTTCCATGCCACGGACGTTCTTGGACTGCATAGCACAGGAACGGACATGGTCTTACTTTCCGGGTTTTTGAGTGCCATTCACCTTTAGACCCTGATAAATACAAGGCTCCTATAGTTCAACGGATAGAACGGAGGTTTCCTAAACCTTAAATCTGGGTTCGATTCCCGGTGGGAGCAGTTTTTGAAACTCGGAGAGGCCATGGCCGTGCTGTTTCGACCAGGGCTTCTTGATTGCGGAAGAATGCGCATTCTCTTTCTGTGACTTAAAATACTACTACTGCCCCTTGACGGTGCCTGCGGATTTTACTCCTATGCGCTCTTCAAAAATGAAATCCATTCTTCGGCTTCTTTTGGTGGGTGGGTTCAGCGCAATGCTGAGCACGAGTTACGCAACCACGGTTAGCGTCTCCGGCTACAACGTTTACGTCAACGGCTCGAAGTTTGTCATGAAAGGCGCCAACTATGCGCCTACTCCCATCGGGAC
>Ga0310811_10000364_pt1 | contig 61958 bp, 58 predicted proteins | sample YCmetagenome_FD_207642 | JGI IMG/M metagenome (GOLD analysis project Ga0310811, IMG submission 207642) | Soil microbial communities from experimental microcosm in Duke University, North Carolina, United States - YC | ecosystem: Engineered > Artificial ecosystem > Soil microcosm > Unclassified ... | reverse complement strand
CGGCGTTCAGCGTGCCGAAGGTCTTATAGGCGAGTTTCGCGGAACGGATGGTGGCGCCGCTCTGCAAAACGACATCGCCGGCCTCGAAAATCTGATAGTCCATTTTGATCGGCCTCTCTGTTGATTCATAACGTTTTCGTTGTGGATACCCTTGATCGGGCGGTCCTCAACGCCGACGATGGAGGATGGTTGCCAGCGCCGGGAGATTATCCCCCGGCCTTGAAAATGCGCAAGTTCTGGATATCACCGTTCCGGGCATCGACGGCGCGGTAGGCGTCGGCCGCCGACTGGATGTGGATTACCGTTCGGGGGCTTGTCATAGGCGAGCAGGCCGGGCGTCGACGACCTTCGGGGTCGTAGCACCGCCAACGAAGAGCGTGTGGAAGGGCGTCTCCGTGAGCGGCTCGCTCTCCAGCATCATGTCGCAGGAGGTTCTGATGCTCCCTCTCGTCTCTGAGGCGAAATGAAGTGCATAGGGCGGCTCTGCAGCCACCGAGTTGGCGGCTTCGCAGGCCATGGCGACGGCCAACGCCATCATCGAATAGTCCGGGTGGACAACAAACGCAGCATCGCGCATGGCCGTGCTCCCTTAAACGGTCTTTGCGCGGCCGGAATCGGGCAAGTGTCCATTGGCGTGTCTGATTCATTAATGAGTTGCTGGTCGTACTGTAGCTTCGCGCGCAGCTGGCGAATATAACCTCAAAGCCGCAAGGGCTTTTGAACGAGGTTCAGCAATGAAGCGAGGGGAGATAGACGATCTTTTAGCGTTCGCGACCATCGCGCGAGCCCGTAGCTTCACGCGCGGCTGCTCAACTCGGCGTATCGCCCTCTGCGCTGAGCTATACGATGAGAGGGCTTGAGACACGCCTGGGAGTGCGGTTGCTGGCACGCACAACGCGAAGCGTCGCCGCTACGCCGGCTGGACGTCGTCCGATCCGCAGCAAACTTAAACCGCGATCGCGTGCCCGTCGGCCACATCGTGAATATCGACCGATTCAAGCCGCGCATTGCGCCGAAGAACCTGCGGCGGCTGGCCAAAGGCGCGCAGAAAGGCCCGCCGCATCTGGTCGCGGTCGCTGAACCCGGTCTGGCGTGCCACCACATCTATCGGGTGGCGGCTCTGCTCCATGAGCGTGCGGGCACCTTCTACCCGAAGGTTTTCGATCGCCTTGGCAGGGGACTGGCCCGTCTCAGCATGAAACGCCCGGCTGAATTGGCGTGGGCTGAGATGCGCGGCCTCGGCGAGGTCGGGTACTGTCAGTGGCTTGTGCAGGTTTTCGCGCGCATAGGTGAGTGCTGCCTGGATGCGATCCGATTTCGGTGACAGCTCAAGCAAGGTGGAGAACTGTGACTGGCCACCACCGCGGCGATGGTAAATGACAAGCTTACGAGCCACAGCCTTGGCCAGTGCGGGCCCGAGGTCATTTTCGATCAACGCTAGGCCGAGATCGACGCCAGCCGTCATGCCCGCCGAAGTCCAGATCGGCCCGTCATTGATGAAGATACGGTCCTCATCCATCTGCGCCTTCGGGTAGGCGCGCTGCAATTCGCGCGCATGCATCCAATGGGTGGTGGCGCGCCGCCCATCCAGCAGCCCCGCCTCGGCCAGCACGAAGGCGCCGGTACACACCGCCGCGATCCGCCGGTGGCGCTTGGGCGCGTCTCGCATGAATTCGATCAGGCCGGGCGTGGAGGGCGCGATGACGGTCGCGCCCCCAACCACGAGCGTGTCGAATGGCTTGTCCGTAAACATCTCGGTCGCCAGCATCAAACCGGCTGAGGTTTTGATCGGGCCACCCTTTTCGGAAACGTAATGCAACTCGTAGGGCTCCGGATCGACCATCGAATTGGCGATTTCGAAGCCCGCAACGATGGCCAGCGCCATCAGCGAGTAGCCTGGATATACAAGGAAGGCGATGTCGCGCATGGGGTGTCTTTATGTCCTAAATCTCCGCTTATATGACATTTGAGACTTCGATGTGCAAGCGTATTTTCCATTCACAGGCTCAATCACGGGCCGTTAGGAATGGAGAAACACGATGAGCAGTCCCTCCCCCAAGGGCGTCGCCCTGATCACCGGGGCATCGACCGGCATCGGCGCGATTTACGCCGATCGGCTTGCCAAACGCGGCTACGATCTGGTCCTGGTCGCGCGCAATGAGCAGCGGCTGAATGAAGCCGCCGCGCGCCTGCGCGCTGAAACCGGTGTACAGATCACCACACTTTCCGCCGATCTGAACGACAAAGCGGACCTTGCCAAGGTCGAGACGGTGTTGCGCGAAGATCCGGCCATTACCATGCTGGTCAACAATGCCGGCGTCGGCTCCGTCGCCTCGATCCTGCAGGCCGATGCCGACAAGATGGAGGCGATGATCGATCTGAACATCACCGCGCTCACCCGCCTGACCTATGCCGCCGCCCCAGCCTTCGTCGCACGCGGCAAGGGCGCCATCATCAACATCTCCTCGGCGGTGGCGATCGCCGTGGAAAATCTGAACGGCGTGTACAGTGCCTCGAAATCTTATGTGCTGAGCTTCGGCCATTCGCTGCAGAAGGACCTCGCCGAGAAGGGGGTGCGCATTCAGACCGTGCTGCCCGCCGCCACCGCCACGGAGTTTTGGGATGTCGCCGGGTACGCGCCGCAGAAGACGTCCGAGACGACCATGCGGGCCGAGGACCTGGTCGACGCGGCCTTGGCCGGCTTTGACGCGGGCGAGCTTGTGACCATCCCGGCGCTGCATGAAACCGCGGCCTGGACCCGCTGGGAACAGGAACGGCGCGAGATGGCGGCAAAATTCCGCAACCCGAAACCCGCCCCGCATTACCACGTCGCGTGACGGCCGGCCCAGGCGCCGCCTGAACAGCGGCGCCCTTCTTCCCGAAAGTAAATCCATGTTCTTCAGCAAAATCGGCGGCGCCCTGGCGCACGCTCTAGGAAAGGTGTCTCCTATGTCAAAAGGCAAAGTTCTCGTCGTGATGTCCAGCGCCAACGCGCTCGATCTCAAAGATGGCAAGACCTACTCGACCGGCTATTATCTGAACGAGTTCGTCGTCCCCTACCGCAAGCTGGTCGAGGCCGGTTACGAGCCGGTGATCGCCAACCCGAAAGGCGACCGTCCGGTGATGGACGTTAACTCCAACAACGCCATGTTTTTTGGCGGCGATGACGCGGCCCGGGCCGATGCGCTCAACTTCGCCGAAGGCCTGGCGGCGCTAAATCATCCCAAAACCCTGTCTTCGGTGGTCGCCGAGGGCACGGACGGCTATGTCGGCCTGTTCATCCCGGGCGGCCACGCGCCGATGGCCGACCTGCTGAAGGACAAGAATCTCGGCAAGATTCTGACCAGCTTCCACGATACCGGCCGTCCGACCGGCATCGTCTGCCACGGCCCGATTGTGTTGCTCTCGGCGCTGCCCGATCCCGATGCCTTCATCGCCTCGATGATCGCCGGTGACGGCAAGGCGAGCTCGCTCAACGCAGGTTGGCCCTATGCCGGCTATCGCTTGACCGTCTTCGCAACGGGCGAGGAACAGGCGCTGGAAGGCCCCAGCGGTCTGGGCGGCAATGTCCAGTACTACCCCGTCAATGCCCTGGCGGAGGCTGGCGCCCGCGTCGAGACCATCGCCAACTGGCATCCCAACGTGGTGGTTGATCGCGAGCTGATTACCGGTCAGCAGCCGATGTCGGCGCCGGCGTTCGGCGATGCCCTGGTCGCCAAGTTGAACGAGCACGTCTCGCCCTAAGCCGGTGGCGATCCTCCCGGTTTCGGCCGGGGGGACATCGGCGCATCGCCCCAATGTGTTGGAGCCGGACGAGGCACGGACGCTGCTCGATAGTATCGATGTCTCGACGGTGGTGGGGCTACGCGACCGGGCACTGATCGGCCTGATGGTGTATTCGTTCGCGCGGATCGGCGCCGCGCTGGATATGAAGGTTAAGGACGTGTTTACCCAGCGACGGCGACTGTGGGTTCGTCTACGCGAGAAAGGCGGCAAGCGGCATGAAATGCCCTGCCATCACAACCTGGAAGCTTGGCTGCACGCCTATATCGACGGGGGTGGGCTGCGCGATGACCCGAAAGGACCGTTCTTCCGGACGATCGGCCGCGGCACAGGGCGGTTGACCCGCACCCTTCTGCCCCAGGCCAACGCCTACGCGATGATCCGGCGGCGGCCGACCGCAGCCGGACTCCAGACCAAGGTCGGCAACCATAGTTTTCGGGCGACCGGGATCACGGCCTACCTCAAGAACGGCGGAACCCTGGAGAATGCCGCCGCTATGGCCAACCACGCTTCGACGCGCACCACCCAGCTTTACGATCGCCGTCATGACGATATCAGCCTCGATGAGGTCGAACGGATTAGAGTGTAATAGTCAATCGAACATAGGGAGAGAAATGTGCCGCTATTGAGTTCAGGTGCAATCGCGCGCGCCGAATACGATGAGGTTAACCATCATCTGAATATTTGGTTTCATAAAAGCGGCGGTCCTTACACATATTACGGGGTACCAGCGTCAATTTATCGAGGGCTTTTATCCGCAGCATCCGCGGGCAGATATTTCGATACTTTCATCAGAGACCAGTATAGCTCGAATCGTTAGCCAAGCGCTCTGTCGCGCTCATTTCTGGAAAAGCATGTCGGAGATTGCTGTCGGCAATTTTGGACACAGGCAACAGCGGGCCTAATGTTCTCGTGATCCATGCGCAAAGGTTATACGACTGCACTGGGGAGAGGTACTGTAGCGCCATGGTCGCCCCGCGAAGCGCGACAGCGCTGCAAGTGATGCGATCCATCGCGCAACATATGGCTTCGTGAGTGGCTCAATTTTTTTAGCGTTAGTTGTGGTTTTTTTATTGTAACGTTGGTGTGTCTTCACTGTAAAGATATAATACACGGAAGGAGGCGCCTCCGGGGCCGCCCAGCCCGGTGTCGGTCGCTCTCCACTGATCTGCTACTGCCTACAATGGCGCGTCGTTGTTCCTGGAGAATGCGTGCGGGCGGCCTCTATTCGAATTCAGACCCACCACCCACCCTTCCGACCTCCTGCACGCCGTCAATGTCGCTGATGGCGGCGACAAGATGCGAGATTGGCCGCTTGCCGCGGACCAGCATGGTCATGGTCACGTCGCCTTTTGATGGTGCGATGTCATGATCTTCGCCCGGGCTAAAACCGATCGCTTCCACGGCAGTGCCTGTCTCTCGGTTCTGCTCCAGCCCGACCCGGTCGATGGAGAAGCGCAGGTCCGTGCATTTGACCAGGATCGTTCGCAGGAGCCCGCGCCCGCCTTGGTAGGAGACCTGGATTTCGGTCGGCAGCTTCTTGGACCTGGGCAAGCGCCGCGCCAGGAGCGGGAAGGCCAGCATGATGATGAAATAGCCAAGCACCGTGGCGAACGCCAACACAACCAGCCCGGCGCCGCAGGCCATGCCCAAGGCGGCCGTGAACCAGATCGACGCCGCTGTGGTCAGGCCACGGACCACGTCGCGGCGCATGAAGATCACGCCACCGCCGATGAAGCCGATGCCGGACACGACTTGGGCGGCGACACGCGACGGATCCAGCACGACCCGCCCGTAGACGAGGATGTTATCGAAGCCGTACTTCGAGATCAGGATGAAAAGCGCCGCGGACACACCAACCAGCGTGTGGGTTCTCAGTCCGGCGCTCTTCATGCGGATTTCGCGCTCCACCCCAATCAGAGCGCACAACAGGAAGGCCAAGAAAAGCTCTGCGATTTGGAGCAGACCCTGCCCCGGAATATCCAGGAATTGTGCCATCGTCCACCAGAACTCCCGAGTGGATTGGTAGAATATCAAGAGGCGCATGCGCCGTACAGCCCGCGCACAACTTGCGAAGGCCGCGGCAATTCCTATAAACCGCCGCGATGGATAAGTTAGCAAGACAATCCGGGATCGTTCCCTACCGCCTGGAGCTGGACGTCCTGCAGGTGCTGCTCATCACCTCACGAAAGACGGGCCGCTGGGTGATCCCCAAGGGGAACATCGGAAGGGGCCACAACGCGCGTCAAGCAGCTGAGCGCGAAGCTTACGAGGAAGCCGGTGTCAGAGGCGACGTAGAGAAGGTGCCGCTCGGCTCCTACACGTATGGGAAGGCGCTGAAGGACGGAACCTCTCGGCCAACGGTGGTCAAGGTCTTCGCCATGCACGTGCTCAAGGAGGCCAAGATCTGGCCAGAGATGGCGGAGAGGCGCAGCGAATGGATCGAGCCAAAAGAGGCCGCGCGGCGCGTCCACGAAGCTGGACTTGCGATGCTGCTCCTGCAGCTGGCGGAACGTCATCCCAAACCCGCCCAAGTCGACCAAGAGCTAGGTCTCCGCGATACCAGTCATACGGCTGAACCCCGGGCTTGGCCCAAAGAATAGAACGAGTTTGGGAAAGCGGGACCGCAGAATCGCCTTTTTATCCGAACTGCCTAGCCGAACGCTCCCGGAGGGTCCATTCTGCCAATTTCCTCCAGCCATTGGCAGAAGGCGATTGCGGAGAGGTCACCCGCTCGCGCGTCGGGCAAATAGGCGTGGTAGCCTCGTGTCGGGAGTGTCACGCTTGGAAATGGCGCGACGAGACGGCCTATGGCAAGATCGTCCGCAACGAGAGCGGTTGGCCCCATGGCCACACCCAAGCCATCCAGCGCAGCTTGGAGAGTCAGGTAGAAGTGGTCGAGCGTGAGCGACGCAACAGGCTCTAAGTCCGGCGCTCCTGCCGTGACAAGCCAATCGGGCCAAACCCGCCGAAGCGTGGACGTATGAATCAGCGTATGGGACCGTAAGTCCACGACGTCCTTGAGCGGCAAGCGCTCCAGCAAGGTCGGGCTGCAGACGGGCAGCCGGCGCTCCATCAGAAATGGGTGGCAGGTGAAGCCGTAGAAAGTGTCCGGGCCGCCGCGGATGATTAGGTCGTAAGGTTCGTTGAGGGAATCCACCGGCTCGTTGGAGGTGGAGAGCCGAACCTCGATCTCCGGGTGCTGCGCGCGGAACTGCGCCAGCCGTGGCAGCAACCAGCGCAGGCTGAACGTGGCGAGCGCGTTGACGCGCAACACGGCGGGAGGCGGTTCGCCGCTTCGCGCCTGATGCCGATCCGCGGCGGCAGAGAGCCGGTCGAGCGCAGGCCCGGTCTCAGCGAGCAACGCCGCCCCTGTGGGCGTCAGCACGACCAGGCGGTTGAGCCGCCGGAACAGCGCCGGCGGTCCCAGCCAATCCTCAAGGAGGCGCACATGCCGACTGATCGCGCCGTGGGTCACGCCCAGCTCCGTTGCGGCGTCCTTGAAGCTGCCGAGGCGAGCGGCTGCCTCGAAGGCACGCAGGGCGTTCAACGGCGGTAGTGAGCGGCGATGAGCGGGCATTGATCAGGTGACTTTAGCTGACTTGAAGTCTCAGTATTAATCGTTTGTCGACGTACTGGAAGGGGCACATCTTTTTTCTGGAAGTCATAATTTTTCGGAGAACCAGGCCATGTACGACACAACGAAGTACCGCCCCTCAGAAGACCCCGCGTCAGCTTTTTTCGGTCCAGCTGAACTACAGGGATCTCAACCCGACATCTGGATGGAGGCCGGGGGCGCGATCGAGTTGGCGTATTGCCGGCCGGTGCCGATGGACCAAGCGGTTCGGGTCGCTATCGCCGTCGCGGCATTGGGGTGACCAGTCAAGGCATCGAACAGCCCCAGGCGGCCGCGTCCGCACGCCAGTTCGCTGGCGCCAGGCGTACGCTTGCCGTCGCCGGAACCGCGCATGCGCTGCATGACGGCTACACCGATCTGCTCTACATCTTGCTGCCCATCTGGCAAACCGAATTCGGCCTGGGCTACGGGATGCTCGCTGCGTTCCGCGGCCTCTACGCTGGCACAATGGCGGCGCTCCAGGTTCCCTCTGGCTGGCTTGCCGAAAGGGTGGACGGACGCATCATTCTCGCGATTGGCACCGCACTGGCCGCCGGGGGTTACGCGCTTGCCGGATTCACGGGGAGCCTAGTGGGTCTGTGCGCAGCGTTGGCGCTCTCAGGCGCCGGCTCGAGCACGCAGCATCCGATCGCGTCCGCAGCGGTTTCCCGGGCATATGGAGCCTCGTCGCGCGGCCCGTTAGGGACCTACAACTTCTCGGGAGACCTTGGGAAAGCAGCGATTCCGGCGCTGACCTCGCTGCTGCTCACCCTGATGCCATGGCGCGGCGCGCTTTGGCTTCTGGCGACGCTGGGCGCAGCCGTGGCGGCCGCGGTCCTTCTGCTCATGCCGCGGATCGCCCGGGCAGAAGGTTCCCAACCGCCCCGCATGAAGGCCGGTCGAGGCCAAGGCGGCTTCTGGCTGCTGTTCGTCATCGGTATGCTGGATACTGGCGTGAGAATGGGGTTTCTGACCTTCCTGCCATTTCTTCTGAAGGCGAAAGGCGCGTCCTTGCCAACGGTTGGCGTTGCCCTGGCGCTCGTGTTTCTCGGCGGCGCTGCGGGCAAATTCGTTTGTGGGTGGCTCGGCGCCCGCGCCGGCGTTCTTCTGACTATTCTCGCAACGGAAGGAGGAACGGCGGCATGTATTCTGGGCGTGCTTGCGCTGCCCCTTGTTCCCCTATTCGTGCTGCTCCCCGCACTGGGGGTCATGTTGAACGGCACATCGTCCGTGCTCTACGGCACAGTTCCAGACCTCACGCCGCCCGATCGGGCCGAGCGCGCCTTCGCCTTGTTCTACACGGGGACGATCGGATCAGGGGCGATCTCCCCCGTGTTGTACGGCGTTCTCGGTGACCGGGTCGGCGCTCATTGGGCGACTGCGGCAACTGCGATCGTCGCGCTCGCGATCCTACCTCTGGCCTTTGTTCTCGCGCCACATCTTGCGGGCGTCCGGGAGCAATAGTGCAGCCACCAGACAAGAGTCGCATAGGTTCGGCTGGTGCCGTGCGGACCCGAGGTCTCCTCGTATCAGAGCCGCGGCGTCGGTTCGGCTCTGCTCGAGGCGCTGGTTCGATCCCTGCCACCAGCAGGGGTGAGGCTAACCATTTTAGAATTCTACTGGTTCAAAATTTTTGAGTTCTGCACCGAACTCCCTGCTGCTTTTGGTGCTCGGGTAAATTCGGCTAGACTGACAGTCATGTTGTTCGATGCCTCCGAAACCGGAGTAGTAATAGCCGACGAGCGATCGGGTCTGTGGCTGCGCCGCATGGGCGAAGCGAATGAGTGGGGTAACCTAAAGAGAAGGAGTGGCCTCTGCACGTTGCGGAGAGCTTCCTCTCATCGCTGAAAACTGAGCGGACAGCCCGCAAGGTCTACAGGGTGACGTCCAGGGGCGGACGTGTTCGACTACATCGAGCGCTTCTATAATCCTCGGCGCACGCACTCAACACTGGGCTATCTGAACCCCGTCGAGTTCGAGCTATGCTAGCTTAACTGGATGTCCGAAAAACCCGCAGCAGGCCAGATCAGTAGAACGGCGGCACTAACCATCCAAAGCAAAGTAGAGCCGCCGTTCGCTCGCTAGTTGGCTATGAGGACATTAATGATGAACTGGCTCCCATTGTAGTTACAGCTGGTAACAAAAGCCGCAGGTTGACTGGGCTGAGTCGCGGGACCCGGGTATTGAGAGCCCGCCGACCATCCACCGCCTTGGATACATCCCATTCTATTAAGCATGCTACCGTCCAAATAGCCGGGACTCTGTGCCATCTGGAAGTATTCAAGTTTTTTATTCGGCAATGTAATCGGAACCCAAGCACTCGAGACTTTATTGATGTTACAATATCCAGCGCTATTGCTTGCCTCTGTGTATTTTTGAACGTGGGCACCGGGTTGAATTGTGAAGCCTGCTGAGAAGTCCTTTGGCTGCCAGCAATTCGTATTGGTTGCGGCTCCTACCGAGATCGGACTGCTCGTCATATTGTAGAAATCGACAAAGTATCCTTGCCCAGCATGTGCCGCTTGCGATGAAAACAGAAGAAAAAGCGAGACAATGACTCCCAGTATTCTACGCATCTGGAATGTTCCCATAAAAACAATTTTAAGTTGCACTGTGAGTGCATATCGCACATCAAAGATTGATTGTCACTTGAAACTATAAGTCACCCTGCGGCCCATCTTTACCCCCCCGGCGCCCTGGCGATCTTGCGGCCCTCTACTTCAGGGCGGACATGAGATCGAATGGTCCACCTCTCTCGCCATCGAAAACCATTCGGCAAACTACAACATCCCGCACCCCAAGCCCGGTCATCGCTCAGCCAGACGATCAGGAAGACGTCCTTCCCGTTCAGAAACTTGCCTTCAACGCGCTAGGCGGCACGTTAACTAACCAAAGCAAGGAGACGACGCCGCCACAAACTTTCGGTGCGGCGAGCGAGGGCGCGACGCCGCAATGGGGCTTAGCGATAAGAGGCGGGGCGGCCGAAGAGGTTCTCATGGAAAGTACGCTGGTGCGCATGAGCCCTGACGGGTTCGAGGCGTTTGTCCAAGCCATCTCTGCACCCCCTGCGCCCGTGCCGGAAATGGTGGCATCCCTTCGCCGCAAGGCGCCGTGGGAAAAGGGAGCGGCGCAACGCTGATGACGGAGCCGTCGCTCTCCGCGCCTGAGCTCCTGAACGCCAGCCACGACATATCCCAGTTCTCCTGCGGTAAGCCTCACTCGAGCATTGGTTGAAAACCAGGGCGCTGGCCAATCAGCAGAAAGGGTTCACGGTGGTCATGGTCGTCCATGTGGCTGGCCAGGTGGTCGGTTATTACGGCCTGGCGCCCACCGCCATCCTGCCTGCCGCCCTGCCGCGCTCGATCCGTACTGGCCAGCCGCCGAACCCGGTGCCGTGTATTCTGCTTGGACAGCTCGCGACAGATCGTGCATGGGCTGGACAAGGCATAGGCATGGGATTGTTCAATCATGCGCTGGCCCGTAGCGTCAGCGGTGCCGCGCTGATCGGTGGGAGGGCGCTCATCGTCAACGCCGTCGACGATGAGGCGGCCTCATTCTGGCGCCGCCTGGGCTTTCTACCGTCAAAGGATGATGCGCTGGTACTGTTCAGATCCATCGCTGATATCGCAGCTTCTTTGCAGGCGGTTGGCTGAGCGCCGCACGGGCTGAAAACCTCACGAAGTAGCCTCACACCCCTTCGGTGCAGAACAGGCCGTTAGGCCCGCTCTACCGTTCAGCTCGACACCCTCTGGATATCCAAGACCAGTTTTTTGCCAACAATTGATACCCCGCCTACTTGTCGCTGCTGATGTGCCCGTGGATAAGTCTGTGGCCCTCAACGGAGACGACTCGCAATTTGACATTTTTGTTGTGAAAGCGGATCCAGCGTTGCCGTAGTTCGGGGTCAGAAAGAACCGCCTCAACTTGCTCCCCATGGGAGACTTCGGTTGCAACGTTCTCGATGCTCAGACCTTCGGTGGCGAGAAAGGTAGTAACCAACTCCACGAAGGATGGAGCCAAATGGTCCACATGACAATGCTTGGGGTCTACAGGGGTGCCCATGATGGGACAAAAAATCTGGCCGCCAAGTTTGCTGAATGTGTTGTCCCGCCACCTCAAGATGTGGCGCCGCACCGCCTGCCGGAATGCCTCGTTAACTCGGTCTAGATGGCTGCGCCGTTTTGCTGCGAAGCAGACGTGATAGCTAAACCGGGCAACGGTGCCGTCCACGCGCTCAACGCCGAAGCCATGACCGGATCGAGTTTCGCCGTTGCCGTAAATACCCACCCGTTTGACACCAAGCCCGACCTTCTCGGCGCATCCCGGGTGAAGTTGCAGCGCGTCCAGAACCACGGCGGCCTCCTCCCCGGTTAGAAAGTCGCCGGGTTTATGCGCCTCCCTGATTTGGCGCACGTACTCCTCAGCTTTGCTCTTGGCCAAAAAAGTCTTGCCACCCAGCACAATGAGTTCCCCTTGGCTCATAACCTCTCATCGATTTTGCCTACATCCACCTATTCGAGGCTCACTCTGCCAAATTTCATCGATCGGAGGCATGCGGGAATCCTTCATCCACTACCTGCCCGGTCGGCTTTGGCGGAGGGCGGGAAGGCTTTCAGTTTCTTCGGTCCTGGCCGCACCCGCGCCGAAAGACCTCTGGGTCTTAACCCGGTAAATTAGTCCATTTTTAGCGCGAATTTTTGGGTATTTTCTCTAGTGCGAGAGGAGTACCCGGATGCCGAAGAAGCGATTTTCAGAAGAGCAGATAGCGTTTGCCTTGCGGCAGGCTAGGCGGCGAGCTGCGCAAAGGTGTTTCGAGAGGTGGACATCTGAAGGCGGCGATTGTGACGTGAAGCCGTAACACCGAATGCGCATTTTGTTAGCGCTGGATCTCGCATTTCGTGCCGCCCAGGCGATCGCCTCAGCGCTCCAAAAGCAAACGCTAAGTTATACTTTACCCTTTCCTAGGCGTGCTGCGACCAACCGTGTGATCTCAGCTGGAGCTTGCTCAGGAATGGCGAAGACCGAGCTGACGTTGATCTCGCACAGCACATAGGTGTCTTCACCCGAGGGTGTCCGCGGACCATAGAGAAAATCGGCATCCCAGATGATCGGCAACGATCCAACGCTAATGCCGAGCAGCTCCATCATTTGGGGCGTCCATTCGGTCTCCATGCTCTTCCGCAACGCCTGAAAAGGCGCGGCGGAGGCAGGGTGCATAATTCGTGGACCAGGCTTCGCAGCCCCGGCGTCCGGCCCTTCCGGGGGCGGCGAGATCAGTGCCTTAATCAACTGATGGCCAAAGCCCACGACTTTATCGCCACCCATGTAGCAGCGGATCATGCCGTCTGGCAGACGCGGCTGGAACGGCTGATCTACGATGCAGCCGTCGCCAGTAAAATATATCTCACAACGGGTCATGAAATCCGTCAGCGTCAGTTCTTCCGGCACACTGCCAGATTGCGCATGCAGCACCCGAACGGCCGCCGCTCCACCGGGAGACGGGGCGATCTGCTCGACCTTCCACACGCCTTGGCCGGCATTGCCGCGATTCTGCTTCAGCACGCGCGGCCCGGCCGTTTCTAGCCGCTCAGGAAATTCTCCGCGGAATGCTTGAGCTGAGCGGTAGAGGTGGGTGTCGGTCCCCCATCCGAGACCCTTCGTGCGGTGCAGAACCTCCTTGGTGCCCATTTTTAGGATGACGTCAGGATGGGCACTCACCCACGGTCCGCGCGCCGCGACGTCGCGCAGCAGCGTGTCGAGTACCGCACGTGTCTTCCCGTCCTGTAACGGATTGACCCAAACCAGCACACCATCCATGGCCAGGAGCTGCTCGCGGACCTCGTCGGCGAATGCCTCGTCGAACACTGCCGGCTCGGCATGAATGCCCAGCGCCGCGAGTTCCTCGAACACGCGATGGTAGCGATTGTTCTCGGGCGTCGCCATACGCCGGACCTCGCGGTCGCCGCGCCAAACGACAGCCACTCTCGGCTTTGGGATCGTCATCGTCTCTTGCCCTCTTTCGATTTCACACCTTGGTCTTTCATCATTGCGCTGTGTGCGCGTCAGACACCCGCCGCCACGAGATAGAACGCGGTACTGGCCGCCGAGCAGAGAGCGAGCGTTGGCATTACGCCAAGCTTGAGGCGGAACAGGGAAATGCCCGCGACGATGGCGAGGGCAAACGCCCAGGGATTGAGGCTGCCGAATACGGGCGCATCGAACGACATCCCGAACTCATGAACGGGCGTCGTCTCGTGGAACAGGACGTGCAACGCGAACCATACAGCCAGGTTGGCCACCACGCCGACCACCGCGGCGGTGACCGCCGACAAGGCCCCCGACAGCTTGTGGTTCCCCTGGAGCCGCTCAAGGAGAGGCGCGCCCAAAAAGACGAATGTGAAGCACGGCAGAAAGGTGACCCAGAGCGTGAGTATCGATGCGGCGATGCCGCCAGTGATGCCGGAGAGGATGCCGGGCCCCCGGTAGCCGGCGAGAAACCCGACGAACTGTAAGACAAGGATCAGCGGGCCGGGTGTCGTCTCGGCAAGGCCAAGCCCGCTCAGCATCTCCGGCGCGCTCAGCCAGTGATAGTTTCTGACGGCCTCCTGGGCGACATAGGCCAGAACTGCATAAGCCCCACCGAACGTCACGACGGCCATTTTCGAGAAGAACCACGCAACATTGGCGTAGACGCCACCGACAGGCAGCAGCAACCCCACAGGCAGCAACCACAATGCAGCAGACGCCAGTCCGGCAACCCGTGCACTGCGCGCGAAGCGTTTGGCCCGGTCCGGATCAGCAGCGAGCACAGCATCAAGCAGCGCGGGCGGTCCATCCTTCGCTTTGCCGTGTGCCCCGCCAGCGAAGTAGCTCGGCGCCAATAGGCCGATTAGGCCAGCCGCGAGCACGACGATCGGAAACGGGACATTGAACAGAAACAGCGCGGCGAAGGAAATGCCGGCGAGCGTCCAGGCAGTGCGGCCTTTCAGTGCGCGGCGGCCAATGCGCAACACCGCCTCGACGACAAGCACGAGAACGGCGCTCTTGAGGCCGTAGAACAGGGCGACGATCACCGGAACCGTGCCAAGCGTCGCATAGACGATCGACAGCGCCAGCATGACCACGGCGCCGGGAATGATGAACAGCAGTCCGGCGCTGAAACCGCCGATCGGCCCATGCATCAGCCAGCCGAGATAGATGGCCAGTTGCTGCGCTTCTGGTCCGGGCAACAGGTGGCAAAAATTTAGAGCGTGCAAGAAGCGCCGGTCACTGACCCAATTGCGGGTATCGACCACCTCGCGGTGAAGCAGCGCGATTTGACCTGCGGGGCCGCCGAACGACAGGCAGCTGATCTTAAGCCAGACACGGGTGGCCTCGCCAAGAGTGGGTAGCGCCGGCACAGGTGGGACTGCATTGGCTTCATCCGCCTGTAGGCCATGGCCTGAGGTGTGCGCTCTGTAGTCCATCAGCGGCCGCCTCATCATCTGCGTTTTTTGCGGAAATATTGGTAAAGGTTATCAAAGACAGGGGTGCCTTGTGCGATCCGCTGCGCGTCGTCCTGGTTGGCCATCGCGATGCCGGCGATGAGATGAGCGATGCCGGTCGCTTCCTCGCGGCCGAACTTGCCGTCCTTCAGGTCAATGTCATGGACGATTTCGCCAATCGCCTGCAGTGCAGGATCCGACACGCCGGCTCGCGACAACAGAACCTCAAAGCTGCAGCGATCCCCTTCATGCGTGAACTCGCCCTCGAACATGTCGAAACGCAGTTCGCCGTCCTTAGGGGTGTAATCCTTGCCCGCCTCGAAGCGGATGACCGCGTTCGGATCGATGAAGCGGCGGATCAGCCAGGCGCAAGCAATGCGATCGACATGCACCCCCTTACGCGTGACCCAGATGCGATCTCTTAGGTTCGGGATCGCCTGTTGCGTGGTTTGCCCATGGTCTTTGCTCATCTCGTGATCCTCCGCGATCCTGACCTCAAGCTTCGCGACCAGGCTCTCCGCCGTGAGGCGGCCGGTGGCGCCGAAAAAGTCGATCATGACAATGTCCGCGAGCCGTTTTCGCAAGCGCCGGACCTGCGTGCGCGCGTCGGCGCCGTCCTCCTGGGCGCTCGCAGTGTCGAGCTTGGCAGCAATAACACGTGCCTCCTTGGCGAGTGCCCCGTAATCCAGGTCCCGCGCGGTATCGAAGAGCGCCCGCGCCTGGTCGTCTGACAGGCCGTCGATCAGCCGGGCCTCGCACACCATCGCTTCACCGCCTCCTTCAGCGATTTCTTTGAGAAGCCACACGAAATCCTCTTGCGTCTCGGCGGTCGCCGGCAGCGCGTAGACGGTGCTCTTCACGGCAACGGCGCCAATCCCTTGCAGCCGCCGCCAGACTTTCACCCGGAAATAGGCTGGCTTGGTCGGCAACTGATGGATCAGGAGCAGCCATCGTTGCGCTGGCAGCGATTCCTCAAAACTCATAGTATATAATGTATCATAATTTTTATTATAAAAGCAACAGTTGTATCATTGGTTGCCGGTGATATAAGCTGCAAAGGGGGACGGACGCAGAAATACCTTCCCTTCAGCCTGTCAGTAGGAGGAACTGCCCATGCAATGGGTTACTCGCGAGCGGCCGGTTATCGATCGGATTGCCTGTCCGTGGCTGATCGCACGGTTCATTGACCACGCCCCCGAATTCCTATTCGTGCCACCCGGTGAGGTTCTGGCGGTCGCAGCAGAGACGGGGGCAACACCTTACGATGTTCCTGGTGTCGAGCTCACGCATGTCGGCGAGGGCTGTAGCTTTGATGCCTTTGTCTCGAAATACCGCCTCGACAATGACCCGGCGATCATGACTGTCGCCAGGATCGTGCGCGGCGCAGACACCAACCGTCATGATCTGACACGGCAGTCGGCAGGTTTGCTCGCGATCTCGACGGGCTTACGGGATATGACGCCCGACGACCACGAGGTCCTTCGGCACGGCTTCGTCATCTACGACGCGCTTTATTGCTGGGCCAAAGCACGGCAGGGCGAATCCCATGGCTGACCTTCGGTCACGACAACGGAATCACGCGGAACATGCGCTGGCGTTCGGCAAGGTATTTCTCCTATTCGTCGCCGTGATGGGCTTGTCTGTCGCGTCCACTCACGCAGCCAAGGCAGATGCCCCCTTGGTTCTCGAGCGGACGATTCCCCTCCTAAATGTCGTGGGCCGCATCGATCACATGGCTGTCGACGTCGGCGGTCAGCGGTTGTTCGTCGCCGAGCTCGGCAATGGGAGCGTCGACGTCGTGGACCTTAAATCCGGCAAGATCGAGGGGCGAATCAGCGGACTGAAAGAGCCGCAGGGAATCGCCTATGTCCCTGATCACGACTTGATCGCCGTCGCAGACGGGGAGGATGGATCGGTACGCTTTTTCCGAGGGTCCGATCTATTGCCACTTTCACGTATCGACCTTGGCAACGACGCCGACAACATCCGGGTGGAGCCCGGGACGAACTATCTGTTCGTCGGATATGGTAACGGCGGACTGGCTATCATTGATGCGGTCCGTCAAGCAAAGCTTGACGATATCAAGCTGTCCGGTCACCCGGAGAGTTTTCAGGTCGATCCGAACTCGCGGCACGTTTTCGTAAACGTGCCGGAGGCCCACCAGATCGCGCTTGTCGACCTTAACTCCCTCGCACAGATCTCAACTTGGCATTTCTACTGGCCGGAAGCGAATTTTCCGATGGCGTTGGCCAGCTCAACAGGCCCTCTCGCCGTGATCTTTCGCTTTCCCGCGACGATCATCTTCCTCGATCCGGCGGCCGGTAAGGTCATCCAGAAGCTAGGTACTTGCAATGACGCCGATGATCTTTTCTTCGATGACAAGCGGCATCGGGTCTATGTCAGTTGCGGTGACGGTTCGATCGATGTCTTTGCAAAGGGTGCAGAGGGGTTTCATTCGCTCGGGCGCGTGGAAACTTCAAGCGGGGCACGAACCTCGCTCTTTGTGCCGGCGCTCGACCGTTTCTTCGTCGCGGCCCGCGCGGGATGGTCTCGGTCGCAGGCCGCAATTCTTGTATTTCGGCCATCCTCGTGAAGGTTGGTTTTCAGGTTACGGGCGCTGGAGCGGCACGTGTCAGCCAGAGGAAGCAGCATAACTACATAGACCGGAGTGACAGAACCTAACCTAACCTAACCTAACCTCAAGCAACCAGACTGGCGGCGTATCGCCACACGCTACGACAGATGCGCGCACACCTTCTTCCCAGCCATCTGCATCGCAGCCACAGTCGGATGCTATCTCAAGGAATGAGTCCTGAAGCCTAGATCAAGGTGAGGTCTCTACGCCTGTGTCTTACTTGCCCGACGACGCGGTTTTCGTGACGTCGCCGTTCTGGCAATCACAGGGGATAGGTCAACGAGCACGACGTCACGTCGACTCGGCGGCCAGCGAGATTCTGCCTAGCCTCGCAACCACGCGCAGTGGCCATGGCTGGGGCGTTGGGATGATGGGCCCGGGGTCAGACGGCGGCTGGTGACGTGCAGCCACATACTTCGCCATGCGCTGGCGATGAACCGGAATAGAGAAGACGTTTCATGACAAATCACGCTGAAACTCTTGGTGGCGATCCTACGCGCGGACGGCATCCGCATCGTCATGCTGACCGACGACAACCGCACAACCGCGCAGGCTGTCGTCACCAAGCTCGGCATCACTGATATCGAGGCCGAGGTTTTGCCGGAGCAGAAGAACGCGATCGTCCGACGCTTGCGGCGCGAAGACAGGGTCGTCGCAATGGCCGGCGATGGCGTCAACGACGCGCCGGCGCTTGCCGAGGCCGATGTCGGCGTGGCCATGGGCACGGGTACGGACGTCGCTATGGAGAGCGCCGGGGTCACGCTGGTCAGAGGCGACTTGGCCGGGATCGCCCGGGCCCGCGCTTTGAGCCGGGTGACGATGAGCAACATCCGCCAGAACCTAGTGCTCGCCTTCATCTACAACGTACTTGGCATCCCGCTGGCCGCATGCGTGCTCGCCGTTCCTTGCTGGCGGCCGGCGCCGCTATCAGCGCTCTGCCGCTGGTTCCGGTTCGCGCGGCAGCCCAGGTCGCCGCGGCGCCGCGCCGGCTCACGGCCGGCATGCGAATCCTGGACGTGAACGACCGTGCGGCAAAGGTCTTCAGCCTGACGAACGAGGTCGGGTAGCCGGCCGGCGAGATCCACATGCCGCGCTGCGTTTGCGCATGCATGACATCGTCCGAACCCGGATCCGATACGGCTACCGGCGGGTCTTGACGATGCTGCGCCGCAACTATGTCCAATGTTCAGAGGGCATCAGCCATCCGGCGCATTTTGAATGTCGTCTTTTGCAAGGCTGAACAGCCGGCCTCGGCGCGTGCGTGCTAACCGGCTACCGCCGACCATCCAGGTGAAGGGCGGTTCCGTTCCGTTGACGGCGAAATCACCGACGATACGTTCCTTATAGATCAGCGGATTATGCGAGGAGATTGTCCTTGCATTGCGCCAGTGACGGTCGAGGGAGGTTGCACGGTCCGTCGCCGAGGCGCCGAGAGCATCAAAAAGGCTGGCTGTCGCTTCAAGGATGAGTTTTGCTACCACCGGCTGGGCCGCGCACATTTCCAGCTCTGCGGCGATGGCCGCCGCCGAGAGTTCCTTAGCATCTTCGCTTTTTGAGAGCTCGAACACGTGCTGCGCTGCCTCCGCCGCCTGGAGCGTAATCGCGCCCGCCGCATAGGCGAGGCTTTGCATGCGTCCCACGACCTGCAGCACCTGCGGGTCCGTCCGCGGCTGAGGCCCTGCACCATGCGTATAAGTCCGGGTACGCGCCGCGACCAAGGTCGCGGCATCCGCAGCGGCGGCACGCCCGATGCCGGATAAAGTGGCAAGATGCACCAATTGAAAGAAGGCCGTCCGGTATTTGGAGCGCGTGGCGAGAGGGAAAACATTTTCAGGCTCGACCGGCACGTTGACGAATGTGGTCGAACCGCTTCCCGTCAGAATCTGGCCGAATCCGTTCCAGTCATCGCTGCGCGTCACGCCTTCGGCGGTTGCCGAGACTAAGCCGCTGACGACCTCGCCGTCCAGGACCGCGCCGAAATTGACCCAGTCCGCATATAATGTGCCTGTGCTGTAATATTTTTTCCCGTTCAGAGTGTAGCATGGGCAGTCTTTTACCAGCGTGGTTGCAAAAGAGCCGCCCCTGTTGCCGCCGCTTTCGCTGAAGGCGCTGCCCACAAGGTCGCCGGCTACGAAACGCGGCAACCAGCGGCGCCGTCGGCTGGAACGACCATCACGGGGCGGTGGCGGTCGGGCAGCAGCGGCTCTTTGATCTGCAGGCGCGCGGGGAAGTGCTCGACGACAATCTCTATACGGCGCCTGGCAAGTTCGGCGGAGGCGGCGCCGGCACGACATGGCTGGTCGGGTCGGCGGAGGACGTCGCCCGTTCGCTGCGCAAATATCGGGATCTGGGCATCACGCACTTCGTGCTCTCCGACACGCCGTATTTATCGGAGATCAAAAGACAGGGGACTCAGCTGCTTCCGCTATTGCGTGCTTATGCATGATCAGTGCCAGGCATATAGACAGGCTGCGGCTTCCGGATTTTCGTCGATGGCCGCTCCGATCAATTTGGTCAGAGCCTCGCCTTGGTCTGGAGCTTGAGGGCGGCTTATGAAGCTCTTTTTAGAGGACTCACTGACCAACAAATTTTGAGCGGGCCTCGAGATCGGTCTATGGAATCGCGGAATTGCCCAGAGGACAACCTTGTTCGATGTCTGGATCATCTTGATCTCCTCTTGGCGCGGTTGGCTAACGGCGCGATAGTATCAGCCATCGCGCCGATTATGAAAGACCAGCGCGCGTAGCTCGATGCTTTCGCGGGGCAGGGCACTATTCGGGGTTGTCGGATCAATGAAGGCCGTATGCGGTGCAAAACGTGCACGCCCGTCCACGGCGGAATCGAAACATTTGAGCAGCAGGACTTCGTCGCGCCGCATTTCCGGCAGATAGAACCAGCGATGCGCCGGATTGTAGGAAACGCCGTAGGTCTCGCCGACCCGGTCCGGATAGATGAGATCCGAGGGCACCAGATCCGTGGGTGCCACGCTGCGCGCATCGGCGACGGCCAGCGGTGAATCAAACACAGGGCCGCGTGTCGGCCGCCAGAGATTGATGATTTGCGTGCGCCCGTGCAGCAACTCTTCCGCATCCGCTCCCATCCAATAGCGGACGCGTTCGGGGCCGGACTTCGCTGTGTGGTCGACATGGACCCGTAAAACAGGCTGACGTGGCTGGCCTGCCACATTGGCCGTACCCTCGTCCCGGCGGCGTGTGGTGGCGTCGAATATGAACACACGGTCGGCGCCTGTGGCCGCCTTCAGCAGCGCCTCCGCTTCCGGATAATAGACGGCCTTGACTTCTTCCTCGTTGAAGAAATCCTGGACCGCGCTGGGGTGGTTGACGACTGCAAAGCCCTCGCGATCAAGCGAAACAAGGCCCAGAATGGGACGGATGCTTTTGATGGAGACGCGGTGTGGCTCAGGCTGGATATTGGTGCGCGGCGTTCCCGCCGGCGGCTCATAGGTGTAAGTTTGCGGGCGCTCGGTCATCGGCGCGAGATAATTGAGTTCGGCCTCGATCCCGGGAAGTGTATCAATTCGGGGAAAAATTTGGTTCACCACAATTCTCCTCAAACTTATGAAATCGTTGCAGGGCGCGGAAAGGGCTCTCATTATAGCTGATGCGCCTGTCAATGTGGGATAATAACCCCATCTATAATACTATATTAATACCACAGATAAAATATAGATATAATTATTTTAATTACCGTCTTTGCCTAAAATGGAGGTGAGCTTGATGAGCAATCGTAAATTTTCGACCGCGCTGATAGTCGGTGCCGGTGCCGGCATCAGCGCCTCGCTCGCGCGTCTCTTCGCGCGCCAGGGGCTGAAGGTCGCGGTGGCGGCGCGCGATGGGGAGAAATTGCGACCTCTTGCGCAGGAAATCAGCGGTGCGGCCTTTGCCGCAGATGCGAGGGATGCGACCCAGGTGGAGGGACTGTTCAAGGATGTGGCACGCCTTGTCGGTGAACCCGATGTCGTCGTTTACAATGCCAGTGGCCGGGTGCGGGGGCCGTTTGTCGAGCTTGACCCGGCGGATGTCGAGCGATCTCTTGGCATTTCAGCCTTTGGCGGCTTTCTGGTGGGGCATGAAGCCGCGCGACGCTTTCTGGCGCGGCCGGTCGAAAACCGTGGTGCCATCCTGTTCACGGGTGCCTCAGCAAGTGTCAAAGGCTATGCCCGCTCCGCCCCGTTCGCCATGGGTAAGTTCGCCTTGCGCGGACTGGCTCAGAGCATGGCGAGGGAGCTTGCCCCTCAGGGCATACATGTCGCCCATTTCGTGATCGATGGCGCGGTTCGTAGCGCGACGCGCCTCGAACCAGCCGATAAGCCCGATAGCATGCTTGATCCCGACGCGATCGCCGAAGCCTACTGGCAGGTGTTGCAACAGCCCCGAAATGCCTGGACCTGGGAAATGGAATTGCGCCCCTGGGTCGAAACTTTCTGAGACGCGCCGACCCGCGTGACGGGCCGGATATGTGCCATTTCGTCCAAAGTACGGGGGTATGTGTCGAGGAGCAGAGACCCCTGTTGATCGATGCGTGGCTGTGAATAAAGGACGGTGCCTCGGCTGAGGTACGGTAGACGTTTATCGTTTGCGGGACATCCTGCCTCAGCGGGGGAAACCCGGGAAGAGCATTGCCGCGCGGCCGGCAGTTTCGGCGCGACCATGGTGATGAGAAGGGCGGCGGGCCTGGGGCATGCGCGACCGCCGTTCCTGTTCGTCTCCACCGGTTCGAACATGGTGCTCTGTGATCGCAGGGTGCCGGCCCGCGTGGTTGGGGTTGCAACTACACATAACACAGGTTCGATACGGAGATGAGCGCGTTGATGACTCCGCCCCTGGATCACGTGGTGATCGACGCCAAAGACCAGTTCGACGAGACTGCCGCGTAGTATCGGCGTCTCGGTTTCCATCTCCCGGATCGGGGTCACCACACGTTAGGATCGACCAGTCATCTGGAGATTTTCCGCGCACAAACTACCTCGAATTGCTGGCCATGAGCTTGTCCGGCGGCCCGGTGTGCCAGGAGCTTGTGGCATTCCCCAGAAGGCTCAACGGTCTCGTGCTTGCGAGCGAAGATGCCGGTGCGTATCGTATTGACAAACAAATGACCGCAAGCGTCTAACTCTCGCGGGTTTGTTCACCTCGTCCACCAACACCAACCGCCTCAGGCGATCAACGGATCAGAGGCAAAAGCCACAAAGCCTTGCAAGGCGGCTGTCAGCTGACGGTTACTTTCTGTGTCGCTGCGGGCAAGAAAGGAACATCACCTGTCACCTCGGCGTCGGACTCTTCACCCCGCGGATGTGTCCACACTCCCTCACGCTGCAGAATCGGAAGGACGCCTTCGCCAAACCAATAGGCTTCCTCAAGGTGCGGTACGCCGGATAAGACAAATTCGGTTATCCCAAGAGATGCATATTCCTTGATACGGTCCGCCACCTCGATATGACTGCCGACGAGTGCCGTGCCGGCGCCGCCGCGCACGAGTCCGAATCCTGCCCAGAGATTAGGTGAGATTTCAAGATGATCCGTCGAGCCCTTATGTAGGGCGACCATCCGAGCCTGGCCCACCGATTCGCTGCGCGTGAAGCCCGCCTGCATCTTGGCAATGGTCTCCGGGTTGATGGCCGCCAACAAGCGTTTGGTTTCTGCCCAGGCTGCTTCTGACGTGTCTCGCGTTATGATGTGCAAACGAATGCCAAATCGGACGTCGCGGCCTTCGGCCTCGGCAAGACGCTTGATCCAGGAAATCTTGGTCGCCACGTCAGCAGGCGGTTCGCCCCAGGTGAGGTAGACATCGGAGTGCCGAGCGGCAACAGGTCCGGCGGATTCCGACGAGCCGCCAAAATAGAGGGGAGGGGTGATGGTAGGCAGACGAGGTAATGTGGCGCCCTCGATGCGAAAGTGTTTACCTTCGTAATCGACCGGACCACCATGCCAAAGAGCCCGAATGATCTGGAGAAATTCGTCAGCACGTTCATATCGCTCAACTTTAGAAAGATAGTCACCATAAGCATGCTGTTCGTGCGGTTCGCCTCCAACTACGACGTTGAGAAGCAAGCGGCCATTCGAATAGTTCTGATATGTCGAGGCCATCTGCGCAGCGAGAGTCGGCGCGATTAATCCGGGGCGGAACGCCACCAGAAATTTGAGGCTTTCAGTGACTTCGGCCAACATGGCGGTCGCAAGCCACGCATCCTCGCACCATGCTCCTGTTGGCGTGAGGGCGCCGATGAAGCCCAACTGTTCCGCACTGCGGGCAATCTGACCGAGATAGGCGAGCGTGGCGGTGCGCGTGCCCCCTGCGGTGCCGGCGGGCAGGCCGTGGCCACCGCCAACGATGTAGCGGCTATCGCCGTAAGTGGGTAGGAACCAGTGGAAAGCGAGACTCATACGCTTGCTCCTTTAGTTGCGGCTGCCCTTTCTCGAAATTCATGATCCAAAGACGGGCAGGGGGCCGACCATCATCGGCTGTTGGAATACATAATGGGGTCACGAGTGCCGGGGCGTTCGATTTTCGTGCCGGTCCGATCGAAGCGTGGCCTGGCTCACCGTACAAGAATCTAGTCTAAAAGCAGTCAATCTAACAGACGAACAAAAACTCTGTGAGGCGCCCGTACAATATCAGCCTTGCGACTCGACTTTGTAGGCCTAGTGCGGTGTACCTGAAGTCAGAATTTACCTATTTAATCTTGAGGGCACTCGTGAACGACGTATTCACAAGCGTCGCTCCAGCTTCCTGCAGATTAGCATCCGCGGTGAGGTCGCCGCTTTCTTTCAGGATCGGCCCGGCGGCAAGAATGCTTGCAACTTGTGCCGCCCCTACCGCTTCTCCGAAGAAATTGACACGCGTAAGTTGTTTGCGGGCCACGGCAAGAGAAACGCCGGAGTCTTTTGCAAGGATTTCAGCAGTTCCTTCAGGATGCACGATTGCCCAGGCGCGCGCTTTTGCATAGGCGCGCAGCACTGCATCGACGACATCGGGATGCGCCTTTTCGAAGTCATCCCTGACGAGGAGCGTGCCTGGTGAGATAAAAGTCTTGTTACGGTAAATCAGAATATCGTGTTGTTGCAGTTGCGCCTCGGCCATGAATGGGTCCAGCCCAGCCCAGGCGTCTACGCGGTCTGCATCCAAAGCCTGTCGCCCGAGAGGATGTTGCAAGGGAACAAGCTGGATATCGCTGAGACGCAGCCCTTTCGTCGCCAGCGCTCGAAGCAGGAATATGTAAGGATCCGTCCCAGGAGTCGCGGCGACGCGCTTGCCCTTGAGGTCGGCAATTGTTTTGATCGGCGAATTCGGCCGCACAACGATTGCCGTCCATTCCGAGAACGCCGTTGTCGCAATGACTTGGACCGGAGTGCCATTGGCGCGGCTTAGCAAAGCTGCGGACCCGGCCGTTTGGCCGAACTGTATGGAATTGCTTCGAAGGTATTCGAGAGCCTGGTTGCTCCCTTGGCTTAGAACCCAACTGATCTTTACATCCGGGCCAAGAGCATCCTGGAGGTATGATTTGTCTTTCAGGATCAAGCTTAACGGATCGTAGTAGGCGTACGAAATATCGAGTGATTTTATGGATGCGGCGCAAACAGGTTGTGCAAAGACGGCGCCGAGCAGCACAGCCGTGCAGGCCAACCGCTTGAGGATTAGACCAAATTTCATAGGGATTGCTCCAGCATCGTTAGGAACTGCGGGCGTAAAATCCAATTAAGTATATAAACATTATAGGGTATTAATGATCACCAAGTTAATCGTCAAGTGGCGTGTCCCGGCGGTATTAGCCATGGGCTCAAGTTCGAGATTAACGACCATCTCTTCTGTGCCGCTGCGGACCAGCGCAGTGCAGAATTTCCGTCTTGGATGCGTTCAACTCCTGGTGCGGCAGCCAATGCGGAACCAGGGGGAAATCGCCCGGCTAGCCTTGGTGATATATTCCAGCCGATCGCCCCACTGCATCAGGGCCTTGCCGCGGATCACGCCGGTTCGATGCGGTTGGTGCCGGCCCACGGCCTGGTCGATCCGGTGCGGCTGCCGACTTGCCGGCTCATGCTGAGCGTCTCCGGCGTGCCTTGGCCTTTTTGGTCGGCATGCACCACACGGATACCGTTGGTGCGCCAATCCGCCGTCTTGGGTGCCACATCGGTAGCCATGTTGTTCTCCTTTCCCAAGCCGCGCCGCCTGATGGGGCGCGGCTGCGATGCGTGATCAGATCATGCCCTTCATTCAAAATCCTGCACGTTCCGCTATGCAACCGCAGGAGTGCAGTGTCTTAATAATAATTATATTTTCTATTGACTAAGTAGATTTATAATCCCCATATTCGATGACGCTGAAGAACCGGGACCCAAATCATGACAACGGATACTGTGGCGGTGCTGCCAGGGTGCGTGCAAACGGCGCCCGTCCACCGGATCGGATCGGATGGGGAGGCCGTCGAAATCGCGCGCTCCCTTGCCGCCGTCTTTGCGGTCGGGGCGGCCGAGCGGGATCGGTTGCGCCAACTTCCGTATGAGGAAATCGAGCGCTTCAGTGCGAGCGGCCTCTGGGCCATGACTGTGCCACGTGCCTTCGGGGGCGCTGAAGTCTCGTACCGCACCGTCGCAAAGGTGATAGAAATCATCTCCGCCGCGGATCCCTCGATCGGCCAGATTCCGCAGAACCATCTGAGCATCGCTTTTCAGATCCGGTCGCTCGGGAGCGAAGCGCAGCAGCGGCATTTCTTCGGCTTGATCCTTGAGGGTGCGCGTCTGGGCAACGCCCTCGCCGAGCTCACCTCCAAGGCCGCGCATCAATTCGAGACGCTCATAACGCCTGCGCTGCGCGAGGGCGAAAGCGGCTACGAGATTACCGGCCGGAAATTCTATTCGACCGGCGCTTTGTTTGCCGATTTCATCTCCGTCGGCGCGCCGGATCCCGCCGGCCGCCGCTTCACGGTCATCGTGCCGCGCCATGCCCCGGGCCTCACGGTCATCGATGACTGGTCGAGTTTCGGGCAGCGGACCACGGCGAGCGGCACTGTAATCCTCGAGCGGGTCTTTGTACCGGATAGCCATGTTTTGCCGCTCTATGTCGCGCAGGATCGGCCCGTGCCGAACGGGGCGGTCGCGCAGCTCCTGCAGGCGGCCATCGACAGCGGCATCGCGGTCGCCGCACTTGAGGACACCAAGCGGCTGGTCCGCGATGTGGCTCGTCCGTGGCGGGATTCCGGTTCACCCCGGGCGGCGGACGATCCTTACACGATTGCGACGATCGGCCGGCTTGAGATCGCGTTGCACGCGGCGCAGGCGCTACTCGATCGCGCCGGCGGGGCCGTCGATCGCGCGATCGCGGCGCCCACCGCGCACAGCGTCGCCGAGGCGTCCATCGCGGTCGCCGAGGCCAAGGTGTTGACGACGAAGATCGCGCTCGAAGCGAGCAATGTACTATTCGAGCTCGCGGGAACGCGGGTGACGCTGGAGCCGCATCGTTTTGATCGGCATTGGCGCAACGCCCGCGTTCACACGCTGCACGATCCGGTGCGCTGGAAATACAACGTCGTCGGCGACTGGACGCTGAATGCCAAGGCGCCGCCGCGCCACGGGCTGGTGTGAGGCAACGCGATGGACACGGCTACGGCCCGCCTCGTTGCCCCGCCGCCGGCACCGGACGAATTCCCGGACAGCCCGCTCTCCCAAGCGTTCTCCCAGAAGCTGATGCTCGGCCTGTTTTTGCCCATCCAGGCAGGTGGCTGGACGGCTTCGCGCCTGCCGCGCACGACCACCTGGACCTTCGATTATAACGCGGCCCTGACGCGCCAGGCGGAAGCACTCGGGTTCGACCTGGCCTTCGGACTTGCCCAATGGCTGCCGAAAGGCGGCTACAACGAGGTGCAGAATGGCGAGGCGCTGGACAGTTTCATGGTGGTCGCGGCACTCGCCGCGATCACTTCGCGCATCCTGCTGATCTCCACGGTGCACGTGCTGTACGGGCCATGGCATCCGGTACATTTCGCCAAATTCGGTGCGACCCTCGATCATGTTTCCCGCGGCCGCTGGGGCATCAACATCGTCACCGGCCATCGTGCGGTCGAGCACGAGATGTTCGGCTGGTCGCGCATCGATCATGATCGCCGTTACGAACTCGCGGATGAATTTTTGTCGGTGGTGAAGCATCTTTGGCATGCCGACGAGAATGTCTCCTACGAAGGAGAGCGCTGGCGCATGCGTGACGCGTTCATCACGCCAAAACCCCGTTATGGCAGGCCGATCCTGGTGAATGCCACGGGTTCGGAAGCCGGCATCGGTTTCGCCGCACGGCATTCGGACATGGTGTTCGTCAGCAGCCCCACAGGGACGGCCTTCGAGATCGCGATCCTGGCGTTGCCCGCCCATGTCGCGCACGTGAAGGCGGCCGCGCGCCGGATCGACCGTAACGTGCGAACGCTGATCAACCCGCTGGTGATCTGCCGGCCGACCGACGCCGAAGCCGAGGCTTACACGGAGGCCATCGTCGCGGCCTCCGAGCCCACCGGCTTCGCGGCAGGAAAATTCGATAGCGATGCCCATGCCTGGCGCAGTCGCAAGGCGCATGATGGCGCCCGCGAGCGTGGGCTCGGCGGCGGCAATATACAGATCATAGGTTCGCCACAACGCGTCGCGGAAAGTCTCGTGCGGCTGCATAGGGCAGGGATCGATGGCGTGCAGCTCAGCTTCTACGATTTCCAGCCAGATCTGACCTATTTCGGCGAAGCGGTGCTGCCGCTCTTGGTCGAGGCGGGGTTACGTCGATGAGCGCGCATCTTCTCAGCCTGATCGCCGCCGGCGGGCTTGATACGCTCACTTACTGGTGCCTCGCTTTTCTGATCGCCTCGGGGCTCACCGTGGTGTTCGGCATGTTGGGATTCCTCAACGTGGCGCACACCTCATTTTACATGCTGGCCGGCTATATCGCGCTCTCGATCACCGCCGGCACTGGCAGTTTCTGGCTCGCCTTGCTCTTGGCGCCCTTGCTGGTGGTGGTCCTCGGTCTCGCAGCCGAGCGTTTGTTGTTCCGCCATCTCTATGTCGCCGGTCATACGCCGCAGCTGCTGCTGACCATCGGCCTCGCTTATGTGATCGGTGAAGCGACTCAGATGATCTGGGGCGATGACGCGCTGAGCGTCGCGCCGCCGACGGGTCTTGGTGGCCATGTCGTCATTCTCGGCGCGACGCTGCCGGTTTACCACCTGTTCGTCATCGCGATCACGCTGGGTCTGGTTGCCCTCCTGGCCGCTCTGGTCGGTGGCACGCGCCTCGGCATGGTGGTACGGGCTGCCGCGACCCATCCGCAAATGGTCGATGCGCTCGGCTTCAAACTGCGCCGCGTGCACACGCTCGTGTTCCTGATTGGCCTTTATCTTGCCGCCATCGCCGGCGTGATCATGACCCCGATGATCGGTGTTTATCCCGGCATGGCGGACGATGCTTTGATCCAGGCCTTCATTGTGGTGGTTGCCGGCGGTCTCGGCAGTCTGGCAGGCGCCTTTGCCGTTGCGGGTCTGCTGGGCCTCGTCCAAGGTTTCGGCAGCGTCTTTTTCGCTGATTACGCGATGTTCTTTCCCTTCATCGTGCTGGCCGGCGTGCTGCTGGTGCGGCCGCTTGGCCTGTTCGGCGCGCGGAGCGGCAGATGACGATCCCCGGCAAGCTTGGCCCGGTGCTTTCGGCACTGGACGCGGAACGTGGCCGGGGCCGTGCGGGCGAAGCCCTGGCAACGTTCCTCTTGTTGGCCGCGATCGCCGGCGCGCCTTGGTTCCTGTCCGAAGCGGCCCTCAACGATCTCAGCCAGGCCATATTGTTCGGGCTCTTCGCGACCAGCTTCAACATCGTGTTCAAGTATTCGGGCTTGTTGTCGTTCGGTCATGCCGCGTTTTTCGGCATTGCGGCCTATGGGGAGGCGCTGCTGCTGGAGGCATTCCCGGCCGTGCCGGTGCCGCTTCTCGTCCTTGCCGCGGCTGCCGGCGCCGGTCTGCTCGGCTTGCTGCTCGGGCATGTCTGCGTGCGCCGCGCCGGCGCCTATTTCTCCATGACGACGCTTGCCATCGGGGCGTTCTTCTACACCGTGGCCTTCAAATGGCATGCCGTCACGGGCGGCACGGATGGCCTGAGCACGTTCATGCCGACGGCGCTGGTCCTGCTGCCGGGCTGGCTCCTTGCCAGCCCCTCGATCGCGCAAACTTACGAACTGTCGGTCGTTTTCCTGATCCCGGTTGCCCTCGCGGCCAGGCTGGTGCTGGAACGCTCGTCGTTCGGCAATGCCGTGCAGATGATCCGGCAGAACGAGGAGAGGGCCGCTTTTCTCGGCTATGACACGCATCGCGTGAAGCTGGGCAATTATGGACTTGCCGCCTTCGTCGCCGGCACGGCCGGCGCTCTCTGGGCGATCGTGAACGGCTTCGTGTCCACCGATAGCATCGACCTCACGCTTTCGACCACGGTCATCATCATGACCTTCATCGGCGGTTCTCAATGGTTTTGGGGCCCGCTGCTGGGCAGCATCATTTACGTCTTTGGCTCGGACAGGCTCTCGGCCTTTACCCCGCATTGGCAGCTCTGGATGGGCCTTGTCTTCATCCTGCTGGTGCTGGTCTTTCCCCGCGGTGTCGCCGGGCTGCCGGGCATGCTGTTTGGCAAATTGATCGGCGGTCGCGATGGATGACGCTCCGCTGCTGGCCCTGCACAGCATTTCGAAAAGCTTCGGCGCGGGGCCGGTCCTTAACGATCTGTCGCTGTCTATCAAGCGCGGCGAGCGGCGGGGTTTGATCGGGCCCAACGGCGCCGGCAAGACGACCCTGATCAACATCATCACCGGCAAATATCGCCCTGATGCCGGTCGCATCCAGTATGGCGGCCAGGACATCGCCTTGCTACCGCCGCACCGGCGCAACCATCTCGGCATCGGTCGGTCGTTCCAGATTCTCAGCCTGTTCGGCGAGGCGACGGTGGGCGAGAACATTCGCGGCGCGTTGCTGCGCAAGCATGGGCTTGGCACGATGCCGTACCGGCGGTTGCACCGTCTCAATCATATATTCGCCGAGAGTGAGCAGGTCGCGGCGCTCGTCGGGCTGCTGCCAGTTCTAACGAAACGCGTCGACACGCTGCCGTACGGCTTGCAACGCCGGCTCGATATTGCCCTCGTTCTTGCGCAGGAGCCGGAACTGCTCATTCTCGATGAACCCGCCGCCGGCCTTTCGGCAGCCGAGACGCGCGATCTGATTGATCTGCTCCAGACGATCATAAGCGAGCGGGCCCTGATCCTCGTCGAGCACGATATGGATGTGGTCTATGCGCTCGCGGACCGGATCACCGTGCTCGATTATGGCCGCGTGCTGACCGAGGGGACACCTGCGGAGGTGAATGCGGATCCTGCGGTGCGGCGCATCTATCTCGGCGAGGCGCACTAAGGTGCTGCAGATCGATCGCCTCGCCGCGCGCTACGGAAGGAGCCAGGTGCTGCATGATGTGCGGCTGAGTTGCGGCGCCGGGGAGGTGGTGTGCCTGCTCGGGCGAAACGGCGTGGGCAAGAGCACGACGCTGAAATCCATCATGGGCATTGTCGGCGCTGCGGGCGGGGACATAAGCTTCGGCGGCGCGAGCCTTGCCGGCTTGCCGCCGCATGAAGTCGCGCGCCGTGGCATCGGCTATGTGCCGGAGGAGCGGCTGATCTTTCCGGATCTCAGCGTCGCCGAAAATCTCTCGATGGGTGTATGGTGCGGGCTCGGCCGTCCGGCGCCCGCGCAGTTCGACCGCGTGCTGGCCATCTTTCCGCGTCTGGCCGGCAAATTGCGCCAGCGCGGCCGCACGCTCTCGGGCGGTGAGCAGCAGATGCTCGCGATCGGTCGGGCGCTCATGGCGGAGCCGCGCTTGCTGCTCGTCGACGAGCCGACTGAAGGCCTGGCGCCGGTGATCGTTCAGGCGCTCGAGCAAACGCTGAAAGCGCTGGCGATAAGCGGCATCGCGGTTCTGGTGGTGGAATCAAAACTGGCCGTCGCGCGGCGCATCGCCGACCGGATCACGGTGATGGCCAAGGGCGAGACGGTGTTCGACGGCACACCTGAGGCGCTCGAAGCCTCCCGAGATGTCAGGCGGCAGTATCTTGAAGTTTAGAAAGAAAGATGCGCTTTTTTGAAAAAAGCGGCGCAAAAACTTTTCTTGGACGGGGCCGCGGCGTTGAAATTAGCACGGTCCAGATGAGCAAAGTTTTTTTTGCTATTTTTTGTTCACAAAAAGCAGCCTTTCTTCTTTGTATCTCTAACGAGGAGGTAAAAAACATGACCAGACCGCAGCGCAACGGCTTAGCAATGGCCCTGCTGAGCGCAACTTTTCTAGCCGCCGCAATCTGCCCCGCTTTGGCCGAGGGCAAGGCGCCGATCACGTTTCTCGCGGCCATCATCGAATCCGGCCCATTCAAGGTGACCGATGGCCAGAACCTGGCTGGCATCCAGTTCGCTGTCAGCCAGATCAACGCCCATGGCGGCATTAACGGGCATCCGGTCAAGCTTGATGTCATTGATACCGAGCTCAACGCCGGCGTGACCAGACGCAAGACGGTGGATGCCGTGCTGCAGGATCACGTGAGCGTGATCATCGGCGCGTCCGGGTCGGACATATTGCGCGCGCTGGTCGCGGTCGGGCAGCAATATCATGTGCCGGTGATCGCCTTCGCCGGCGAGGCGGACGAACTCACCGGCTCTGAATTCGAGCCCGCGGTGTTTCGCGTGGCGTCCAGCACGTCGATGCATGCCGCAGCACTCGTCTACGCGCTCAAACATGATTATCCCGGTGTGAAGAAAGTCTTTCTGTTGAACGAGGATTATTCGTTCGGGCATCAATCCGCGACCGGTTTTGAAAAGGCGCTGGCGCGGCTCGATCCTGGCGTACAGATCGTCGGCAATGTGTTCCATCCCCGCGGCATCGCAGATTTCTCGCCCTATCTGCAGCAGATTCAGGCCTCCGGCGCGAATTTCGTGCTGACCGCAGATTGGGGTGCGGATCTCGTGCAATTGCTGAACCAGGCCAACAGCTTTGGGCTGAAGCCGCGGATCGGCGGCACTTTTCTGGCCGATCCTGACATTCTCAAGAATGTCGGCAACGCCGCGATCGGCGATATCGGTGCGGATGTCTACGAACCGACGATCGACAACCCGCAGAACGACGCGTTCATCACCTCCTGGCACGCGGCGCACGCGCATACCGATATTCCATGGCCGACGGCATCCGTCGGCAAGTCCTACATCGCCACTGAGCTCACCGCCCTCGCGATCGAGCGCGGTGGTTCGACGAACTTCAACAAGCTCGAACAGGCTTTGGAGGGGCTGCAATACAACTCCATCGCCGGGCCTCTCACCATCCGCCCTTGCGATCATCAGGTGCAGATCAGCCAGGCTACTGGCGAAGTCGAGCCAACCACGGGCAAGTTCTATGACTTTCCTTTCATCGGCACGGCGCTGATCGCGCCGGTCGATGCCATCGCGGTACCGCCCGCGCAAACCGGCAATCCGCGCTGCACCACAGGAAATGGCTGAGATGGCGTTGGGCGGGCACGCGCCCGCCCGACGTTCTTGTCAGCCCTTCACGCGGGGAAAGATCTCCGTCGCGAACCGGCGCATCTCCGCCTCAAAAGGCTGGAATTGCAGCATGAAGAGTTCGATCCCGGCGGCGTGGAACGCGCGGATCCGGTCGGCCACCTCGTCATAGCTGCCGACCAGGCCGGCGGCCGTGCCGCCATTAGTGCCGACCCGCGGCGTTTGCGCCGCATGTGTGTGCTTCATCACCACGGCGGGGTCGGTGTTGGCGGCCTGCCGTGCCCGGATCGGCGCGTCTTTCGTGGCGAGCGACGCGAGATGGGCATAGGTCTGCTCGGCCTCCGCGGCGCTGTCGCGCGCGATCACGAAGGCGGAGAGGCCAAAGCTGAGCGGCGTCCCGTGCCGAGGGCGAGACCGCGCGCCGGCGATCAGGCGTTCAACCTCCTGCAGCGGTTGCCCGTTGATGAACCACACGTCGCCATGCGCCGCGACCAGATCCTGGGCCGGCGCCGATTCGCCGCCCACATAAATCGCCGGCCGCGCGCGGAATGGATCGGCCGGGCGCAATAGATAGTCCCGCACCTGGAAATACCGTCCGTCGAAACTGACCCGCTCGCCGCGCAGCAGCGGTTCGACCACCGAAATCCATTCCCGTCCGTAGGCATAGCGTTCATCATGCTCGGCGAACGGAATGCCGGATTTCTCATATTCCGGCCGGTTCCAGGCATTCACCAGGTTGATCGCGAATCTGCCGCCGGCGATGTGCTCGATCTGCTGTGCCATCTTGGCGAGCACCACGGGGTGGTAGAGCGGTGGCTTGATCGCCGCGATGATCTCGATGCGTTTGGTTAGCGCGGCCAGGGCGGCCGCTGCCGTCCAGGCTTCGAGCTCATCCCATTCATCGTCATAGGGGTTGGCGGTGTGCTGGGCGAGGAGCGTGGAGTCATAGCCCAGTGCCTCAGCCTCCAAAATGAGCCGCCGGTTGCGATCCCAGGACGCGTCCAAGGGCTCGTCGGGGTCCTGAAATGCGCCCCGATTGCCATGTACCAGGGCCCAGATGCCAAACCGCAGGGCGCTCATGCAAAGCCCCTCCGCGTTGCCGGCCCTGAGGATTGTCGCTGCTCGTCCTCGCGCAGGATCAAGCCGATGAATTCGACGGTCATTGATTGTTCCCCATATTGTCTAGCAAACATATAGATTGTATAGAACGATAGCAACGCCGCCAGCCAGAGGGGAGCCGATTGATATGGCTGATACAGGGAAGAAGTCCCGAAACGCCGCCTTCCATTGTGCGACGTCGCCTTCCGGGCCCGCTCATGTCATTCGCGACGATGCGGAAGCGCTCGAGGCCGCCCGTCGCTTCGCCGCAGACATCGCACCATCCGCCTCGGCGCGCGACCGTGATCGTGTTCTGCCCTTCGCGGAGATCGAGGCATTTTCTCAAGCGGGCCTTGGCGCCATCACCGTGCCGCGTGCTTATGGTGGTGCCGAGGTGTCGGCCGCCACGCTTGCGGAAGTGTCCGCGATCATCGCCGCCGCGGATCCCTCGATCGGGCAGATTCCGCAAAACCACATGGCCTTTCTGGAACTGCTGCGCTACGCGCCGGATGCAGCACAGCGGCAGCATTTCTTCACCTTGGTTTTGCAAGGCTATCGCTTCGGCAATGCGCTCGCCGAGCGGCAGGGCAAGACGACGCGCGACATTGCCACGAAACTCACCAGGACCGCCGACGGTTATATGCTGAACGGCCAGAAATTCTATTCGACCGGCGCGTTGTTTTCGCATTTCGTGCCGGTCGGTGCGGTTGATGAGGAGGGGCGGCTCTACCGGGTTGTGGTCGAGCGCACCGCGCCGGGCCTCGCCATCATCGACGATTGGTCGGGCATCGGCCAGCGCACCACGGCGAGCGGCACATTGACGCTCAAAAATGTGCCCGTGCCGGAAAGCCACGTGATCGCCGTGCACGAATTTGCCGAGCGGCCCACGCTCTACGGCCCGGTCTCGCAGATCGTCCATGTCGGCATCGATCTCGGCATCGCCCGCGCCGCGCTCGCGGAAACGGTGGCGTTCGTGCGGAGCCGCTCGCGCCCTTGGATCGATAGCGGCAAGGAGACGGCGGCCGAGGATCCGTTTACCATCTCCGAAATTGGCGATCTCACCATCCGCCTACATGCCGCCGAAGCTTTGACCCGGCGCGCCGGCGAGGTGATCGATGCCGCCCGTACGGCGTTGGACGACGACGCCCTGGCCCGTGCGTCCATCGCGGTGGCCGAAGCCAAGGTGCTGACGACCGAGATTGCGGTTGATACCGGCAGCAAGCTTTTCGAATTGGCCGGAACACGTGCCATTCTGGCCGAGCAGAATCTCGACCGCCATTGGCGCAACGCGCGTACGCATACGCTGCACGACCCGGTACGCTGGAAATATTTCGCGGTCGGGAATTACCACCTGAACGGGATATGCCCGAACCGCCACGCCTGGATTTAGGCCCAAGGAGCCACGCTGATGAGTTATGAGAAGATCGACGTTCGTCCGCTCACCCCGCATATCGGCGCGGAGATCGCCGGGATCGACCTGACACGCCAACTGGATAATCGCGCGGCGGAGGAGATCAACCGCGCATTGATCGACCATCAAGTCCTGTTCTTTCGCGAGCAGGCGCTTGGTCCTGGCAGTTTAAAGGCGCTTGGCCGCCATTTCGGCCCGTTGCACATCCACCCCAACATTCCGGGGCCCGAAGGGCATCCTGAATTGCTGCCGATTCATGCTGATGCGAACTCCAAGCGGATCGCCGGCGAGATGTGGCATTCGGATGTTTCCTGCGATGAGATCCCGCCGATGGGCAGCATCCTGCATCTGCACACTGTGCCGCCGGTCGGCGGTGACACGCTGTTCGCCAGCCAGATCGCCGCGTATGACAGTTTATCGCCGCGCCTGAAAACCTATCTCGAGGGGCTGACCGCCACGCATTCTGGTGAGCATGTCTATCGCAACCACAATGCGCGCGATGGGAGGGCGGAAAGCGGCAGGACCTATCCGACCGCGGTGCATCCGGTCATTCGCACCCATCCGGTTTCGCATCGCAAGCTGATCTTCGTGAATCCCATGTTCACGGTGAAGATCAATGAATTGCCCGCGGGCGAAAGCGAGGCGATCCTGCGCTTTCTCTACGCGCACGGCACGCGTTCCGAATTTCAGGTGCGGTTCCGCTGGCAGCAGAATTCGGTTGCCTTCTGGGACAACCGCGCGGTCCAGCACATGGCGCTCTGGGATTACCATCCGCAGACCCGCTCCGGTTTTCGCGTGACGATCACCGGCGAGCGCCCTTTCTGATCGTCATGAGTACGGGGGTCGGCAGCCGACCATTATTTTTCACGCCAAAGCTCTCAGCGTCAATCCAAGGATCATGCATGTCGAACCAAATTTTGCTTCGCCGCCGCGGCTTCCTGGCCACGGCCGCCATGGCCGGCTCGGTCTCGCTGTTTTCAGTCGGTCGCGCGCGCGCCGAGGCCGTGTCTGAAATTTCCGTCGACTATGCCTATTACAGCCCGCTGAGCCTGCTGCTGAAGCAGAATGGCTGGGTGGAGCAGGCACTTGGGCCCGATGTCAGGGTCAACTGGGTTCTGAGCCAGGGAAGCAACAAAGCGCTCGAATTTCTGCGTGGCCGCAGCATCGTGCTCGGTTCCGCCGCGGGCTCCGCCACTTTGCTGGCCCGCGCCAACGGCGAGCCGGTGCAGGCGGTGTATGTGAACGACACAGCCGAAACCACGGCACTGGTGACGAAAGCGGCATCGCCGGTGCACAGCGTGTCGGACTTGAAGGGACGCCGCGTTGCCGCGACGCCGGGGACCGAGCCTTACGCGTTCCTGCTCCGGGCGCTGGCAAATGCGAATCTGCGCCTGAGCGACATCACCTTGGTTCCCTTGCAACATGAACTCGGGCGGCTGGCGCTCGACCGCGGCGATGTGGATGCCTGGGCCGGGCTTGATCCGTTCATGGCGGAAGCACAGTTGCAGAACCACGATCGGCTGTTTTACAGCAACCTCTCCATCATCACCCCGAACGTCCTGGTGGCGCGGGACGATTTCCTTCAGGACCATCCTGAGATCATCACGAAATTGCTGCAGGCCTATGAGCGGGCGCGGCACGTCGCGCAGCAAAACCCGCAATCGCTGGTGCCGATTGTGGCGCAAGCTTCCGCGCTCGCGGAACATGTCGCGGCACTGGAAATGTCCCGCCAGCATTTCGACAACCCCGAGCTGACGCCGGAAGGGCAGGCGCGCATCGCCGCAAGCGGCAGGGTGTTTCAGAAACTGGGGGTAATTCCGGCCAGCGTGAACATCGATGCGACCGTCGCCGCCATGGTCAACAACCAGTTCATCACGCAGGTCCTCAATGGCTGAGGAGCGGCTGGCCCTCGGACCGTTCGTGGTCACGCCAGGCAAGAGCGCGGCGAGGCAGCCCAAACGGATTCGCTGGCACGGAGGAGTCGGCTTGCTTTTGCCGGTGTTCTGCGTGCTGCTGTGGCAGCTCGTGGCTGCACGCGGCTGGGTGGAGCCCGATCTGCTGCCAGGGCCGGTGCAAGTGGGGCAAACGCTGCTGGACATGGCGCAGGATGGATCGCTCGGCGCCGATCTCGGTGCCACGGCGCAGAGGCTGGCATTCGGTTTTCTGTTTGGCGCGCTGGCTGCGACCGTTATGGGCACGCTCACCGGTGCCTCGCCGCTGGCACGGCGGTTTTTTGATCCGCTGTTGCAGGCGCTACGCAGTGTGCCTTCGCTGGCCTGGGTGCCGCTCTTCATCATCTGGTTCGGCATCTATGACACCTCGAAAATTCTTCTCATCGCGGTCGGTGTGTTCTTCCCGGTCTATCTGAACCTGATGAGCGGCATCGCCGGGGTGGATCGCAAGCTGATCGAGGTCGGCCGCATCCATGGCTATGGCCGGCTGGCGCTGATGTGGCGTGTGCAGTTGCCGGCCTGTTCGCCAGCTTATCTCACCGGGCTGCGCGGCGGGCTGGGGCTCGGCTGGATGTTCGTCGCCTCCGCTGAGATGATGGGGGCGAGCAATGGCCTGGGCTTTGTCTTGACCAATGGTGAGCAGATCGGCCGGCCTGACCAGGTGATCGCGGCGATCCTCGTGTTCGCGGCATGCGGCAAGATTACGGATTGGATTTTGGCGCGCTTGGCGCGGGCGCTGACCTCCTGGCAGGACACGGTTCGTCGCGAGGCCGGCGCATGAACCCGGCGCTCGAGGTGCAAGCGCTGGTCAAGGCGTTCAACGCCGTGCCGGTGCTCGGGCCGCTTTCCCTGACGCTGGAAACCGAGGGGATCACCGCCATTATCGGCCGCAGCGGCAGCGGCAAAAGCACGCTGCTGCGCTGCCTCTCGGGGCTGGAGAGCCCAAGCCACGGCACGGTCCTGTTCGGCGGGGCGCCGGTGCGGCCGGAGCAGGTGGGCTTCGTGTTTCAGGAGCCGCGTCTGATGCCGTGGCTGTCGGTGCGCGGCAACGTGGCGTTCGGCCTGCGGCATCTGGACAGGAAGGCGCGTGAGCGTGCCATCGACCTGGCGCTCGATTTGGTCGGGCTGCGCGATGCCGGGGCGTCGCTGCCGAAGCAATTATCCGGTGGAATGGCGCAGCGTGTGGCGCTGGCGCGCGCTTTGGCGCCGGAGCCGAAGATCTTGCTCCTCGACGAGCCGCTCAGCGCGCTTGATCCGCTGACCCGGGAGCGGATGCAGGAGCATATCCGCCATGTGGCGCAAAATTATCGCGCCACAATGGTGCTGATTACGCATGATATGGACGAGGCCCTGGTGCTGGCACGGCGTGTGGCGGCGTTGCAGGGACCGCCGGGACGCATCGTCGGTGATTGGGACCTGAAATTACAGGAATCGCTCGGCCAGTTTTCACGCCGACGAGACCACTCTGAATTCGTTTCCACCCGTGCTGCACTCGCCAATGCCCTGGCAGTTTCTGCCGCCGATTAGAGCGATTAATGCTCGAGTGTGCCCCCGATTTGAACATGGCCAAGGATTCTGGCTGATGACCGGGGGCCGGGAAGATGATCCGGTTTGCCCTGCCCGCGAATAGAGAAACGCTTCGTTGCATGGGCGATTATGCCCCCAGGGGGCCAATGGTCTTTAGCCGCCGTGGGCCGCGTGCAAACCGGAAACCGGCGCCACGTTCGCCGCCGCCAGCAACCGGGTGATTTCGCTCGCGACCGCGCTCGCTTGTCCGGCCACTTGTGGCATGCCCATCAACTCGCCGTATTGTTCGCGCGCCAGCGGGCCGGCGACGTAAAGGCGCGGATGGCTCTGGCCGTCCGTGCCGATCGTGCGGCCGAGAGGGTCGACCGCGATGCCGAGCCCCAGCGGATCCGCCCGAAGCACGCCTTGCGTCGCCAGGCTCGCCAACACGGGCATTTGGCTGGTGATCTTGCCATGGGCCGGGCCGGTGGTGACGATGATGGCATCGACAGCCAATTGCATGGGCTGCGCCGGGTTTGACCAGCGCGGGCGCAGCGTGACGTTGATTTTCCCGTCGCTCGGCGCCGCCGCGTGCAACGAGGCGGCGAGGACTGTCAACGAGCCATCCGCCAGTTTGTTCTGTGCCGCGCGCTCCGTCTGCGGTGCGACGCGGTAGCGGTGCGTATCCCAAAAAGCGCCGCTGAAACCGCCGCCGATCACCACGATCCGGGAGCGTGCATCGAAATCGTTCTCCGTCCTGTTCCTTCGCGCAAAATCTTGCCAGGTAGATTGCATCTACCCGGTGGCTTCGCGCAAGACAAAATAGATTTAATTCTATCGGATTTATATTTTTAATTGACGGTCGGATGCCAACGCCGTATGAGCGCTGATCGCAACTTACTTCCACGTTTGCTCTGGCGGGAGATGGTCATGCGCAGGTTTTTGGCATCGGCGGTGGTACGGACAGCGAGATTGTCCGGGCAATATCTTCTTCTTGGCGGCCTCGCTCTGGCGTCATGGGGCGTGGCCGAACCAGGTTTTGCCGAGGAGCCGCTCAAAATCGCTGTCACTCCCGGGCCGATGGACAAGATCGTCCAGCATGCCGCTAATCTCGCCGTGGCGCAGGGGTTGCCTGTGCGGGTGGTGATTTTTAGCGATTGGATCACGCCGAATGTCGCGACGGAAGACGGTGATGTCGACGTGAATTTCTACGAGCATAAGCCGTTCCTGGCGGTGGCCAATAACAGCCGGCATTTCGGGCTGGTCGCGGTGGCGCCGGGGTTGATCATGCCGATGGGGCTGTTCTCCCACAAGATAAAATCCCTCGCCGAACTCCCGGATGGCGCGCAGGTGGCGGTTGCCAACGATCCGATCAACCGGGGGCGCGGCCTAGAGCTTTTCGAAAAGGCGGGGTTGATCAGCTTGAAGCCCGGTATTGGGGATTTCGCGACCGTCGGAGATATCACCGCGAATCCGAAGCATCTCCATTTCGTTGAGCTGGAAGCGCCGCAGCTCGTCCGCGCGCTCGATGACGTCGAAGTTGCCCAGGTCAGCTTCACGTTCCTGCTCGCCTCCGGGGGAGATCCGGCTTCGGCCCTCATTACCGATGGCGCGAAAAATCCGCACTACGCCATTCAGTTCGTCACGCGCCCCAGCGAGGCCAATGACCCGAGGCTGCAGAAATTTCTCGCAATCTTCAGGTCGCCCGCCGAAAAGGCATACATCCTGACGACCTATAAAGGCTATTTTGCGCCCGCCTGGTAACGCCGCCATGGGGAATATTCTTGAGGTTGAGCATCTCTCGCGGCGGTTTGGCACGACGGTGGCGATGACGGATATTTCCTTCGCGCTGGAGCGCGGCCAGATCCTCGGGATCATCGGCCGCTCGGGCGCCGGGAAATCCACGCTGTTGCGTTGCTTGAACGGGCTTGAGCGGCCCGATGCCGGGCGCGTGGTCGTCGACGGCGAAATGATCACCGGCCGCACGGAACGGGAGCTGCGCGTGATCCGGCAGCGGATCGGGATGATTTTTCAGCATTTCAACCTGCTCTCGGCCAAGACCGTGATCGAGAACGTGACGCTGCCGCTCAAGCTGAGGAACGTCTCGAAACGCGAACGCCAGAAGCGCGGCGAGGAGCTGCTGGAAATGGTGGGGCTGGGTGACAAAGCGCAGATCTATCCGGCAAGGCTTTCGGGCGGACAGAAACAGCGTGTGGGCATCGCCCGCGCCTTGGCCTGCAACCCCATCCTGCTGCTGTGCGACGAGGCGACTTCCGCGCTCGACCCCGAGACCACTTTGTCGATCCTGGAGTTGCTCCGCAGCATCAACCGGCAATTCGGCCTGTCCATCGTTCTAATCACCCATGAAATGAATGTCGTGCGGCAGATCGCCGGGCAAACGCTGGTTCTGGCAAACGGACGCATCGTCGAAGATGGCGCGACGCAGGAAATTTTCAGAAACCCACGCTCGCCTGAAGCGCTTCTGATGCTCCAGGCCGCAGGGTTGGCCCCGGAGGATGCGCATGTCAGGCTTGCCGTATAACGATCTCCTCATGTGCTTTCTGCAGACTTTGCAGATGGTCGGGATCGCGGGCGCCATTTCCCTCGGTGTCGGCTTGCCGCTGGCGTTGCTGCTGGTGGTGACGGACCGGCGCGGGATCGTGCCGAATGTTTTCATCAACCGGGTGCTCGGCACTATCGCCAATGCGGTTCGCTCGGTGCCGTTCATCATTCTCCTGGTTGCGGTAATTCCGCTGACACGCCTGATCGTCGGCACGGCGATCGGCACGATGGCGGCGGTTGTGCCGCTGGCGATTGCTGCCACCCCCTATTATGCGCGCATCGCCGAAGTGTCGCTGCGCGGCGTCGATGGTGGGCTGGTCGAAGCGGTGCGCGCCATGGGCGGTGGGCGGATGGCGATCATCCGCGAGGTGCTCCTGCCCGAGGCGCTGCCGGGGTTGATCTCGAGTTTCGTCGTCACGCTGGTCACGCTGATCGGCGCCTCCGCGATGGCCGGGGTGGTGGGCGCCGGAGGGCTCGGCGATCTGGCGATCCGCTACGGTTACGATGAGTTCCAGACCAAAGTGGTGGTCGCCGTGGTGGCAATTCTCATCGCCTTTGTCTGGGTTTTGCAATTCGCCGGCGACAATCTCGCCGGGCATTTCGATCGGCGCTGAACATGACGAAAAAACAAATCCGGCTGAACGCCTTCATCATGAACACGCCGGTCCATCTCTCGCCCGGCCTGTGGCGCCATCCCCGCGATACGTCAAGCCGTTTCACGGAGCTTTCCCACTGGCTGGATCTCGCGGAGTTATGGGAGCGGGGGTTGTTCGACGGCGTGTTTCTGGCCGATGTGCTCGGGCCTTACGATGTGTATGGCAACAGCCCGCGCGCCGCGATCGCACATGGCGTGCAGCTGCCGGCACACGACCCGCTGCTGCTGGTGTCGGCAATGGCGGCCGTGACCACGCATCTTGGTTTCGGCGTCACGGTATCGTTGACTTATGAGCCGCCGTTTTTGCTGGCGCGCCGCTTCTCGACGCTCGATCATCTCACCCAGGGACGCATCGGCTGGAACATCGTCACCAGCTATCTGGACAGCGCGGCCAGAGCGCTCGGTCTGACCCGGCAGCGCGCGCATGACGACCGCTACGCAGCGGCCGAGGATTATATGCACGCGGTCTATGGGCTGTGGGAGCGGAGCTGGACCGATGGCGCGGTCCGCCGCGACCGTGAGAACGGCATCTATGCCGATCCGGAAAAAGTGCGCGTCATTCACCATGAGGGTCCGGAAATTTCCATGCAGGCGCTGCATCTGGCGCAACCTTCACCGCAGCGCAGCCCGGTGCTCTACCAGGCGGGAAGTTCCGGCGCCGGACAGGCTTTCGCGGCGTGCCATGCCGAATGCGTGTTTGTCTCCGGTCCGACAGAGGCGGTGATCGGGCCGCGCGTTGCCCGCTTGCGGGCGGCTGCCCAAGCGGCAGGGCGGGACGACGGGGATATTCTCATCTTCGCGTTGGCGACGGCGATCGTCGCGCCGACCCGTGCGGAGGCGTTGCGCAAACTCGCCGAGTACAAAACCTATATCGACCACGAGGGGGCTTTGACGCTGCTCTCGGGCTGGGTCGGCATCGATTATTCCGAATACGGCATGGATCAGAAAATCCGCTATATCGAAAACGATGCCGGCCGGGCCGCTTTGGAGAATTTCACCAAGGCCGATCCGGCGCGGGAATGGACGGTGCGGGAAGTTGCCGAACATGTCGCCATCGGCGGGATGGGACCGGTTTTTGCCGGCTCGGTCCAGGATGTCGCCGATGCGATGGAAGACTGGATGGCCCGTACCGGAATCGACGGTTTCAACCTCGCCTACGCCGTGCTGCCCGAGACATTCACGGACATCGTCGATCTGCTGGTGCCCGAATTGCAGGCGCGCGGCCGCTACAAGACGGAATACGCGCCAGGCACGCTGCGCGAGAAATTATTCGGCGCGGGGCCGTATCTCGCGGACAGTCATCCGGCAAGAAGCGAAAAAACTTTATAAGTCCTGGCCGTGCTCGTTTCGCGCCACAGTCCGCAAGTGAAGAAAAGTTTTGCGCCGTTTTTTTCAAAAAGCGGCCGCTTCGGAATTTTCAGCCTGTGGTTTGGCGGGGATGGGATCATACGCGGCATTTGCCGTGCTGCCGGGAGGCAGACCCTGCCGTTGCGCGTCACGTTTCCGCCACCGGCGAGTCTGCCGGGCTCATCTCGCTGTCCTCCGCCGGCCGCGCCCGTGCCGCCGCGCCATCCTCCATCGCTATCGATTAGGCTTGTGACAGTCCGCTTAGCCTCGTTCTGAAAAGCGATAACTGGGTGCAGGAAGCCACGCGGCGGCGCCAGGGCAGCCGATTTCACATCCTTTCCCGCGATTCACGATGCATCGCGCAATTGGCAAGAAGAATAACGATCTACATGTCCTGGTGGCGCTGACGAAGATGAAGTTCTCTCTAGGCGGCATTTAACATTTGCACCGCGGACAAGAGATATGTCTATAGAAATACTCTTAAAAAGGAGAAGACATGTCAGCGAACCGACGCAAGAAGCGCGATACTGAATTGCAGACATCGGACGGCAAAGGTCTCGAACTTCCAGCCCCTGCAGGCGGCTCGAAGCTCTCTTTGAATGACCGGGTGAAACCCAGCGTACCTTTCGCAGGACGGCGTAATGCAGATGAGCCGCAGCCCGGCATTTCGCCACCGCACCGTGGGCGCCACAATTACCCCAGCTCTTAAGCCGCATGATGGTGGTGCGTCAGGGGGACGCGGATACGAAGCGGCACGGCGACGGGCGTGTCTCATCAACGCGTTACATCACAATTTAGTCTATTGATACGGTAGGAAAACTGTGCATTACTACGCCTTCGTCGTAGATCTCCGTCAGGATGCCAGAATGACCGTGCCATTCACCCGTCGCCAAGCCCTGCAATTCGCTGCCCTCGGCGCTGCCGGGCTCTCCTTGCCGCGTGCCGCGCAGGCCGCGTCGGACACCCTGCTGAACGTGTCATACGACCCCACGGCGGCGCTCTGGGCCGACTACAACAAGATCTTCGCTTCCTATTGGCGGCAAAAGACCGGCACTGCCCCGACCCTGCGCTACTCCCATGGCGGCTCCGGCGCCCAGGCCCGCGCGGTGATCGAGGGGCTGCCGGCGGATGTGGTCACGTTGGCGCTGTCCTACGACATCGACGCCATCGCCAAACGCGGCCTCATTGCCGCGAACTGGCAGTCGCGCCTGCCGGATGACAGCACGCCTTATACCAGCACCATCGTCTTCCTCGTCCGCGAAGGAAACCCCAAGAACATCAAAGACTGGGGCGATCTCGTCAAACCGGGCATCCAGGTCATCACGCCGAACCCGAAAACCTCCGGCGGCGCGCGTTGGAACGTGTTGGCCGCCTGGGCCTATGCGCTCAAGGCAAACGGCAACAACAAGGTGGCGGCGAAAGCCTATCTCAAATCTTTCTTCGCCAACGTACCGGTGCTCGACACCGGGGCGCACGGTGCCACGCTCACCTTCACCCAACGTGGCATCGGCGACGTTCTGGTCGGCTGGGAGAGCGATGCCTATCTCTCCATTGCCCAGGCCGGCAGCGGCAAGTTCCAGGTGGTGCTGCCGTCGGTCTCGATTCTGGCGGAACCGCCGGTCGCGGTGGTCGATGCGAATGTCGACCGGCACGGCACCAGGGCGTTGGCCACCGCCTATCTCGAATATCTTTATTCGCCGACGGGCCAGGACGTGATCGGCCGCAATTTCTTCCGGCCGCGCGACCCTGCCGCCCTGGCGAAATATGCACACCAATTCCCTCAGCTCGACCTCGTCACGATCGCGCAGTTCGGCGGCTGGGCTAAGGCGCAGCCGGAGTTCTTCGCCGATGGCGGGATTTTCGACCAGGTCTATGCAGGCTGACTGAATTCCGATGAGTGCGACCATCTCCCGTTCGCGCCGCTTTGCCTGGCGGGAGCCGAGCATCCTGCCCGGCTTTGTGCCGAGCCTGATCTTCACGTTGCTTTGGCTCGGAATCATCGTCGTTGGCCCGCTCGCGGTCATGCTGTGGTTCACTGCGGGCCTCGGTTGGCGCGGTTTCCTGGACATGGTGCTGCGACCGCGCGTGCTGGCCGACCTGCGTGTGTCCGTCGGCAGCGCGTTCATTGCCAGTGTCGTCAATCTGGCGTTCGGTTTGCTCATTGCCTGGGTGCTCAGCCGCTACCGTTTTCCCCTCCGCCGCATCGCCGATGCGCTGGTGGATCTGCCCTTCGCGTTGCCCACGGCGGTCGCCGGCATCGCCTTGTCGACGCTCTACGCCCCGCAGGGCTGGATCGGCCATTTGCTGCTGCCGCTCGGTCTGCGCATCGCCTTCACGCCGGCCGGCATCGTTGTCGCCATGATGTTCGTCTCGCTTCCTTTCATCGTCCGCACCGTGCAGCCGGTCATCGACGACCTCGACGCCGAGCAGGAGGAAGCCGCTCACCTCATGGGCGCGTCCGCCTGGCAGATTTTCTGGCGCGTCAGCTTTCCCACGATCCTGCCGTCGCTGCTCACCGGCTTTGCCTTGGCGTTCGCGCGCTGTCTCAGCGAATATGGGTCGATCATTTTCATCGCCGGCAACAAGCCGATGATTTCGGAAATCGTGCCGCTCCTGATCGTCGCCCAGCTCGACCAGTTCGATTATCGGGGCGCGACGGCGATCGGCACGCTGATGCTAGGCGTCTCATTCCTGCTGCTGCTCATGATCAATTTGCTGCAATCCTGGGTCCGGCGCCGCCAAAATGGTTAGAATTCTGCTCATCACCGCGGCGCTGCTGGTCATGGTGCTGTTCCTGGTCCTGCCGTTGCTCACCGTTTTCATCCAGGCGCTTTCGGCCGGGTTCGGCGCCTATGTCGCCGCGATCGCCGATCCTAATGTCACTGCCGCCATCGGGCTCACCTTGCTCATTGCCGCCATTGCGGTGCCGGCCAATCTCCTTTTTGGCATCGTTGCCAGCTGGTGCATCGCCCGCTTCCGCTTCCCCGGGCGCAGCGTGCTGCTCACCTTGATCGACCTGCCGTTCTCGATTTCCCCGGTCGTCGCCGGCCTGCTCGAAGTGCTGCTGTTCGGCCTTAACGGCTTGTTGGGACCCTTCCTCGCGGTGCATGGCGTGCAGATCATTTTTGCGATTCCGGGCATGGTGATCGCCACGATCTTCGTCACCTTTCCCTTCGTCGCCCGCGAAGTGATCCCGCTCGCTCAGGAGCAGGGCAATGACGAGGAGGAGGCGGCCGTGACCCTGGGCGCCAGCGGGTTGCAGATTTTCTGGCGCGTTTCGCTGCCGAAAATCCGCTGGGGCTTGTTTTACGGCGTGCTGCTCTGCAACGCCCGGGCCATGGGCGAATTCGGCGCCGTCTCGGTGGTCTCCGGCAAGGTGTTCGGCGCCACCGACACGCTGCCGCTCGCCGTGGAGTCGTTGTACGAGAGCTATGAGATCCAGGCCGCCTTTGCCGCCGCCTCGCTGCTCGCTTTGCTCGCCTTGGCCACTTTGGTCTTGAAAGCCGCGCTGGAATGGTGGCACCGTGGCGAGATCGCCGCCTCCCGCCCGCGCACATCCGCTCGTCCGCAAAAGGCCGCTTGAAGAATGACCGCCGATATCGCCGTCTCCCACGTCTCCCGCAGCTTCGGGACCCACAAAGTCCTGGACGACGTGTCGCTGACCGTTGCGCCCGGAGAATTGCTGGCGCTGCTCGGGCCCTCCGGCTCCGGCAAGACCACCTTGTTGCGGCTGATCGCCGGGCTGGACCAGCCCGATTCCGGCCGCATCACCATCGGCGACATCGACGCTTCATCGCGCAAGCCCAAAGAACGCGGTGTCGGCTTCGTGTTTCAGCATTACGCGCTGTTCCGCCATATGAGCGTGTTCGAGAACATCGCCTTTCCGTTGCGCGTCCGCAAAGCCGGCAAGGCGGAGATCCGCGCCCGTGTCGAGGAGTTGCTCCGCCTGATCCAGCTCGAAGCCTTGGCGGAGCGCTACCCGTCGCAACTTTCCGGAGGGCAGCGCCAGCGCGTGGCGCTCGCCCGCGCGCTCGCCAGCCAGCCCCGCGTGTTGCTGCTCGACGAGCCGTTCGGCGCGCTGGATGCCGTGGTGCGCCGCGACCTGCGCCGCTGGTTGCACCACCTGCATCGGGAGATGAACATCACCACGATCTTCGTCACCCATGACCAGGAAGAAGCCTTCGAACTGGCCGACCGGGTGGTGATCATGCAGCAAGGCCGGATTTCCCAGCAGGGGACGCCGATGGACATCTACCGGCAGCCGGCCAATATCTTCGTCCACGAATTCCTCGGCGAGAGCAATCGCATCGCCTGCCATGTCGTCGACCGGAAGGTGCTGGCCGAGGCCGGCTATTTCCTGGGCCATACGCAGGGCGGCGACGGGGCGGCGACGGCCTTCGTCCGCCCGCACCAGATCGCCGTCAGGCCCAGCGCCTCCGGCCCCTGGCGCATCGCACAGATTGCCAGCAGCGGAACCCACGCCCGCCTGACATTGGCCTGGCAGGAAGCGCGGCTCGAGAGCGGCATGACCGCCGACGCGCTGCTGGCGGCGGGGTTCGCCGTCGGCACGCAGGTCGACGTCGCTTTCACCAGCGGCGCGGTGTTCCGCGACGGCGGCGCCCCCTCCGCGCTGCAGAATAAGCCCGGCGAAACATCGGGTTCGGCCCTGGATGCCGGCCGGACGCGTCTTTCCGTCCTCTGAGTTCGCATGCCTGGATGGCGCTTTGGATTTCTGACTGCATTAACTTCCTACTTACACTACTATATTACTATATTTATGATCGCCGGACATGGATTGGCCCACTTGCTGCGGGTCGGCAGAATTTCGGGGGAAGGCTGACCGCGTCGAAATTTGTCGGGCAGTTCACGCAAAAATGTGGTTAGCTCCGAGGGGCATTTCTGAAGCCCGCTAGGTATCAGAAGGCTTGAGCTCGGGAACGCGAAAATCCTCCTGAATGACCAAGAAATGGTCGTAAAACTAACCCGCCGCCCTCGGCCTTATGTCCGCTATCGAGGATGTTCACTGGAAAGCGGCCTGGCAGTTCACGGCCCGACTCCGGCTAACGGCTGACATTCCGGTTCGCGCCCAACCTCGGACGTATAAGCCGGACTGGGACTTTCCTGAAAGTGGGCAGCCCACTTTCCAAATTATGATACTGCATAGGTGCGGTCGTGCGTAGCCTTGAGAAGAGGGCACGCTGGCGGGTCCTCTGGCTCCCCTCAAGGCGGAGATCGGACTGAGCGGTAACGCACCTCTGCCCGGAATCTGGTTAGGCGGACCAAACATAAGGCTCGCTCGGCTCCAGTTGCGCGACATGCCGGTCGAGCCCGGCAGTGTCGTGGCCGAAGCATCTGCGTGGGCCGGCTCGCATGCTCGAAGTCGCCGTCGTCGTGAGCTGAGCCGGGCGTCCAGTCTCACCACCATTCGAGCGACGGTAGTAGGTGCCGTTGAGCGGGCGGATGTCGCTAGACGGGGACGCGGAGATCGGCTTCACACCTTGGCGTAGCGGTAAATGCCCTTGATGGCTCTGGCGAGAAAGCTCCCCTTCGATTCGGCCTGACCGAACTCGGCGGCCACCTGCGCTGGTACGTCGTGGTACTGATAGGTCCCGCCGTTGTGGAAGGTGACCTCGAGGATCCGTTCGACGTCCTCGTACCGGGCCGACGAGATGTTCGAGGATGCGAAGTAAGGGTAGGACTGCCATGCCATTTTCGAGTATCCTTAGTTCTTCTTGGAAGGAGTCGGGCTCTGCTGGAGCCAGGTTTCGACAAAGTGATCGTAGTTGGGGTCCGCGACCCGTCTGATGTTCCATCCCCCCGGCGCCATCGAGTCATCCGGCGAGAGTTCGTCGCAGATGATCGGATCCTGGCTGTCGGGGCGCTTTCCCTTCGGCGGGGCTTGAATCATCGTGCGCATCGGAAGACTTACCGCCTCCCCAAGTACGATCGCCTCGCCGGTGCTCAGGATCGGGAGCATGTTCGTGAGGCCTTCGAGATTGTCAGAGAGTGCTCCAGTCACATGCGAGCGGTCCGTGGAGTTGCTCAGCCGCATGGCGAAGAAGGTACCGCACTGCGAGAGGATCGTCGGATTGATCTCGGACGGCCTCTGACTCACGATCATCGCGCCGATGCCGTACTTCCGCCCCTCCTTGACGATCCTCTGCGTGACGATGGAAGCCGCGCCGTCGAAGTTGTCGTTGAGATAGGCGTGGGCCTCCTCCATCACGATAAGCAGCGGCCGCTCCCGGCCGCCTTCCGACAGGTTCCGCGCCCAGAAGAGACCGTCGTAGATGACGCGGAGGACGTTGCCGATGATGTCTTTCGTCATCGCTGACGGTACGCCGGAGAGGTCGAGGATCGTGATGGGTGTCGGACTTCCCAGCCAGTCCTTCATGAGAGCGGCGAGCCCCTTTACGACCTTCCCGTCGGGGGCCGGGTGCCAGTCCCCCGCCCGGAGCAGGAAGTCATACCGCGAGACGCGTAGCTTCGAACCCAGTGCCTCGAGTTGGGCGCGGATATTCAGACCGTCGGGGATCCAGTTGATCTTCTCCGAATCGTTCTTGTCGTTTTTGACCTTGCGGAACCGTGGCGGAATTGCAGCCTCGGCGTCGCCAACCAGGTCGCTCCCATCGGCATCTTGCTCGTATGCCCAGTTCGCGCGATCTAGTGGACTACCTTTGGCATTGTAGTACGTACGGTGCAGGCGCTCACCCGTATGTCCCGTGCGCGATGTCGCTGGTGGTTGCTGCCAGGCAACCACGACAACGTGCGGGCAGGCGGTCTGTGGGAGCGGGTTCGGCGGAGGGCCTCGGACAACGTGGTCGTTCTTGATCGGCCTGAGCCAGTCGCGATGACCGACGAGGCATGGCTTCTCCCGGCTCCCATCGAGTATCGCCGCACCCGAGACGATCCGACCGCCGCCTTCTCCAACATGGCGACCCCGGCGAATGCGCTCCGGATCGGGCTCGCCCACGGTTCGATAGTGGATTTCGCCCAGAAGGGCGAGGCAGAAAATCTCATCCTGCCGGACCGCGCTCGGATCTCGAGTCTCGATTATCTGGCCTTAGGCGATTGGCACGGACACCTGATGGTCGGCGACCGCACCTCCTACGCGGGCGTCCCGGAGATCGACCGCTTCGGGCGTGACGGAAAAGGTGGCGTGAGCGTCGTCGAAGTTCTCCGCGGTTTGCCACCAGCGATTGAAAGGGTCGAGACAGGTCGGTACGAGTGGCTGGAACGTCGGTGGGAGCTTTCCGACGCGGCAGCCTTCCACGATCAGCGTCGCCGGCTCATGCAGGAGACGGATCCGGCGAACACACTGCTCCGATTGAAGCTCTCCGGCATCCTCGACATTTCCGACCGTTCGAAGGTCATGGCGGAGGCCGAGCATGATCTGGCCCACGCTCTGAGGTGGTGCGACGTGGATGATGCGGACTTGGCGGCTCGTCCGAGCGATCGGGACATCGAGGAACTCGCGATAGAGGGGACGTTGCAGGTCGCATCGCGGCTGCTGCAGGCCGAATGTGCGGCCGGCGGAGCGCAGGGTGCGCTCGCGGCAAAGGCGCTTGAACGGCTCTACGTCGAGACGCTGCGGGCGGGAGATCCGGAATGACGCTGAGGATCCGTAGCATCGAGATCGAAAACTTCCGAAAATTCCGGGATGCGATCGGGGTCTCCGGCTTCACCGACGGTCTGAACATCGTCGTTGAGCCGAACGAGAGCGGCAAGTCGACCATGCTGGAGGCGTTGCGAGCTGCCTTCTTCATCCGCAACTCCACCAATTCGAAGACCACTCGCTCCTTCCGGCCGTACAACGACGCGGTGGCTCCTCGCGTGTCCGTCGATTTCGAGATCGGAGGCGCGACGTGGCGCGTCACGAAGCAATTCCTGAAGTCCAGCTCGGTCGAGCTTGTTGGGCCGACTGGTCGTTGGCAAAGCGACGAGGCCGAGGAAAGGCTCCAGCAGCTCCTCGGCTTCGAGCGGCAGACAGGGAACGGCATGGATACCGAGGTCCAAGGTGCACTCGGTCTCCTGTGGATCGCTCAGGCCACCGCGCTCGATCTCATGGCCCCTGGTCGCATCGTTCGGGATACTGTTAGGGACGCACTCCAGGAGGAGGTGGGCACCATTGTTGGCGGTCCCCGCTTCGATGCGGTGAAGGGGCGCCTCTCGAAGGCCTACGAGGAACTGCGGACTGCGAGCGGAAACCCGACCAAACGGCTGGCGGCCGCGATTGCTGCGGCAAAGCAGGCGCGCGAGCGGAGGGAAGAGGCAGAGCGTCTCGCCTTCGCCTTCGAGGAACGCCTCGCGGAGCTGGATACCTCCCGCAGGCGGAAGAGGGTTCTAGAGCGAGATCTTGCTGACCCCGGAGAGGCTGAACTGAGGAAGCGGATCGAGGGCGAGCTGGTCGTCGCCCGCAACGCCAGGGAGCGTCTCGCGACGCGTCGCGCGGAGCATGGCGTAGCGAGAAACAACGTGGACAGGGTCGCCGATCTCTCGACGCGCTTCGAAGCGGCGGCCGGTCTCGTAAAGACGACGGGCGAACGGCGCGATGCCGTCGCCCGCCAATTCCGTTTGATTACCGATGAGCGGAACGCAGCGGTCGAGCGCGAGCTCAATGATCGTACCGAACTGGACAAGGCCCGGTCCGCAAGGCAGGTGGCCGCAGCAGCATTGGATGCGGGACGCAGGACGGCAGTCCAGGCCGCGCGGACGGAGGCCTATGCGAAGGCTGCGGCCAGAAGGGAGGAGCTCGGGAAGCTGGAGGCGGCGTTCGTCGAGTTGGAAGCCGTGCAGCGTGCAGCGCCCTCCGCCGCTGCGCTGGACGAACTGGAAGGGTTCGACCGCAACCTAACGCAGGCGCGTGCACGGCTTGATGCAGGTGCGACCAGGATTGAGGTTGATATCCACGACGATACTCCGGTGACCATCGACGGAAGTCCCGCTGTGGCTTCAATCGAGGTGACAGCTGCGACCACCCTCCTGGTCGGCCGACATGCGACGATCCGCGTGTTGCCGCCGGCCGGTGGTCTCGCTTCCGCTCGCGCCGATTGGGAGACAGCGCGCAGGAAGCTTTCCGATGCGCTGGCCGCGCACGGCTGCGACAACGTGGCATCCGCCCGCGCTAAGGCGGACGAGGGCAAGCTCGCTTCGCAAGAGATGAAGAGCATCGCGCTCCGCATTGACGCCCTCTGTCCCGCTGACCCGATCATCGGATTGAGCGCAGGACGGCCGGCTCTCAGGGCGCTGGAGATTTCAGCAACCGTTCCAGCGACAGCCGGCGTAGTCGACGTTGCGGCTCTTGAGGCGTCGCTGTCCAGGGCGAACGAGGCCGAGGCCGGGTGCGAGGGGCGGCATCAGGCGTCGGGAGAGACGCTGCGTGAAGCCGAGCGTCGGCATCAGGAGATCGCGATCGAGAATGCGAAGGCTGGTGCGGAAGCTGCCGGCGCCGAGACCGCTCTCGCCGATTTAAGCCGCAGGGCTTCGGCGAACCAGTTGGTCGTCGAGCTCGCCGAGGTGAGACGTCTGCTTGCCCTGCGGAGTAAGGAGCTTTCAGAGGCCGAGGCAAACGCCTCCGCGTTTGACGCCGATGCACTAGAACGTCGCATCGCCAACATCGATAAGGCCAAGGCGGCGGCCGATCGGCAGCTCGCCGAACTCGTGACGTCCATCGCCCGTCTCGAAGGCGTCATCGAGACAGAGGCGCCCAAGGGGCTCGTCGGCGAGCTCGCAGATGCGAGGGAGGAGGAGGAGCTGGCGGAAGGCCTGCTCGCGCGCACGGAGGCCGAAGCCGACATGCTGAAGCTTCTTCTCAACCGGCTCCGGCAAGCCTACGACGACGCGTCCCGGCAGTTTCTAGGGCCGGTCACGCGGAGGGCCGCCGCATACGTCGGACGCATCTTTCCTGCGAGTGAGTTGGCATTCAGCGATGAATTGGGCCTCGAGCGGATCACCCGGGGTGGGATCGATGAGGAAAGTGTGGTGCTCAGCAGGGGGACGCAGGAACAGCTCGGTGTCCTGACCCGTCTCGCGTTCGCCGACATGCTGCTCGACCGAGGCTTTCCTGTGTCGCTGATACTGGATGACCCGCTCGTATACTCCGACGACGCGCGACTGGATGAGATGACCGAGATACTGACGGAAGCGGGAAAGCGGATGCAGGTCATCGTGTTGACGTGCCGGGAAAGGGCGTTCCGGCATCTCAATGCAAATCGGATATCGTTAGTAGACGATGGCTCGGTGTCGGGCGATGCGGAATTATCAAGAAGATAGGGGCAAGGGCCGGAATTCTGGCCGTTCGCTTACACCAAGTGGTTTGACGGTGAATGTCCGTTTTATCGGCTATTTTGTCTGAAACCTGCCGGACGGCAAACGGTTCGGGCCGGCCGCTGGACTTGGCCCGTGCCAGAAGTTGGTCCTATCGTCTGATCGGTAAACGAGAGAGATGACGTGATGATCGGCATCTGGGTCATGAGTGATCTCCACGGTGAGTTTCTGGCTAGTGGCCCTGCCAGGACTGATCCGGCGCGCTTTCCGACACCTGGAAAAGCCGATCCATTGGCATTAGCCAGCGACATCGACAGGGGGAGATCGCGCCATTCAAAACGCCCGCAAGCTTTTCCCTTGCATCCCGCTCGTCATGATCGCCGGCAACCATGAATTCTATAAATCTGCCCGTGGCCAGCTTGGCACCGTCCAAAAGATGCGTGCGGATGCCAAAGCTGACAGAGACAAAACTGGCCGCCAACGGTACGTCGACGAAAGAGCGTAGAGCACTCCTTTCCCTTAGCTTCGTGTTTACTCGCTGCGACGACGACCGTTCGGAGGTAGTGGCAGCACCGTTGCATTCGGCATGGCTTCCATGGCCTTGAGGGCATCTATGGTCTCTTGCCAAGGCGCAAAGAACCGATGCCAAGCGGCCATTCCTCCCATTTCTCCGACGGCAAGGAGCATCGCCTTATGGCTTGCAATCAAAATATCGCGCTGCGTCTGAAGTTGAGCGTTCTTGTTCTCCAAGTCCGCAATCTTTCTTATCAGGTTAGTCCTCGAAAGCTTGTCAGCTTGCTCCATAACTCGCCGGAGTTCGGCCTGCTTGTCGGTGTATTTTTTGAGCAAACCCGCACGGGCGGGGTTACGCGTAATGTCAGAAGCGTGCTTGTAAGGAGATAAGGCATGCTTAACTGCGCCCGTCGCGCTGATGTTGATATTTGCCTCGAGCATCGTCGTCAGAACGTCTTCGAGTTGCACGAGTTTCTGTTCGTCGATCATTCGGCCCACTGATCTTTCGGCCGGTCGAGAATCGCAGCCCCCCTTTTGTCGTCAAACGAGCGATATAGGTCCGGCCCATTTGGAAAGGGCTGCCCGCCAGGCTTAGTGGCCAAAGCCTTCTCTATATTACGAAGCCTAATTTCGGCATGCTCGAGCTGGTTTTTCCAACCAAGTGTCCGCTGCTCACTGGGCGTAGACTGAATTTTCGTGACTATGCGCTGCATCCGGAGACTGATCTGTTCAAGGTTGCGTTGCTCCTCCGCCACATGGCTACGGCAAAGATGCTGGCATCCGTTGTAGCATTCGATATGTTTAGGGCAGGGGTCTACCGTGAAGCTATTAATACAAAAGCCATACGGCGTTACGTGCAGGCCGTCGGCCTCAGCATCGAGATAGTCGAATGCGGCCTTGTCGCCTAATGACGCTTGTATCTTCTTGAACTCGTCGACGATCGTTCCAGCGACTTGACCGGATCGGATCAGCTTTAGGACTTCCTGCGCCCTTGGGCCTAGAACCTCAGCAGCCTCGGGAAGGGCAATATTGGTTAGATTTTCAGCTAAGCTTGTGTGATCATACTCATAGCTTTGAGCCACCGAACGCCGATTGAACCGTTTGGTGATAATGGTGTCTGCGACACCCAGACGGAACAGTTCACCATTCTGCAGATGGCGCAAGGCATGCGGGTTCAATGACAGTTGACGGTCAGCGTCGGTTTGTCCGTACCTGGAGAAGAGGTTATCCGGTAAGCCGCCTAGATGATAAAAAAGCTCATTGGGATCCGTCCTACCGATCGCACAATAGCGAGCGACGTCTAATACACCGCGATCGAGAGATTCAATACGATCGGCAACGGGTAGAAGAAACATCAGTTCATGAGGGTACAGGTTTCCACCATTTTGCAAAGAAAATGGCGCCATATCGGATTTTTTGGTCGGCAGTGTACGGCCAAAAAGTTCTTCAACTTCACCGACCCTCAGAAATAAATCGTTTTTCGGTACCCGCTCGTTCATGAGGTACGGAGCGCCTGTAGAGTGGCGGATGGTTAACCCATGTTGCTTTCTAAGGCGCGACCAAAACTGCCCAACTCTTCTGTTAATGCCATCACGGTGCAAGCTCTCAATTTGCTGGAAACGAATTTGTTCCAGTACGTCAGGATCAAATGAGGTGCGATAGGCAGAGATTAAATACCCCGGGATGGGACTTTCGGCGAGGTTGATAGCTCCTGTACATCTCGTACGAAGTTCCCATCCCGGAACCAGATCATTGGGTGAGAACTCCGGAAACAAGCGCCCGGTCTCTGTTTGGCGCTTGAGATTATCCCGCATGGGCTGCGTGACTCTCTGAACGGTACTCAATGATTCGATGACGAGGTCTTCAAACATAGGCGGGACATGCTGCGCCGCTTCATAAAGAACGATCGATCGCTCTTGAGCTCCCGATTCATTTTTCCTGCTGCCTTCATCATCAGCCTGTTTTTCAGAAAAATGACGAATCATAAGAGACCGCGAAACCCCACCTCTTTCTCCGGCGGGATGACCGTTCTGGTCAACATATTCGCGCCAGCGTTCCCAATCAACCGGTAAGGTCGCGGTTTCCCCGGAACGAAACCCCGTCACAAGCGCAAGCTTCACCTGGCAAAACCTAACCGCATCGGCAACTGTCTTTGGTTTCTCTGTGAATACAATTCGAACCAACTCCCAAAAGGCTCGTTCATCTGGAAGCCTTTCGGAACGCTTTCGTTGGGACAGCTCTACTCTCAGCGTATCGACTCGATGATGAGCGTTGTTGGATACCTTAAGTGTTTTTGCCTGTTTTTCTGCTAATTTTGCAGAAACTGTTGCATAGGGAATGCAGAACCCCGCGATTGGGTTGTGATCAGTCAAGTGGAGTCCGTCGATGACTATTCGGATTACCATGGCCAAATTGGACGCTGTCTTTCCTGATTCCCCCATCAAAAGGGCCGTATTGTATGCGCGCTGCACGATATCAGGGGTTAATGCCCATGGATCCGTATCATCAGCACAAGCGGCGAGAATCTTTATCTGCCTGCCGATATTTGTAATTGCATGAGTCGGTTTGTTCTTTTTAATCAAAAGTTCGTTCAATATGACAGCTTGGTAGAATTCCTGCCAATGGCGCGGCATTGCACGATCAGCGACGATACAATCGCCTCGTTGTTCTAATATGCGGTTGAGGGCAGGGAGGCAGTTATCATCATAGCCAAGATCTGCAAGCCAGGTGGTTGGCGGAGGCACCATTCCGCAAAGGCTGGTCAAATTCCATCGTTTATCTTTGGAAACTTTGCCAAGAGCGTCACAGGGTAAGGCCCAAGACAACTGCCTCTGATCCGCAAGATCTTTCGCCGTCTGGATGAATGACGCATAGAAACTATTCATCGCCCATCACCCGATTTGGTTCTACAGTTTCATCTTCACCCGCGTTAATCTCTGCGATGATTTGTGTTGCTGCTGTCAACATTCGGCGCAACTGGGTATATGCGGGGCTTTCGACATTTCCTCGGGACGCATTTACAAAGTCATGAACAACGTGTCGAATGCTTTCGACGACATCTTCATGAACTTTGCTATCTTTTAACGGCATAAATTTACGGCATGTATAACAACTCAGAACAGGGTTTTTGGTACATAAAGACTGGCCGATGCCGCAGCCGCCAATGCCCGCAACCGGGACGCCGTGCGGTACGGCGCCGATTTGCTTGTCTGGAGGCAGGCGAAGCAATGCGGTTTTATCGATCGTTTTCGTTTTGGCGACCTCCGCAACTGTCGAGTAGATAGGCGAAAGTGCCAAAGCCTGATTCACACGCTGTGCCTGTGTCGGCGAGGTATCAAAATAGACATTGGCTGTACGGAGTGATGCATGCCCCATAAACTCTGAAAGAGCGATATGAGCCGAACCGGCATCGGCTAAGCGCTGTGCAGCCGTGTGGCGCAAATCCGTGGGGGACCATTTTTCACCAGTAATACTCTCAACTAGTTTTATAATAGAAACGGATACTTTGTGTGGAGTGAGGCCGAAAAAGGAGTCAACCGGCGTAAAGTTTCCCCTTTCGATCAAAGCGGGCCTCGCGTTTGTTCTATATGATTCGAACAATTCTCTCCATTCACGCTTCACTCGCCGCACAACTCGGCGCAGATTTTTACTGCCCCTCTGATTCATCATCGGAAATGAAAAATGCACTGCTCCAGTCTTATGAAAACGGAAATCTACCTCTTTTAGGCGTGCAATTTGACCAGGACGCAAGGCGTATTGATGAGCAATAACGAGCAGACATGCATTGCGCAGATCTTCCGGAGTCTGCTTGTGTCGTGTGACCGCCATATTGGAAGTTTCATCAAAATAATCGATGATGAGCGATTGCTGATCTAGGGGAACGAAGCAGTCACCAGTACGAACGGCACGATATAGATCCCGTTTCGGCGTGGGCAATTTGGCCACGTAGTCCCGGTGATCCGGCATCCATGGTCCGATTGTCTGTATGCACAGGCTATGAAAAATTGATTTTAATGAATTTGCTTCTTCGCTAGTACAGTTTGGTATAACAGACGTTAGCCAATACTCTCGAGCGGCATGAGGAGGGAGTCCAACCAGCAGATTAATCAGGAGATGAACGCCAATTTTTTTTTGCGTAAGATTCAAGAAAATGATGGCGGATGCGTACTGATGAGACATCAAGCCTTGAAAACATTTCTGCAGCGATCAGCTTTATAAGAGTGCGGCATTCTAAGGGCCAATACTCAAAATTAATACTGATGTTCCTGCCATCACACCTCAATTCCCATACGTCATCTTCCTTAAGGTTCCGAATGAGATGGTAGGTATCTAAATAGTCATCCCAATACCGCAATGTCGCTGGAAGTTTTGGTAATCTCAAAAGACCTGTCTTAATTTCGCTAACGTCGGAATAGGGAAGGGGGACCACTTCTACTTTCCCTCAAGATTACGTAGGGTTTCCACAAAGGTATCATAGTTATCGTGCCACACATCGGCCAATGCACTTTCAAAGTAGGCGCGTGCATAATGGCGGGGCATCTGGGACGTCTCTGACCACCCAAAAAACACCCGGAGCTTGTCGACGGCCTGGTCAAGGTCGTTACCTTGTGCTAAATATCGACTAAGTCGATAGACTGCACATGTATGGCGCAGATCATGAGCTGTAACTGAGTCTTTCCCCCGATTGCGCAGACTCCGGAGTGCCTGGTCTGAAAGGTGAGATGTCACCGTCTCAAAGACGCGATGGATTTGCCTCAGGGCCAGAGGCTTTTTCTTTTGCGATCCGAATAGAAAGCCGTGCCGAGTGCCACGTCGATAATTTTGAACGAGCTCATCGGTCGTTTTGATGATTTCCCTCGAGACGGGCAGCTGCCGTCGTGAGTGTCTTGTTTTTAAACCAGGTGCTGTATAACGGGGGTCGATTTCGTCCTCGGTCTCATCGACATTCACCCAATACTTAATCTCGCCAGTCTCCGGTTCGAAATCGTCTTTAATGGCATCCGCACGCAAGATTGCGGCCTCTCCGCGACGCAGGCCGAGATGCAATAGCATCAGGAAGAGCAGAAAATTGCGCCAACGTATGGCGGGCGTCCGGAAGGGGTTGTCCTTCGAATTGGGATCAAACAGACGATACAGATCCTCGACGACGATCGCTGGCAATGCACGTATAGGAGCCGGTGGACGAGGGCGACTTGGAGTAATTTGTTTATAAAGGCGGGTGAGGCGGTTGATCCTGGCCTGCAATTCGGCCGTGGAACGCTCTGCCTGCGGATGAAGGTGCATGAGAACGTCGTGAAGAAACGTCCGAGAGGACGACCAACTCGCTTCTCCGTCGGCGCCCGTCTGACGGCCAGAGTTGCGGAGGCTGACCAAGAACCCACCAAGTGCAGCTTCCAAGCCGTCGAAATCGAAGCATGCGATCATAGCGTCAAGCCGGTCCTCGCCGGTTTGACTGATCACTGATTGATAGAACTTCTCGACGCCAGCCAAATGCTTGGCGCGCGTCGATTCCTCCAGATGAGCCTTCAAGATGGTCGCCCAGATGGTTGCCCAATACCGCGGCAACCCGAAATCGCCGGTGGAACACCACCCAGAGACTGAGTTTGGCAGAGAAGCTGAAGTGAGACGAATGAGCACCATAATGGCGTTATATCAGGGCCTTAGCGCGTGACAACGCATTAAAGGGCGTTGTCTGATTGATGCTGTTGCACGGTAAAGTGCCGTTTTAGCTAAAGAAAGCAATAAGGCTGAAACGACACTGAATTTCCATAATATTGATTCTGCGATTATTGGCGACGTGTCGCCGCACCTGTTGTCGAATGTCGCGTTCTTTAGTTCGTAAGAATCTCTGCTCTGTCTGCGATTGCGGGTGAATTTTCACTTTTAATTCGTGATAAAAAACCTTTTGGTTCCGGTCATCGAGATTAGGAGCTTTTCCGATCGGGACTTTTTGATGGCGTCTCATTGCAGTTACCGGCTTGACCGAGAGCCCCTCACCCGTCCCGGTTGGCGGCATGGGTCATGCGAGGCAGTTGCTCGCGAACAGCCGCTCGATAGTGCTTCCATCAGCCATGCTAATGCTATCTCTTCAGTTTCCAGTCTCCGCGCAATGCACCGATTCGCCCAGCGTACCACCCGATGGCGATGTTCGATTTACAGACCGTGTTCGAACCTGCATTGGCTAACTCCCTTCTTAGGGGCAAAATCCAATCAGAATCGGCAGCCATCGCCCCATCCAAGCCATCGGTTCGGCTGCTCCGTAGCCCAGGGTTATGCCCTTGGTCGCGAGTACTTGTTCGTTCACTCCAGCAGTAGGACACCACCATGAGCATTCGCGTTGGCATTGTCGGGATCAGCGGTTTTGGCGGCGGCGAGGCGCTGCGCCTGGTCGCGAGCCACCCGTCTTTCGAGCTGATCTACGCCGCGGGCGAGGGCAGCGCCGGCAGCCGGTTGGTAGACCGCTTCCCCGGTGTGCCGGCCAAGCTGGCCGAGCTGGTGATCGAGAAATGGGACCCTGCGACCCTGCCGAAGCTCGACGTGCTGTTCGCGTCGCTGCCCACGGGCGCCTCGGCCGAGGCGCTGGCGCGCGTCCCCAAGGACGTGAAGATCGTCGACATCGGCGGCGACCACCGCTATGTCGAGGGGTGGGCGTATGGCCTGGCCGACGTCTGGCCAGGCCAGATCGCGGGTCAGATCCGCGTTGCCAACCCCGGCTGCTTCCCCGCGGCGACGCTGAACGCGCTGGCGCCGCTGCTGGTCAACAAGCTGATCGAGCCTGGCAACATCGTGATCGACGTCAAGACCGGCATCTCCGGTGCCGGCCGGGGCGGCGCCGACAGCAAGTTCGGCTACGCCGAGAGCAACGAGAACTTGCAGCCCTACGGTCTGCTCGAGCATGTCCACATGCCCGAGATTGCCAAGACGATCGAGCGGCTGAGTGGCGGCAGCGCGGCCGGGCTGGTGTTCGTGCCGCATTTGGTGCCGATGACCCGCGGCGTACTCGCCACCATTTATTGCCGCGGCCGCGCCACCACGGACCAGTGCTTGGACGCCGCCCGGCGCTTCTACGCCGGGCGGGCATTCGTCCGCGTGACCGACAAGCCGCCGCAGACCAAATGGGCGACCGGCTCGAACCTCGCGTTCGTCAGTTATGCGGCCGATCCAGAGCGCAACTTGGTGATCGCGATGGGCGTGGTCGACAATCTCGGCAAGGGCGCGGCCGGTCAGGCGGTGCAGAATGCGAACCTGATCTGCGGCCTGCCAGAAACCGCGGGGCTGGATGGCGCACCTGTTTGGCCATGAGATCTTTTGCGAGTCCGTGTTGTCCGTCGTTCATCGGCTTATTCACCGTCGTCATCGCATCGCGACGGTTCAGCGATGGCACGGACGGCCCCTGCCCTTCATCTTCTTCAGCGCTGCTAAAGGGCGTTACGCCCTGCAGAACCGAGCCTTGTTTCTCTTCTCGATCAAAGCGCACCCGATTTGACCGCCGGTATTCTTTTAGAGCGCGAACAACGGGTCGCACTCGTCAGCGCAGGTGCGCGCGCATTTCAGTCTTCATTAAGGCTGAGAGCTACACGACAGCT
>Ga0310811_10000363_pt1 | contig 62454 bp, 52 predicted proteins | sample YCmetagenome_FD_207642 | JGI IMG/M metagenome (GOLD analysis project Ga0310811, IMG submission 207642) | Soil microbial communities from experimental microcosm in Duke University, North Carolina, United States - YC | ecosystem: Engineered > Artificial ecosystem > Soil microcosm > Unclassified ... | reverse complement strand
TCGCGGCTATGAAATCGCTTGCGCGAGATTTCGGTTCTTCGCTCGTGCTTTGTACGGCAACGCAACCAGCTTTGAATCGTCGACAGGGGTTCGACATAGGACTCGACGAGGCAGAGGTGCGAGAAATTATTCCCGAGCCGGTAGCGCTTTTCCGGGCGCTACGCCGCACGCGGATCGAACCGCTGGGCGTGCTCCCGGATGAAGCGCTCGTGGCTCACTTCATCGGTCAGGAATCCGATTCCGCCCTTTTCATTGTAAATCTTCGCCGACACGCCCGTGCTCTTTTCGAGCATCTGAGCGACAGGGCGGGAGCCTTCCATCTCTCTGCACAGATGTGTCCGGAGCATCGCAGCGAGGTGCTGGCCACAATTCGCCGTCGTCTCGACAAGAAGCAGCCCGTCGTGCTCATTGCTACTCGCGTCATCGAGGCCGGTGTCGATGTGAGTTTTCCGCTGCTCTATCGTGCCGATGCTGGGCTCGATTCGTTGGCTCAAGCTGCCGGTCGCTGCAATCGGCATGGCGAGATGCAGGGTGCGAAGGGCGAGCCGGTACTGGGGCAGGTTTTTCCCTTCCACTCAGCGGATTTTCCATTGCCATCCGTGCTCAAGGATATGCTGGAGGCTGCGAGCGCGGCCCGGCAGCTCGAGGAAAAACATCGTGACGACTTGCTTGGTCTGGATGCCATCGAAGAGTTTTTTCAGCTCCATTATTGGCAGCGTTGTGAGCAGACGAACGGTTGGGACCAGCCTCCGGGTGGGGCTGCTGCGGTCCTTTCGTACTTCGGACTTGGAGCTGATGCGCAAAAAGAACTTTTCTACAGCCTTGGCTTCGCCTCGGCGGCAGAAGCCTTTCGCATGATCGATAGTCCGATGAAGCCGGTCGTCGTCCCTTGGGGAGAGAAGGGCGAGGCTTTATGGTCTCGGTTGCGTAACGATGAGATCGGCGGGCGGCTGCCGTCTCGAGCCGACTACCGGACGGCCCAGCGGCTTACCGTCCAGATTCCGCTTAGCGCTTGGGAAAAGCTGCATCGCGAGGGGCAGTTCCGCTTGTTCGCGGATGGGGCTATTCCCATGCTGATCAACGCTAGGCTCTACGATCCACAGTTGGGACTGAATACCGAAACACAAGAGTCTCTTTTCATTTTGTAAAGCTGCCGTCGCTTGGAGGCTTAGGGCAGCTCTCAGCGGCTCGGTAACTACAACTAGAACACTGTTTCAATCCGCACGGTTTATCCCGCGTGATGATAAGGCTTGGAACGCTCGCTTCGCTTTTAACGAGGATTCTATTTCTTTATCTGGAAGGCTTTTTATTGAAAAAAATTCATCCATACTACAACAACTACTTGTATACTGAAGTAACCATTAATGAAAAGATTTGGAATCACTCTTCAAGTCAACGGCGAGTTCGCCTGCTTCAGTCGTCCAGAACTCCACGTAGAGCGGTTTTCCTACGAAGTCATTACCCCATCCGCTGCCAGAGGTATTCTGGAGGCAATTTACTGGAAGCCTCAGATTGCGTGGCGGGTCGATCGGATCCACGTACTGGAGCCGATTCGCTTCACGACCATCCGGCGAAATGAGGTGGCGGTGAAAGCATCCGAGCGGAACGCGCGCAGCGCGATGAATGCAGGCAGCGGCGATATTGGAATTCTCATTGAAGATCACAGGCAGCAGCGGGCGACTACTCTCTTGCGTGATGTCGCCTACGTGATTGAAGCGCATTTCGACACTCTCGACCGGAGGTTCGAGCGCGGCGGTCCGGAGATGCCGGAGCGCGACACGGCGAGCAAGCATCTCGATATGTTCAATCGCCGCGCACGATGCGGCCAATGTTTCCAACAGCCCTATTTTGGCACCCGTGAATTTCCCGCCCATTTCTCACTGGTGGAGGGGGAACTGCCGGTGTCGCGGCTGCCGGAGGATCAGAGAAACAGAGATTTTGGCCTCATGTTTCACGACTTCGCCTACATTCCTGATCCGAAGGGCAAGGTGATCGAGTCGAACCAAGGGCGCCGCCTGCGCGCGGAGCCTCGCTTCTTTCAGGCGAAGCTTCACGACGGAGTATTGGAGGTCCCTCCGATTTCGCAAACCCTGTCTTGATCCGTGATTCTTCAAGCTCTCCACCGCTACTACAACCGCCTCGCCGACGATCCCACGAGCGGCGTCGCGCGGCCCGGCTATAGCGAACAAAAGATTGCGTTTGTCGTCTTGCTGAATGCCGAAGGGACGCTCCACGAGATCAAGGACGGCCGCCGGGAAGACGTGACGATTTTGCGCAATGGCAAGCAGAAGGTCGATCTCCGCCCGACCCGGATGATCGTGCCGGGCGGAGCAAAGCCTTCGGGTTCAGGGCTGAATCCCGGCTTTCTCTGGGATAACACCGGCTACCTGCTCGGTTTTAAACCGGAGGATCCGAAGCCTGACCGGACGCGTGAAAGCTTTGAGGCCTTCCGCACCCGTCACTTGGGGGAGGAGGACGTCATCAACGATGAGGCCTTTTCGTCCGTCTGCCGGTTTTTGGAATCATGGAAGCCTGCCGAGGCGTCTTCGAAGCCGTTGCTCACGGAGTTGACCTCAGGCTTTGGAGTATTCCAGATCGTTGGCGAGCAGGAATATGTGCATAACCGCACGCGCGTTCGGGCTTGGTGGGACAGCCAACTCGCAAGCGCTGAGGCAGGTGAGGTGGGGTTTTGCCTGGTGACAGGAAAGACCCTACCCATCGCGACCTTGCATGAGCCGGCGATCAAAGGAGTCGCGGGAGCACAGTCCAGCGGCGCGAAATTGGTGTCCTTCAATTGCGATGCTTTCACATCCTACGGCAAAGAGCAGGGGGCGAACGCTCCAGTCAGTGAGGCAGCCGCCTTCGCATATTGCAACGCGCTCAATCTTCTTCTTGGTCGGGACCGGCAGCGACTGCAGATTGGAGATTCCACGACGGTCTTCTGGACGGACCAGCCCAAAGTCCGGGGAGGCGAGGTGGCTTCTGACGAACTCGTAAGCTTCCTGCTGGATTCTGCGCAGCAGGAGCCACAGGACACAGGTTTGAAGAATCGAATCCGGGTCGTACTGGAAAAGGCTGCCCGAGGTCAGCTTGGAGGGGACGATCTCGGCGATGCCGCGACCCCGTTCTATATTCTAGGCCTGTCACCGAACGCCTCCCGGCTCTCGGTAAGGTTTTGGCACCAGAGCACGCTGGGAGAGATCAGTATGCGCCTGCAGCAGCACATCCAGCGGCTGTCTCTACTACCTCAGTGGGACTCGTTGTCGAAGAATCCTGATCCGCTGGTGCCATCCATTTGGCAGCTCCTGCGACAGACGGGCCGGGAGCCCAAGGATATTCCGCCCTCGCTTGGTGGCGCACTCATGGAAGCCGTTCTGAGTGGTGGTCGATATCCCGACGCCCTCGTCACCGCCATTCTTCGCCGCATTAAAGCCGACCGTGACGTGAACTATCTCCGGGCTTGCGCTCTCAAGGCCTGGCTCATCCGCAACCACCAACACTCCATCGACCCCATGCTCGACGAAACCAACAGCCAGCCCGGGTATCTGCTTGGCCGGCTCTTTGCCGCCTTGGAAAAGACCCAGCAAGACGCCCTTGGCAACGTGAATGCCGGTATTCGCGACCGCTTCTACGCCAGCGCCTCCTCCACGCCACGCGCCGTCATGGCGCGACTGATGAAGACGTTCAACTTCCATGTTGCGAAACTCGAGGGGGGCTTCCGCACGAATCGCGAGAAGCTCGTGCAGGATATTCTGAGCCCGTTGCAAAGCTTTCCTGCCTTTCTCTCTCTTGAGCAGCAGAGCCTTTTCGCCCTTGGTTACTACCACCAGCGCAAGGCCTTCTTTACCAAAAAAGACGACAACAACTAAGCACCAACCAAAACCCCATGAACCGTTACGACTTCATCTATCTCTTCGACGCCCAGGATGCGAATCCCAACGGCGATCCCGATGCTGGCAATCTCCCTCGGGTCGACTCCGAAACTGGTCACGGCCTGGTGACCGATGTTTGCCTCAAACGGAAGGTTCGGAATTTCGTTCAGCTCACGAAACCCGAATCTCAAGGTCAGGACGGCCCAGGCTACGACATCTATGTGCGCGAGAAGGCAATCCTCAATCATCAGCATCAACGCGCGTATAAAGCACTCGACCTCGACCCCAAAAAGGCCAAACAGCCAGAGGTCGAGAAAACGCGCGATTGGATGTGCAAGAACTTCTACGACATCCGCTCCTTCGGAGCCGTGATGGGCACGGAAATCAATTGTGGTCAGGTGCGAGGGCCGGTGCAGTTCTCCTTTTCCCGCTCCATCGACCCGATTGTGACCAGCGAATTTTCGGTTACGCGTTGTGCCGTGACCACAGAGAAAGAAGCGGAGAAGCAGTCCGGTGACAATCGAACGATGGGGCGAAAGTTTGCTGTGCCGTACGCGCTTTATCGCACGCAGGGCTTTATCAATCCCTTCCTGGCGGCTCAGACCGGATTCTCCGACGAGGATCTGGAATTGCTGTTCACCGCCTTGGAGAATGCCTTCCAATTCGACCAATCTGCCGCTCGTCCGGCCGGCAGCATGAACCCCCGCGCTTTGCTCATCTTCAAACACTCCACCCAGCTCGGCGCCGCGCCCAGCCACAAGTTGTTCGACTTGGTCGCTATTAAGAGAAAGCCGGAAGTGGAAGTACCGCGTTCTTTCAGCGATTATGAAGTTACTGTGGATGAGAGTGCCCTGCCTGCTGGCGTCACCCTCATCCGCCGCATCTGAGGATACCAGCTCCTCCGAGTTCGAAGAGCCCCTTGCGTGCCATGCCCCCGCAGCCGAACCCCGAGCCGTTCGTGCTCGACTGATTCCGCCCGGCGCCGATGGATTCCGTGCCCATTTCCGCGCTCCAGCACTTCCTTTACTGCGATCGGCAGTGCGCGCTCATCCATGTCGAGCGCGCGTGGGCGGAGAACTTCTTCACCGCTGACGGCCGGGTCCTTCACGAGCGGGCGCACGAGGGCCCGGCGGAGTCGCGTCCCGGGTTGCGGGTCGAGCGCGGGCTGTCGCTTCGGAGCGAGCGGCTCGGCCTTCACGGGCAGGCGGACGTGGTCGAGTTTCCCCGCGATGGATCGGTGCGCCCGGTGGAGTACAAGCGCGGCAAGCCGAAGGCGCACCGGGCCGACGAGGTGCAGCTCTGCGCGCAGGCGCTATGCCTGGAGGAGATGCTCGGCGTCGCGATTCCGACCGGATGCCTGTTCTATGGGAAAACCCGCCGCCGGCTGGATGTCGCCTTCGACGAGGCGCTGCGCGGTCTCACGTGTGATCTCGCCGTGCGGGTGGGGGAGATGTTTGCCGCCGGACGTACCCCGCCGCCCGTGTTCGAGTCGAAAAAATGCTCCGCCTGTTCGCTCATCGAGCTGTGCGTGCCGAGGCTCTCGAGGCGGCCCGCCGCCGCGCGGTGGTTTCAGCGTGAACTCGAGGCAAGTCTGGACTCATGAACCAACCGGGATGCGGGGTCGATACGGCTAGGATGGCGGGGGCAGCTCGTTTGCTTAACCGCTCAGACCATCCGCCCCATGTCTTTCCCTCCCACGGCTCCGTGCTCTCTACGTCCTCCGTGGTTCTTAACCTCCTCGACCCATGCGCCAGCACCTGAACACTCTATTCGTCACCCGAGAGGGAGCCTATCTTGCGAAGGATGGCGCCGCGGTCGACGTACGGCAGAATGGCCAGTCTCTCCTCCGCGTGCCCCTGCACAACCTCGATGGCATCATCGCCCTCGGCTACGACATTGGCGCTAGCGCGCATCTCATGGCCGCGTGCGCCGAGGCCGGGGTCACGCTGTCCTTCTGCACGCCGAATGGCCGATTTCTTGCTGCCGTGCAGGGCTTCACGGCCGGCAATGTCCTGCTTCGACGTACGCAATATCGTGTTTCCGACGATCCGGGCGGATCGCTCGCCATTGCCGTTCCCATGATCACGGCGAAGCTCGCCAATGCCCGCGCCGTCCTGCTCCGTGCCGCGCGCGACCATGGTCCCCATCCCGAGATCGAGCAGGCCGCCCAGCTTCTCTCCCGGGGCGCCCAGTCCGCGGTCCGCGCGCCCGATCTCGACGCGCTTCGCGGGGTCGAGGGCGATGCTGCCGGCACGTATTTCGCGGTTTTTGCTCATCTCGTGAAAGTCGAGGGGTTCCCTTTCGACGGGCGGATTCGCCGCCCGCCCACCGATCCGGTGAATGCCCTGCTTTCATTCTGCTACACGTTGCTCGCGCACGATTGTCGCTCCGCCCTGGAGTCCGTCGGTCTCGACGCGGCGGTGGGATTCCTGCACCGCGACCGGCCGGGCCGCCCCTCTCTCGCACTCGACCTCATGGAGGAGTTTCGCCCCGTTCTCGCCGACCGCGCCGTCCTCACCCTGCTCAACCGTCGCCAGCTCACGGCGAAGGATTTTCGCCATCACGAGACCGGCGCCGTCGAGCTTACCGAGGACGCGCGCAAGCTCGTGCTCACCACCTGGCAGGAGCGCAAGCGCGACGAGATCACCCATTCCTATCTCGACGAGAAGACGACTGTCGGCCTGTTGCCCTTTCTTCAGGCCCGATTGCTCGCCCGTCATTTGCGCGGCGATCTCGATGCCTATCCTGCCTTCCTCTGGCGCTGAGATCTCCTCTCGACGACCACTTCCCGACTCCCCATGCAGCTTCTCATTACCTACGATGTCGCGACGAGCACCGAGGGCGGAACCCGCCGACTACGCCGCGTCGCCAAGGTCTGCCTCGACTATGGCCAGCGCGTGCAAAACTCTGTGTTCGAGTGCCTGGTCGATCCCGCGCAATTCGTGGAGCTCAAAGCCCGGCTCTTCGAGATCGCCGATCTCGATCACGATTCCCTGCGTTTCTATAATCTCGGTGCGGATTGGGACCGCCGGGTCGAGCATCATGGTGTGAAGCCCTCCATGGATCCCTACGGCCCGCTCATTGTTTGATCATGCGAACCCCAAACACTCACGCGTTACGGAAGAGGTTCGCGGCCGCCAGAAGTCTCTGAACGGCAAGGTTCTTTGAAATTCGAATTTGAAAATGTGTCCGCGGATTGGATGGGAGACGTCCAGTTCGCGGAAAACTTCGGTCTGGCCATTGAGGATGAGCGCCTTACCGTCAGACCCTCGCTCTCCGCGCGGGAGCGCGGATTGAAACACGGAGGACGCCTTCGTGCTGCCGAATGCTTCACACTCGCTCTCCGCGCGGGAGCGCGGATTGAAACAGTGAGCGCCTTGGTGCTGGATGGATGATAGTCCTCGCTCTCCGCGCGGGAGCGCGGATTGAAACCAAGGTCTGCGGCGTAACTGCAGCCTGACGACCTCGCTCTCCGCGCGGGAGCGCGGATTGAAACATGCCCATGCCAACCCTTCTCCGAACAAGGTAAACTCGCTCTCCGCGCGGGAGCGCGGATTGAAACTTCTCAGGCAGCAATGAAGCCTCTGCCTGATGTCTCGCTCTCCGCGCGGGAGCGCGGATTGAATGAGGCGTACTGCGCGAGCGCGTTCAAGCCGATGTCTCGCTCTCCGCACGGGAGCGCGGATTGAAACGAGGCCGGAAACGGTGCAGGTACGACGCAGAGCTCCTCGTTCTCCGCGTTAGAGCGCGGATTGAAATAACCTCGGCAACGCGATCAAATACATCTGGCGGCTCGCTCCCCGCGCGGGAGCGCGGATTGAAACTCCATGTTCGTCATGTCATCGACGCCGAACGCCTCTCGCTTTCCGCGCGAGAGCACGGATTGAAACTTCATGTGTCGCCCCGCTGGAGGCGATGTGCCGCAACTCGCTCTCCGCGCGGTGGCGTGGATTGAAACACCCAATCTCCTGAGCTATCCCTTGGAATGGCTTTTCGCTCCCCGCGCCGGAGTGCGGATTGAAACACGATGGACGCGCAGATGATTGACGAGCGCGACCTCGCCCTCCACGCGAGAGCGCGGATTGAAACATGGAAAACGTCCCCGAGTGGTTGACGTGGGGGACTCGCTCTCCGCGCGGGAGCGCGGATTGAAACTCGACGGTCGCTCCAATCTGGAGCTGGTACGGGTAAGCTCGCTCTCCGCACAAGAGTGCGGATTGAAACAGCGTGTCCCGGAGGTTCGAGAGGTCTGGCGCGACTCGCTCTTCGCGCGAGAGCGCGGATTGAAACCGGACCGGAGCGGGCGGCAACGACTACATCGTGGCTCGCTCTCCGCGCGGGAGCGCGGATTGAAACAAGGAAACGGACATGAAGATGACGCTCCTCAAGGGCTCGCTCTCCGTATGAGAGCGCGGATTGAAACCATCATGCGGCCGATGAAGTTCGAGGCGCAGATGCCTCGCTCTCCACACGGGAGCGCGGATTGAAACAGGGGATGGTACTCAACCGTTGAAAGGTAAACGACTCGCTTTCCGCGGGGAGCGTGGATTGAAACCGATTGTCCGCGTTTGCGGGTCTCGGTCTTACGGGAGCACGGATTGAAATAACGACGACGGATGCCGCGAACCCCGGGTTGCGCTCGCTCTCTGAACAGGATCGTGTATTGAAAATAGGGCGAAGTACGCAAAATCGTCTGCGCGCATGTATCTCTCCTTCCGTAGGAGTGAGGATTGAAACTCGCTCCAAGCCGTCGTCAGGCAGCGGTTGAAGACTCGCTCTTCGCGTGAGAGCGCGGATCGAAACGTTGCCTGGTTATTGATCAGGTCAGCCCCGCCCCCTCGCTCTCCGCATGGGAGCGTGGATTGAAACCTCTCCAAGATGGGGCGATATCCTCCGAAAGGTATCTCGCTCTCCGTGCGGGAGCGCTGATTGAAATATTGTAGGTGGCGATGCGTGGTGACAGTTCTCGCTCCCGGCGTGAAAGCTAAGAAGTAAGGAATAGGCCAAAAAGGGCCAGCAGTGTAGGTGATGAAAACTCAGTCGGCCAAAATGCCGCGAGAGCCGTATACAAAAAGTGGTGAATCTACTCTCGAAAGTGGGCTGAATTTCTAATGACGCGATTTCTCAGCCTGCTGCTGTTCTTTTCAACGCTGAGTTCCCTCCGGGCGGAGCTCGGTCTTACGGTCTCGAATGAGCACGATCTGGCGGCGGTTGCGCAACTGCTTGCGACCTCGGGTTCGGAGCCATTGGTGGTGCGAATTTCCCGAGAGACCTATGTCCTCCGGCATGCGCTGCGCATCCTGCGCTCCAATGTCACCATCATGGGCGATCCGGGGGCAAAATTTCGCCTCGCGGATGCAGTGAACGAGCCGGTGATTTCGATCGGTTCGCAGAGTCTCGCGCCTGTGGAGGCGGAGCGGCTCCGCAACATCCGCATTTCCGGCATCGAGGTGGATGGGAATCGTGATGCGCAGACCTCGGAGCTCGATCGACAACGCCCATGGATCCGGAACAACGGGATCGATGTTCGTATGGTGAGCAGGCTTTCGATCGATCGGGTCATGGTCACCGGCGCCCGGTCGGGCGGGCTCGTGATCAGTTGGAAGTGCGCTGATGTGCGCGTGCGGGATTGCGAGTTTCGAAAGAGCTTTTTCGATGGCGTCGCCTACTACGACAGCCAACGGATTGAGACGATCCGTTGCTCGATGGTGGAGAATCGGGCTGCCGGAGTCAGTGCGGACAATCGATTTTGCCGCAGTCGCTTCGTCGAGTGCCGGATGATCGACAATGGCGACGTCGGTGTTTTCATGCGCTCGTCACGGGACATCCGATTCGACCGCTGCCGGATCGAGCGCTCGCGAAGCTGGGCCGTCTTCCTGGCCCACGGGGAGTCGGGCGATGGAGTCCGCAACGTGAGTTTCCGCCATTGCTGGTTCCTCGGGAATGCCGGAGGAATCCGCATGGCCTCTCCGAGTGAAAAGCAATCTCACGGGACGGCGGTTTCCGAGTGTTTCTTCACCGGTGATCGAGTGCCTGGTCGCTCGAATATCGATTCCGCAGGATCGAAAGTCCGGGCGAAGCGAAACCAGGAGCCCTGATCCAAAAGTCGAAGAGATGGCACGGATGGAAGCCTCTGGACCCACCAGTATGTCCCGCCCGTGCGGCGGCTCGGCGGCTCTCAACTGACTCCTCTCAACTATCAACTATTCAGCGGTCCGCCTCCTCCGAATGCCCATCCAGAGGCTGTATTACCGGAAAACAACAAACATTGACCGAAGGTCACATTGACCCGGCTAGACTACGGTCTTTAGTTTTCGGGGCTACCCCATGTGCCGGTTGTTTCGCCTTCTTTTCGGTAAGTTTTGCACCTTTGCCTCCTTGATCGGCGGCGGCTGCAACTTCCGTCGGAAGACGGTTCTCCCTGCACAATAACTATCCCTTTTTCCTCGTGACCTTCTCCCTCCGCGCTTTTGTCGTCCTGATCCTCGCCAGCCGCATGGTCGCGGCGGCTTTGCCATTCGACCAACCGTTCGCTCCTTCCGACGGCCTGGTTTCTCCGGTCGAGGCGCCTTATCGCCAGGAGGTCTGTCTCAATGGCACCTGGCAATTCCAGCCGGTGACCGTGCCGTCCTCTTTCAAGCCCGGATCGGGAATGCCGCCTGAGCTGCCGATGCCGGTCGAGGGGAAATGGGAATCGACCGCGATCAAGATCCCTTCGCCTTGGAATGTGAACGTCTGGGGCAACGGGCGCGATGCCGGCGAGGGCTCGAAGCGGCCCTACGTTGCCGATTCCGTTTACTTCCCCAGCTATCCCGCGGCTTGGGAGGGAGTCGAGATGGGATGGTTGCGCCGCAAGTTCCAGGTGCCTGCGGGCATAGGGACCGGCGACCGTTTGAAGCTCCATTTCGAGGCCGTCGCCGGGGATGTGCAGGTGCTGGTCAACGGCAAGGCGGCGGGTGGGCACTTCGATACCTTCATGCCATTCGACCTCGACGTCACCGATCTGGTCAATCGCGGTGGAGATAACGAACTCCTCGTCGGCGTTCGCAAGAGCAGCCTCTTCAATATCGTCTCGCCTGATTACCCGGCCGGGCAGCGCCGCACGTACCCTAACGGGTCGAATATGGATAACCTCGTCGGTATCTGGAACGACGTCTTCCTGCTCGTCGTCCCTGCCGTCCACATCGAGAACGTTTTCATCCAGCCGCTGGTCGACAAAGGCACGCTCGCGGTCGAGATCACCGTCCGCAACGAGACCGATCAGGCGCAACGGATCGAGCTCGGCGGCAAAGTTGCACCCTGGATCAATCTCGCGGGTAGCGATGTGCTCTCCGCGCCGGTGCCGAAATGGCGGCTCGATCCGCCGGTGCTCTCGGTGGCGGCGCAGTCGCTCCAATTGGCGCCGAAATCGACGGCGAAGGTCACGCTGCAAACGCCGGTCAGGAATGAGCTGAAATTCTGGGCCCCCGGCTCGCCGAATCTCTACGCGCTCGTCCTCGAGGCGGCCGGTCCGGATGGAAAAGCGGTCGATCGGAAATCCACGCGCTTTGGCTGGCGCCAGTTTACGATCAGTGGTCGTGATCTGCTGCTGAATGGGAAAAAGATCCAGCTCTGGGGGGATTTCATCCACCCGTTCGGGCCGTTCGTGCTCTCGCGGCGTTATGTCTGGGCGGACTATAAAATGATCCAGGCTTTCGGCGGGAACTCCGTGCGTCCGCATGCGAACCCCATGGCTCGTGCCTGGCTCGATCTGGCCGACGAGATGGGCATGTGCGTGCTCGATGAGACCGCGATCTTCGGCTCGAGCATCAATCTGAACCTCAAGGCCGATGTCACCTGGGATCGGCTGGAGCGCCACATCGACGCGCTCGTCCTGCGCGATCGGAACCACCCGAGCGTGATGGGCTGGAGCTCCGCGAACGAGATGTTTGCGCTCTTTTTCAAGACCAGGCCGGCCGACAAGGAGGTGCAGCTGGCAAAGCTCAAGGCGCTGGCTCTCCGTCCCCGGGCGCTTGACCCGACGCGGCCCTGGATTTCCGTCGACGGCGACAAGGATCTCGACGGCTCGCTTCCCGTATGGAGCCGGCACATTGGCACCGGCCTGCCGGACGACCTTCCTGACAGCGACAAGCCGCGCATGATCGGTGAACAGGGCGGTACCTACTACGCCGGGCCGCCGCGCCTGCGCGACATCAACGGCCAGCGTTCCTACGAGAGCTATGCCGCGCGCAACGAAGCACTCGCGATCGATGTTTATCGGATGATCACCCAGTGCGCGAAATCGCAACTGGCGGCCTTCTCGCCCAGCGAACTCGTCTGGTTCGGCCTCGAGCAACTGCCTTTTGGCTATCACGTCGATACGCGCCCGCCGAACCTGACCGATGGCGTCTTCTTCCCGAAATATATCGAGGCCGTACCCGGCGTACAGATCGAGCGTCTGCCTCCCTACGTGGCGACTCTGAATCCTGGTTTCGATCCGTCGCTGCCATTGTTCAAACCGATGGCGATGTTCGATGCGATCAAGGCGGCCCTCGACCCACGCGGCCCTCAGCCATCGCCGTGGGATAAAGTCCCGGGGGCGACCCCGCCGGCCGTGCACCCCGCCGCGAAGCAGAAGATCGCGAAGGTCGGATTCGTCGGCAGCCTCGACGGCGCACTTTATCAGAGCCTCTATGCGCTGGGTGTTCCTCTGGTCACCGGCGCGCCTGCTGCCCAGGCGCAGATTCTCGTGGTCGATGGCGAGCAGCTCTCCGCCGCCGATGCGGGCGCCGCTCGCAAGCTCATCGATGCGACCACCGCGCGCGGTGGACTCGCCTGGGTCATGGTTCGCGAGAAAGGGGCCGCCCTGGACGCGCTTGGCCCGGTCTTTCCCGCCAAAGTTTCCGTGACGGATCGCCCGGCGACCTCGTTGGTCCGTTCGGCGAGCAGTCCGTTCGTCGATGCCTTCCAGCCCGGCGACCTCTATTTCTTCACGAAAGAAGGCGACACCCGCATCCAGAAAGCCGGGCTCGGCGGTCCTCTGGTCGAGAAGGGGCGCACGCTCCTGTCGGCTTCGAATACGGATTGGAGCCTTTTCGAGAGCCAGCCCGAGGCTGCCAAGTGCGCCGCGATGCTCATCTATGAACGTTTGAAAAAGCCGGCCGGCGCGTCTCTGGTCGAGATCCCGATGAGCAAGGGACTGCTCTGGATTTCCACGCTCGATAGCACGCCCACGACCGCGCCGTTTATCGCTTTCTGGACCCAGCTCTGGAAGAACCTTGGTGTCGATCTGGTGAAGCCTCCGGTCAACTGGCTGGTGGCGGGTGGCCCGGATGCGAAGTCGACCTGGCGCTATACGACCACTCCACCGCCGGATGGATGGACGGGCTCGGCTTTTGACGATGCCTCCTGGTCCACGGGGAAGAGCGGCTTCGGGACCAGCGTGCCCAACGGAACGCCGGCTACTCCCTGGAAGACGCCGGACATCTACCTGCGTCAGAAATTCCAGCTCGCACAGGTCCCCCGCGCGGCTTCACTGGTCTTCCACCACGATGAAGACCTCACCGTCTTCATCAACGGAGTCGAGGTGTTCTCCGACAAGGGCGCGATGACGAATTACAAGACCGTCGCGCTCGAGGCGGATGCTCTCCACGCTCTCAAGCCGGGCGCCAATGTCATCGCCGTGCAGTGCCACCAGACGGTGGGTGGCCAGTTCGTGGACGTGGGCCTCAGTGCCGGAGCTTTGCCGCCGAAGGGCGGTTCGAAAGGCCATGACCTCCTGCTCGACGGCCCCACGGAAGCCAAATAATCCCCCAATCTCATCCACCCCATCCATGAAATCCCTTCTCACTGGACTTGCTATCGTTCTGGCTATTCCCGCGCTCCAGGCTGCGGCCCCCTCGGTCACCAGCACGCCTTTCGGCAGATTGCCCGACGGCAGCCCGGTCACGCTCTATCGCCTCTCGAGTGGTGATCTCCAGGTCAGCGTCATGGACTACGGCGCCACGGTTGTGAACCTGATCACTCCCGACCGCGACGGGAAATCCGGTGACATCGCGCTTGGATTCGATTCCCTCGCGCCCTACCTGACGAAGAGCCCCTATTTCGGTGCGACCGTGGGCCGCTATGCGAACCGCATTGCCAAAGGCCGGTTCACCCTTGACGGCCGGACTTATCAGCTCGCGATCAACAACGCACCGAACACGCTCCATGGGGGCAAGCGTGGCTTCGACAAGCAGATGTGGGCGGCGCACATCCTCAGTCAAAATCCCCCGAGCGTGCGCTTCAGCCGGGTCAGCCCCGATGGCGAGGAAGGCTATCCTGGCACGCTCGAGGTCTCGGTGACCTACACGCTGGTCAAAAAGGACGAGCTGAAAATCTCGTACGAGGCGACGACCGACCGGGACACCGTGTTGAATCTCGCGAACCACACCTATTTCAATCTCGCCGGACAGGGGAATGGCACGATCCTCGGCCAGCAACTCACCCTCAATGCGGACCGCTACACGCCGGTGGACGCCACCTTGATCCCTACCGGAAAGATTGAGCCGGTCGCCGGCACGGTGATGGATTTTCGTAAACCGGTCGCCGTGGGCGCCCGCATCAAGCAGGTCGGCGGCAACCCGATCGGCTATGATCACAACTACGTGCTCAACAAGTCCTGGCTCGGCGGCAAGGTGCAATGGGCGGCTACGGTCTATGACCCCCTTAGCGGACGTGAGATGAAGATCTCGACCGATCAGCCGGGCATTCAGTTCTATTCCGGCAACTTCCTCGACGGCACGCTCCCGGGCAAAGGTGGGAGGACGTATCCGCAATACTCGACGATCGTCCTCGAGACGCAGCATTTCCCGGATTCGCCGAACCAGCCGAATTTTCCGTCCACTGTGCTGCGTCCCGGAGAGACCTTCCGTTCGACCACGCTCTACAGGTTCAGCGCGAAGTAGCCTCTTTTTATGACGATCTCTCTTTCGTTGCTCTTCGCGGTCGCGGGAGCGTCCCTCCATTTGCAGGCGGTCGATTATGCGGTCCTCGGCGTCTACATCGCCGTGGTGATCGGCGTCGGCTTTGCCCTCCGTGGCCGGATCAACAGCTCCTCCGATTTCTTCCTCTCCGGACGCTCGATCCCCGTCTGGGTGACCGGCCTCGCGTTTCTATCCGCCAATCTGGGCGCGCAAGAGGTCATCGGCATGGCCGCGTCGGGCGCCAAGTACGGCATCATGACGAGCCACTTTTATTGGGTGGGCGCGATTCCGGCCATGGTCTTCCTCGCGATTTTCATGATGCCGTTTTACTACGGCTCGAAGGCCCGTTCCGTTCCCGAGTATCTCAAGCTCCGCTTCGACGAAAAGACGCGCGCTCTGAACTCCCTGACCTTCGCGCTGATGACTGTGATCTCCTCCGGCGTCTCGCTGCACGCCCTCGCGTCGCTGCTGAAGCTGCTGCTCGGCTGGAGCTACGAGGGCTCTATCGCCATCTGCTCGGTCGTCGTGTTGCTCTACGTCTTCAAGGGCGGCCTCACGAGTGCGATCTACACCGAGGTCATGCAGTTCTTCCTCATCGTGCTGGGGTTCGCACCGCTGGTGTATCTGGGCCTCCGGGATCTTGGCGGCTGGCAGGGGATGATGCAGCGCCTGCCCGAGCAGATGGCGCATTCCTGGAAATACATGGGGACGACGGAGAATCCCATGGGCGTCGAATGGATCGCCATGGTCTTCGGCCTCGGGTTCGTGCTTTCGTTCGGGTACTGGTGCACGGACTTCCTCGTCGTCCAGCGGGCCATGGCGGCGAACTCCATGTCTGCCGCGCGCCGCACGCCGATCGTGGGTGCGTTTCCAAAGGCGCTGTTTCCCTTCATCGTCATCGTGCCCGGCATGATCGCCGTGGCGCTCATGGCCAGGGAGGGTTCCGGCTACACCATCCCGCTGAATACCGCCGGCGCGCCCGACTACAACCTCGTCATCCCGTCGCTCCTGCTCCACTACTGCCCGCCCGGCATCCTCGGGCTGGGCCTCACCGCGCTCATGGCCTCGTTCATGTCCGGCATGGCGGGCAACGTTACGGCATTCAATACGGTCTGGACCTACGATATCTATCAGTCCTATCTCGGGCGGAATAAGTCCGACGCGCACTACCTCCTGGTGGGCAAGCTCGCGACCGTCTTCGGCATCCTGGCTTCGATCGGCTTTGCCTACTTTGCGAAGTCGTTCAACAACATCATGGACGCGCTCCAGCTCGTCTTCGCCTTCGTGAACGCGCCGCTCTTCGCGACTTTTTTACTCGGCATGTTCTGGAAGCGCACGACGGCGCATGGCGCGTTTTTCGGGCTGCTTTCCGGCACGATCGCCGCCGCGATCTTTCATGGCCTTTCCCTCGCTCATGGCAATACTCCGGGCATCAAGGGCGGCTGGCTGACGCCCGTTTTTGAGTTTCGCTCCGAGATGGCGCAGAATTTCTGGCTGGCGATCGCGGCCTGGAGTGCCTGCTTCCTGGTCACTATTGGAGTCTCTCTCTCCACCCGCCGCGACAAGCAGGACTCCGACCTCGTCGGGCTCGTCTACTCGCTCACGCCGAAGACCTATGGCGGGAATGATCCCTGGTTCAAACAACCCGTTTTCCTGGGTCTCGTCGTCCTGCTCCTCACCGTCGTGCTCAACATCCTGTTCTGGTGAGCGAAACCTCCCATCATCACTCTTCTCCCCACCGGAGATTCAACGCCCTCACCGGCGAATGGATCCTCGTTTCTCCTCATCGCACCCAGCGTCCGTGGCTGGGCAGGCAGGAGAGCGAGGGGAGGGATTCGCGTCCGGCGCACGATCCGGGCTGCTACCTCTGCGCGGGAAATATTCGCGCCGGTGGAGAGCGGAATCCTGACTACGCCGGGACGTACGTTTTCGATAACGACTTTGCCGCTCTGAAGCCGGAGTCCACCCCGGCCGCGGCCGCCGGAGACGGCCTCTTGCGCAGTGAGCCGGCCAGCGGCACGTGCCGGGTGGTTTGTTTCTCTCCGCGCCATGACTGGACTCTCCCCGAGATGCCGGTGACCGCCATCCGCGAGGTGATCGACGTCTGGGCGGATCAGACCGAAGAACTCGGCCGCCGTTATCGATGGGTGCAGATCTTCGAGAACAAAGGCGCCGTCATGGGCTGCTCGAATCCCCATCCGCACGGCCAGATCTGGGCCGGCGATTTTCTGCCGAACGAAGCCGTCCGCGAGGATCGGCAACAGCGCGAGCATTTCGAGCGGCATGGCCGTCCGCTGCTGCTCGACTATCTCGACGACGAGCTGCGGGCTGGCGGGCGCGTGGTGGTCGGGAACGAGCATTGGGTGGTCGTGGTGCCGTATTGGGCGACCTGGCCCTATGAGACGCTCCTGCTTCCGCGGCGGCGCGTACCGCGTTTGCCGGATCTTACGGATGTCGAGCGCGTCGCTCTCGCGGAGATCCTCAAGCTTCATCTCACACGCTACGACAACCTCTTCGAGACCTCGTTCCCGTACTCGATGGGGTGGCACGGCGCACCGTTCGGGGGCGGGAACGATACGGCCCATTGGCAGCTCCACGCTCATTTTTACCCGCCGCTCTTGCGCTCCGCGACCGTGAAGAAATTCATGGTCGGTTACGAGCTGCTCGCCGAGGCGCAGCGCGACATCACGCCGGAGGCTGCCGCCGGGACCCTGCGCGGCCTGTCCGACATTCGTTTCGAATCCCAGCCATGATCGCGATCGAGAAATCCTCACCACACGATGAGATGATGCGCCGTGAAGTCGTCCTCGCCTTCGAGCAGCGTTTCCATGCGCTGCCGACCTGCGTGGTGCGTGCCCCCGGCCGCGTCAACCTCATGGGCGAGCATACGGACTACAACGACGGCTTCGTCCTCCCGATGGCGATCGACCGCGCGACCTGGATTGCCTTGCGCCCACGCACCGATCGCCATGTCGAGCTGCATTCCCTCGATTACGAAGAGGCTGCGACCTTCGATCTCGCTGCGTTGCATCGCGGCAGTGCGGGCTGGAGCGAGTACGCGAAAGGGGTCGCCTGGGCGCTTCAGGACGATGGAAGCTTTCTGGAAGGATGGGAGGGAGTCACGAAATGTGACGTTCCGATGGGGGCTGGCTTGTCCTCATCCGCCGCCTTCGAGCTCGCCATCGCCCGGGCATTTTTTGCCGTGGGCCATCTGCCGTGGGAGACCGCGAAAATGGCGCTCCTCTGCCAGAAAGCCGAGAATCAGTGGGTCGGCGTCAACTGCGGCATCATGGATCAGATGATCTCCGCGGTTGGCCTGGCTGGCCATGCCGTCCTGATCGATTGCCGGGATCTATCCACTCGGGCCGTGCCCTTGCCTTCGGGGACCGTCGTGGTCGTCATGGACACCGCCACGCGGCGGGGGCTGGTCGAGTCTGCCTATAACGAGCGCCGCGAGCAGTGCGAAGCCGCCGCCCGGCACTTCGGTGTTCGCTCGCTTCGCGATGTCACGATGGAGACGTTTCTCGGGAACCCACCTCCGCCCGGCTCTCCGGAGTTTCGCCGCGCCCGCCACATCGTCAGCGAGATCGCACGCACCACCGCGGCGGCGGAGGCGATGGACCGGAACGATGGCGTGGCGCTCGGGCGGTTGATGAGCGCATGCCACGAGAGTCTTCGCGATGATTTCGAGGTCAGTAGTCCGCAGCTCGACACCATGGTTTCGCTGGCCTGGGAACTGCCAGGCTGCCTTGGTGCCCGCATGACTGGGGCTGGCTTCGGCGGCTGTGCCGTCGCTCTGGTGACCACGGCCTCGGCGGTGGAATTCATCGAGGCCATCCGCGATCGCTACGACACCGCCACCGGCCTGCACTCGAAAATCTATCTCTGCGAGGCGTCGAATGGCGCCGAGTTGATTCCTCCTTACCCCGAAACCCCATGAATCTCGACCTCCGCATTCCCATCGGCATCCTCTTCTCCTGTCTCGGCTTGATCCTTGGCGGTTACGGCCTTCTGACTAATGGGAGTGAAATTTACGCCCGCTCGCTGAGCATCAACATCAATCTCTGGTGGGGCGCTGCGCTGCTGGTCTTCGGCCTCCTGATGCTCATCCCCGGCCTTCGCAAAAACTGAGCTTATGAAACGACTTCCCTGGCTGGCTTTTTTCACGGCGATGATTTGCGCTTTCCCCGCAGGCGCATGGAGTCCCGAGCGTGCCCCGATCATGACCAGGTGGGCGGCGCAGGTGGACCCGAAGATGCCCTGGCCGGACTATCCCCGCCCTCAACTCGTGCGCAAAGACTGGCTGAACCTCAACGGCATCTGGGAGTTCCAGGCGGGCACGCCGGATGATCCGGTGCCCGCCGGGCAGGAACTCACGGGGGAGATCCTCGTGCCCTATCCCATCGAGTCCGCGCTCTCCGGCGTGATGGAGGCGCACGATCGCGGCTGGTACCGTCGGAAGTTTACGCTTCCCGCAGGGTGGGCCGGGCAAAACGTGAAGTTGAACTTCGGTGCCGTGGACTATGAGGCCGAGGTCTTCGTGAACGGAAAGAGCGTCGGCGTCCATCGGGGCGGCTACGATCCCTTCAGCTTCGACATCACTCCTTTCTTGAAGGGCTCCGGCGACCAGGAACTCATCGTCCGGGTGTTCGATCCGACGAATCAGGCCGGCTATCCGCGCGGCAAGCAGACGTCGAACCCCGAGGGCATCATGTACACGTCCACCACCGGCATCTGGCAGACCGTGTGGCTCGAGCCGGTCGCGCCGACCTCGATTGAAAATCTGCAGATCGTTCCCGACGTCGATGGCGGAAAGGTGCGGGTCCGCGTGAACATCGCGGGTGCCCCTGCCGGGATCACGGCTCGAGTCATCGCCAGGGACGAGGGCAAGGTCATCGGGTCCGTCGAGGGAAAGGCTGGCCGTGACCTCGAGATTCCGATCGCGAATGCGAAGCTCTGGTCTCCGGAGAGCCCGCATCTTTACGACCTGGAGGTTCAGCTTCTGAAGGACGGGAAGATCGCGGACACCGTCACCAGCTACTTCGGCATGCGGAAGATTCAGGTCGCTGACGTGGACGGCAAAAAGAAGATCCTCCTGAACGGGAAATTCGAGTTCCAGATCGGGCCTCTCGACCAGGGGTTCTGGCCCGATGGCATCTATACGCCGCCGACGGAAGCGGCGCTCAAAGCCGACATCCAGACCATGAAGGACCTCGGTTTCAACATGGTCCGCAAGCACATCAAGGTCGAGCCGGCCCGCTGGTACTACTGGACCGACAAGCTCGGTCTCCTCGTCTGGCAGGACATGCCCTCCGCCAATTCCTATCAGGGGAAAATCAATCCTCGTCCGCCGGTGGATACCGTTGCGTTCGAGCGTGAGCTCCGCGCCATGATCGCGAATCTCGGGAATGCTCCCTCCATCGTCATGTGGGTCATCTTCAACGAAGGCCAGGGCCAGCATGACACCGGTCAGCTCGTCGATCTTGTCCATCATCTGGATCCGACCCGGCTCGTGAACGAAGCGAGCGGAGGGAAGATCTTCGGCTTTGGTGACATCGCCGACATCCATGCCTATCCGGCGCCCAAGTGCCCGCCTCCGTCCACGACGCAGGCGCTCGTCTGTGGCGAATACGGCGGCATCGGCTTCAAGATTCCCGATCACATGTGGTTCGTCGATCGTGGAGGCGGCTACACCAATGCGGCCAGCGCCGGGGATCTCGTGAATCTCTACGCGGAGTTCATCGAAAAAATTCGCAAGTTCCGGGACGAGCAGGGCCTCAGCGCCGCAGTCTATACCGAGCTTACGGACGTGATGACCGAGATCAACGGCATGATGACTTACGACCGCGTGTTGAAAGTCCCCGCCGCGGAGATCGCCCGGGCGAATCACTTCGCTTTTCCGGCTCCGACTTACCGGACCATCGTTCCCACCTCGGACGAAAAGCCCGAACCGTGGAGATACACGACGACCAAGCCGGCTCATGAATGGAGCGCTCCGGATTTTGACGACTCGAAATGGACGGAGGGCCTGCCTCTCTTCGGCAAGCTCAAGGGCAAAGGCACGACCCCGTGGACAACGCCGGATATCTGGATGCGGCGGACCTTCAATCCTGGGCCGCTGAACGCGGAGCAAATCGACAGCCTGGTGATCAAGGAGGTCCACGACGATGAAGTGCAGGTCTTCATCAATGGCGTTCCCGCCTTCGATGCGCACCATCCGGTGGAGAGCTATGAGTACCGCGGCCTCTCGGCGGCGGCACGGCAGGCAGTCAAGCCGGGCGCGGAGAATGTGATCGCGGTGCATTGCCTCACGCGCGGCGGCGGCCAGTTCGTGGACATTGGACTCAGCGAGCGAATCCCCGGAAAATAGCCCCTGCCGAAATTTGCCGTGGGAGCGAGGTGGGCTTGCCGAGTTCATCCGCCGCGCATAGGAGTGTGAAAAGCTGCGTCCGCCTGGCCGGGCGCAGGGCCTCTCGCGTTCATGTTCTCCGCAGACTCCCCCCACGTTGCCCTCCTGATCGAGACGTCACTCGCGTCCGGGCGGGACATCCTGCGGGGCATTGCCAGATACGTCCGCCAGCACGGGCAATGGTCGCTCTTCCATGCTCCCGGGGGGCTGGCCGACGCTCCTCCGACCTGGCTGGAGCGCTGGAAGGGGAGCGGGATCATTGCCCGGATCTCGAACGCCAAAACGGCGGCGATTCTTCGAAAAACCAAGCTCCCGGTGGTCGATGTGCTTGGCATGATGCCCGGCTTCCCTCTCGTGCATGTCGACGACGCCGCGATCGCGCGGCAGGCGTTCGATCATTTCGTCGAGCGCGGGTTTCGACATTTTGCCTTCGTGGGAGCCCGTGATTACCTCTGCGAGCCGGGGCAGGATTGGTCCGAGCGCCGGAGGGTGGCTTTTTGCGCGGCGGCGGATGCGCATGACGAAGCCGCCGGGATTTTCCAACTGACCGAGCCATCCTTCAACGAGATGTCCTGGGAGGAACGCCAGGATCGCCTTGCAAAATGGCTGCGTCAGCTTCCGAAGCCCGTCGGCCTGATGGTCTGCAGCGACCAGCGGGGGCTGGATGTCCTGGAGGCCTGCCATCGGGCGGACGTCAAAGTGCCGGCGGAAATCGCCGTCGTCGGGGTCGATAACGACAAGCCGCTTTGCGAGGTTTGCAACCCCCCCCTGAGCAGCGTGCTCCCGGATCATGTTCGGGTCGGCTATGATGCGGCGGCTCTCCTTGGGCAGTTGATGGCCGGGCGGCGGCCTTCGGGTGGGCCGCAATTCGTCCTTCCGCAAACCGTGGTCACCCGCCAGTCCAGCGACGTCCTCGCGGTTGACGATCCCACATTGAGCGCGGCTCTGCGCGTGATCCGGGAGCGGGGATGTGAGGGGATCTCCGTGGATGAGATCGCCAGGGCGGTGGGACTTTCCCGGAGCATTCTCCAGCGGAAATTCCGGCTGACCTTTGGCCAGACCGTGCACGATCACCTGATCGCCGCCCGGCTGAAGCGAGCCTTGGAGCTGATCACTAACACCGACATGCCTCTGGTGGAGGTGGCGGAGCGGTGCGGCTTCAATAATCAGGAATACATGGGGGTCGTCTTTCGAAAACGACTCGGCCAGACCCCGGGCCAGTACCGCAACAGCTAGGTTCACGCGCGCGAAAAAGCCGCCGGATTTTTTAACCGGCGGCTTTTCGGCTCTTTGAACGGGAAAGTCTCTATCGCAGGAGCTGGAGAAGATAGGCGCTCGCGCAGGCGATGATGCCCGCGACCAGGGTCAGGGTGCTCCCCTTGACGTTCAGCTTCGCCATCTTTTTCGGCCACGTGGAGGGATCCAGCCGGGCTCCCATCTCCATCGAGCATTCCAACTGGTCTCGACAGAGCAGGAACGACGGATCCATCACTGCACGGTGGTGAGGTCTTTTCAGCATGGAGGGCATTCTCATGGCTGCGGTCAGTAGGTGGTGGTGGAGACGCTGGCGGCGGAGACTGGGGAGGAGACCGTGGTTGTGCGTGTGGTGGCGGGCTCTTCGCGTTTCACGGAGACGCAGCCGGTTGCAAGGCTGATGACGGCGGCGGCGAGGAGGGAAAGGATGTTTTTCATGGGTGGATCGGTTTCGGCACCGAAGTGTTGCAGGGGCCATGCCATCGGCATTTTTCAGTCCGATCTACTCTGTAATTTTCCTTTTCGTGTCGTTTCGATGCCGCCGGGAGGGGTGGCTATTTGCAAGGATGGCGGGCAGCTGAATTGCAAATTGCATTGCTGGTGAAGCGACTCGTCCCCACCGCAATCTTCCGCAAATTGAGCATGGACGGGCGGGTCTTTTTCTGGCGTATCTTTAACCGGCAATGAGCAGCGAATCGACCTCCCGGCAAGCTGACGACATCCCCGCGCCTTTGCTCGCGGAGATCGAAGAAGTGATCACCCATTATCCGGTCTCCAAGCGTAGCGCTTCGTTACCGTTGCTGCATCTGTGGCAGAATCACTTCGGCTTCATCGATGATACGGGCATCGAGTGGATTGCCGCGAAGCTCGAGCTCACCCCGGTGAATATTTACGAGCTCGTCACTTTCTACCCCTGGTTCCGCCGTGAGGCCGCGGGCAAGACCATCATTCGGGTCTGCCGCACGCTCGCCTGCGCCATGGCCGGTTCCTACGCTTTGCGCGAGAAGTTTTGCGAGGTCGCGGGCGTCGACGCGCATGCGGACCACCACGGCTTCGGCCATGCGCCGCCCACCAGCCCTGACGGGAAGTACAGCGTGGAGTTCGTGGAGTGCCTGGCCAGTTGTGGCACGGCGCCCGTTTGCCTGATCAACGACGACCTGCACGAGAATGTGACGCCCGAGGAGGTCGGCGACATCGTGAAGCAATACGCCTGATTTCCCCAAAAATGGTCTCGCTCATTCCCCAGCCCCATCCGCGCGAGCGGCGCATCATTTTCGAGAACATCAGCCGCCCCGGCTGGTCGAACGACATCGACACCTATCTCGCCCATGGCGGCTACGAGCAGCTCAAGAAAGCTCTCGGCATGCAGCCCGGTGAAATCATCGACGCGGTGAAGGCTGCAAACCTCCGCGGTCGCGGGGGCGCGGGTTTCCCCTGCGGCGTGAAGTGGAGCTTCATCAAGCGGGACGACGGAAAGCCGCACTATATCACAGTCAACGGCGATGAATCCGAGCCCGGCACCTTCAAGGATCGGTATATCCTGCACCACGACCCCCACCAGCTCATCGAGGGCGTGCTCATCGCGGCCTGGGCGCTGAACGTCAATCTCGCGTATATCTACATCCGTTGCGAATTTCCGCATGCCGCGAGGATCGTCTGGAATGCGATCAAGGAGGCAAAGGCGAAGGGCCTCGTCGGCAAAAATATCAACGGCTCCGGGTTCGACTGCGACATCTACGTCCACCAAGGCGCCGCCGCCTACATCTGTGGTGAGGAGACCAGTCTGATCGAGTCGCTCGAGGGCAAGCGCCCGTATCCGCGCATCAAGCCACCCTACTTTCCCGCGGTGCTGGGCCTCTACATGTCGCCGACGATCGTCAACAACGTCGAGACCCTCTGCCATGTCGTCCACATCCTGCGCATGGGCGCCGAGGAATACGCGAAGATGGGCACTCCCGGCGATGGAGGCACGCGCACGATGTGCGTGAGCGGAGACGTGATGCGCCCCGGGTACTACGAGCTGCCCGCGGGTGCCGTGACCCTCGGCGAGTTGATCAATGACGTCTGCGGCGGTTTGAAGCCCGGCCGGAAATTGAAAGCCGTCATCCCCGGAGGCAGCTCTGCCAAGGTGATGCGTGCCGGCGAGATTTACAAAGTGAAGGTCAAAGGCCCCGATGGCGCGATGGTCGAGAAGGAGATCCCGATGCTGGATGTCGTGATGGACGCGGCCAGCCTCGCCTCCGTCGGCACGATGGTCGGCAGCGGTGGCGTGATGGTGATGGACGACAGCCGCGACATGGTCTGGGCGCTCAACAACCTCAATCAATTCTACGCCCACGAGAGCTGTGGCCAGTGCACACCTTGCCGTGAGGGCAGCCTCTGGATGTCGAAGATGACGACCCGCATGCTCGCCGGCCATGGAGCGGCCAACGACCCGACGACGCTGAAAAACGTCGCCGACAATATCGCCGGTCGTACGGTTTGCGCCTTCGGTGAGGCTTGCTCATGGCCTACGCAAAGCTTCCTGGACAAGTTTCCGGAAGAGTTCGCCGCACTCGGCAGCGGGAAGTAACGTTTGCGCGATCCGGGCGGCGCCTTTTTTCGCGATGACTCGCGAGGCTTGCAGGCGCATCGCAGCGGGTTGAAGGCCATCGAACGTATTTCGAATTTGCGCGGACGGATGCCTTCCATATCGTGTGCCTCTAACTGATGGCCGCTTTTCCCCAGTGAGAGAAATCTCCGACGACGTCGCGTTGATCGGCGGCATTCCGGCCGTGCCGGGCATTCTGGATGTCGTCTGCCGAACGACCGGGATGGGGTTTGCCGCCGTTGCCCGCGTTACCGGTGACCGCTGGGTCGCCTGCAGCGTGCTGGACAAGATCGACTTCGGCCTCAAGGCAGGCGGGGAACTCAAATTGGAGACCACGATCTGTCACGAGATCCGCGAGGCACGGAGGGAAGTCGTCATCGACCACGTTGAGCTGGACGAGGTTTACCGCGACCATCACACGCCACGGATGTATGGCTTCCAGAGCTACATTTCGATTCCAATCGTGCTGCCGGGCGGAGAGTTCTTTGGCACTTTGTGCGCGATCGACCCGCGCCCGGCCCGCGTGAAGACGCCGGAGGTGATTGGCATGTTCAAGCTTTTCGCCGAGTTGATCGCCTTTCACATCGACGCGGCGGAGAAGCTGGCGAGCAGTCAGTCCACGTTGCACGCCACCCGGGAGACGTCGGACCTGCGTGAGCAATTCATCGGCGTCCTCGGCCACGATCTGCGCAATCCGCTGGGCGCGATCTCGATGAGTGCGGGGCTGCTGAAACAGACCCCTTTGAACGATGAACAGGCGATGGCGGTGGGGATCGTGGAGCGGGGCGTGACCCGCATGTCGGAGCTCATCAATGATGCCCTCGATTTTACGCGCGGCCGCCTGGGCGGAGGCATCTCCCTGGAGACGCGATCGGACGAGCCCGTCGAGCCGGTGCTGCGGCAGGTGATCGAAGAAATTCGCACGGTGGCTCCCGGCCGGGTGATCGAGGAGCACTTCGCATTGCGGGGGAGCTTTCCCTTCGACCGCCGGCGGCTGGCGCAGCTTTTCACGAATCTCCTCTCCAATGCGGTGACGCACGGAAAGGCGACCCGGCCGATCACGGTGCGCGCGGCGAGCGGAGAGGGTATTTTCCAGCTCTCGGTCTCGAATGCCTCGGAGGTGATCCCGCCCGCGATTCTGAAGCAGCTTTTCGAGCCGTTTTCACGCGGTGGCAAGGGGAACTACCAGCACGGGCTCGGGCTGGGGCTCTACATCGCGTCTCAGATCGCCAAGTCGCATGGCGGTACGCTCGGGGTCGTTTCCGAGGAGGGGGAGACGACCTTCACCTTTACGCTGGTGACTGGTCAACGTCCCGGGGCGGAGCGTTCTTCCTTCGGATGAGTCCTGGCTCCGTGAGCCACTGGAGCAGGGCGAGAGCCGGTAGGGCAAAGCCGATCCATGCGGTGAGAGTCCAGCCGCCGCGAGCGAAAGCCCAGCCTCCGATGGCGGAGCCGATCGCGCCCCCGGCAAAGAAAGTCGCCATGTAGAGACCGTTGAGGCGGCTCCGGGATTCCGCTCCCAGCGAGTAGATGGCGCGCTGGCCGACCACGAGATTGGCCGAGACGCCGAAGTCCAGCACGATGGCCGAGGCGACCAGTATCGCCAGTGCGAGCGTGGAGCCGGGCGTGCCCACATGCGTCATCAAAAATGCCGCGGCGACGGCGAGCATCGACAGCCCGCTCGTGGTCCGGCTCCAGCCGAGGTCCGCCATGCGGCCCGCGAGAGGCGCGGCGACCGCACCCGCGACCCCAGCGAGCGCGAACAAGGCGATGCCGGCCTGTGAAAGGTGAAATTCGGGGCCGGCGAGCAGCAGCGGGGTGGTGGTCCAAAAGAGACTGAAAGCGCCGAAAAGACACGCTTGATAGAGGGCGCGGCGTTGGAGGATCGGCGTGCGAAGCGCGAGATGCCCCATGGAGCGCAGGAGCTGGAGGTAGTTCATCCGCGAGACGGGAGTCCGCGCCGGGAGCGCCCGCCCAAGGACGGCGCCGAGTGCGACCATGCCCATGGCCGAGAGTACGAAGACCACATGCCATGAGGAGAGCTGGGTCACGAAGCTGGAGACGGGCCTTGCCAGCATGATGCCGAGCATCAGCCCGCTCATGACATTTCCCACCACGCGCCCGCGCACGGCCTCGGGTACGAGATGTGCGGAATAGGGCACCAGGACCTGCACCGCGACGGAGCCGAGTCCGATGAAGAGCGCCGAGGCCAGGAAGGGCAGGGGATGCGTGGACGCCGCCGCGCCGAGCAGGGCGAGCGTCCCCATCCCCATCAGGACGAGGACGAGCTTTCGATTTTCAAACAGGTCGCCGAGGGGCACGAGCAGCAACAGGCCGAGGCCGTACCCGATCTGCGTCATGGTCACGATCAGGCCGGCCGCGCCTGGCGAGAGGCCGAGGGCGGCGCTGATCGGGCCAACGAGCGGTTGCGCGTAGTAGATATTCGCCGCGATCACGCCACACGCAGTGGCGAGCAGGGTGATGATGCCGGGCGGGATGTGAGGATGGGCGTGGCGTGACAAGGTGCCTCACCTTACCGGAAGCAGGAAGGATCACCACCATTGGAAGAGGGCCATCCGGAGCTCGGCGAGCGAATCCACCGGTGGGTATGGAGATCTTGGTCACAAGAAAGAAACGGGAGCCCCTTTCCGCCCTGAAGTGTCAGCGGTTATGAAGATCGAGGACTACGGATTCATCAGTGATCTGCAAACGTGCGCCCTGGTCGGCCGGGACGGCTCGATCGATTGGCTTTGTCTTCCGCGTTTCGACTCCGCGGCTTGTTTCGCCGCGCTTTTGGGCTCTCCCGAGAATGGCCGCTGGCAGATTGCCCCGGTCGACGAGCCGGTGAAGGTCACGCGCCGCTACCGAGGCGACTCCCTCATCCTGGAGACCATCTTCGAGACCGAGACCGGGGTGGTGCGATTGATCGACTTCATGCCGCCGCGAGTGGAGCACCCCGAGGTGGTGCGCATCGTCGAGGGGGTCAGAGGCCGGGTGAACATGCAGCTCAGGCTCACGCTCCGCTTCGACTACGGACAAGCGGTCCCATGGGTGAGGCAGCGCGACGGCGATTTGCACGCAATCGTGGGGCCCGACGAAGTGATCGTGCGCACCCCTGTGAAACTGGTGGGCGAGGATCATTCGACCTGCGCGCGGTTCACCGTGCGGACGGGCCAGGAGGTTCCCTTTGTCCTTACCTGGTATCCATCGCATCTCTTTGCTCCGAAGCCGGTGAGCGCGCGAAGGGCGCTGCAAGCGACCGGGAAGTTTTGGAAGAGCTGGGCGGCGCGATTCACGGACAAGGGGGAATGGAGCGAAGCCGTGCTGAGGTCACTCGTGACCTTGAAGGGACTGATCTATGCGCCCACGGGAGGAATCGTGGCCGCAGCGACGACTTCGTTGCCGGAGAAAATCGGTGGCGAGCGGAACTGGGACTACCGTTTTTGCTGGTTGCGGGACGCCTCGTTCACTCTGCATGCGCTTCTGACCTGCGGGTACTTCGACGAGGCCATGGCCTGGCGCGACTGGCTCCTGCGTGCGGTGGCGGGATCGGCGGAACAGCTCCAGATCATGTACGGCCTTGCGGGGGAGCGGCGGATCGATGAGTGGGAGCTGCCATGGCTTCCGGGCTATGAGGGCTCGAGGCCGGTGCGGGTGGGCAACGCCGCCGTGGAGCAGTTCCAGCTCGATGTCTTTGGAACGGTGATTGCGACCCTGCACGGTGCGGATTGTGCCGGCCTGCCTCCACAGCCGCTGGCCGCACAGCTTCGAAATGAGCTGATGCGCACCCTGGAGCGGCATTGGCACCTGCCGGACGAAGGCATCTGGGAAGTGCGGGGGAAGCCGCGGCACTTCGTGCATTCGAAGGTGATGGCCTGGCTGGCGGCCGACCGCGCGGTGAAAATGAGTCATCACCAGCGTGATCGGAAAGGCATCCGGCATTGGACCACCTTGCGGAACACGATCCACCGCGAGGTCTGCGAAAATGGCTTCAATCAGAAGATCGGGGCCTTCGTGCAATCGTATGGGGCAAAGGAACTCGACGCGAGCGTGCTGCAAATGCCGATGGTAGGCTTCCTGCCATACTCGGATCCGCGCGTGCAGGGGACGGTGCGCGCGATCGAGGAGCGTCTGGTCGATCACGGACTGGTGCGGCGCTATGAGACGGCCTCGAACGTGGACGGGCTCGAGTCTCGCGAGGGCGCGTTCCTTCTCTGCAGCTTCTGGCTGGCGATCTGCCGGCACCATCTCGGGCGGGTGAACGAGGCGCGGGCCTTGTTTGAGAATGTCCTCTCGATGCGCAACGATCTCGGCCTGCTCGCGGAAGAGTACGACCCTCTCGAGCAGCGCCAGCTCGGGAATTTTCCGCAGGCTTTCTCGCATGTCGGGCTTGTCATTGCGGCGCAAAATCTACGCCAGCCGCCGGCGATTAATCTCGAAAGGAAATAGGGCGGACGAGGCGCGGGTTTGACTTCTCCCGTTGAACGCGGTGTCGTGCCTGGAAATGAGGCTCGCCAGGATTCTTGCTGGGTTTTTTCTCGTTCTCGCATTGGTGGCCGGCATCGAGTGGGCGGTCGGCCGTTCACCGCTCGGGCCGGACGGAAAGTTCGGCCTGGTGGAAGGAAATATCTGGAGCTCCGAGTGCTCGCAGCGCGTGGCGGATGCGTATTCGTTTTCACACCTCGCGCACGGGATTCTGTTCTTTGGCTTCCTCTGGCTCGTCGCACGGCGGTGGCCGGTCGGTACGCGATTTCTGATCGCGACGGTGATCGAGGCCGGCTGGGAATTGCTCGAGAACTCGCCGATCATCATCAATCGCTATCGCGACTCCACGATGGCGCTCGGTTACACGGGGGACAGCATCCTGAACTCGGTCAGCGACATCGGCATGATGGCGCTTGGGTTTCTCCTCGCGTGGCGTCTGCCGGTCTGGGCGACGGTCGCGACTCTCGTCGCGATGGAGGTGGGCTGCGCCTTATGGATCCGGGACAACCTCACCCTGAACGTGATCATGCTCATTCACCCGATCGAGGCGATCAAGCACTGGCAGATGGGCGCCCGCGGCTAGCCGCGGACGCGTGGAACCAACGGCGAGGTTATTCTTGAGCGGGGGCCGACATCGAGTTTGCGATGTCCTCGGCCTGCTTGATGCCCTTCGTGTCGCTGTCCTCGGCGACGAACCACATCTCGGCGATCTTGCCGTCCTCCAGCGCGCACCAGCCCACGCCGACTTTCACCGCGGTGTCTTCACCCTTGATCTTGCCCGTGCCCACGGCATAGAGGCCGGTGAGGCCGTGGGGTTTCCAATCTTCCGCGTCGCCGAGCTGCATGTCGTCGAAACGCTCGTTCAATTCCTTCACGCTCTCCTTGATCGCGGCATCCAGCGACTTCTCGGTGCCCTCGATCGTGCGGAAAGAGAAGATGGCGCCGGTCGGGCCTTCGAGCTGGAAGAAATCACCCGCCTGCTCCGCCGGGGTGATCTTCCAGTTTTCCGGAGCCGTGATGAGGAAGCTGGCTTCTTCGGCCGTAGGGTAGGCGATGGTCTGAGTCTCCGCCGCCTGGACCGTGTGGGAGAGGGGAGCAAGCGACAGGGCGAGAGCAGCGATTAGGCGTTTCATTTTTAGCTGAGGTTAATTTATGGCCGCGTTAATTGCGAAATGCAGAGTTGGTGTGTCAAATAAATTACAGATCGCAGGGTTAAACTCGACGGTGTATGCGAGTCGTTGCGTGCCGACTCTTGAACGCGTATAAACCCACCCTCCGCGATGCGGCTGTCTTCACCCGTCTCGCCACTTCACATGGAACCGACCGATCTTTCCGAACTCCTCGCCATCCGCCGCCAGAAACTCGACGCCATCCGGGCTGCCGGAGTGGATCCGTTCGGGCATGGATTTGAAACCGACGGCGCCGTCGCAGAGGTCCGTGCCAAATTTTCCGAAGGGGCGCCCCTGCGTGCCGCGGGCCGCATCACCGCGCACCGCGATATGGGCAAGAGCCAGTTCCTGGATCTTTCCGATGCGACCGATCGGATTCAGATCTTCATTCACGCAAAGGAGATCGGTGAGGAGCTTTTCACAATCTTCAAGAATCTCGATCTGGGCGATTTCATCGGCGTCGAGGGCGAGGGATTTATTACCAAAACCGGAGAGCCGACGATCCGAGTCAGGACGTTCGTTGTGCTCAGCAAGTCGCTGCGCCCGCTGCCCGACAAATGGCACGGCGTGCAGGATACCGAGATCAAGTATCGCCAGCGCTACCTGGACCTGATCGCGAACAAGGATTCCCGCGACATTTTCCTCAAGCGCATCACCATCGTCCGGGAGATTCGCCGCTTTCTCGAGGACCGCAGCTTCATCGAGGTCGAGACGCCGATGATGCAGACCGTCGCCGGCGGCGCCGCGGCGGAGCCTTTCAAGACCCACCACAACGCACTCGGTCTCGATCTCTATCTGCGCATCGCGCCCGAGCTCTACCTCAAGCGCCTGCTCGTCGGAGGCTTTCCGAAGCTGTTCGAGTTGAACCGGAATTTCCGCAACGAAGGCATCTCCCGCCGGCACAATCCGGAGTTCACCATGCTCGAGGCGTACTGGGCCTATGCGGATTTCGAGAAGATGGCCGACCTCGTCGAGGAGCTCGTGTGCCACCTGGCGGAGAAGGTGAGCGGCGGCTTGCAGATCGAGCATAAGGATGCCGAGGGCAACGTGACGAAGACGATCAATCTTGCCCGGCCATGGAGGCGCGCCCGTTATGCCGACCTCATCGAGGGCGTGATGCCCGGCTGGTATGGGCTGACCTCCGGGCAGCGGCGGGAACGCTGCGCCGAGATCAAGCTCGACGTCTCGCAATGCGTCGCCGACTTCGAGGTCACGCAGCACGTCTTCGAGAAGCTCGTCGAGGAAAAGACGATGGACCCGCTCTACGTCACGCATTGCCCGAAGGAGCTCGTGCCGCTTGCGAAGCAGAACGTCGCCGACCCGAGCGTGGTGGACGTCTACGAGCTCGTGATCAATGGCCAGGAGATCTCGCCCGGTTATTCCGAGTTGAACGACCCGATCGTGCAGCGCCAGCGGCTCGAGGAGCAGAGCGGCGGAGAGACGCAGAAGATCGACCAGGATTTCATCGAGGCGCTTGAGTACGGCATGCCCCCCGCGGGCGGCATCGGCATTGGCATCGACCGGTTGGTCATGATGCTCACGGGCGCGGAGTCCATCCGCGATGTGCTGTTCTTCCCGCACATGAAGCCGCGCTGAGGCCATGATCTCGCGGGCTCTGATTGCTTTCCTCGTCTGCGCGGCCGGCATGGCATCGCTGCGGGCGGGCGCCCGGGACGAGCTGATCTTCAATATCAATACGGCGCTGAAGACCCGCGATGGCGCGGGCTTCGCTCATTGTTTTAACTTCCGCGGCACCGACGACGCCACCCGGCAGTCGTTCATCAAGATGATCAGCCAGATCCTGTCGTGGCCGTCCTACTACGCCTTCACCAGCGAGCGCACCGGCGAGGGAAATCCCAGGATCGAGCAGGACGGAAAGGCCTTCCGGCTGAATGGCGACTGGAAATACCAGGTTCACATTTATCCGTCGAAGGACTCCAAAGGCGGCTTTGTTTTTCCCGCCGGCAGCACCGCTGGCGGGATGGATTTGATCCTCGTCGCCGTGCCCGCCGTTTCAGAGAAAGCCTCATCCGGGGGCAAGCCCTGATATGCGTGCCATTGTCACCTGTGGCCCAGCCATCGCTCCGATCGATGAGGTGCGGCGCATCACCAATTTCTCCACGGGCGAGCTCGGTGTCCTGCTCGCAAACGCCCTGGCAGCGGTCGGTCGCGAGGTGGTGTGTTTCAAAGGCGAGGCCGCGACAACGTCCCTGTCTGTCACCTCAAAGGTGGATCTCCGTCGCTTTACGACGAATGACGACCTCGCCAGGCAGCTTCAGGAGCTGGATTCAGCCGCCGACGTTTTCCACGCCGCTGCGTTGTGCGACTACGAGGTGGCCAGTGTACGGAACGAATATGGCGAAGTATTGTCCGCGGCGAAGATTCCCAGCCGGGAGGGCGAACTGAATCTCGTCCTGCGACCCGCCCGAAAGTTGCTCCCGGAGCTGAAGGAGATGTTCCCTGGCGCCCGGCTCTTCGGCTGGAAATACGAGCTCAATGGCACGCTCGCCGACGCGCTCCACGCCGGTGCGCATCAGTTGGAGGATTGCAGCACGGACTACTGCATTGTAAATGGCGCCGCCTACGGCGAAGGATTCGGATTGCTGGATCGCCAGGGGCGGGTGCGGCATTTCACGGACAAAGTGGAGTTGTGTGCGGCCTTGGCTGGCCTGAAATAGCGGCCTGGAGCACTGGTCTCCTGCAAGCTCGTTGTTGCGCTCTCGATAGATAATCCTATTATAACCCTATGCGTGTTGTTTCTGGAGCTATTCTTGTTTGGGCGGCTCTTTTTCCGCGATTGGATGCTCAGATCAATAGCTACCAGGTCGAGGAGGTTCGGAAGCCCTATAGCTGGGGGATCGCCCTTACGGACGCCGGCCAGGTCGTCGGCGGCTATGGAACGAATCCCGCGACGGTCAGCGGCGGTCTCTACTACGGCGGCATTCCTTTTTCCTGGAAAGATGGCGCTTTCGAGGATCTTCCGACTCCGATTTTCCCTCCCGATGTCTCGAAAGGGATTGCACTGGCCGCCAATGGCGTCGGCCAGTTCGTCGGCTATACCCTTGGGACCCAGGGCCGTCGGGCCTTTATCTATTCCCCCACGCAGGGCTTCGTAGACTTGGGGCTTGCGGCTGGGGACGATGGTCTGGCCACGGCGATTACGAGTTCCGGCGTGGTCGCGGGATGGTCTGCCAGCTTGGGGCCCTTCACCTGGAGCAACGGAGTCCTGCAGTCGTTGGACTCAGTTTTTCAGATGAGTGGGAAGCGTCCGGTGGCGATTAACGAAGCCGGCCAGATTGCCGCAAATCCCCCGCAGTCGAGCTCCAACGTTCCTCCGGCGGGAAAGGCTGTTTTTTATTCCGGAGGAATTGCCCGCATGCTCAATCCGACCGGGGCTGCGACTTGGAGCCAGGCCGTGGCGATGAACGAGTCCGGACAAGTGCTTTTCAAGGCAAATGTGTACGTGCCCTCGCTCAATGCCTATCGGGTGAGAGTTTTTCTCTTCGATAACGGTCAATATACGGATTTCAACGCCCTTCCCGGTGCGGAGAGCCTGACGTTGGATTCCGCGTTGACCGGCAGCGGAGCTACGGCCAGTGATTTGAACGATGCCGGAGAGTTTGTGGCGACACTCGGCGGACGGCCGGTGTTGTATTCGCAGGGCCATTTCATTGATCTCACTTCCTTGGCGGTGGTGCAGGGCCGGCAGTTTTCGGTGACGGGACTCAATAATCACGGCCAGCTGCTGGCGCGCCTTTTTGAGAATGAACTGGACTCTGTTGGCCACAGTGCCGTCCTGAACCCATCCGAGGACGCTCCTCCCGCGGTGCCAACGCCTACGCCGCCACCGGTATTTCCGAAAAAATATTACAGTAGTACCGCCATATCCGGTTTTGGCAGCGCGACCGTCGATGTCTACGGCCTCAACGACTCCGGTCAGGTTGTCGGAACGGCGGGAGAGATTATTTTGAATGCGGACAGCCGGGTGCCGATGACTTGGAAGGATGGGGTCACGTCTTTTCCAGCGATTCCTTTTTTACATCCGGATTACAATCAACGGGGCGGTTTTACGGCGATCAATTCGTCAGGTCAGATTGCTGGCGAGAGTCATTCGGGAGTCGATCACGGATTTTTTTATCCACGCGCGATGCTGGTTTCCGGCGGTCAGTTTACCGACATTGGCACCCTTCCTGGGGATACCTATAGCCGCGCGGTCAGTATCAACGACTCCGGAGTGGTGTTGGGCTATTCCTACACCAATACGACTCAAAGGATTTTTCTTTACGCGGGAGGCCAGCTTCAGGATTTGAGCGGGGTGCCGGGCTTGGAGAATGCCACCCCGAAGAAGATCAACAACGCCGGGGATTTCATCGGGCAGCGAGGCTCGACGGCTTTTCTCTATAAGAATGGCGTGGTTACCGACTTTCCGAAATTGCCCGGTGGGACGTCCATATCCGCGCTGGACCTGAACCAAGCCGGTGAGGTTCTTCTCTACGCCAATACGGACATCGGTACTGGTCGTTATTTGCTCTTCAAAGATGGCGCCTATCAGGATCTCAATGCCCTCCCTGGGGCGGAGCTGTTCGGCGCGGCCGACCTCAATGATAACGGAGAGATCGTTGGAGTGTTGAAGGGGCAATCAGTCCTCTATTCCAACGGACAATTTTACGTCATGGAGATCGCTCAACCAGTGGCGGGTTCTCCCATCCAGGTTTCCCGATTCAACAACACGGGATTATTTGTCGGAGGGCGGGTGTGGTATCCCGCCCGAGGATTTGTCGCGTCCTATGTTTTGAGAGAGGTTGCGCCGCCCGACCCGAGCCCAACGCCCGACCCGAGCCCAACGCCCGACCCGAGCCCAACGCCCGACCCGAGCTCAACGCCCGACCCGAGCCCAACGCCCGACCCAAGCCCAACGCCCGACCCAAGCCCAACGCCCGACCCAAGCCCAACGCCCGACCCAAGCTCAACGCCCGACCCAAGCCCAACGCCCGATCTCACCTCCGCCAAGTTGCCGGTGCCGAGCGTGCGTGGCGGCAGGATCCTTTCCACGGAGCGAGATTCCGTTCGGTTGGCAGGCAAGGCAGGTTCGGGTCTGCGCGTGGAATACCGCGTGTTGCCGGACGGCCGATATCGCAAAGCTCGCGGGGGAAGCAATTGGCAGATCAAAACGAATCTCAAATACGGGAAGAATGTCGTGCTCGTACGGACGTTCGACCAGTCCGGCCGGCGGTCTTCCGCGGTGCGAATTTCGCTCTTCCGCCATCGCTAGTCCGGCTCGTTTCATTTTGAATCGGGCCTCAGGAGGGGGCTGTCATTCGCAATGCCGCGCCCGGGCCGCGCAGTGACAGGTCATGCTGCCAATCAGGGAGGGATGAGCTTTGGAAGGGGGGAGACAAAGGCCCTTCTGGGCCGCCTCACGGGAGATCGTTGACATCGAACCGAGCGGGTCGATCTCGATTGCGCTGCAAATTAAGAGCTATTGCACCGAAAACTGGTTGCCTGACGTTGCGATTCATCCGAGTAATGCTTTTTGCCTCAGGTAGGCAGAAATCCTCTCTCCAAGAATGCGGCCGGTCATACTCATAGGTATTGCTCTCTGGTCGGCGACTTTTCCGCTCTTTGGCCGATATTCGGATCTGGAGATCGAGAAGTCTCCGTCGCGCTGGCTCGCCGGGACCGTTCGACATCTTGCGACCGTAGCGGAGGGCCTCCGGATAAGTGGACAAGGCGGGAGAGGCGTTCGGATCGAGTATCGGAAATTGCCTCACGGCAAATTTCGGAAGGCGGAGCAGGCTGCGGGGAGATGGTCGTTTCATGCGGATTTGGCCCCTGGCAAAAACGTCATTCTCGTTCGCGGTTTCGACCCATCCCGGCAAAAGTTTCGATTGATACGCGTGGTGATTTTTCGGAGAGAGATGCCGCGCGATCGTGTTGGCGCCAGCTTGCCGTCGGCGAATCAAATCCGGGTTTCGAAATCACTGTTGTCGACCGATCTGCGCACGGGTTTGAGCGAGTACGACGGGTTGCGGCCTTTTCTCACGATAGGCGCGGCGATGGCGGCATCCTCGGCTGGGGACACCATTAGTGTCGCTGCAGGCATTTACCCGGAGTCCGTCGCGATGAAGGACGGGGTCACTCTCCATCTGGATAGTGGAGCATTGATCGACCGATCCGGGGCCGATTATGCGATCCGAGTCGAAGGAAACGACATCACCTGCCGGGTCACCGGCAGCGGCAGGCTGAATGGCGGGAACGCCGCGGTTAACGTTTCCGGAGCGGACAACGATGTGGATATCGACGTCGCCCAGATGTCCGGAGGGAACTGGGCGTTGACTTCCGATGGGACGAACAAGATCAGGATCGAGTCCCAGGGAGAAATGGATGGCATCATTGTCTCCGGGGGCACCCAACTGGACGTGACTGCCTCTAAGTTCACGAAGGTCACCATGGCAGATGGAGAAGCCACCGTTGTTCATGGATACGGAGCGGCGGATTGTCCGGTGGACAACGGTTTCTGCATCTATTCGATCAACGGAGCGCACGTACAGTGGTTCGGTGATTTGAAGAGTTCCACGGATGCCGTGGACGCCAGATTGGGAGGGCACATCGAAGTCTTCGGAAACCTTGTTTCCACGAGTGACACCGCGGTGTTCTGCGATACTTCGGCGGAAGTGATCGTGCACGGTACCGCGAGAAATCTTACAGACGGGAACGGCTTTTGGAACCTCAAGGGAAATGGACAGGCCATCCTGTGCGAGAGCGGCACGGTGGCCGTTTACGGTGATATCTCCGGGATTTTACCGATCTCCAACAAGGACGGAGACGTCACGGTCTGGGGGAATGTCACTGTGGATTACAATGGCCGGGTGCCCGTCTACCGCCCCTATTACAACGAGTTACTTTATACGACGGCGTACATCACGCTTAGTGGCGGGGGAGGGACGGGGGCAAAGCTCGGTGCGGAGGTGAACTCCGATGGAAAGATCGTTTCCATCTCCGTGGTTTCAGGCGGGAGCGGATATGTCACCCCGCCGACGGCCACCATCGCAGGCCGTGGAACCGGAGGGGAAATTGCCCCGGTCATTCGGAATGGGGTGGTTACGGGAGCTGTAATTGTAAATGGAGGCACAGGCTACACCAGTGCCTACGATCCACCCGATATCTCACATTACCTGGGCGTTGGGATTGCCAATATCGGGACCGGTCGCACTCGGCTGAACGGGTCTTTGGTGAGTAGTTTTGGCAATGTGCCGATTCGAATGCAGGGCGGGGAAGTGCATGTTTCCGCTGCAACCGAGGTGAAATGCGGGTGGAATAACTCGCTGGGGTACGGGGCTTTGGTGAATGGCGGCGAGCTGGTCACTTATCCCGGAGCGGCCATCAATGTGACGGCGGATACATACGCGATCTATGATCCGGGAGATGAGGGAGGCCTGCTTCTTCGTGGCGCAGTTTTCCCACGGACCAATGCCCGGACGCCTTACCACATTCAGATCGGCGTCGCTCCGCTCGGGAAATAGACGTTCTCTAGGAAGCCTGTTCCGGCGCCATTCGATTAACGCTTCCGTTCGAAACGCCCCATCAAGGCGTTCAATGCTTTTTCGCATTGCAGGTCGACGTTATCCAATGACGAGACCGTCACGTCCAGGTTCTTGAGAAGCCCGTCACGCAAGCCGTAGATACAACCGTGCACGTTGAGATCCTGGCCGTGCTGCCAGGCCCGCCGGATGATCGAGTTTTCGCACAGGACTCGCACCTGCTCGAGCACGTTCAGCTCGCAGAGCCGATCGATGGCGTCGGTCTCGCTCGGGGCGGACTCGAGGAACGAGCGGTGCCTCTTCGCCAGGACGCTTACCGAGTGCAGCCAGTTGTCGATGAGCCCCATGGCCTCATGTTCGACCAGGGCTGCTTTGACACCCCCGCACCCATAGTGCCCGGTGATGATGATGTGTTCCACTTTCAGGACGTCGACCGCGTACTCGACGGCGGAGAGGCAATTGAAGTCCGTGTGCATGACGAGGTTGGCCACGTTGCGATGCACGAAAACCTCGCCCGGCCGCAGGCCGATGATCTCATTTGCCGGCACGCGGCTGTCCGAGCAGCCGATCCAGAGATACTTCGGGTTTTGCTGGTGCGAGAGGCTCTCGAAGAAGTGCGGATCCTCCGCGTGGATCTGCGCTGCCCAGCGACGATTGTTCTCGAAAATCTTTTCCAGTCCCATGGTTCGTGCCTTTTAGCGCGGCCTCGCCCCGTTGTCGAATTTCTCCCATTTCCCGTGCTTTTCCCTGAGGGAAATTTCCGTTAGCTTCGCCGTCATGAATATCCGGCTTCTGCTCCTCGGCGCGTTGATCAGTTGTGTCAGTTTCGGCTGCAGCAGCGCGGGGCCCGAGCCGACTCCGGCACCGGCCATGAACCGGGATGGCGGTCCTCACGTCGATCAGGGGGCTCCCCTCTCGGGTGGGGCGGTTTTTGACAGCAATCACTAACCTCGCGAGCATCGCATAGATTCCCGGTATTCCGCCTTGCTTCCGGCAGGTGGATCGCGGATACTTTCCAGTTCTTTATGGCCACAAAATCGTCCAAACGCACTGCCCCGAAGGCCGCTCTCGAGCGCGGCAAGAAAATGAACGGCGCGGACATTCTCGTCAGCTGCCTCGAACGCGAGGGCGTCGATACGATTTTTGCCTATCCCGGTGGCTGCTCGATGCCGATCCACCAGTCGCTCACGCGCTCCAGGAAAATCCGCACCATTCTCCCACGCCACGAGCAGGGTGGCGTGTTCGCCGCCGAGGGCTACGCTCGCGTGACCGGCAAGGCCGGCGTTTGCATGGGCACTTCCGGCCCCGGCGCCACGAATCTCGTGACCGGCATTGCCGATGCCTATATGGACTCCACGCCGCTCGTGGCGATCACCGGCCAGGTGCCGCAGGAAATGATCGGCCGCGGCGCGTTCCAGGAGACGGACATGTTCGGCATCACGCTTCCGATCGTGAAGCACAGCTACCTCGTGATGGACATCAACGACCTTCCGCGCATCGTGAAGGAAGCGTTCCACATCGCCACCACCGGCCGTCCCGGCCCGGTGCTCATCGACATCCCGAAGAACATCCAGCAGCAGGAGACGCAGCCGATTTATCCGAAGGAGATCAATCTCCGCGGCTACAAGATCGACTACAAGGCCGATGACGTGGCTCTGAACGAGATGATCGGCCTCATCGCCGGCGCCAAGCAGCCGATGATCTATTGCGGCGGCGGCATCATCACCGCTGACGCGCACAAGGAGCTCCTCGAGTTCGTCGAGCGCACCCAGATCCCCGTGGCGACCACGCTCATGGGCATCGGCTGCTTCCCGGAGACCCACGAGATGTCGCTCAAGTGGCTCGGCATGCACGGCACCGTTTACGCGAACAACGCGGTGAACGAGGCCGACCTGCTCATCGCCATCGGCGTTCGCTTCGACGACCGCGTGACCGGCAAGGTCGAGAAATTCTGCGAGCACGGCACGATCGTTCACATCGACATCGACAACTCCGAGCTCAACAAGAACAAGACCGTGAAGCTGCCGATCCTCAGCGAGGTGAAGTACGCGCTGCGCCGCTCGAACCAGATCCTCGAGAAGGGCGGCTTCAAGCGCGCGAAGAAGTTCACGCGCTTCCCGGCCTGGTACAAGCAGATCGACACGTGGAAGAAGAACTTCCCGCTCTCCTTCAAGGATACGCCGGACCAGATCCAGCCGCAGTACGTCATCAAGATGCTCTGCGAGATGACGAAGGGCGAGGCCATCATCACGACCGGCGTGGGCCAGCACCAGATGTGGGCCGCGCAGTTCTATAATTTCACCGAGCCGCGCACGCTCGTGACCTCGGCCGGCCTCGGCTCGATGGGCTACGGCTATCCTGCGGCGATGGGCGCCAGTGTCGCCCGTCCGGACAAGCAGGTGATCGACATCGACGGTGACGGCTCGTTCCTCATGAACGTGCAGGAGCTGGCCACGACTCATGTCGAGGGTATCGCCGCCAAGGCGATCATTCTCAACAACCAGCACCTCGGCATGGTGGTGCAATGGGAAGACCGGTTCTTCGGCAGCAACCGCGGCCACACCTTCCTCGGCGATCCTCGCGATCGGAACCGCATCTATCCCGACTACGTGGAGCTCTGCAAGGGCTTCGGCGTGAAGTGTGAGCGCGTGATCCACAAAAAGGATCTCAAGGCGGCCATTCAGCGCCTGCTCGACTCGAAGGAGACCTACGTCCTCGACGTGATGACTCCTTACACCGAGCACGTGTTGCCGATGATCCCGACGCAGAAGACCTACAAGGACATCATCACCGAGTAGTCGGGCGGCGCGCCGCCGCAATCACTCCAGATCGAGATCGGCCGGAATTTGCAATTCCGGCTGATCGACTTCGACCAGGGCCCAGTCCCAGGGTTTCCAGCTCTCGTGCCGCCACTTGAAGGTGAACGGCTCGTGCAGCGACTCGGATTGCTGCATGACCATCTGTGCGATCGGGCCTCCGGACCCGATGATGCGCACGCGTGAGGTGAGCATGCGGTCGCCATCCTTCGCCCGGGCGGTGCTGACCGGGGTTTCCTGGAGCCCGCAGGCGAGAAACGTCCCGAAGACCTGGGGCAGTCGCGCGAGCACGATGGCTTTCGTCTGCCCCCATCGGTCGTGGTAGTCGGCGGAAAGAAACGAAGCGGTCTTTTTCCAGTTCCGATCCTCGATTGAGGTCAGGAAGTGTTCTTGGTGCAGCCTGACCTGCCGGGCCGGCCGCCAGTGGAAGGCCAGCCCCAGGACGCCCGTAAGAACGACCCCGGACAGAATGAATTTCAAAGGGGGCAAAGCTTTCATGGATGGAGGGATGGTGTGGTCGCGGAGGCGTCGCCCCGGGGAGCCTGATATCCCCAGAGTGGTCCGCAGCTTCAGCCGATCCTAGGCGATCTCGAGGGTCGAGCGGGAATCAATTTCGCTTTCCTTATTGGGAAGCGGTTTGCCGGCCTTCGGCTTCGCCGGCGCCTTTTTAGGGGCGCCTTGCACCGCGGCATGCAGCCCGGCCTTCACCTCGGGATGGGCCGTTGGAAACCCAAGGGGCAGATGGCCCGAGAAGATGAGGAAGCCCAGGCACACCGCCTGCCCGGTCAGAAGAGTGCTGAAGCCTCGGCCGAACCAATTATCGGCCAGCAGCTTTCGCTGGCGATTCCAGCGCTGGAAGAGGTCGTAGCCGATGAGGAGCACGGCGTGATAGACGCCATAGAGCAGGAAATTGATCGCGAACCCATGCCAGAGTCCCATCAGGCCGAACGTCAGGGCATAGCCGACATAGGAGGCCGTCAGAGCACCCGCGAACCACTTCCCTTTCGTCGCGGCGATCACGAACCGCATGTAAACGTGATCGCGGAACCAGGTGGAAAGGCTGATGTGCCAGCGCGTCCAGAAATCCCGGATGTTCCGGGCCAGGAATGGCCGGTCGAAATTCTCCGGGGTGTGGATGCCGAACAAGTAGCTCGCGCCCACCGCGAAGGCGCTGTAGCCCGCGAAGTCGAAAAAGAGGAACAGGCTGTAGGCATACATGTAGGACACCATGCCCAGCGTGCCTGGCTGCGCCTCTGCCGGGTCGAGCCAGTATTGCTTGATGAGAAATGCGATGATGAATTTGTAGAACAGGCCGCGAAACAGGTGCTGGACCGCGTGGTCGATGTCCGGGAGCAGTTGGGAGCGATCGGAGGTCGCCGCCCAATCCTTTGCGAATCTCCGGTAGCGATCGATCGGTCCCGAGGAGATCGGCGGGAAGAAAAACAGGAACGCGGACAGCTGTGCGATATCGAGCGCGGCGATCAGGCCGTCGTTCAATCCGAAGACGACGTCCAGGCTCCGGAAGGTGACATACGAAATGCCGAGAAATCCGAAGAGCGTGCCCTTGGCGAGGTAGGGGATGATCCGGCACGCTACGAGCGGCAGAAGTGACGCGGCGATCGCGGCGTAAAATCCGTAGCGCCGGGCCGGCGAATGAGGCGGAGCGATGCGGCAGAGGCTTCGGAAGCCAAAAAGCGCGCCGGCCTGGATCACGGTGAAAACCCCCAACGAGACCAGCGCGGCCCACGAAGAGGAAAATTGGAGCGCGATCATCCCCGCGGATGCCGCCACGATCCAGTAGTGCAGATTGACGCCGCGCCACCGCAGGAGGACCGTGACGAAGGCCAGGGCCGCCAGGATGAGGAAATAGGAAAGGTCGGCGTAGGGCGTCACAGTGTTTCTCCGAGCTTTTTACGATCGGCCTTTCCGTTGGGAGTCATGGGAAACTGGTCGAGGAAGATGAATTTTTTGGGAACCATGTAGGCGGGCAGGCGATCCGAGAGCGCCTGGCGCAGGGCCAGGATCAGATCGAGGTCGGATTCGCCCTGGCGGGAAGTCGGGATGACGAAGGCGGCGAGGAGCTCCGCCCGCCCATTTTTCAGGACGGGAAGAACGACGGCGTCCCGGACGCTCGGCAGCTCGCGCAGGTTGGCCTCGATGTCGCCCAGCTCGATGCGGTAGCCGGCAAGCTTGATCTGACCGTCCATGCGCCCCGTCACGAAAAGCAAACCGGCGGAATCGAAGCTGCCCCAATCGCCCGTCCGATAGGCGCGCCGCCCGTCGACGGTCGAGAAGACTTTGCCGGTGAGGTCCGGACGGCCGACATAGCCGGGGCTGACATTGTCTCCGTGGATGACGATTTCGCCGGACTCGCCGGGGGCTTTTTCCGTACCGTCCTCTCCGACGATGGTGACCTTCACGCCGGGCATGGGAAAGCCGACGGGAAGAGAGGCATGGCGGGAAAGAATCTCCTGATCGATGCGGATGGAGGTCATGGCCACCGTTGCTTCGGTCGGCCCGTAGGTGTTCCAGACTTCCGCGGCCGGAAAACGCTCCAGCAACTGCGCGGCCACGAACGGCGGCAGAGTTTCCCCGCAGAAGAGGAAGCGGCGCAGATCGGGCAGCAGATGATGGTTGAAGCGGGGATCCGCCAGGCAAAGCTGGGCAAATGAAGGAGTCGAGACCCAGGCGGTGAGGCCGAGCCGGGCGAGCGTATCAGGGGTGGATCTCGGGTTGCCGATGTCCTCCTTCGTAATGCTGGCAAGAGTGCCTCCCGTCACCAGGCTGAGGTACAGATCCATGACCGACAGATCGAAGGAGAAGGGCGCCTGATTGAGGAAAACCTCGCCACTCTCGGTAAACCTCTGCTCGCCGATCATCCAGGTGACGAAGGTCGCGAGATTTTTGGAAGTGATGACGACGCCTTTCGGCGCACCGGTGCTTCCGGAGGTGAAGATGATGTAATGTGGGCGGTCGGGGAGTCTTTCCGGAAAGGAGGCGCGGGCCTCGGGCGCCTGCTCGAGCCGGCGGCGAACATCGGCGGGAGTCAATACGGCTGCGCACTGGGAGGATTCGGCGATTTGCGTCACGCGTGCCTCGGGAAGCGAGACATCGACCGGGATATAGGCCCGGCCGCTTTTCACGATGCCGAGGAAGGCGACGAGCATCTCCGGCTCTTTATGGCCGTGGACCAGGACCGGCGCATCGCCGGGGGGCAGCGACTCGAGGAGAGCTGCCGCCAGGGCGTCGGATTGTGTCAAAAGCTCCCCATAGGTCAGGCGCCGCTCACCGCTCAGGTGGGCCACCCGGTCGGGAGTGCGGCGTCCCCAGTGATCGATCTGTGCAATGATGTCCACGGGACTGGCCTAGAAGCCCTGGTAGATGAAAGCCGGAGTCTTGAAGGAGCCGGAGGAGTAAATCGCAAAGAGCCCGATCAGCACCGAGATGTAGAACAAGGTGAGAAGCGTGAGCCTAATCCAGGGTCGCCGGAAGTTTACCATGGTAAAATTGATTGATGGTGCGGTTGATGATCATCCAGCCCATGGAGCTGGGATGGCCGAGGCTATCGCCGAAGAAATAGGGCTGGTTCTCCTCATCCTCGGAGGTCACGACCGGGTAGTGAAAGTCTCCCGCCGTGTTGCGCAGCCGCGCATAGTAGTAGCCGAGTTCCGAGGGCTTGACCCCTGCCATTTCGAACGCGTTTGCGTTGATCGGCAGGCTGATGAAGAGAGGCTTCGCGCCGAGCTCCTTCAGGACTTTCATCAGGAGGACGAGGTGGCCCCACTCGTCGCTGTGGCTCACCATCTCCGTGAAAGACTCGTCGGCTCTTCCGCGCAGTTTCTGGGCCAGCTTTGGAGCGGCGGTATCCTCCGCGGTTTCCCAAAGCCTGGGGGTTCCGATGCGGGCCGCCTTCCGGACGAGCTCGTTCCAGTCCGGAGACGTCTTGGCGTGCTGCGCCGGCGTGGGAAACGTGCGCGGAGTCGTGATGAAGTCTTCCGAAACGGTGAACGTCGTCTCCACATGGTCGAGAAGGCCGAGGAAGATATCCTCCGATCGACCGAGGTCGATCGCGATCCGGTCCTCCAGCGTGCGCTGCCGGGCGGCAAGCCGCTGCAGCTCGAAGCGAAGAAGCGGGTGATCCACCAGGGTTTCCGGATATTTCAGCATCTCGCGGGCGATGGCGATTTTCAGCGCCCGTGAGATGGGGCTGTTGAAGAGAAATTCCTGAGCCTGCAAGGCGGAGAAGTTTCCGTCGTAGGACGCCGGAGATTCCCTTTCCGAAATGAACCAGGTCGGCGAGAGAATGAAGACAACCTTCTTCCCGCGCACGGCGTTTCCCAGGGCGGCGATGCGTTGTGCGGAGATCAGCGCTTTCGAGCCTGCTTTGCCGACGATGAAGAGTCCGAAGCCCGTGGGGTAGGTGGAGAAAAAGCCGCGCCCGGAATATGGAGTGTCGTTGTGGAACTCCGAGCTGCCGTAGATCGGGAGCAGGTCCTTGTCCCGGAAAGCTTCGTCCTGCAGAGCAAGGCCCTGGTCCTTCACGTCCATCATCTCGGGTGCCGTGAGATGGGCGAGCCACCTTTCCGTTCGAAAGGTGCCCAGGAAAATCCAGGCGGCGAGGGCCGTGGAGACAAATGCGAGCGTTGCCGCCGACAGATGCGGTGCCCGGTCCCAAAATCGAAGGGCGTGCGTCATGCGCTTCCGGCAGGCTACGGCGGATCGATTGCCAGCTTGCGGCAAACGAAATTGACGATCGCCCGCGGAGTGGCGACATCCGTTTCCTCAATCTCGGCGGGCACGATGTCGATCGACAGCCTTTCGGAGAGATTGATGATGAGATTGATCACCCCGAGCGAATCGAGGAATCCAAGGTCTCGGATTTTCAAATCAGGAGCGGACCGGGTCTCTTCGACTCCGGTGATTTCAGCGAGAACATCGGCCACGGCGCTCTGAACGGCGGCGGCGGATGGAGTGTTGACGGCCATGTAGATAGGGATTTCACAGTAGGAGGGGGGCCGTGGTTCGCAACTGCTTTTTTCCGTACCGGAAAATCTTTCGTGGACAGAATGGCAAATGTGAGTTTGCTGGGAGCGTGAATCGGCTCTTTTTGCTGGCAACTTGCTCGTTCATCGGGGCGATCTCGGTCGCCCGCGCATCCAATGTGGCGCCTCTCATGCGGGAGGCGGCGAACGAGATTCTCCACGAAGGCTCTCCGGGCGTCGCGATGGCGGTGGTCGCCGATGGCCAGGTCACCTATTACAATGCGGGCTCCAGCGAGCGCCCCAAGCTGCCGATCACGAACCAGACGCTCTTCGAGGTGGCCTCGATCACGAAGGTTTTCACGACGACCCTTCTGGGGATCGATGTCGTTCGTGGCGACAAGTCCTTGAACTCACCGGTGCAGAAATACCTGCCGGGATATAAACTGCGGCCGAAGTTCAAACGCGCCACCCTCAAGATGCTCGGCACTTTCACGGCCGACTTGCCCGAGACCCCGCCGGATATGGCCCGTTTGCCGGAGAAAGAGCGCGGTATCGATCACTACTCGGTGAAACGATTCTTGAGATACATCAGCCATTTTTCGCCCGAGCACCGTCTTCCTGGGCCTCGGGCTTACGGCGACGCGAGTGTCGGGCTTCTCGGCCTGGCCCTGTCGAATCTCAATATCGATATCCTGGAGGAGCGTTTTCATAAGGAGATCTTCGATCCGCTGGGCATGCATGACACCGCGATGCGGCTCCGGCCCGATCAGGAACAGCGCCTGGCCTTTGGGCGGAGGCCCGGGAAGAACGGTCTCGCCGACCGCTGGCCGGTCGACGCCATCGCCGCCGCCGATGCCGAGAAGTCGACCACCTATGACATGGCCCAGTTCCTTCTGGCTTCGCTTGGGCAGAAGCCGGATGTGCCGTCGGATCTCGCCGCGGGTATGGGAATCGCCACCAAGGCAAGGTTCCCGGTCCATTTCCAAAGCTTCACCGAGTTCCAGTCGCTTGCCTGGCGTAGGATTCCGGTGGCCGTTGGGAAGCGTCACTTGTGGTTCACCACCAAGAGCGGCGATCTGCCGGGGTACTCGAGCGAAATTTCCTACAGCCCCGATCTCGGGGTCGGCGTCGTCATTTTTGCGAATCTCAGCCAGCTCGATCTCACCGATATCGAGACCGACCTGATGAAGCGCGTGGCGGCTCGCACGCCCTGATTTCTTCCCGGCAAACGGGAGGTGCAAGTCGCTCCCGCAGTCTGCTAAAGAAGGACGATGCCTGAATTCGCGCGTGTCCTGCTGGACCAGTCCGCCGGCAGGGCGCTCGACTACCGTATCCCGCCCGATCTCGCCGATCGGGTGATGGCTGGCTCGCGCGTCCGTGTTCCTCTGCGTACGCGTGTCGTGCTGGCCACGGTCCTCTCCGTCCACGAGGAGAGCGATGCGAAAGGTGTTCGCGATCTCGCGGAACTGCTGAACGACGATGCCCTGGTGCGTCCATCGCTGCTGAGGCTCGCGCGCTGGATGGCGGACTACTACTGCTGTGCCGACGAGGTGGCGATGCGCTCCGTCCTGCCCGTCGTCATCCGCAAGGCGGAGGTCGCGCACAAGGAGTTGTTCTTCGTCGAGCTCGCCCGCCGGCTCACGGAGGACGAGCTTCAGGATCTCGATCGCCGCGCTCCGAGGCAACAGGAAGTCATCCGCCGCCTGGAGCCCCTCACCGAGCCGCTGGAGCTGGCGGAACTGGGAGCGCTCCGAGCGGCGGCGCGATCCCTGGAGAAGCGCGGGATCGTGCGCATCGGGCGTCAGCGGGTCGCGCGCGATCCGGAAGGCGAGTATCTGCCTTCGGAGGACCTGGAGCTCAACCCGGAGCAGGCGGTCGCGCTCCGGGCGGTTCGGGAGGCGATCGATTCGCCGAAGGCTGCCAAACCGATTTTGTTGCACGGAGTGACCGGGAGCGGGAAGACCGAGATCTATTTGCAGGGGCTGCGCCATGCCCTCGACGCCGGCAAGTCCGCGCTGGTGCTCGTGCCGGAGATTGCCCTCACGCCGCAGACCGTCGAGCGGTTCAAGTCCCGCTTCGCCAGTATCCAGTCCCACGTCGCGGTTTTGCACAGCCATCTTTCCGAGGGCGAGCGGCACGACGAATGGCACAAGATCCACTCCGGTGGCGCGCGGATCGTGATCGGCGCCCGCAGCGCGATCTTCGCCCCACTGGAAAATCTCGGCCTCATCGTGGTCGATGAAGAGCACGAGAGTTCCTACAAGCAGGACGAGGCGCCCCGGTACAACGCCCGGGACGTGGCGGTCTATCGGGCGGCGATCGAGGAGTGTGCGATCGTGCTCGGCAGCGCGACGCCTTCGCTCGAGAGTTATCACAATGCGAAGACCGGGAAATACCGGCTGATCAACATGCCGTCGCGCATCGACGATCGCGGCATGCCGCTCATTCGTGTCGTCGACATGCGATTGCAGAACCGCCAGAAGGGCCAGCAGCAGGTGCTCTCCGCGCTCCTCTGCGCTGCCATCGAGCGGCGTCTCGCCGTGGGACAGCAGACCATTCTTTTCCTCAATCGCCGCGGCTATTCCTCCGCCTTGCTTTGCCAGGCCTGCGGGCATGTCGCGCACTGCCCGCATTGCAGCGTGGCGCTCACCTACCATCGCGACGACGAGCGCATCCGCTGCCATCTTTGCGGCCACGCCGAGAAGGCGCCGCACAAATGCCCGTCTTGCAAGGACCCGGGCATCCGCCACGCGGGGTTCGGGACGCAACGGGTCGAGGAATCGGTCCGGAAGGTTTTCCCGGGCGCGCGGGTTGCCCGTATGGATGCCGACTCGATGGCCCGCAAAGGCAGCTACCGCGAGACGCTGGACCAGTTTCAGGCGCGGAAGATCGACATCCTGGTCGGCACGCAAATGATCGCGAAGGGCCTGCATTTTCCCAACGTGACGCTCGTGGGCATCGTGAACGCGGACGTCGGCCTGCATATGGCGGATTTCCGGGCGGGCGAGCGGACCTTTCAATTGCTCACCCAGGTCGCGGGCCGGGCGGGCCGGGGAGAGGCCGAGGGTGAGGTGCTCGTGCAGACGTTCACTCCATCCCATCCCTCGATCCAGCATGCACGGCACCATGACTTCGCCGGGTTTTGGGAGCAGGAGTCGGAATTCCGGAGCGCGTTCGGGCATCCGCCTTTTCAACGTTTCGTCATGGTGACCGCCCGGGGCAATCACGAGGAGCGCACGGCGTTCACTGCGGACACCCTGGCGCGGCGCTTGCGGGAGGCCGGACTGGAGGGCGTTTCCGTCGCGGAACCGGCCCCGGCGCCGCTCGCCCGGGTAAAGGGCGAGTACCGGTTTCATCTCGCCTTGCGCGGACCGAGCGCGCTGAAGATGAGCCGTCTTTTGAAGGCGACGCTCGCGAAGCTGACCATGCCGCGCGAAATTCGGATCACCGTGGACGTGGACGCGCTGCATTTGCTGTGAATAAAGTGCGGGGGGCTTAAGTGATGCGGCGCGTTTTTCAGTTTTTCGGCAGGATGTTGGGCGCGGCCATCCTCCTCGGCGTGCCGGCGATTCTCATCTACCTGCAGTTCGTGGGCTTCAACGACGACTGGCGGAGCAAGGTGGCGAAAGCCCTCAGCGGCCCCGAGTATACGGTCGCGATTGGCAAGCTGACCTTTCGCCCTTTCGAGGGCATCGTGGCCGAGGAGGTGCAATTCCACCGCCGTGACACTCCGGCCCAGCGGATCGCCCGCATGGATCGCCTCGTGGTCGCGCCGAATCTCGCCCGCTTGTTGCGGGGCCAGGTCGTCATCGACCAGCTCGATCTCGAGAACGCCTCCGTTGCCATTCCCTTCACCGATGACGGTGTCGCTCCGGACACCATCCGGCTCGAGGGCATCCGGGCCGTGATTCTCAACGGCAACGGCCAGCTCACGATCAGCCGTGCCGAATGTTGGCTCGGGAGCATCCACGTCACCGTCCGGGGGCAACTCCTCAATCCCGACCAGGTCTCCACGGCTCGTCGCCCCCCTCCCACGGCCGACCACGTGGAGAAGCGGACCAATGTGCTGCGCTCGGTTCTTCAGGTCTTGCGCCGCATCCAGTTCTCGAATCCGAATCCCGAGCTGGCGATCAGCCTCAACGGCGACCTGATGCACCCCGAGGCGATCGGGGCGGACTCGGTGACTCTGGAGACCGGGGCGGTCCGTTTCGATGGCCTGCAGTTCGACCGCATCAGCCTCGCGGCGAGTTTCGAGGATCGGATTCTGCGGGTCTCGAATTTATCCGCTTCCACCCGGGGAAGTTCTCTGCGGCTCGCCGGGGACTGGAGTTTCGTGGACAATGCCGGTCACTTCGACGTGCGTGGCGGGATGGATCCGGTGCCTCTGCTGCCCGTCCTTGGACGCGCGGAGCTGGCGAAGGATATCGCCTTTCAGCACCCGCCGACGGTCGAGGCGGCGCTCGATCTCAAGTCGGAGAAGGCGAAGCTCGACCTCTCGCTGATCGGGCGTGTCGCGGTCGACGGCTTTCGCTTCAAAAGCTTGAAGGCGCGAAGCTTCAACGCCGCCTTCGCCTGGAAAAACGGGCAGCTCTACGTGCAGGATGCCGTGCTGGAATCGAGCACCGGCACGGTGCGCGCGAATGTCCTTTCCGCTCCGGGGCTCTTCAAGCTCTCGCTCGATAGCGCGGCGGTGCCAAATGAGTTCAGCGAATTCTTCGGCCCGAAGGAGCGGGTGATCATTGATCTGCTGGAGTTCAAGGACGTGCCGAAATTGAAGATCACGCTCTCCGGCACGCGGGCGAATCTGGACGCGCTGGCCGGCACCGGTACGATCGAGCTCGGAAGGGCGGCGATGCGCGGCTCGTGGATCGATTTTGCGAAGTCCGACGTGGTCATCAAGGACCGCGCCATCATCTACGACGACCTCACGATCGGTAAAGGCCGGCTGCGGGCGACGGGTTCGTTCACCTACGATTTCGGCCGTCACGAAGTCCGCCTCGACGGCATCCGGTCGAATCTCAATCCTCCCGATGTCCTCATGTGGGTCGACCCGCGCATTGCGGCGACGGTTGCGGTTTATCGTTTCCGGTCCCCGCCGGATGTGCGTGCGGACGGTCTCGCCCACATGGAGGATCCGACGCAAAATGACCTCCGCGTCCAGGTCGACGCCCCCGGCGGTCTCGCCTACACGCTGTTGAATCGCGACCTCATCCTTGGCCCCACCGAGGCGACGGTCTGGCTGAAGGGGCAAAGGGTCCTGGCCGACGTGAAAAAATCCACGCTCTATGGCGGCGGGCTCACGGTGCATGCCAATGTCTCGACGGACCCGGCGGACCCCACTTTCAGCACCGATGTTTCCGCCGACCATGTCGATTTTCCGTCGCTCACGAATCTCTATTTTGGCTACGCGAAATCCGAAGGGGCGATGAGTGGGAAATACAGCTTCAAGGCGGACTTGAAAAACCCCTCCGCGATGCGCGGGACGGGAAGCCTGCGGGTCGAGGACGGGCATGTGATGTCGATTCCCCTCTTCGGCCCATTGTCCGAGGTTATCAGCAGCATCATCCCGGGAGCGGGTCACGAGAGTGCGCGGCTGGCCACGATGGACTTCGCGATTGCGGATCAATTGATCCACACGAAGAATCTGGAGATCCAGGGGCCGGGGTTCGAGCTTTTTGGGGATGGCAGCGTCGGCTTTCCGAGCGGCGACCTGGATCTGACGGTGCGCATCAATGCCAAAGGCATCCCCGGTCTTGTCCTGTTCCCGGTGAGCAAGCTCCTCGAGTATGTGTCAAACGGCACCGTGTCGGAGCCCGACTGGAGGCCCAAGATCGTGCCGAAGGAATTCTTCGACATCCTCGGACTGGGCGGAAAACCAGAGGAGAAGAAGCCAGCTGGCGAGAGCAAACCGACTCCCACTCCGGTGCCGTCGCGGTAGTGCTCCGGCTGGGATCAGGAGTCATCGGACCGCAGATTACGCGGATAGCGCAGAGGGGAGGCGATCAGTGAATAGCTGAGAGCCTGTCTGAAAAATCGACAGAAGGTCTTGGCGCCCTGGAGCCCAAATGGGTCTGCAACAGGGAGCCCATCGTTTAGATGGTAGGGCTGGTCCCGCGGCTGCGGGACCGCCGGCCGACTTGTCTTCACGAATTGGAAGTGCGGGAGTTCACTAGACCTGGCCTTCAGCTCTTTTTCAGACAGGCTCTGAGCGCTATCGAGCCGCAAGGCGGGCTGGCTGGTTTGCCTGAAGGCTCCTACCCGTGGTGAACTTGTATCGGATAAAAAGGCAGGCACTCCCTGGAAAAGGGCGCAAAAAAACCCCGGAGCCAGAGGCCACCGGGGTTTTTTTTCGGGTGGGGAAACCTGTTACTTCATCAAGAGCACGTTGCGGGCGCGCTTGATGGCGTTGGTAATTTTCCGGTGCAGATGCGCAGGCATGCCGGTGAGGCGGCGTGGAACGATCTTGCCGCTCTCCGTGACGAAACGGCGGAGCTGGTCGGGGTTCTTGTAATCGATGGCTTCGACCGTGAGGTCGATGCGGCGGCGCGGCATGGTGCGGTTGGCACGGCGGAACGCGGCGCGGCGTTTTGGAGTTTTCGGCTGCATGTTCTTTTAAAACCTATTTGATCTCGCGATGCAGGGTGTGCCGCTTGAGAAATGGGTTGTACTTTTTCTTTTCGAGCCGGTTCGGAGTGTTCGGGCTCTTTTTGTTGCGAGTGGTCATGTAGCGCGAGGTGGGTTTTCCTTCCGCCTTCGCTTCGGTGCACTCGATAGTGATGATGTCCTGTCCCATGGTTAGTCCTTGTCTTTGCTATCAGTCACGGTTTCTTCGTCGTCGCCGTCGGATTCGTCGTCGGTCAAACCGAAGAGAGAGGTGACTGGCTGGCGGTTGCGCTGATAGCGGTTGCGCTTCTCGATCTCCGCCTGACACTCAACGGTATAGCGTGTGAAGGGCAGGGCTTCAAGCCTTGCTTTCATGATCTGCTTGCCGGAGACCTCGCAGACGCCGTAGGTGCCGTCGTCGATGCGCTTGAGTGCCTGGTCGATTTCGTAGAGAGAGTCCTGCTCCTGCGAGAGGAGGCTGAGCGCGAAGTCACGATCGTAGGCGTCGCTGCCGGCGTCGGCCTGGTGCATGCCAAAGGCGGACGCGTCGCCGCCGGTCTGGGACCGCAGGCTGTCGCGGGCGACCCCGTTCATGCTGTCGAGGAGCGTGTCCTTGAGGATGAGCAGGCGTTCGCGCTGTTTTTCGAGGAAAGGGGTGAGCTTGGTGGCCACGCGGTTTGCGTTCCGTGGCGGGGCCTGGAAGACCGAGTTGCGGCTCGAGCTCGACGGCGAGGGCGAGACCGGAGCGGGCTTGGCCTTGGCGGCCGGCTTTTCCTTGGGAGCGACAGCCTTGGGCTCGGTCTTCTTCGCCGGGGCTTTGTTCGCGGCCACTTTCTTTACCGTAGCTGGTTTGGCAGGCGCAGATTTGGCTTTCTTGGCCGAGGATTTCGATGCAGCGGGTTTCTGAGCTGCTTTAGCGGGTTTCTTACTGGCCATACAAATACGGTAGATGGGAAAAGGGTGGCGAAGGTATTCCCGGTCGGGCAGGGACGCAAGTGATTTTTCCGGCCTCGGGAGTTTGGCTTATGATGAGATTGTCAGGGGCAGGAATCTCGCATTCGTCCACGGCTGAGCTATTGGCCGATCAGGACGAAGATCGACCGTTCGGTGGCGGTGAACTCCGTCTGATCCGTGAGCAGGACTTCCTGGCCGGGATCGGCGATGTCGTCGGGCTCCGGCTTCGCCGTATCCATCACGATATGCCATTTCCGGCCTTTGGGCAGCACGGGCAGCTCGAAGGTAAGCGGCTCGTGAAACATATTGAACGCGGCGTACAGGAAATGCGGCGGGCCGCCGGCGGCTTTCGTATGCCGACCGCAGAGCAGGAAGGCGAGGCTCTGGCTGCCGGGTGTCCAGTCGGGTTTCCAGGGCTTGACTCCATGCCAGCTGATGTCGGGATAGCCGCTGCCGACGGAATCGAGACCGGTGAGGAATTCCTCCCGGCGCAGGGCGGGCTGGCTGGCGCGGAAGGCGGCCAGCTTGCGATAAAAGCGCAGCAGGCCGGTGTCCTTGTCCGTGAGCGACCAGTCGAGCCAGTTCCACGGCTCGTCATGGCAGTAGGCGTTGTTATTCCCGCGCTGGGTGCGGCCGCACTCGTCGCCCATGTAGATCATGGGCACTCCCTGGCTGAGGAAGAGCAGGGCCATCGCGTTCTTTTGCAGGCGCAGGCGCAGCTCGTTGATCTTCGGATCGGTCGTTTCGCCTTCCGCTCCGCAATTCCAGCTCGCGTTCCAGTCCGAGCCGTCGCGATTGCTCTCGCCGTTCTCGAGATTGTGCTTCTCGTTGTAGGAGTAGAGGTCGCGCAGGGTGAAGCCGTCGTGGCAGGTGATGAAATTCACCGAGGTCGTCGGCTTGCGGCCCGCGGCCTGGTAAAGGTCCGGCGAGCCAAGGATGCGCTGCACCATTTCTGCGGCGACGCCGGGATCGCCCTTGAGGAAGCGGCGGGCTGCATCGCGGTATTTTCCATTCCACTCCATCCAGCGGCCGTAGTCGGGAAAATGGCCGACTTGATAAAGTCCGCCCGCGTCCCACGCCTCGGCGATGAGGTGGCAGTTCGCGAGGATCGGCGCGTGCGCCAGCTCCTCGATGAGCGGCGGATCGGCCAGCGGCGTGCCGTCGGAATCGCGCGCCATGACCGAGGCGAGGTCGAAGCGGAAACCGTCCACGTGAAATTCCGAGGCCCAATACGCGAGCGCGTTGCGGATGAAGGTACGGACCACCGGGTGGTTGCAGTTCACCGTGTTGCCGCAGCCGGTGTAGTTCGCATAGCTCCCGTCCGGGAGCAGCATGTAGAAGATCTGGTTGTCGATGCCGCGGAACGAGAGCGTCGGCCCGTCCTCGCCGCCCTCGGCGGTGTGGTTGAAGACCACGTCGAGCACGACCTGGATGCCCGCGGCATGCAGGTCCTTCACCAGTTGCTTGAATTCGTCGGCCTGCCCGCCCCGGGAGCCCCCGGCGGCATAGCCGGCCTTCGGAGCGTTGAATCCGACCGTGCTGTAGCCCCAGTAGTTGCACAGCGTCTCGCCGGTGGTCGGATTCGTGCGCGTGTTCTCGCACTCGTCGAACTCGAAGATCGGCATGAGCTCGATGCAGTTCACCCCGATGGATTGCAGGTAGGGGATTTTCTCGCGGATGCCATCGAAGGTGCCGGGATTCTTCACCCCGGAGCTGTCGTGCCGCGTGAAGCCGCGCACGTGCATCTCGTAGATCACGAGATCGGTCGCGGGCACGCGCAGCGGCCGGTCATGATCCCAGTCGAAGTCTTCGTCGCAAATCTGGGCGCGCAGCGGGTAGTCGGTCTCGTGATTCGTCCGCTGCATCCAGACTTCCCGCCCCCCGATTGCCCGGGCGAAGGGGTCGAGCAGGATGGCGGAGCGGTCGTAACGTTGGCCGAGCTTTTTGTCGAATGGCCCGCCGAAGCGGTAGCCGTACTCGATGCGGGTCTCGTCCAGATCGTAGACGATCATCGCCCAGACGTGGCCGATGCGGAACTCGGTCGGGTAGGGGATCTCGACGAACGGCTCCGCCGCGCCTTTTTCGAAAAGCACGAGCGTGCAGTCGGTCGCGTGCGCCGAGAAGATCGAGAAATTGATGCCGCCCGGCACGAGGCTCACCCCAAAGGGGAGCGGGTGTCCGTAGCGGAGCTTGTACTCGCCGTGTTCGTGCGTGTGGTGCGTGGCGGCGAGGTCCTCGCGGCGGCGGCGATGCGGTGTGGCGTATTTCCCTGCGGTGGTTCCCATCGGCGATAAGGATGGCGGGATCAGCCGATTTGAAAAGTCGGGAAAATTCGCGCCGCTCCGTTAACCCGGGCGTTTTTCGACCAGTGCGTAGGCGTTGTGATTGTGGATCGATTCGAAATTCTCGGCCTCCACGCGATACCACAGGATGTTCGCATCCTCGTCGCAGCGCTGCGCGACGTTGCGTACGAGATCTTCGACGAAGACGGGATTTTCGTAGGCCCGCTCGGTCACGGCTTTTTCGTCGGGCCGCTTGAGCAGGCTGTAGAGCTCGCTGCTCGCGCTGTCTTCCACGAGGCGGATGAGGTCCTCGATCCAGATCGGCTTGCCGAAGCGGACGGCCAGCGTCACCTGGCCTCGCTGGTTGTGCGCGCCGTGGATGCTGATCGCCTTCGAGCACGGGCAGAGCGTGGTCACCGGGACGATGACGGTCAGCACGAAGTCCATCACGCCCTTCTCGAGCGTGGCGTTGAAGCGGGCGACATAGTCCATGAGGCCCACCGCGCCCGTGACCGGCGCCGGCTTCTCGAGGAAGAACGGGAACTCGAACTCCACGTGCGCGCATTCGGAGTCGAGCCGCCGGGTGAGCTGCACGAGGATGTCGCGGATGTTGTCCACATGCAGGACGGGGCCGTGCGAGTTCAGCACCTCGACGAAGCGGCTCATGTGCGTGCCCTTGTGCTGGTGCGGCAGGTCGACCGTGAGCTGGGCGGTCGCGATCGTGCTCTGGGTGGCGCGCTGCTTGTCGCGGATCTGGATGGGATAGCGCAGCGATTTCACCCCGACTCGGTCGATGGCAATCTGTCGGTCGTCGGGTTCGCTTTGGGTGTCGCGCAGGCTCATGGTATTCAGGAAAAGCCGTCCGCGGGTCGCGGCCGGGAGGACAATGTAGTCGGGCGGAGCGTGGCGACAAAGCCTGTTTTCATCGCGCGGGGTGGCTGCTAGGGTAATCAAGTGACTCATCAACCCGACATCAGTGATGACGAGGTCCTCAAGGCGACCGGCCGCTCGTGGAGCGAATGGCTCGCGTTGATCGGCGGTTCGTCCGTCGCGAAGGCCTCGCACGACGATATTTTGGTTTTCCTCCGTGAGCAGCATGGCGTGCCCGGATGGTGGCAGCGGGCGATTGCCACGGCCTACGAGCAATCCATCGGCCGGATTTCGGAGAGTGAGACGGATGACGGGTTTCAAGCCGAGGTTTCACAGGTCGTGAATCTGCCTCGGGATCTGGTTTTTCAGGCCTGGATCGATGGCGAGCTGCGGGCGAAATGGCTGCGGCACGGCGACTTCGAGCCGAGCATGGTGCGCTCGCCCGACACGGTACGCGGCCAGTGGATGCCCAGCTGTTCGCGGGTCGATATCACGGTTGCCGAGAGCGGCGAGGGGAAGTGCGAGCTGACCATCCTTCATCGCAAGCTGGCGAGCGACTCGGCGGCCGGGGAGATGAAGACGTTCTGGACGAAGTCCATCGACCGGCTGGTCGAGCGGATCGGGAGCAATCGATGAGCCGCGGCAGCGTGATCCTCTCGATCGACGCGGGTACGTCCTCCGTGCGCGTGGCGAGGTTTGACCTTTCCGGGCGGCGCGTCGCCCGGTCCATCGCGCAGCGAGCCTACGCGCTGCGCACGGATCGCAATGGCAAGGCGGTCCTCGATTCGAACGAATGGCTCGACACGACGCTCGATTGCCTCCGGCAGGCCGCGGTGCCGAAAATGCAGGCCGTGGGAGTCTCGTGCTTCTGGCACAGCCTCCTCGGCACGGACGCGGAGGGAAATGCCCTGACGCCGATTTATACGTGGGCCGACTCACGCTGCCGCGAGGAAGCGGCGGCGCTGCGCCAGGAATTCGACGAGCGCGAGATTCACGCCGAGACCGGCTGCATGCTGCGCGCCTCGTTCTGGCCGGCCAAGCTCCGCTGGCTGCGTCGCACCGAGCCGGCGCTCTTTCGCCGCGTTGCGAAGTGGCTTTCGCCTGCGGAGTGGCTGCAATGGCGGCTGACCGGCTCGGCGACCTGTGCGATCGGCATGGCGACGGGCACGGGACTGTTCGACCCCACGGCCCAGCGCTGGAGTGAACGCATGCTCGACGCCTGCCACCTCGACCCGACGCGGCTGCTGCCGGTTTCCGACGAGCCCGGGGACTGGAATGGCGCGCAGTGGTTTCCCGGCATCGGCGACGGCGCGGCGAGCAATCTCGGCAGTGGCGCGACCGCGCCCGGGCTGGCCGCGATCAATATCGGTACGAGCGCCGCGCTGCGCGTGATGCGTGAGGGGCGCACCGCCAAAGCCGCGCACGGGCTTTTTTGCTACCGCGTGGACGCGAAGCGATTCCTCGTCGGCGGCGCGGTGAGCAATGCCGGCAATCTCCACGCCTGGTGCGTGCGGGAGCTGAAATTGTCCCGCGATCTCGCGGAGGTGGAGGCCGAGCTGTCCTCGCGCCGCGCTCCGGAGCACGGTCTCACCGTGCTTCCCTTCTGGACCGCGGAACGCGCGCCGCGCTGGAACGAGGATGACACGGGCAGCATCTTCGGCCTGCGGCAGAGCACGACCTCGCTCGATATCCTGCAGGCCGTGACCGAGGCGTTTTATTACCGGCTCGCGGCGATTGCGGAGAAAGTCGTCACCGCCCGCGATGGAGTGCCGAAGTGGATCGTCTCCGGCGGAGGCATGAAATCCCGCGCCGCGCTGAAGCGGCTCGCGAATGTCCTGGGCCAGCCCGTCTATGCGAATCCCGAGGCCGAGGCCTCGTTGCGCGGAGCGGCGGTCCTGGCGATCGAGCGGCTCGGCGGCCAGCCCGCGGACCTCAAGCTCGGGACGCCCGCCTTGCCGGATCCCTCGATCCACGAACGTTACCGGGAGGCTCGCGCGGAGCAGTTGCGCCTCGAGCAGCTTATGGGCGAGGCTGCGGCGTGAACCTGACGATCAACGAAATCTATACGTCGGTCCAGGGCGAGAGCACGTGGGCCGGCCTGCCGTGCGTCTTCGTCCGGCTTACGTTCTGCGACCTGCGCTGCACGTATTGCGATACCGAGTATGCGTTCTACGCCGGCACGAAGCGGCCGGTGGAGGACATCCTCGCCGAGGTGCTGGCCATCGATTGCCCTCTCGTCGAGATCACCGGTGGCGAGCCGTTGCTCCAGAAAAATGTCCTCCCTCTCATGGCGCAGCTTTGCGATGCGGGGCGGACCGTCCTGATTGAGACCAGCGGAGCGCACGATATCTCGAAGATCGACCCACGCGTGCACCGGATCATGGATCTCAAGACGCCCTCGAGCGGGGAATGCGCGCGCAACCGCTTCGAGAACATCCCGCACCTCACGAAGGGGGACGAAGTGAAGTTCGTCCTCGGCTCGCGCGAGGATTACGAGTGGGCGAGGGCGCAGATCGCGGAGCACGGGCTCGGCGATCGCGTGGGGGCGGTCCTGTTGAGCCCGGTCTTCGGGAAGATCGATCCGCGCGACATCGTCGACTGGATGCTGGCGGATAAGGTGCCCGCGCGCTTCCAGCTCCAGATGCACAAGTTCATCTGGGACCCCAAGACCAAGGGCGTGTGAGCATTTTCGGTTTTGGATTTTTCGAAATTGGAAACTAGGGTCGGCGCGTGAGAGCCAGATTGACCAAGGATTACCGTTTCGAAGCCGCACAGACGCTGCCCAAGGTGCCGTCCACGCACAAGTGCGGCAAGATGCACGGCCACAGCTTTTTGATCGAGATTTCCGTCGAGGGCGAAGTGAATCCCGAGACCGGTTGGATCTATGACCATGCCGAGATCTCCAAGGCCATGAATCCCTTGGTGGATATGCTCGACCACGCCTATCTGAACGAGATCCCCGGCCTGGAGAATCCCACCATCGAGCTGATGGCGGGGTGGTTCTGGCAGAAGCTCGCTCCGCAGGTCCCCGGGCTCGCGGAAATCGTCATCCACGAGACCCCGACCGCTCGCTGCAGCTATCGCGGGGAGTAAAGGGCTGGCTCAGCTCGCAGGGGTGGGTGCGGCGGAGAGATCGGTGCCATCGAGGGAGATCGCCCCCTCCGGAACGGAAAAGTCATCGTCGACCTGGAAGATCTTTGTGCCGGCGGGCAGAGCCACGCCGTTGACCGTGTAAGGGACGCCCAGGGTGATCACATTCTCATTGATCAACGCACCGGGAACGAGCACCTCCGGAGGAAAGGCGACCCAAAACTGGCCGGAAGTTCCGGATTTCTGCAAATTGCTCCCCGAGAGGGTAAGCACCATCGGGCCGACGGCCGTTATTTTTAGAGAGCCCGATCCATTGAACGTGGCGGAGGTCTCCACGGAAAAGCTGGCCGAATAGGTGTAGGCGCCGGAGGCGGTGTACATCGTGCCGTTTTGGAAAAGCGCGCCGTTTACCAAATACGATTTCTCAATCGAATTTACTCGAATCCACAGCTCTTTTTTCGGTGCGGGGATATGCTTCGTGAGGCGATGCCCTTTGGCCTGATTATAAAGAGCCTCCTGGAGATTGGAGAGATAGCGGAAAGCGAGCCCCGTGTAGTTGGGGTAGGTGACGTTGCTGTAGATGCTGAAGGAAGGGTAAGGAGAAGACGTCGTCGCCTCATACGGATGGCCTTTTGAAAACTTCGGCATGTATCTCGGGGTGTCGCGAAGTGCGACCTGGATGCGGCGAATAGCCTTCAAGGCCTGCTTCCGTGGAACCACGCGGGAGGTCGGCTCAGCAAGCCGATGCACGATCGCTCCTGAGAATTCAAGGGCGTCACCTAGGGCACGGAAGCCGGAGTTTCGATAGACCCACCCCACGGTGTGGAAATACTTGTCGTCCGAGCGCAGGACGCTCCGGAAATCGCGCAGTTTTTGCAGGTCCGGGTTGTAGTCGGACAAGCCGTTGTCCACTTCCGTAGTGACGTTCGTGACCGTGAGCGCCGAAAGATCGACATCCCGGTGGAGGTATAAGTCGTGGTCGCTGGGTCGTCCCCCGCAAAGACGGGGCCGATCGCCGTCGCAGATAGAGCAATAATCAGGAATTTGATGTAGCTGTCCTTCATGGAGTCGGAGTGGGAGCGGCCGAAATGGTCGCCGGCGTGGTCAGTAAAATCGCACCTTCCGGCAGGAGGGCGGAGGAGCCGTTGAATTGGACCAGGCGCGTCCCGGCCGGATATTCCACTCCGCCGATCAAGGATGAAGACTTGAGGAGGATAGGGGTGCCTTGGCCAAAAGCTGTGGGAATCTCCACGCTTGGAGGAAAAATCGCCCAATATCCCGGCATATGGAGATTCAGCGTTCCGCCGCCGGATAACAGGAGTCCGTTGCTGAAGTTTGGAAGGACGACAGTATCCAGGATGGTCAGATTGCCACCTGTGACGGCAACGGTTCCTGTATAGCTATTCGCACCGGTCAGCTGAAGAGTGCCTGCTCCGACTTTGATTACCCCTCCGGAAGTCTGATCGATGCCACCTATGGCCAAGGCGCCCGTATCCGAAATTGAGTTGAACGCTCCGAGCCCGCTGGTCGCGAGTAAGCTCATGCTGACACTAGTATTCCAGTCGGCCTGCGCCTGAATTGTTCCGCCTATGATTAGTGTGCCAGAGCTCGATCCTGAGGACGACGGAGTGATGACTAGGGTTCCTGCTCCTCCCAATGAGCTGACCACGGTGTAGCGATTATTTCCCTGATCGGTGATCCAGAGCATTCCTTTGTTGGCTCGGAGCGAATTCGACACGTTTTTATGGGCCTTGAGGTTCTTGAGAGCGGTGTCTGCTCTGCTCAAAAATGCGGCGCCGATGCCAAGGTAATCCGGCAATGTCTGCCCTGCCCGGGGCAGCACGGCAAAGTTGTTTTTGGCGAGCGACCGTTTCAGATCCCGCAGGGCGGATCGTGCTTTGCCGAGGTTCTTGGGAGATTGGGCCCGTTCCGGCTGGCCGAAGAGCACGACCAAAGAGGATGCCTGGGCCAGCTCGCGAGCGAAGTCTCGATAGCCCGCCTCCCGATAGGCAGCGGAGACCCGCGAAAGATAGGCGCGCAACACACCATCATTTTTCAGGCCCAGTTTCTGCAGAGCCGTGAAATTTGCCAGCATCTGGACTTCACGACTTTCTTTGGAGACCGCGGCACCCGCGTTGCCAAGGCTCAAAAAGGCGATGGTAGCCGCGGCGAGAAGAGAAGAAAATCGTGATGAGGGCATCGGCGCCGGAGAGTAACCCTTTTTCTCAAAAATGTCGATTGTATGGCGGAAATTTTTCCGACTGGTGCGACGAAAGGCGCCCGCAAAACCAAAAAAATGACTTTTTTGAGAAGGTGCCTAACGGACGAAATTCCAGTCTGTTAAGTAATCCCTTTTCATTGCGCCTTTCCAACTGTATGGCGGCTTGTGGTGGGAAAAAGTGGTTGCGTGCCCTCCGATGCCGCGTAGGGTCCGCGCTCCACTTTTTTGCCTATGAGTTGTAGAACGACCTTTCTTTCCATCCTTCTTTCGATTGCCACGGCCTGGGTTTGCGCCGCCTCCCGTCCGGCAGAAAGCGAGATCACCGGCCTTTGTATCGATGGCGTGAAGACGACCGCGTACTCGAGCGGCGCAG
>Ga0310811_10000362_pt1 | contig 62458 bp, 55 predicted proteins | sample YCmetagenome_FD_207642 | JGI IMG/M metagenome (GOLD analysis project Ga0310811, IMG submission 207642) | Soil microbial communities from experimental microcosm in Duke University, North Carolina, United States - YC | ecosystem: Engineered > Artificial ecosystem > Soil microcosm > Unclassified ... | reverse complement strand
ACCCAGCGCCTCGACGACAAGTTCATGCCTCTTGAGACGGTGCGCGATAATCTCGTTGATCCGCGTGCTGTACGACGCCGTGACGTTCTCGGGCATCGCCGGCATGGGTTTCCATTTGCCGCTGCTCTCCGGGTCGCCGGCCGAAAGCCACGCGGAAATCGCGAACGCGGCGCGCAGGTTGCTCGCGTTCGAACGTTCGCTCGGCCAGGCGGCCTGAGCGGACGTCGACAAAATCCAGGATCGACGGAGCAGGTATGCAGATTACCGGTGAGATGTTGTTGGGCGCGACCGCGGTGCGCGGTTCGCAAGGGAGCGTGCGCGCCTTCGCGCCCGCGCTGAATCAGGAACTGGAGCCGGCGTTCGGCGTCGGCGGCGTGAGCGAGGTCGAGCGCGCGTGCTCGCTGGCCGCGCAGGCGTTCGACGCGTTTCGCGCGGCGCCGCTCGACACGCGCGCGCGGCTCCTCGAAGCGATCGCGGACAACATCGCGGCACTCGGCGACGCGCTGATCGAGCGCGCGCATCTGGAGTCCGCGCTGCCGAAGCCGCGTCTCGAAGGCGAGCGCGGACGCACGATCGGGCAACTGAAGCTGTTCGCGACGGTCGTGCGCGAAGGCCGCTGGCTCGGCGCGGTGCTCGATTCGGCACTGCCGGAGCGCAAGCCGCTGCCGCGCTCGGATCTGCGCGCGCAACGCGTGCCGGTGGGCCCGGTCGCGGTGTTCGGCGCGAGCAACTTCCCGCTCGCGTTCTCGGTTGCCGGCGGCGACACCGCGTCGGCGCTGGCGGCCGGCTGTCCGGTCGTCGTGAAGGCGCATCCGGCGCACCTCGGCACGTCCGAACTCGTGGGCCGCGCGATCCAGAAGGCGGTCGCCGACGTCGGCCTGCCCGAAGGCGTGTTCTCGCTCGTGATCGGCGAGGGCAACGCGGTGGGCGAGGCGCTCGTCGCGAATCCGGCGATCAAGGCAGTCGGCTTCACCGGCTCGCGCCGCGGCGGCCTCGCGCTGTCCGCGATCGCGGCACGCCGCAAGGAGCCGATCCCCGTCTACGCGGAAATGAGCAGCATCAACCCGACGCTCGTGCTGCCGGCCGCGCTGGCCGCACGCGGCGAAGCGATCGCGGCGGGCTTCGTCGATTCGCTGACGCTCGGCGTCGGCCAGTTCTGCACGAACCCGGGCCTTGTGCTCGCGATCGACGGTCCGGAGCTGAAGCACTTCGCGCAGGCGGCCGCGGCGGCACTCGCCGGCAAGCCGTCGCAGACGATGCTGACGGCCGGCATCGCGGCCGCGTACGGCACCGGCGTGAGCGAGCGGATGAAGACGCCGGGCGTCGAGCATCTGGCGGACGGCGCCGAAAGCGGCGCGCATTGCGGCGCGCGTCCGGCGCTGTTCCGCACGGCGGCGGAACTGCTGATCGGCACGCCGGCACTCGAAGACGAGATCTTCGGGCCGACGTCGCTGATCGTCGCGTGCCGCGACGAAGCCGAACTCGCGCGCGTGCTCGAACATCTGGAAGGCCAGCTGACCGCGACGCTGCAGATCGATCCCGCCGACTACGCGATGGCCGCGCGCCTGATGCCGATTCTCGAGCGCAAGGTCGGCCGCATCCTCGCGAACGGCTACCCGACCGGCGTCGAGGTCTGCCATGCGATGGTCCACGGCGGCCCGTTCCCGGCGACGTCCGATGCGCGCACGACGTCGGTCGGCACGATGGCGATCGAGCGCTTCCTGCGCCCGGTCTGCTATCAGGACCTGCCGGCCGAGCTGCTGCCGCCCGCGGTGCAGGACGGCAATCCGCTCGGGTTGTGGCGTCTGCGCGACGGCGAACTGGTCCGCGGCTAAGCCGCGACCGCTTCCGGCCATGCCCGCGCGTCGCCGCACGGCGGGCGTGGCCGGCGCCGTCCGGCATGCGCCGGAAGCCCGCCGGTGCGGGCCTCGCCGGTTGGTGTCCCGTGGTCTTAAGTCGCTTGGCAACTTTTCGCATGGTCAGGCATGCGGACGGCAATCCGATCGGGCTGAACGTGCCGGAGCGCGAGCTGTCGACGTGACTGACGGGTCCGATCAACGGGCATCCGGCATTCCGACCTGTCCCGTGGATGACTTGCGATGCGCGATATCTGTCCGGATGTTCAATCCGGCATGCCGTGTCCACGGGTTTCCGGCAGGAACCACGGCAGCACGATTCCCAGCAGATACACCGAGCCCATCGCCATCGCGGCCTGCGGCACACCGCCGAACGACTTGATCATCGTGCCGGCGACGATCGGAAACACCCACGCAATCAGCCGCGCCGCGTTGAACACGAAGCTGATCGCCGTCGAGCGCACCGTGCTCGTGAACAGCTCGCACGGATAGATCGCCATCCACACATACGCGCAGCCGAGCGTGAAGAAGCCGTTGATCGGCGCGACGATCATCATCGCCTCGACGCTCGTCGTCAGCCTGTACGTGACGAACGTGGCCGCGAGCGAGCCGATGAACGTCAGCGACAAGAACGTCTTGCGGCCGATCGCGTCGATCACGAAGCCCGCGATCATGTACGCGCCGATCGCGCCGATCGTGTAGACGATCGACACGCGCGAGCCCCACGCGAGCGCGTCGGCGAGTCCTTCGGCCTTCGCGAGCGCGACCGTGTACGTCGGCAGCCAGCTCGAAATCGCCCACCAGCCGACCGTCGTGACGATCGACAGCACGACCAGCAGCAGCGTGCGGCGCGCGGCTTCGCGCTCGGTGAACAGTTGCGCGAGCGTGAACGGGCGTTTGTCCGACGAACACGCGTGGACAGCGGTCGCGTTCGTGTTCGTCGTGACGGCCGGTTGCGCGTCGACCGCATGCCAGCGCTTTTCGCGCACGGCGCGCTGCCACTTCTCCGATTCGTCGACGCCGCGCCGGATGTACAGCACGAAGAGCGCGGGCACCGCGCCGAGCACGAACATCAACCGCCACGTCTCTTCGCCGAGCGGATGCGCGGACGACAGCGCATACCAGATCACCGCGGCCGCGAGCGTGCCCCAGCCGAAGCCCGACTGCAGAAAGCCCGCGCCTTTCGCGCGCGCCTGTTCGGGCCACGTCTCCGACACGAGCGCGATGCCGGTGCTCCATTCGCTGCCCATCGCAAGGCCGGTGATGAAGCGCAGCGTGCACAGCATCGCGATGCTCGTCGAGAACGCGGTGAAGCCGGAAAACAGCGCATACAGGAACACGGACCACAGCATCATCCGCTTTCGCCCGACGTAATCCGCGAGGATGCCGCCGACGAGTCCGCCGACACCCCAGCCAAGCAGCGTGATGCCGATCACGAGGCCCGCGTAGATCGGCGTCGACGCGGCCTGTGTTTGCGTCAGCACCGAATGCAGCATCGGCGCGAGGACGACGACGAGCACGAGCGCCTCGTAGCCGTCGAAGATCCAGCCGAGAAAGCTCGCGCGCAGCACGCGCCAGTGCGTCGGCGTGAGGCCGTCGTGCCAGCGCGCGCGAGCGCGGACCGCCGCCTGTCCTGATTCCATCGTCGTGTCTCCCGTGGCGGCTTCGTGCCGCCGCCTTGTCGTGATTGTTGCTGTGAACGCGGCGATGGCGCCGACGCTGCTTTACGCCTGCGACCCGCTTTCGCTCGCAGGCGCGATCGGCTTAGGCCCGCCGACGGTCGTCAGCGTGCGTTCCGCGAGCACCGCGTCGCGCTTCGCGAGCAGGTGCGAGCGCAGGATGGCCGACAGTTGCCGGCCGTCGCGCGCTTCGAGCGCGCGGATCATCGCTTCATGCTCGCGAATCGCGCTGTCCCATTTCTCGACCTGAAAATTCGAGCGAAAGCGCAGCGCCTGCAGTCGACGGTTCAGCGTCGCATACGTCTGTCGCAGCGCCGAGTTGCGCGCGGCCGCGTTGATCCGGTCGTGAATCGCCTGATTGCGCGCGTAATAGCCGGACAGGTCGTTCTGCTCGCGGCACATCAGCATCGCCGCGTGCAGCGCCTTGACGTCCGCGAGTTCGGGCGCGGTGATCCGCTCGCATGCGAGTTCGCCCGCGAACGCTTCGAGCCCGCTCATCAGCTCGAACATGTCGCGGATCTCCGCCTCGCTCAGTTGCGCGACGCTCGCGCCGCGATTCGGGGAAATGTCGATCAGCCCTTCGGCCGCGAGCACTTTCAGCGCCTCGCGCAGCGGCGTGCGCGAAATGCCGAGCATCTCGCACAGCTTGCGCTCGTTGAGCTTCACGCCCGGCGCGAGCAGCCCCTCGACGATGAAGTCGCGCAGATGATCGACCACCGTGTCGTGCAGCCGCTGCCGTTCGACTTTCGGCAGCGCGGGCGCCAGTTGCGCCTCCGGAATGTCTGCATTTTGCATTCGAAACCCCTGTCGTTGCCAATTGCCGCAATTTTAGCGTAAGGTCGGTCGCTAGCCCTGTGTCCTTCAATAATCGGGTTTCCCCTGGGCCGATTCGACCAATCAGCGCTTTTCAACGCGGCGATCCTAGATTAGAGTATTTTGCATGCAAAATGCCATTTGGCTCAATCCGCACACTACGAGGGGCGCTTCATGCTGAAACTGGACTTTCATCCGGCCGGTCGTCACTTCCTTGGGATTCCGGGACCGAGCCCGGTGCCCGACCGCATCCTGCGGGCCATGAGTCTTCCGACCATCGACCATCGCGGCCCGGAATTCGGCGCGCTCGGTCTGTCGGTGCTCGACGGGATCAAGAAGATCTTCAAGACCACGCAGCCGGTCGTCATCTATCCGGCGTCGGGCACCGGCGCGTGGGAGGCGGCGCTCGTCAACACGCTGTCGCCCGGCGATCACGTGCTGATGTACGAAACCGGCCATTTCGCGACGCTGTGGAAGAAGCTCGCCGAAAACCTCGGCCTCAAGCCGGAATTCATCGGCCTGCCGGGTACCGAGGGCTGGCGGCGCGGCGTGCAGCCGGACATGATCGAAGCGCGTCTGCGCGCGGACACCGGTCATGCAATCAAGGCCGTGTGCGTCGTGCACAACGAAACGTCGACCGGCGTCACGTCGGACATCGCCGCGGTGCGCCGTGCGATCGACGCGACCGGGCACCCGGCGCTGTTGCTCGTCGACACGATCTCGGGCCTCGCGTCGGCCGACTACCGGCATGACGAGTGGGGCGTCGACGTCACGGTGTCGGGCTCGCAAAAGGGCTTGATGCTGCCGCCGGGTATCAGCTTCAACGCGGTGTCGGAGAAGGCGCGCGCCGCGAGCCGGCACGCGAAGCTGCCGCGCGCGTTCTGGGGCTGGGACGAAATCATCGAGATGAATCGTCAGGGCTACTGGCCGTACACGCCGAACACGAACCTGCTGTACGGCCTCGCGGAATCGCTCGACATGATTCTCGGCGAAGGGCTCGACCACGTGTTCGCGCGTCACCAGCGGCTCGGCGCGGCGTGCCGCGCCGCGGTCAACGCATGGGGCCTCGAGGTCCAGTGCGTGGATCCGGCGGTGTACTCGCCGGTGCTGACCGGCGTCGTGATGCCCGAAGGCGTCGATGCGGACGCGGTGCGCAAGACGATCTACGAGCACTTCGACCTGTCGCTCGGCACCGGGCTCGGCAAGGTGAAGGGCCGCATGTTCCGCATCGGCCACCTCGGCGAATGCAACGACCTCACGCTGATGGCCGCGCTGTCCGGCTGCGAGATGGGGCTGAAGCTGTCGGGCGTCGCGCTGCGCGGCAGCGGCGTCGCGGCCGCGATGGACTACCTGACGAGCCACGTCGCGAAGCCGGCGCTGAAGGTGGCGGCATGAGCGACGCGATCGTCAGCGACAAGGCGGTCGCCCTCGCGGCGCGCTTCGTCGACGCGCGAACCGCGAACGGCACCGACGGCGCACTCGATACGATCGCACCCGAGCTGCGCCCCGCGAACGCCGACGAAGCGTACGACGCGCAGCACGCGACGTTGCGTGCGCTCGGCGCGAGCATCGCCGGCTGGAAGGTCGGCGCGAAATCGGCCGACGGTCCCGCGCAGGGCGCGCCGCTGCCGGCGTCCGGCGTGTTCCGCAAGCCGGCGACGTTGTCGCGCGCCGGCTACCTGAAGCCGGGCCTCGAACTCGAAATCGCGTTCACGCTCGGCCGTCGCTTCGACGCGCACAGCGGCCCGTATGACGACGCGACCGTGATCGGTGCGATCGAGTCGGTCCACGCGGCGATCGAGGTGGTGGCGAGCCGCTTTCGCGCGTGGCCGGACGTCGACAAGCTGTGGCAGCTCGCCGATTTGCAGAACCACGGCGCGCTCGTCGTCGGCGAAGGCGTGCGCTACGACGCGGCCTTTCCGTTCGTCGCGCCGGGCCTGCGCTTCACGTTCGGCGGCGCGAGCGCGTTTGACGGCACGCCCGCGAATCCGGCCGGCGATCCGCGCCGGCTGCTCGCGTGGGTCGTCAATCACAGCGTCGCGCGCGGCGTGCCGGTCGAAGCCGGCACGATCGTGACGGCGGGCACTTACACGGGTCTTTACGTGCCGTCGGCGCCGGGCGTCGCGCACGGCGAGATCGACGGGCTGCCGCCCGTGCAGCTCGCATTGGTCTGATCGCCGTCGTCGGGGGAGTCGATGCTCAAATCCACGCCGAACCCATTGCTTCAGCCGATCCGGCTTGCGCCCGCGTCGGCGCGCGCGGCGCTCACGCCGCTCGCGCAGCGACTGCGTAGCGAACTGCGCGGCGACGTGATGTTCGATCGCGCGTCGCGCGGCCGCTATGCGACCGATGCGTCGATCTATCAGATCATGCCGGTGGGCGTCGTCGTGCCGCGCGATCAGGACGATCTGCTGGTCGCGCTCGACATCGCGCGCGACACCGACGTACCGGTGCTCGCGCGCGGCGCGGGCACGAGCCAGTGCGGGCAGACGGTCGGCGAGGCGCTCGTCGTCGACACGTCGAAGTGGCTGAACCAGATCGTCGGGTTCGACAAGGACGCGCGCACGGTCACGGTCGAGCCGGGCATCGTGCTCGACCATCTGAACGCATGGCTGAAGCCGCACGGCCTGTGGTTCCCGGTCGACGTGTCGACCGGCGCGCAATGCACGATCGGCGGAATGGCCGGCAACAATTCGTGCGGCTCGCGCTCGATGGCGTACGGGATCATGGTGCACAACGTCGACGCGATCGACGCGGTGCTCGCGGACGGACATCGCACGCGGTTCGCCGCGCTCTCGAAGATGCCGGGCGACGCGCGCACGCGCACGCTGATCGACGGCGTGCGCCGCATCGCCGAACGCGAGCGCGACGAGTTGCGCGAACGCGTGCCTAAGGTGCTGCGCCGCGTCGCGGGATACAACCTCGATCTGTTCGACTGCCAAAGCCCGCTCGCGTACGACCTGCACGGCGAGCCGAATCTCGCGAACCTGCTGGTCGGCTCCGAAGGCACGCTCGCATTCAGCCGCCAGCTGACGCTGCGGCTTTCTCCGCTGCCCGTGCACAAGACGCTCGGCGTCGTGAACTTCCCGACGTTCTACGACGCGATGGACATGACGCGGCACATCGTGAAGCTCAACCCCGTTGCGGTCGAACTGGTCGATCGCACGATGATCGACCTCGCGCTGTCGAATCCGGCGTTCAAGCCCGTGGTCGAGCGCGCGCTGGTGGGCTCGCCGCAGGCGGTGCTGCTCGTCGAGTTCGCCGGCGACGAGCGCGACGAACAGCTGCGCAAACTTGCTTCGCTCGTCGAACTGATGGGCGACCTCGGCCTGCCCGGCAGCGTCGTCGAGATGCCGGAAGCCGCGCAGCAAAAGGCGCTGTGGGACGTGCGCAAGGCCGGCCTGAACATCATGATGAGCATGAAGGGCGACGGCAAGCCGGTGTCGTTCATCGAGGACTGCGCGGTGCCGCTCGAGCATCTGGCCGAGTACACGAGCCGGCTCACCGAAGTGTTTCATCGGCACGGCACCGAGGGCACCTGGTACGCGCATGCGAGCGTCGGCACGCTGCACGTGCGGCCGATTCTCGACATGCGCCGCGACGGCGCGCAGAAGATGCGCGCGATCGCCGAGGAAGCCGCCGCGATGGTGCGCGAGTACAAGGGCGCCTATTCGGGCGAGCACGGCGACGGGCTGTGCCGCGGCGAGTGGGTTGCGTGGCAGTACGGACCGCGTCTGAACGAGGCGTTCCGCGAGATCAAGACGCTGTTCGATCCGGCGAACCGGATGAGTCCGGACCGGATCGTCGCGCCGCCGAAGATGGACGATGCGGCGAACTTCCGGTTTCCGCCGGTTTATCGCGAGCGTCCGTGGTCGCCGCGGCTCGACTGGACCGCATGGAACGTGACGCGCGATCCGCTGACGGGCGTCGAAGGCGCGCCCGGCTCGGGCGGCGACGCGAGCGACGGCCTCGCGAAAGCCGTCGAGATGTGCAACAACAACGGCCACTGCCGCAAGTTCGACGCGGGCACGATGTGTCCGAGCTATCGCGTGACGAAGGACGAGCGGCACGTTACGCGAGGTCGCGCGAATACGCTGCGGCTCGCGCTGTCCGGCCAGCTCGGAAACGACGACGGGCTCGCGAGCCGCGACGTGAAGGACGTGCTCGATCTGTGCGTGTCGTGCAAGGGCTGCAAGCGCGACTGTCCGACCGGCGTCGACATGGCGCGCATCAAGATCGAGGCGCGCGCCGCCTGGCAGATGACGCACGGCCTCACGCTGCGCGACCGGTTGATCGCGTACTTGCCGCGCTACGCAGGCGTGGCGGCGCGCATGCAGCCGATCGCGCGCGCGGTCGAGCGGATGCCGCGCGTGGCCGGCTGGATCAAGCGGCGCGTCGGCGTGGCCGAGCAGCGCTCGTTTCCGGCGATCACGCGCGGATTTCTCGATGGCCCCGAGGTGGCGCGGCGTCGTACGGATCGTGCGACGTCGACGAACGGCACCGGCGTGAAGGAAGTCGTGCTGTTCGTCGATACGTTCAATAACGCGATGGAGCCCGACAACGCGCGAGCCGCGCTGCGCGTGCTCGAAGCGGCCGGCTACACGGTGCACTTCAATCGGAATGCAGAACAACGGCCGCTGTGCTGTGGGCGCACGTTTCTGGCGGCGGGGCTCGTCGACGAGGCGAAGGCCGAGGCGCGGCGCGCGCTCGACGCGCTGTGGCCCTACGTCGAACGCGGCGTGCCGATCGTCGGCCTCGAACCGTCGTGTCTGTTGACGCTGCGCGACGAATGGCTCGGCTACGGCTTCGGCAACGAGGCCGCGAGGCTCGCTGAATCGGCGTGGCTCTTCGAGGAGTTCCTCGTGCGCGAGCACGCGGCCGGACGCCTGCAACTCGCGCTCGATCCGCTCGCCGAGCCGCGTGCACTCGTGCACGGGCACTGCCATCAGAAGGCGTTCGACGCGGTGTCGCCGGTGCAGACCGTACTCGGCTGGATTCCGGGTTTGAAGGTATCGACGATCGAGTCGTCGTGTTGTGGAATGGCCGGCAGCTTCGGCTACGAGGCCGAACACTACGACACGTCGCTCGCGATGGCCGAGCTGTCGCTGTTGCCCGCGGTGCGGGCGGCGCGCGACGCGGGCGATGCGTTGATCGTCGCCGACGGCACGAGCTGCCGGCACCAGATCGCCGACGGCGCGCAGGCCGACGCGTTGCACGTGGCGCGCGTGCTGGAGCGGGCGTTGCGCGCCGATCCGGATAAGCCTGTCAACGATTAATAAAACAAATACATAAAGAAGTACACGGGGGCACCCGTTAACCACAGAAGAGAGCGCGCGATTGACGCGCGTTCAAGGAGACGACACTGCAATGAACCGATTCATCCTGTTGGGTCCGGAACCGGGCACCGCATAGCGCGCACACAGCGGCGTATCGCCGCCAGCCATCCGCCTTTGGAAGTACCCGTTGCCGGCCCGTTTGCGACGCATCGCAGCGTTTCTCGTGCCGTGCAAGCTCTTCAAGGAGACCATGATGTTTCGTCGAGCCACCACGCGCGTGCTGTTGCTGCTATGCGCGATGTATTTCATCACCTATGTTGATCGTGTCAACGTCAGCACGGCAGCCGCGAAGTTCGGCGCCGAGTTGCATCTGTCGCACACGGAGGTCGGCTTCGTGTTCTCCGCGTTTGCGTATCCGTATCTGCTATTCCAGATCATCGGCGGCTGGGTCGGCGACCGGTTCGGGCCGCGTCGCACGCTGACGATCTGCGCCATCATCTGGGCCGGCGCGACGGTGCTGACCGGTCTCGCGGGCGGCTTCATGTCGATGATCCTCGCGCGCCTCCTGCTCGGCCTCGGCGAAGGCGCAACCTTCCCGACCGCGACGCGGGCGATGTCGAACTGGATGCCGGCAAACCAGCGCGGCCTCGCGCAGGGCACCACGCACGCGGCCTCGCGCATCGGCAACGCCGTGGCGCCGCCGCTGATCGTCTGGCTGATGCTGCAGTTCAGCTGGCGCGGCGCGTTCATCGTGACGGGCGTCATCAGCTTCCTGTGGGCGCTCATCTGGGTCTGGTATTTCCGTGACGACCCGCGTCAGCATCCGCGGATCACCGACAGCGAATGCGAGGGGCTGGAAAAGTTCAGCGGTGCGAAGGAGCGCAAAGCGGTGCCGTGGCGCAAGCTCGTCGCGCGGATGTCGCCGGTCACCGCCGTGTACTTCTGCTATGGCTGGGTGCTGTGGCTGTTCCTCGGCTGGATTCCGCAGTACTTTCTGCACAACTACCACATGAACCTGAAGTCGTCTGCGCTGTTCGCATCGAGTGTGTTCTTCGCGGGCGTGATCGGCGACTGGCTCGGCGGCATCGTGACGGACCGCATCCTGCGACGCAGCGGCAACCTGCGGCTCGCGCGCAACGTGATGGTCGGCGTGTGCATGCTGTTCACGTTGCTGTCGCTCGCACCGATCCTGCTGCTGCAGAACATGACGGTGACGATTGCCGCGCTGTGCCTCGCCGGCGGCTTCTTCTTCAACGAAATGACGATCGGGCCGATGTGGGCCGTGCCGATGGATATCGCGCCGCAGCACGCCGGCACCGCCAGCGGGATCATGAACACCGGTTCGGCTCTGGCGGCGATCGTGAGCCCCGTGGTCGGCGGTTTCTTGATCGATGCGACCGGCAACTGGAATCTTCCGTTCACCGTATCGATGGCGATCATGGCCGCCGGCGTCGCGCTGTCGTTCGTGATGCGTCCTGACCGTCAGCTCGATACGGCGGAGGACGGCGTCGAACGTGCGCACGCGCGCACTTACGTATGACGCGCGCCGCTTAAGGGCACTTGCCGTTGCCATGCCCGTTTGTTTCGGGCTGCGATATGAAGGGGGACACGCTGTAGGGGTTGTCCCCCTTCAGTATTTGTAAGGGATGCCGTAAACGACGGGATGGGAGCGTCGGACCCGGCGCGCAGTACCCTTCGCAGTGCTTATCCGAAACTCTGCATGGTAGTCGTTATGGCGAAAAATCTGTCGATCCGAACTTGCCTCACACTGATGGTCGCGGTGTTCGCGATCACGCTTGTCGTTGGTGCCGCAGTCGGCTTGCTGTCGCTGCGCGCGAGCAACGAGTCCCTGCGGCAAACCTATACCGTCGATACGCCGGCCGTCGCGAATCTGGAAGATTCGTCGGGACAGTTGCTGAGACTGCGTCTGGCGCTCGCAACCTACGCGTCGCTCGACGATCTGCACGACGCGAGCGGTGCGCAGGCGGTCCTCAAGCGCGCCGACGACTACCAGAAAATCTCGGCCGACAAGCTTGCTGCGTTCCTCGCGACGCAAGGCGACGACGAGGCCGAGCGCGCACTCGTGCACACGATGCAGGCCAATCGCGACGCCTTCCTGCACGACGGCATTCAACCCGCGATGGCCGCCTTGAAGGGCGGCGACCGCGACGGATTCCTGAATCTGCAGGCGTACAAGCTGCCGAAGCTCTATAGCGCGTATGAGAAGTCGATGCACGCGGTCGAGAAGCTGCAACTGGAGCGTGGCGCGCAGCGCTACGCGGACGCGCAGCAGCGCTTCGTGCTCGTGAGAACGGCGGTCGCAGTCGGCCTCGCGCTCGCGCTGTGCCTTGCGGTGACGATGCGCGTGTGGCTCGTCCGCGCGATCGTGCGTCCGGTCGACAAGGCGGTCGCGCACTTCGAGCGCATCGCGTCGGGCGACCTCGGCGCGCATATCGTCGCGGACAGTACGAACGAAATGGGGCGCCTCACGCGCGCGCTCGCGACGATGCAGACAGCGCTGATCGCGACGGTGAGCGACGTGCGCGGCGGCGTCGACACGATCCATACCGGCGTGTCGGAAATCGCGGCCGGCAACTCGGACCTGTCGCAGCGCACGGAAGAGCAGGCGGCATCGCTGGAAGAAACGGTGGCGAGCATCGAGCAGCTCGCGAGCACGCTGTCGCAGACCGCGGACAACGCGAAGCTCGCCAGTTCGCTCGCGGCGGACGCGTCCGCACTCGCGAGCCAGGGCGGCGAGCTGACCGGCGAAGTCAGCACCGCGATGAGCCAGATCGTCGGCGATTCGCGACGCATCGGCGAGATCGTCGGGATGATCGAGGGCATCGCGTTTCAGACCAACATTCTCGCGCTGAATGCGGCGGTCGAATCCGCGCGCGCCGGCGAGCACGGCCGCGGCTTCGCAGTGGTCGCGGGCGAGGTGCGGTCGCTGTCGCAGCGCAGCGCGGCGGCGGCGCGCGAAATCAAGGACGTGATCCAGGCGTCGGGCGCGCGCATCGAGAACGGCGCGGAACTCGTGAACCGCTCGGGCGACGCGATGAAGCAGATCCTCCAATCGATCGCGCGCGTGAGTTCGCTGATGACTGAAATCGAAACGGCGTCGTCGGAGCAGCGCACCGGCATCGAGCAGATCAACATCGCGATCTCGCAGATGGATCAGGTCACGCAGCAGAACGCGGCGCTCGTCGAGCAGGCGGCGGCCGCTGCGATGTCGTTGAACGAGCAGGCGCAGCGGTTGAGTTCGGCGGTCGAGGTGTTCAGGCTCGATGGCAGCGATGGTGGGCATCATCGCGAGCCGGCGGGCACGGCAATCGCGGTGCCGGCAGACGCGGCGTTCGCTGCCGCCTGATGTTTGTTCGCCGCCGCGGCGCTCGCGGCGGTGGCGGATCGTTCCTGATGACGCGTGCAACGGCACGCGTTTTTTATTTGTCGCGGCCGTCGAGCGGAGAAAATCCGGGATCCGAATCAATGGCGGTGAGAACACGGCGCCGCATGGCGTACGAAATCGGCATGCGTGCCTCCTCCGATCCGCGATACGCAAACGAACCCAGGCATGGCGACGCATCGCCATGCCTGACAACATCGATACGCTCGAGCCCGCAGCGCGTGGCTGCGGTGCGCCGCTTACTGCGTGAGCAAGCCGCCTTCGACGCGTCGCTGCAGCTCGCGCACCTGACGCTGCACGTCACGCAGCTGACCTTGCGCCGCCGCCTTCTGCGCCTGCAACGCGTTCGCCTGATCGCGCGTTTCCTTCTGCTGATCGAGCACGAGCGCCTGCTGCTGACGCGCGATCGTCAGATCGGCCTGCAGCCGGTCGACGTGATTCTGCGCCAGCGCGATCATGCGCTCGGTGAAGGCCTTCTGCGCCTCGAGGCGAATCCGGCGAATCTCGACCTCGGAAAGCTGCCGCGTCTTCAGCGCGAAGTCGCGGTAGATGGCTTCGCCACGCGCTTCGTCGCTCGTCTTGATCACGCGCCAGAACGTCTTGTTCTGCGACAGCGCGACGTAGTAGGTCATTTCCTTGCCATTGAACAGCAGGCTCGCGTCGTACGACCCGTTGCTGGTCGAGCGCAGCGGTTCGACCTGCGAGTCGCGGATCATCTGCTGAAGCTCGGCCACATTGCCGGTCGCGCTCTGCTGCGCTTCATCCTGCGTCAGCACGACGGGCTGGCTCGATGCCGCCGACTGATCGGCCGCGGCGTCCGCGACCTGACTGGGTGGCTGGGCGGTCGACCCAGCGGGTTGCGGCGCCGTTTGTGCAAAACTCGCCTGCGTACCCCCGATCAGCACCATGACCGCCAGTGCTGCCTGGCGAACTCTCCACTTGTAGTCCATGTAGTACCTGTGTTGAACAGTTCTAGTTTTTGGCAAAACTGGCTGATTATTACTTACTTTCAGGCGGTTTCGGGACCCCCCGGAAAAATTTGATGCGCGGGTGCTGCGCGCAAACGTTTGCTCTCATTCGCGCCACACCGGCGCGATAGCCTGAAACGACCGCCACATGCGGCCCGCAGGGCCGTGTGATCCGAACCTGATTTGTCGCGGGGCACGGCATGTGCTGACGCGTCCGGTGACCGAATCGACACGCGCCGGAGGCACCCATGACCGAACCCGATATGCGGCCAGCCGCCACGAGACCGCCGGGCGAGTCGCGCGACCCCGCGACTCAACCGCCGAACGAGACATCCAAACCGGTGGGTGATGCGATTCCGGCGCCGCACGAACCGGGTCTCGATCAGCCGCTGCCGCCAAAGAAGCAGCCGGACGACGACGAGCCGGCCAAACCCCGACGACCGCAATGAAAGCTTCCCGAACGCCGCTGATCGTCTATGCCGTCGTGCTCGCTGTGCTCGGCGCACCCGCCGCGCACGCGCAAACGCGCGACGAGGAGGAGCACGCGTGCCGCGGCGACGCGATCCGCCTGTGCATCGTCGACGTGCCGGACAAGGCAAGGATCACCGAGTGCATGAAAGCGCACTACGAGCAGTTGTCACCCGCGTGTAAGGCGCTGTTCCACAAGCCTTCACACCCAGACTCCCCCCGCAGCCAGCGCGCCGACTAGCGCCGCGCAACCGATGCGTCGTTCGCGCGGCCCGTGAGGCCGCCGCGCGTCCGCTGATGCGGCCCTGCGAGCCCGTCAGCGGCGAGAGCCAGCGTGGACGGCGACCGTCCCGGCCACGAAGCACCGGGGTAGACTGACGCTCTTCGCGTTGCACACCGAACCTGTCTCTCAACCGAAGTTCTTCCTGTGAAAGGAGGTCAACGGTGCAGTTACCCGTTTCCGTCGCTACATTGCCTGACGAGGCGTTCTCCGACGACTCCCGGTCCGAACGCGATCTGCGGCGCGTCGGCATCCATCCCGACTTCTGGTACCCGGTTGCCTGGTCGCGCGAAGTGAAACGCGACGCGACGCTCGGCGTGCGCTTTGCGGGCGACCCGATCGTCGTCGTGCGTACCGGGTCCGGCGCGGTGTTCGCGCTGGAGGATCGCTGCGCGCATCGTCAGGTGCCGCTGCACGCGGGCGTGGTGACCGGCGAATCGATCCGCTGCTGCTATCACGGTTGGACCTACGATTGCACGGGCCGCTGCACCGATATTCCGTACCTCGGGCGCGAACGGCTGCCGAACGGCGTGCGCGCCTATCCGTGCCGCGAACTCGGCGGCCTGATTTTCGTTTTTGCCGGCGATCCGGCGCTCGCGGACGAACGCCCGCTGCCCGACCTGGGCGCGTCGTCCGATCGCGCGTACAAGACGCGCCGCTTCGGTCGCGAGGTCGCGTGCCATTACTCGTTCATGCACGAAAACCTGATGGACATGAACCATCAGTTTCTGCACCGTCGCCAAATGGGACAGATGCGCGCCCGCGCGCTCGGCCGCCGCCACGCAGACAACTGGCTGGAAGTCGACTACACGTTTTCGCGCACCGAGGGCAAGCGCCCGGCGGGCGAATCGATCATCTTCGGTCAGTCGCGCAACACCTCGGTCAGTCAAGGCAAGAGCGTGATGACCGTGCGCACTGATTATCCGTATCAGACGCTGCGCATCGTCAACGCGGAGCAGACGGTCGTAATGAGTCTGTGGATCGCGTACGTGCCGCTCGACGCGCAGCAGCGGACCAACCGCACGTTCGGGCTGCTGTCGGTGCGCCGGCCGTCGGTGCCGCTGATGCTGGATGCCGCATGGCCGCTGCTCGTCTGGTTCACCGAGCGGATCTTCGCGGAGGACCGCTGGATCGTCGAGCGCGAGCAGGAGGCGCACGACCAGCAGGGCGAAGACCGCAACAACGAAGTGTTCCCGGTGATACGCGAATTGCGCGCGCTGCTGCGCCGGTGCGGCGCGCCTTGATGAGGCCGGGGATGTTGCGACGTTTTCGGTGTGGCTCCCCGTCGCGGCAATGGTGGGTGCGGCAGAGCGGAATCGGAATTAGGCATCGGCCCATTACAATTTTCCGGGGGTCAACTCATCCTCTTGCCGGTACTGGCGAATCAGATAAACCTGACTTCCGTATCAGCGTCCGGCAAGAGGGGCCATCGATCCTGATTGTTGAATGGCACTGGCGAATCTTGCCCTGCGCGTAACGTGGCTTTGTGAGTGTCGTGTGTGTTGAGGGTTGGCGCGCCGGTGCAGCGAAACGATCGGCATGAGTGAAGCTTTCCGGCCCGGCAGCTAATGCACGCACCGACTGGCATTTTGGAGTCGATGCAATGAGAGTCATCTCCGTGGGCGTAGCCGATGACCATCCGGTCGTTCTGGAGGGAGTGGCCGGTCTCCTGCGTAACCATACCGATATCAACATCCTGTTCTCGACCGACCAGATAGGGCGGCTCCTCGACTCGCTGAAACAAAAGCCGATCGACGTGCTCGTATGCGACTACGAGTTCGAGTCGGACCGGCACGCCGACGGACTCAACCTGCTCGCGCGCATCCGTCGCATCGTGCCGGCCACGCGGGTGCTGTTTCTGAGTGCGCATTCGTCCGCCTTCGTCGTTTCGGCCGCGCTCGATGCGGGTGCGGCCGGCTTCATCGGCAAGCAGCACAACGATTTCGTGAATCTGGCTGTCGCGATTCGCAGCGTGTACAACCACGACGTCTACATACCCGAGTCGATCAAGAGCCGAATTTTCACGACGCGCGCAAGCGGCACGCGGCGCTCCGCGTGGCTGAGCCGCCTGTCGGACAAAGAGGCGACTGTCGTGAGGATGATTTGCGACGGACTGTCGATTGCGGACGTTGCCAATCGTCTCAATCGAAGCCCAAAAACGGTCAGCAATCAGAAGAACGCCGGCATGAAGAAGTTAGGCGCGCGCAACGACGTCGAGCTGGTCAAGGTCATGCGCGAAGCCGAGCTGACCGTCGGTGCCGAATTGCTGGTCCCTCACGAGGGATGACCCCGCGCGTATCGAATAGAGGCTCGCACGAGGGACGCCCCCGCTTATCCGGAATTCGCATCTCGCCGCCCTGTTTTTCCCGCTGATTTCCCCTTTGACGACCCTCGATGTCCATTCGTCATTCGACGAATGGACCGCCGAGGCCGTGCGTTCTTGTCCCATCCGCCTTTTAGGTAATGGCCCATGTTGCCCCACAGAATCGCCACGTAACATTTGGACATAGTTGATTTTCTCACTGAGTGAGTCGTTGGCCGGTACGACGAAACAATGATCGGGTGATCCATGGCCTTTTCGAGCAGCGCACAGAAATTTATCGCGCGTAATCGCGCGCCTCGAGTCCAGATTGAATACGACGTCGAAATCTACGGCTCGGAAAAAAAGATCGAATTACCGTTTGTGATGGGGGTCTTGGGCGACCTCTCCGGGAAGCCGCTTCAGGCGCTTCCCGCGGTGGGCGACAGAAAGTTCCTCAGTATCGATATCGACAATTTCGACGAACGCATGAAGGCGATTCAGCCACGCGTTGCGTTTTCGGTTCCCAATACGCTGACGAACGAAGGCCAATTGATGGTCGACGTCACGTTCGAAAGCATGGATGACTTCTCTCCCGCAGCGATCGCGAAAAAGGTAGACGCGCTCGCGCAACTGCTCGACGCGCGCACGCAGCTCGCGAACCTGCAGACCTACATGGACGGCAAGGCCGGCGCGGAGGGGCTCGTCAGCAAGGTACTGAAGGATCCCGCGCTGCTGAAGGCGCTTGCGAGGGACCCGAAGCCGCAGAAGCAGCAGCCGGCAAAAGAAGAAGCCACGAACAACGATTGAAACGCCGCGCTGGCCGTGTGTGACTTGCTCGATACTGTGGGGAAATAATGGCTGATCGTATGTCGAAAACCCGGTCCGAGGCCGGGACCGTTGTCGCCGAATCCGAATTCAATGCGCTGCTTTCGCGGGAATTCAAGCCTAAAACGGAACGTGCCCGCGAAGCGGTCGAGAACGCGGTCAAGACGCTCGCGCAGCAGGCGTTGCTCACGTCGGTGACGGTGTCCGATGACGCGTACAAGAACATCGAAGCGATCATTGGCGAAATCGATCGCAAGCTTTCGGAGCAGATCAACCTGATCCTGCATCACGAGGACTTCCAGAAACTGGAGAGTGCGTGGCGCGGCCTGCATCATCTGGTGACGAACACTGAAACGGATGAAAAACTGAAGATCCGCTTCATGGACGTATCGAAAGAAGATCTGCGCCGCACGATGAAGCGGTACAAGGGCATTGCATGGGATCAAAGCCCGTTCTTCAAGCAGATATACGAAGAGGAATATGGCCAGCTAGGCGGCGAACCGTATGGTTGTCTCGTGGCCGACTATTACTTCGACCACACGCCGCCGGACGTCGACCTGCTCGCGTCGATCGCGAAAGTCGCTGCTGCCGCGCACGCGCCGTTCATTGCGGGCGCCGCGCCATCGGTCCTGCAAATGGATTCATGGCAGGAGCTTGCGAACCCTCGCGATCTCACGAAGATCTTCACGCAAAACCTCGAATATGCGCCGTGGAATTCGCTGCGCAATTCCGAAGATTCGCGGTATGTCGGTCTCGCGATGCCACGCTTTCTCTCGCGGCTTCCGTACGGCGCGAAGACGAATCCCGTCGACGAATTCGATTTCGAAGAAGCGACGGACGGCTCCGACCATCGCCGTTACGTCTGGTCGAACGCGGCGTACGCGATGGCGGTCAACATCAACCGCTCTTTCAAACACTACGGCTGGTGCACGTTGATTCGCGGTGTCGAGAGCGGTGGTGTCGTCGAGAATCTGCCTTGTCATACGTTCCCCACCGACGACGGCGGGATCGACATGAAGTGTCCGACCGAAATCGCGATCTCCGACCGGCGCGAGGCGGAGTTGTCGAAGAATGGATTCATTCCGCTAATCCACCGGAAAAACACCGACTACGCGGCGTTCATAGGCGCGCAATCGCTGCAGAAGCCGGCCGAGTATTACGACCCCGATGCGACCGCCAATGCGAACCTGTCCGCTCGCCTGCCTTATCTGTTCGCGTGCTCGCGCTTCGCGCACTACTTGAAGTGCATCGTTCGCGACAAGATCGGTTCCTTCAAGGAACGCGAAGACATGCAGTTGTGGCTGAACGAATGGATCATGAATTACGTCGACGCGGATTCGTCCAATTCGACGCAGGAAACAAAAGCTCGACGCCCTCTCGCCGCCGCCGAGGTCGTCGTCGAGGATATCGAGGGAAATCCCGGCTACTACTCGGCGAAGTTCTTTTTGCGTCCGCACTTCCAGCTTGAAGGTCTGACGGTGTCGCTGCGTCTCGTCGCCAAGTTGCCGAGCGTAAAGGAGGCAGCCTGACGGCTTTCGCGCCGCAGGCGAACGAGCGATGGGCAGGCGCTCACCGAACATTCCTGCCGAATCAACCGGGCACTAAGGAGTAGCTAGCTATGGCGCAGGACATTTTCCTGAAGATCAATGGCATCGACGGCGAGTCGCAGGACGCAGCCCATAAGGATGAAATCGAGGTGTTGAGCTGGTCCTGGGGCGTCACGCAGCAGTCGAGCATGCACGCGGGTTCCGGCGGCGGTGCAGGGCGGGCGACGGTCAAGGACTTCACGTTCGAACACCTGATCGATCGCGCGACGCCGAACCTCACGCAATACTGTCTGACCGGCAAGCACATCGACGAAGCGAAGCTCGTCGTGCGCAAGGCTGGCGGCAATCCGCTCGAATACATCAAGTTCACGATGAAGGATTTGATTGTCACCTCGGTCGCGCCATCGGGTGTCAGCGAGAGCCAGCAACGTCCGCTTGAAGTCGTGACTCTGTCGTTTGCGAAGATGACGCAGGAGTACGTGGTGCAGAACGCGCAGGGCGGCAGCGGCGGCGCGATCACCGCTACGTTCGACATCAAGCAGAACACCTCGGCTTGATTTTCCGTCTCGTTCGAACTTGTCGATTCGCAACCTTGCCAGGCAGCCGGCGAGGTTGCGGCTGCGCGCGGACTGCTCGCGTGCGTCTGTCAGGCTCGCACGCTTGACAACGTAGCAGTCGATCCGCGCGACGATCACCGTTCAACACGATGGCTTTGACATCCTGCTTTCGCTCGTGTCTCGAATTGCTCAGCGCTTCGCGCTGGCTCGCCTGGTTCGGCGTGGTGATCTGGCTGGTCGGGTGTAGCAGTGCACCGCCTGCGCCGAAAGAAGAGCCAGTCGATCTGCGCATTCAGTTGATCGCGAGCGATAACGTCAATCCGGACGACAAGGGACGTGCGCTGCCAATCATGGTGCGCGTGTAGGAGCTGAAGTCGGGCGCCGCATTTCAGGCGGCGGACTTCTTCACGCTGCAGGAAGACGAGCGCAAGGCGATAGGGGGCGATCTGCTGGTCGTCGACGAGTTCATTCTTCGGCCGGGAGACAGGAAGACCATCGAGCGCAGGTCGAATGCGTCGACGAAGGTGATTGGCGTGATGGCCGGCTATCGGAATCTCGGCAAGTCGATCTGGCGCGACGTGTATGCGCTAAAGGGGCCGACGAAGTCGACATGGTTTGGGCGGATGTTCAGCGCGAAGAAGAGCGAAATACTGACGGTCCGCCTCGACAGGCAGGCTGTGTCGATTCGAGTACAACGTGGTGATCAATGGGTATTCCGTGCGGGAAGCGGAGGCTAACCCTCCGTTTCAGGCGTGCCGTTTTGTAATCGGAACTGGCGGATTGCGATGAGCTGGTACAACAAGGTCGTCTGGAGTGAAGGGCTGTTTTTGCGCCCGCAACTGTTTCAGCAGCAGGAACGCTACTTCGAATACTTCGCTCACAAGCGCAGCGCCGTGCTGAGCCCGTTTTTCTGGGGCTTCAGTCACTACGAAATCGATCGTGAGTCGCTCGCGTTCGGCAAACTCGTTTTGAAAAGTGGTGCTGGAATTTTTCCGGACGGAACGCCATTCGACGTGCCCGTCCATACGCCGCCGCCCCAACCGTTTACAGTCGGTCCGGAGCATCAGGGGCAGGTCATCTATCTGGCCGTTCCGTTGCGCCTGCCGAACGCCGAAGAGACGGCCTTCGCCGAACGCGATGGTTCGCTTGCACGCTACGTCGCGTACGAAAACGAATTGCGTGACAGCAACGCAATCGGTCAGGGGCCAAAGCCGGTGCAACTCGCGAATCTGCGTTTGCGGCTGTTGCCGGAAAAGGAACTGACGCAGTCGTGGATCGGCATCGCACTGACGCGCGTGAAAACGCTGCACGCGGACGGCGCCGTGTCGTTGCACACCGGCGATCACATTCCGCCTGTCACGGGTTATGGGGCGAATCCGCTGCTGCGCGAATGGGCGCTGCAGTTGCACGGCCTCGCGCGACTGCGCGCCGACGCGCTCGCCGCGCGCATTTCGGGAGGTGACGGGCGCGTTGGCGCATCGGCCGAAGTCGCGGACTATCTGTTGCTGCAAGTGCTCAACCGCTACGAGCCGCTGCTCGAACATATCTGCCAGATCGGGGAGATCGCGCCGGTTTATCTGTATCGCGAACTCGCGTTGCTCTCTGGTGAACTGTCGACGTTCGTTCGTCCGCAGACGCGCCGCCCGCTCGCGGCGCCCGGCTACGACCATGCGCAGCTGTACGACAGCATCAAGCCGCTGGTCGACGAAGTGCATTACCTGCTCAATCAGGTGCTGATACGCGGTGCGCAACCCATCCCGCTCACCGAGCAGGCACACGGCATCCGTACGGCCAGCATGTTGCCGACGGAACTTGCCAGCTATTCGAGCCTCGTGCTCGCGGTGGGCGCGCAGATGCCGCCGGAAGCCTTGCAGCAGCAGTTCCTGTCGCAGACGAAGATCAGTCAGCCGCAGCGCCTGCCCGAACTGATCCGCTCGCACCTGCCCGGTCTCACGATGGTGCCGTTGCCCGTTCCGCCACGGCAGATTCCCTATAACTCCGGCTTCATTTATTTCGAACTGTCACGCACCGGGCCGTTCTGGGAGCCGATCGCGCGGCAAGGCGGCCTCGCGATGCATATCGCCGGATACTTTCCTGAGCTGAAGCTCGAACTGTGGGGTGTGCGCCAGAAATGACGAACTACCCACACGACGACAGCGCGTTCGACTTCCTCAAGGATGTCGATGGCGAGAGGAATCGCCCGGCGGGGGTGTCCCCGGCGCGGTCGGCGCGGCTGCAGCCGGACCTCGGTTTCGATCTCGACGGCGACGCTGATTCGTCCGATCCGCCCGAGGACATGCAGACGCGGCTCGAACGCGTGCTCGCCGCGACCAATCCGTTGCGGGAAGCCGTTCAGCCGCTATTGCGAATCCTGGCCGAAATGCCGGCTTCGATGGAGTCGCAAGCGGCCGTCGAGCGCTTGCGTGCGCTGCTCGTGCGGGAAGTGGTCACGTTCCAGAAGGTGTGCGACAAGGCGAATCTGCCGTGGAAGCATATGGCGGCCGTTCGCTACTGCATTTGTACAGCCCTCGATGAAGCCGCGAACCGTACGCGCTGGGGCGGCGGCGGCGTGTGGGCGGCGAAAAGCCTGTTGATCACATTCGAAGGCGAGGTTGACGGCGGCGAAAAATTCTTTCTGCTGATCGGCAGAATGGCGACGGACCCGCAGGCTTACATCGACGTGCTGGAAGTGCTGTACCGGATTCTCGGCCTGGGGTTCGAAGGGCGGTATAGCGTGATCGTCGATGGCCGGCGTCATCTCGAACAGATCCGCCAGCGGCTGCTGACGCTGATCAGCGGTGTGCGCGATCCGGCTCATCTCGAACTGTCGCCGCATTGGCGCGGCGAGGCGCCCGGCAAGATGAACCCGTTGCGAGGCGTGCCCGTGTGGGCGACTGCCGGTATCGGCGCGCTCCTCGTGTTCGCGCTGTTCGGGTGGTTCAAATACCACTTGCTTTGGAAGGGTGACGCGCTCGAGGCGCGGATCCTCGAAATCGGCTCGCGGCCCGTCCCGCCGCCCGTGACGCCGCCGGCGCCGGCGCGCAAGCCGCTGCGCCTGCGCCTGTCCGTGTTGCTGAAGGAGGAGATTGCGCGCGGCCTCGTGACCGTCGTCGAGGACGATGTTCACAGCCACGTGATTTTCCGCGGCGACTACATGTTCGTGCCGGGAAAGGCGACCGTGCGCCCCGAAATCGAGCCGGTGCTTGCCCGGGTGGGTCAAGAGGTGGCGCGTGTCGAGGGCAGGGTGACCGTAACGGGCCACTCGGACAGTCAGCGCATTCATACCCCCGAGTTCCCGGACAACCAGGTGTTGTCGGAGAAACGGGCCGCGCTCATCGCAAGCGTTCTCGAATCTCAAGGTACGGCGGCGGCGCGCATTCAGGCGATCGGCGCTGGCGATACGCAGCCGCTCGCCGATAACGCCACGAGCGAAGGCCGTGCGCGCAACCGGCGCGTGGAGATTCTCGTCACCGAGTAACGGACAAACTCGAATGGGTTATCTGAAGCGCTTCCTTAGACGCCTCCTGTCGCGCAACACGCTCGTGTTCGTCGCGATCCTGCTTGTCGGGCTGGCGGTGTGGTTCATCGGCCCGCTTGTCGGGTTCGGTGACTATCGACCACTCGAAAGCGTGGTTTCGCGCATCCTCGTGATCATCGTATTGCTCGCGCTGCTGCTGTTCTGGCTGCTCAAATGGTCGGCCGTGCCGATCGTCGTGGTCATTTGCGCACTGCTGTTGTGGCACCTCGGACCGTTGCTCGCCTTCGGCGGTGTGCATCCGCTGGATCCTGTCTGGGTCCGCGTACTGCTGATTACGATTCTCGTTGCGTGCTTCGCGATCTACGGGCTCTTCCGGCTATGGCATGCGGTGCGCAGCAACGATGCGTTGCTCGAGCGCATCCTCAATCCGTTCTCGCGCCGTGCGCAGCAACCGACGGTTGCCCGCGCGGAACTTCGCGCCGTTCAGTCTTCGATGACTCGCGCGCTCGACAAGCTGCGCAAGATGCGCAGCGGCTCGTCGGGGTGGTGGCGTGGTCTCTTCGAAAACCAGCGCTACCTGTACGAACTGCCGTGGTACATGGTGATCGGCTCGTCAGGCGTCGGCAAGACAACGCTGGTGATGAACTCCGGGCTCGACTTTCCCGATGCGGCACAGATGGGGGCATCGGCGATCCGCGAGCGGATCGAGACGGCGAACTGCGAGTGGTGGTTCACCAACGAGGCGGTACTGATCGACACGGCGGGTCGTTACACCGTCCAGAATGCCAGTGAAGAGAATGCCGAAGTCAGCCCCGGCGCGAGAAAGGCGGCTGCCGAAATCAACGCCGCCGAGTGGCGTGGCTTTCTCGAATTGCTGCACAGGCACCGACCGCGTGCGCCGATCAATGGTGCGTTGCTGGTCGTTTCGGTGGAGGAATTGCTGCAGCAGTCGCCTTCGGCACGCACGACATTGGCGGCGGCTATGCGCGCGCGATTGAGCGAGTTGCGTGTCGAACTGGGGGTGCGTTTCCCGGTGTATGTGCTCGTGACGAAGCTGGATTTGCTGCCGGGCTTCGACGAGTACTTTCAGTCGTTGACAGCGGAAGGCCGCGCGCAGGTGCTCGGTTTCACGCTCGAATATCGGAAGGATGGCGAATCAACTAACACGCAGGAGTTGAGAAAGCGCTGCGAGGCGGAAACGCGCGAGCTCGGGCGGCGCCTCGAAGAGGGCACCAACCTGCGTCTGCAGGAGGAATATGAAGCTGACCGGCGCAGAAAGCTGTACGTGCTGCCCGACGAATTCCGCTGCCTGTCCACGCAACTACTCGAATTGATCGGACTGGTTTTCCTCGATTCGCTCTACGACGACGCGCAACTCGGCAACATGCTGCGCGGCGTGTATTTCACGAGTGCCGCGCAAACGCAAGAGGTCATCCCCGCCGATCGCAAGACGTTGCTCCAGCGCCTGCGTCGCCGGCTCGCGGGCATCGCAGGCATGGCAGGCACGTCGGGCGATACCGCTGCCGCGGTCGCGCCGGCCACGTCGCCACCCACCTATCGCGGCTATTTCCTGCGTACGCTGTTCAAGCAAGTGATCGTTGCGGAAGGATATCTGGTGCGGCCCAACGTGGGTTGGGAACTGCGGTTTCGCGCGCTGCTCATCGTCGGCCATCTGCTGTCGGTCGTCGTCGCGCTGTGGCTGATCGGTGCGTTGATCATCAGCTTCGGCAATAACCGCGGGTATCTGGCGGAGATCGACAAGAAGACGACCGCGCTCGCGGAACTCGTCGCCGGTTTCCGGAAGGTCGAGCAGCCCGGCGCGATGGCAGACGTGCTGAGCGCCTCGCACGAGCTGCCGCAGTATCGCGATCTCGATCTGACGAGTCCGGGCAGCGCATACCGATACGGGTTGTACACGGCGCCCGGGGTCGTCGACGCATCGCGTACGACCTACGCGAACCTGCTCGACCAGATGTTGTTGCCGCAGGTGTCGGGTCGTCTGCAAGCCGTGCTCGACGCGCAATTGACGGAAGGCGACGCGGATGGCGTGTACCGTACGCTCGCGATCTACCTGATGCTTTACGACGCCGCGCATTACGACGCGAAGGCGATCAAGACGTGGGTGCTCGACGACTGGGAGCGCGAGGCCAGCGGCGGCGAGATGGGCGAACGCGATGTGATGGCCCGCCATCTGGACGCGCTCTTCGCCGACGGCGTACCCGTGCAGCCGCGCACGCCGGTCAATGCGGATCTCGTCAGGGACGCACGCGATTTTCTCGATCGCAATCCGGTCGCCGGCAGACTCTACGAGCGGGCGATGGCGGCCATGCAAAAAGACGCGCCGGAGAACCTCACGCTGACGGGCGCGGCCGGTCCGCAGGCGGCAGCGGTGTTCACGCTCGTGTCCGGCTCGAAGCTGGAGCGCGGTATCCCGGGCCTCTACACGTACGACGGTTATCACGAGGTGTTCAGCCAGCGTCTGCCCGAGTTTCTGGCGCAGGCCCAGACGCGCGATGCCTGGGTGATGGGCCGCGAAGACGACAGCAAATCGAGGCTCCCGCGCGCGGCGGGCGCGCGCGTGCCGGGGTTCGATCGCGACAAGCTCGCCGACGAAGTGCGCCGCCAATATCTGACCGACTATGGCAACTACTGGCAGCAGCTTCTCGACGACGTTCGTCCCGCCTCCGTCGGTCGGGGCGGCGGTCTCGCGCTCGATCTGCAGACGCTGCGCACGTTGGCCGAGACGCACATCGTCGGCGTCAGCCACACGCTCGCCGTCGGCGCCACGCAGGACATCACCGTGGGCGGCGCGCAGAGCACCATCGTCGGCGGTGTGTTGACCAGCAAGGTCGGCGGCGCCGCCGACTATGCGGTCGCCCTCACGCACAACACCACGGTCGGCGGCGCGAAGAGCACGCTTGTCGGGGGCGCCGAGTATACGACCGTCGGCGGTGCGTCGGGGCGTGTCGTCGGCGGCATCTACACGGTCACCGTCGGCGGCATGTTTTCGCTCGTCGTCGGCAATTCTTCGCTGACGATGTTCCCGGACGGCACGATCAAGCTGCTCGGCAAGGACATCAAGGTCGAAGGCAGCAACGAAGTGATCGTTCAGGGCAAGAAGCTGAAGCTGAATCCGGGCGACTGCGAGGTGACCGGCGTGATTGCGGCGGTTCCGATTCCGTGACCATCACCGAGTCCGACATCGTCAGATCGGTTTTGCCGTTTCGCGGGACGAGTCTCGGCAGATCGCGGTTCGTGACCCACGCGTCGACGGACAGATAGCGGATGTCGTCCGACCAGGGCGCTTCTGCCTGATCGACGAGTGACACGTAGACTTCGGTCCCGATGTACGGCGTGCGGGTGCCGTACCGGCGCGCGTTGTCGGACAGCAGGCGCTGCTCGCGCCGGACAGAGAAATAGCGGCCGTGATTGCCGACGTCGCTATGGAGCGTCTGATAGAGCGGATTGAACACGACTTCCACCGACGTCTGCGCCTTCTGGCCGAACACGCGCGACACCGAAAAGATCTCGTAGTCGAGCGGGCGGGTGCGGTCGGCGAGCAGGTGGAATTCGGTCAGCGCACGGTTGATTTCCACGCGGTCGGTGCGCTTGCGGAACAGGTTGACGACCGGCGTGCAGAACAGCATGAAGCGCGACGCATCGACGTACGTCGACAGTTCCTCCGGCAGCCGGTCGAGCAGCAGCACGATTTCGGCTTCCTTGCCTTTGACGTGCGATAGGCCCGGCGCGAGCTGCGTCAGCGCGAAGAAATAGAAGCGCTGGCGACACGCGAAGTATTCGTGCAGCAGATTGTGTCCGTGGAAGACATTCCAGGGCAGCGGCAGCGCACCCTGATCCGCGCGCAGTCCTTCGAATTCGACCGGCGTCTTCGCGACCACGTGTCCTTCGCCGCGCGCCGCGCCATAGCTGCGCACCACCGACGCGACACTTCCCGCGTGAATCAGCTCGAACAGATGCGACGCAATCCGTTCGTCACCGCCGATATAGATCGACAGGCGGTCGAGCCCGCTGATCTGGCTGAATTTCACTTCGCCGATCGTGCGTAGCCGCAGGCGCAGCGCGCCGCGCAATTGCTGATACGGCAGCAGATGGCGCCCGGTGTCCGGGATATCGGGCGGCACCGCGGTCAGCGTGGCTTCGGCGATCTCGACCGGCCACAGCACGACTTCCTGACTGCTGCGAAACTCGCACGCGGTCTGTTCGCCGGGTGCAATCGCGGAGCGCAGCGCGCTGTGGCGCGGCACGGTCAGTCCTTTCGAGAAAACGCCTTCTCGCAGGCTCGGCAACAGTTGCGCGACCGCGATCGACGGCGTCGGCGCCACGTAGTTCGGATAGACGACTTCCAGCAGCCGCTGCGTGAAGCGCGGGAATTCGGCGTCGAGCTTGATCTGCGTGCGCGCGGACATGAAGCAGAACGCCTCGATCAGCCGTTCCACGTACGGGTCGGCGACATCGATGCCCTGCGTGCCGAGCCGGCGCGCGATCTTTGGGTGCTGCGCGGCGAATTCGCCGGCCATTTCGCGCATGAACGTCAGTTCGCGGCTGTAGTAGTCGAGGAACTGCGGATCCATGTCAGTTTTTGCGTGGGCTTACCTGTTGGCGCCGGGTTCGAGCGTCACGTTGTTCGTTTCGAAGTCGAACGTGCTCTGAATCTGGAATTCGAACGGATACGGCGACCAGTGCATCAACCCGTGCAGCGCGAACGACAGTTTGTTGTAGCGCAGCGCGTCCGGATCGCGGTTCGGGATGATCTGCAGCGACTCGGGGATCAGGCGTGGCTCGAACCGCATGATCGCAGTGCGAATGAGCCGCTCGATCTCCTCCCAGTTGCGGTCGGTCAGATAGCTGCCCGACAGCGGTGGAATGCCATAGTTGATGACCGATGCGGCCGCCGCCGGATGGCGTGTCGCGTCGATCTCGTCGTCGAGGCTCGTCGTGTTGAGCAGCAGGCTCAGATCGCGCTGCACGAGGCGGCGTATCGTTTCGCGATTCGGCGCGTACGCGTCGGGGCGTTCGGCGCGCTGCGACGGCGCGTCGTCCAACAGGCGATCGAACAGCGACGGCAGGAACGCTTGCCGGTGCCGCTTCTCAGGCTGGCTCATAGCGGGTCAGTGGTCGTCGTGCTGGAAGCGGACTTCGCCGATCTCGAGCAATCCGACGTCGCCGCGTTCGGTCGCCCACGTTTTTTGACCGCTCGCGATCACGCCGGTCTCGCCGACGTCCTCCCACGTGGTCTCGAGCGCGAGCCGGATTTCGTTGGAGCCCTGTTCGGAGCCCGGATAGCGCACGGGCACGTAGCCTCTCAGCATGGTGCCGTTGCGCAGCAGGGCGGTCGCGGAGCGCCAGACGACGTCGATCAGGCTAGTGACGGGCGCGAGCGACAGCGAGCGCATTTCGTCGAACGGGATCCAGCGGTAACCGCCGGCGACGACCATTTCACAGATCGGCCCGAAGCGGGTGTCGCTGTCCGTCAACCATTCGAACTCGCCGAACTGGACACACTCGCCGCGCGTGGCTGGCGCGTCGTTCAGTGCTGCTTCGCGCAGTTCGTCCGCGCTCGCGATTTCGCCTTTGGCAAGCCGTTCGTTCGCACGCACGAGCGTGTCCACCCAGGCGGGCGACGCGTCGACGAAACCGGGCGTACGCAAGCCCGAAAAAACTTCGGCGCGAAACATCTCGCTCTGGATCAGCCCCCGGTACAGCTGCGCACTCGACTGGCCCTCCGGTTCGAGGGCGGCCCAGGTCTGCAGTTGCGTGAGCGCGCGATCCCATTCGCCGTCGACGCACAACAACTGGAACAGCAGCCAGCGATTGCGTGGATTGGACGGATGGTTGCGAACCGATTCGACGGTGCTGGCCTTGAGGTCGTCGAGACTCTGCGTCTGCAGCAGTTCGCGCAGTGACGGCACGCCCGATGCGGGGAGTTCAGTGGTCATTTTCATCGTGTGATCCGGGTTCGTCGGACGGCGTGGCGATAACGTCAATGCGGCTGTCCACGCTGATCAGGTGATGTTCCTCGCGCGCGAGTTGCGCGGCCCGCGAGGCTCGCGGTACGGTGCTTCCCTGCGGTGCGAGGAGCCAGAGGATTTCTTGCCGCCGGTCGTCTTCGAAGATTCGCTCGGCGCCGAACGAATCGAGGCTGTCGAGGATCGTGTCCACGTTCTGGCCGACCACCAGCAGATCGAGCAACGACTGGCTCGAAGGCGCGCGTTCGGCGTCCTCGAATGGGTCGGCAGGCGGTCGCGCGCTCGGCGGCCGCTCGATCGCGCCCGCATTCAGCTTGTGCCGCGCGCCTGCTGTTTCGTTCAGCAACGCCTGCTCGTATTCGGCCGCGAGGTTCAGCAGCGGGTCCGAGTCGTGGTCGAGCGTCAGTACGGACGGTCCGCGTGGCCGTCCGGCACGGTTGCCGACCGTCGCGTGGAGCGCGGACGGATAGTCGTGATAGCCCTCGTCGAGCGGCGCGGGACCGGCGAGCGCGATCAGGTCGCTGAAATCGCCGGGTGCGTGGACGGGGGCTTCGACGGGCGGTTCGCGTGGTTCGCCGGCCGGCCGCGATGGCTCGTGCGAAGACGTCCGCGTCGCGCTTTCGTCGGCTGCGGGTCGTGGCGGCTCCAGGCCCGGCCACAACGAGTCGAGCGTTTCAGCTGTCGGTGCGGCGGTTGCATCGTTCGATGGCTGCGGCGCTTCGCGTAGCGGCCGCAAGGCGTCGTTGTTCTGGGGCTCGTTTGCGCGCGATTCTGCGAACGGTTCCGCAGGCGATTCCGCAGGCAACTCCGCAGGCGATCCACCGGCGGAAGACAACCACACGAGCGGCCGCGAGGCGACCCGCGAAACGTCTTCATGCTTTCCGGTGCGGGGATTGTCGACCGACAGCAGCGTGCGGGCGACTGTCCTGACGTAGCCGCGCTCGATGCCGTCGATATCCCAACAAGCGTGGTATCTGGTCATCGTTAGATAGAAAACGGTCGAGTGTCAGTAATCGGGACGCCGCTCGTGTCCAGGTTCGGTGTTGACCGTAGCCTGACGAGACTGCGCGAGCCGTGCCGAGAGAGGTCATCCTACTGAGGCGCCCGCCACCGGAATATGGGCACGAGCCCAAATACACGACGGCATCGCGGTTCTATTCTGGCCGCAGCGCCTCGGGGCGCTGGCAGGTCCTCCTTCATCCGTTATCTGCGACGAAAACCATGTCCATTTCACGCCATGCGTTGTTCGGAAAGCTCGGCAGTACGCTCTTCCGGAGTATCGAATCGGCGACGGCTTACTCCAAGCTGCGCGGCAACCCGTATGTCGAACTCGTGCACTGGCTGCATCAGTTGCTCGCGCAGCCGGACAGCGATCTGCATCGCGTGATCCGGCATTGCGAGATCAGTCGCGAACTGCTCGACCGCGACATGCAGACGGCGCTCGACGGGCTGCCTTCCGGCGCCAGTTCGCTCAGCGATTTTTCACATCATGTCGAGGAAGCGATCGAGCGCGCCTGGGTGCTCGCGACGCTCGCTTTCGGCGACCGGCGCGTGCGCGGCGGATGGCTCGTCGCCGCGCTCGTCGAAACGCCGTCGCTGCGTCGCGTGCTGCTGTCCATTTCGCCGACATTCGGACAGATTCCGCTCGACCGGCTGCACGAGATGTTGCCGGCGTGGATCGACGGTTCGCCCGAGGCTTCCGACGAACCCTACGATCGCAGCGATTTCTCGGCCGCGGTGCCGGGCGAAAGTTCGAATGCGATTGCGGCGCCGCGCAGCGGTTCGGCGCTGGAACAGTACTGCACCGATCTCACCGCGCGTGCGCGCGCCGGAGAAATCGATCCCGTCGTCGGCCGCGAGCTGGAAATCCGCACGATGATCGACGTGCTGCTGCGCCGCCGGCAGAACAACCCGCTGCTGACCGGCGACGCCGGGGTCGGCAAGACGGCGGTCGTCGAAGGGCTGGCGCTCGCGATCGCCGCCCGCGACGTACCGCCGAAGCTCGCGGATGTCCGGCTGCTGGGGCTCGACGTCGGCGGGCTGCTCGCGGGCGCGAGCATGAAGGGCGAATTCGAGGCGCGGCTGAAGTCGGTGCTGGAGGGCGCGGCGAAATCGCCGGTGCCGGTCGTGCTGTTCGTCGACGAGATTCATACGCTGATCGGCGCGGGCGGCCAGGCGGGCACCGGCGACGCGGCGAATCTGCTGAAGCCGGCGCTGGCCCGCGGCACGATCCGCACGATCGGCGCGACGACGTGGGCCGAGTACAAGCGGCACATCGAAAAGGATCCGGCGCTTACGCGCCGGTTCCAGGTGCTTCAAATCGCCGAGCCGGAAGAAGCGGCGGCGATCGACATGGTTCGCGGACTCGCGCGGACGGTGGGGCACCATCACGGCGTCGTCGTGCTCGACGAGGCGATTCGCGCGGCGGTGACGCTTTCGCATCGGTACATTCCCTCGCGGCAGCTTCCGGACAAGGCCATTAGCCTGCTCGATACCGCGTGTGCGCGCGTGGCGTTGTCGCAGCACGCGGCGCCGCGCGAATTGCAGCGCGTGAGGCAGCGACTGCAGGCGGCGCGCGTGCAGGCAGAACTGCTCGAAGAAGAACAGCGGATCGGGCTCGGCAGCGACGACGCGTTCGCCGACGTGTCGCGCTGCATCGCCGGGCTTCAGGAAGAGGAAGGGCGCATCGAGGCCGCATGGCAGGCGCAATCGGACGCCGCGAGCGCGTTGATGACGGCGCGCGGCGCGGCCGGTGAAGTCGACTCACAGCGTCCGTCGGTCGAGGTGCTGCGCGACCTCGAAACGACGCTATCGAACTTGCAGGGGCAGACGGCGTTCGTCTTCCCGGAAGTCAACGAGGCGATCGTCGCCGAGATCGTGTCGGACTGGACCGGCATTCCCGTCGGCAGGATGGTCACGGACGAAGTCGCGGCCGTGCAGACGCTGCCTGCAACGCTCGCCGCGCGCGTGATCGGCCAGGACGGCGCGCTCTTTCGCGTCGCGGAACGCGTGCAGACCGCGCGCGCGGGTCTTGCCGATCCGCGCAAGCCGCTCGGGGTGTTTCTGTTGACCGGGCCGTCAGGGGTCGGCAAGACGGAAACGGCGCTGGCGCTCGCGCAGGCGTTGTACGGCGGCGAGCAGAATCTGATCACGATTAACATGAGCGAGTATCAGGAAGCGCACACGGTGTCGGGACTGAAGGGCGCGCCGCCGGGGTACGTCGGCTACGGCGAGGGCGGCGTGCTGACCGAAGCGGTGCGCCGCAGCCCGTGGTCGGTCGTGCTGCTCGACGAAATCGAGAAGGCGCACCGCGACGTGCACGAGATCTTCTACCAGGTGTTCGACAAGGGCTACATGGAGGACGGCGACGGCCGTTACATCGATTTCCGGAACACGACGATTCTGCTGACGAGCAACGTCGGCGCCGAGCTGTCCACGACGCTGTGCGCCGACGACGACCTCGCGCCGGACTGGGACGCGCTGCGCGACGCGTTGCAGCCGGAACTGCTGAAGGTGTTTCCGGCTGCGTTCCTCGGGCGGGTGACGGTCGTGCCGTATCGTCCGCTCGGCGAGGCGTCGCTCGCGCAGATCGTGACGCTGCATCTCGATCGCGTCGTCAGGCGGATGTCCGACAGTCATCGGATCGCGCTCGTCTATGCGCCGTCGGTCGTCGACTACATCGTCGCTCGCTGTCTCGTGCAGGAAACGGGGGCGCGGGTGCTGATCGGCTTCATCGAGCAGCACGTGTTGCCCGCGCTTGCGCGTCACTGGCTCGATGCGTTTTCGGCGAAGCGTGCGCTCGCACGAATCGAGATCGACATTGCCGATCCGAACGCCGCTCCGGTAGACGCGTTGATTTTCCGGTCAGTTGACGGCGGGTAGGGCTGGTTCGCGCGCGGGTTCGCCCGCGCGGGCGTTTATTGAGATACGATTCCATATCGGCCACTGGTCGACGCGCGACGTTCCGCGCAGAAGCCGCGTTGTTCCGCCTCCGCAGTTGGTCGGCGAGCAACGACCGTTGTGTGCTCAACCTGATTTATCGCATGACCATCGGGTCGTCGATCACGAACGAGCGCCATCTCATGGAGTCGACATGAACGCAACGCCCAAGCCTTCTTTGACAACGGACGCGTCCCCGATTCATCCCGATGAACGGCAAGCCCGCGTGCAACTGGCGGCCTGCTATCGGATCTTCGACATGATCGGCTGGACCGAACTCATCTATAACCACATCACGCTGCGCGTGCCGGATAGCGCGAGCGGCGGCGAGCGGCAATTCCTGATCAATCCGTTCGGCCTGCACTACAGCGAGGTCACCGCGAGCAATCTCGTGAAGATCGACGCGACAGGCCGCATTCTCGACGACTCGCGCTATCCGGTGAATCCGGCCGGGTTCGTGATCCACGCGGCGATTCACGAAGGCATCGAACGCGCGCATTGCGTGATGCACACGCACACGACGGCCGGCGTAGCGGTCGCGAGCACTGGGCGCGGGCTCGCGCAAGACAACTTCTATAGCGCGCAACTCTTCGATCGCGTCGCCTATCACGACTTCGAAGGCATCACCGTGCGCGCGGACGAAGGCCCGCGGCTGATCGCGAGCATCGGCGAGTGCCAGGCGGTGATTTTGCGCAATCATGGGCTGCTGTCGTGGGGCGAGACGCTGCCGCAGGCGCTGGCCGTGCTGTGGACGCTGAATCGCGCGTGCGAGATCCAGATGGCGACGCACGCGATGGGTCGTGCGCTGCCGATCTCCGACGACGTCGCGCGGCGTTCGTCGCGCGACGCGCTGCAATTCGATCCGCGCCACGGTGCGGGCCAGGACATTTTCGACGCGCTGGTTCGCAAGCTCGATCGCGTCGATACCAGCTACCGGAACTGACGCGATGAAGGTCGGCATCTATGGCGCCGGGGCGATCGGCGGGTGGCTCGGCGCGCGGCTCGGGCTCGACGGTCATCGGATCGCGGCGCTCGCGCGCGGCGCGACGCTCGACGCGCTTCGCACACACGGTCTGCGCTTGACCGAGGGCGGCGGCACGCGTTCGGTGCGCGTCGAGGCGAGTGCCGATCCGGCCGCGCTCGGTGTGCAGGACGTGGTCATCGTCGCGGTGAAGGCGCCGTCGACGGCAGCGGTCGCAGCCGGCATCGCGCCGCTGCTCGGCGAGCATACCGTCGTCGTCAGCGCGATGAACGGCGTGCCGTGGTGGTTCTGCGCAGGGCTCGCGGCACCGTTCGCCGGCACACGTATCGAGTCGGTCGATCCGGACGGCGCGATTGCGGCGGCGATTCCGGCCGCGCGCACGATCGGTTGCGTCGTGCACGCGAGTTGCCTGCAGGATGCGCCGGGCGCGATCCGCCATCATCTGGGCAACGGATTGATCGTCGGCGAAGCGACCGGCGGCGCGAGCGAGAGGCTCACGCAACTGGCCGCTGCGTTCTCGTCGGCGGGCTTCGATGTTCAGTGTTCCGAACAGATTCAGCGCGACATCTGGTTCAAGCTGTGGGGCAACATGACGATGAACCCGATCAGCGCGCTGACCGGCGCAACGACGGATCGCGTGCTCGGCGACGAACTGGTGCGAGCGTTCGCCACGCGGGTGATGCGCGAGGCGGCCGAAATCGGTCGATGCATCGGCATTCCGGTCGAGCAGGACCCGGAGGAGCGTCATCAGGTGACGCTGCGCCTCGGCGCGATGAAGACGTCGATGCTGCAGGACGTGATCGCGCACAGGCCCGTCGAGATCGACGCGCTCGTTTCCGCGGTGCGCGAACTGGGGCAGGCGACGGGTGTGGCGACGCCGTTTATGGATGCATTGCTGGGGTTGTCCCGGCTTCAGGCCAGCACGTTGGGGCTGTATTGAAGCGCGTCGGCTCGATGCCACGAAGAAAGCCGGGCTAAAGCGACGCGCAGACGTTACGCGAACCGCATCGGGTGAACGCCGGTTGACCACTCCGCAGGCTCCCGTTGCTAAACTGGACATCACCATGAAGGCTCGCCGATGCGCGTATGCATCGGCGCCGCCGACGGTGGCAGAGCCGGAATGCGGGCGCGTTAAGTATCTGGCTAGGTGCTAGTCGGGCCGATCTTTGCGCGATACAAGCAGGGCGTACGAGAACGGAGCGAGACGTGCGGGCATCCAGAACAGCAAAAAAGGCCTGGTTACCGAGCGAAACGGCCTCTCCACGTAAGAACCGGACAGGCAAAGCGGACGCCGACCTGTTCACGGGCCGCGGTCCGCTCAAGCTGAGACTCGCCCGGGGCCGGGATGCGCGCAAACGGGTTTCGCGAAGCCAGCTTGCAATCTGCAAGATCGAAAAGCGCGATCCGATCGAATTGCTCGAGGCGTCCAATGCGGGGCGCGTGCCCGAACTGATCCCGATTCGCTACGGACGTATGCTCGACAATCCGTTCGCGTTCTATCGGGGCGCCGCGTCGTTGATGGCATTCGATCTCGCGAATCTGCCGCATTCGAACGTGACCCTGCAACTGAGCGGCGACGCGCATCTCGCGAATTTCGGGCTGTTCGCGAGCCCGGAGCGGCGGATTCTCTTCGGGCTCAACGACTTCGATGAAACGCTGCCGGGCCCGTTCGACTGGGACCTGCGCCGCCTCGCCGTTTCGTTTGTGATCTGCGCCCGCGTACACGGATTTGCACTGGGCGATCAGCGCAGGATCGTGCTGCGCCTGTGCGAGACGTTTCGGCAATGCATCGCGGAATTCAGCACGATGGATACGCTCGACGTCTGGTACCACCAGTTCGCGTCGGCGAACCTGCTCGCGATGGCCGACACGAGCCGGCAGAAAAAGAAGGAAGCGGCGGTCATCGACAGGGCGCGCTCGCATTCTTCGCGGTCTGTGTTGAGCCATTCGGCGCAGTGGGTCAAGGGCAAGCTGCGGATCGTCGACGCACCGCCGCTCGTCTATCACCTGCCCGCCAAAAACCAGCGCGAGCTGAAGCGTTTCGACGGGATGATCCGGCGATTCTTCGCCGACTACCGGCAGACACTTCCCGACGACCGGCGCGCGCTCTTCGACCGCTTCGAACTGGTGGACCTCGCGATGCGCGTGGTCGGCGTCGGATCGGTCGGCACGCGTTGTTACGAGGCGCTTTTCATGGCCGATGGAAAAACCCCGCTGTTTCTGCAGTTGAAAGAGGCGAGGGCATCCGTGCTGGAGGGGTATCTGCCGGCCAGCGAGTATCCGAATCATGGACGGCGCGTGGTGAGCGGCCAGCGTCTGTTGCAGTCGGCGAGCGACATCTTTCTCGGCTGGTCGAAGATGCGCGCGACGGGCACCGACTTCTACGTCAGGCAGTTGCGCGACATGAAAGGCGCGTTCGACTTCACGAAGTTCGACGTCGACGGTCTGTCCGAATACGCGGTTGCATGCGGCACCGCGTTGGCGCAGTCGATGGCGAAGGCCGGCGACCCGGCGCCGATCAACGGCTACGTGGGCAAGTCGTCTGCGTTCGACGAGGCCGTCCTGCAGTTTGCGCTCGCCTATGCGGAGCAGAACGAGGCGGATTGGGCGGCGCTGAAAGCGGCGGTCAAGACGGGGCGGCTTCAGGCGACGCGCGAATGAGCGTTCCGCATGCCGCGCTTTGCGCGCAGATTCACGCGTAGATCGCGACTACGGGCGCCTGCCCCGCGCGAATGAATCCGCGATACATGCCCTCGGTGTTGAACGGCATCGCGACGTTGCCGTGCGCATCGACGGCGACGAGGCCGCCGCGTCCGTCGATCTGCGGGAGTCGTTCGTGCACGACCGTATGCGCGGCCTCTTCGAGCGACGCCGCGCCGTATTCGATGCGCGCCGAGATGTCGTGCGCGACGGCCATGCGGATGAACATCTCGCCCGTGCCGGTCGTCGAGACCGCGCACGTGCGGTTGTTCGCATAGCAACCGGCGCCGATGATCGGCGAGTCGCCGACGCGCCCCGGCTGCTTGTTGGTCATGCCGCCCGTCGAGGTCGCCGCGGCGAGATTGCCTTGGGCGTCCAGTGCGACGGCGCCGACGGTACCGAGCTTGCGATCCTCGTCGAGCGGCGTCGGCGTGGCCGCGTGCGCCGGGAACGACAGCGGCACACCGCAATCGCGTGGCTGCGCGGCGTCGTGATCGAGCGCAGTCTCGCCCGCTTGCGCGCGCCGCACCCGTTCGAGCTGCTCGCGCCGCGCGTCCGTCGAAAAGAACGCCGGATCCACGCATTCGAGCCCTTGCGCACGCGCGAACGCGTCGGCCCCCGCGCCGACGAACATCACGTGCTGACTGCGCTCCATCACCGCCCGCGCGGCGAGCACCGGGTTGCGCACGGTCGTCACGCCGGCGACGGCGCCGCTTTTCAGCGTGCGGCCGTCCATGATCGACGCGTCCAGTTCATGCGTGCCCTCGCTCGTGAAGACCGCGCCGCGTCCCGCATTGAAAAGCTCACATTCTTCGAGGAGACGCACCGCTTCGGTGACCGCGTCGAGCGCGCTGCCGCCCCGTTCGAGCACGCGTCCCGCGTCGCGCAGAATCGCCGCCAGCGCGGTTTCGTAAGCGATGCGCGTGTCGTCCGACGTTTCGGCGCGGGCAATCGCGCCGGCGCCGCCATGAATGGCCAATACGGCTTTCGCCATGTTGATCGCTCCTTTGAAAGGGGAGCACGCATGATCGACGTGCTCCCGATGTAAACAAGCGGTGCATGCGCGGTATCCGCGCCGCGCGACGGTCGCGCAGCCGCGCGCGGATACCGGGCACATCCGATGCTAACGCCTTCGCGGGCACACCCCGCACCGGCCTCGTATGCAAACTACCGACACGACAGCCTTCATTCTCGCGCGCCTGCAGTTCGCGTTCACGATCGGCTTTCACATCATCTTTCCGGCCATTACGATCGGGCTCGCGAGCTTTTTGACCGTGCTCGAAGCGCTGTGGCTGAAGACCCGACGTGAAGCGTACCGCGATCTCTACTACCACTGGTCGAAGATATTCGCGGTCAACTTCGGAATGGGCGTGGTGTCGGGCGTCGTGATGGCGTGGCAGTTCGGCACGAACTGGAGCCGTTTTGCATTCTTCGCGGGTGGCATTACCGGGCCGCTGCTGACTTATGAAGTGCTGACGGCTTTCTTTCTGGAAGCCGGTTTTCTCGGCGTGATGCTGTTCGGCTGGAACCGCGTCGGGCGCGGCCTGCATTTCCTCTCGACCGCGATGGTCGCGCTCGGCACGCTCGTGTCGACCTTCTGGATTCTCGCGTCGAACAGCTGGATGCAGACGCCGCAAGGCTACGAAGTGATCAATGGGCGCGCGGTGCCGGTGCATTGGCTCGCGGTGATCTTCAATCCATCGTTCCCGTTTCGCCTCGCGCATATGGCGATTGCGGCGTTTCTCGCGACGGCGTGCTTCGTCGGCGCGGCGTCCGCGTGGCATCTGCGCCGCCGCAACGACAACCCGCCGGTCCGCACGGCGCTTTCGATGGCGATGTGGATGGCCGTCATCGTCGCGCCGATTCAGGCGCTCGTCGGCGACGCGCACGGCCTGAACACGCTCGAACATCAGCCCGCGAAAATCGCCGCGATCGAAGGGCACTGGGAGAACGTGCCGGGCGAGCCGTCGCCGCTCATTCTCGTCGGCTGGCCGGACATGAAGGCCGAAGAGACGCGCTACGCCGTCGAGATCCCGGTGCTCGGCAGCCTCATCCTCACGCATAGCCTCACGCGTCAGATTCCGGCGCTCAAGTCGTTTCCGCCCGAAGACCGGCCCGATTCGACGATCGTGTTCTGGAGCTTTCGCGTGATGGTCGGCATGGGCCTGCTGATGATCGCGATGGGCGTGTGGGCGCTCGTGCTGCGAGCACGCGGCAGGCTCTACGTGTCGCGGACCTTTCTTGCGTTTGCGCAATGGATGGGGGCGGCCGGGCTGATCGCGCTGCTCGCCGGCTGGGTGACGACCGAGGTGGGCCGTCAGCCGTGGGTCGTCTACGGCGTGATGCGCACGGCGGACGCGACGTCGCCGAACCCCGCCGCGCAGGTCGGGCTGAGCCTTGCGATCTTCGTGCTGGTCTACTTCGCGCTGTTCGGCACGGGCATCGTCTATATCCTGCGGATCGTGCGCAACGGACCGCAGTCGCACGAGGGCGAACGCGTGACCGAAGGCGGCGCCGGGCGCTCGCGCACGCCGGCGCGCCCGCTGTCCGCCGCGCCGGAAGACGTGGGGCCGCCGCGTGCGCCGTCACACGAGCCGGATTGAGGAGGCAACACCATGGGCGTGGATATCACGTTGATCTGGGCGGCGATCATCGCGTTCGGCATCATGATGTACGTGGTGATGGACGGCTTTGATCTCGGCATCGGGCTCCTGTTTTTCACCGTGCGCGATCACGAAGAACGCGACGTGATGATGAACACCGTCGCGCCGGTCTGGGACGGCAACGAAACCTGGCTCGTGCTCGGCGGCGCGGGGCTTTACGGCGCGTTTCCGCTGGCGTATTCGGTGGTGCTGAGCGCGCTGTATCTGCCACTGATCTTCATGCTGATCGGGCTGATCTTTCGCGGCGTCGCGTTCGAGTTCCGCTTCAAGGCGCACGAGACGCGGCGCCATCTGTGGGATCTCGCGTTCATCGGCGGATCGCTTGTCGCGACGTTTTTTCAGGGCGTCGTGCTCGGTGCGTTCATCGACGGGCTGCCGGTGCGCGACAACGCATGGGTGGGCGGCACGCTCGACTGGCTGCGGCCGTTTCCGCTGTTCTGCGGCGTCGCGCTGCTGGCCGCGTATGCGCAACTCGGCTGCACGTGGCTCATCATGAAGACCGACGGACGGTTGCAGTCGCACATGTACCGGCTGTCGTTCCGGCTCGCGTGGGCATTGCTGGCGGCGATCGCGCTGGTGAGCGTGTGGACGCCGCTTGCGCATCCGGCCATCGCGCGCCGCTGGTTCACGCTGCCGAACCTGGTGTTCTTCCTGCCGGTGCCCGTGCTGCTGGTACTGGGCTTTCTCGCGAAGCTGCACGCGCTCGCGCACAAGGCCACGGTGACGCCGTTCCTGATCACGCTGATGGTGATCTTCCTCGGCTATAGCGGGCTCGCGATCAGCTTGTGGCCGAACATCGTTCCGCCTTCCGTGTCGCTGTGGGACGCGGCCGCGCCGCCGCAGAGCCAGCTGTTCATGCTGGTGGGCGCGCTGTTCATCCTGCCGTTCATCCTGATGTACACGGCGTGGAGCTACTACGTGTTCCGCGGCAAGGTGAGACCGGGCGAGGGCTATCACTGAGGGTGGCGATGGACGAGACGAATAGCGATTCGGCTTCGGCTTCGGTTTCGGGTTCACGCCGGCCGCGCGTGTGGCGCACGAGACTGTTGTGGCTCGTCGGCCTGTGGACGGCGAGCGTGCTCGTCGCGATGAGCGTGGTGGAGATCGTGCGTCTCGGGATGGACGCGGCGGGGATGCCCACGCATTGAGGCGGTGTCCCGCATCGCGCTGCGGGCAGGTACGGGCGATGCGACAGCGGGTTGGCCATCATCGGCGATTGATCGAGCCCGCAAGGAGAATCAGATGGATCAGCAAACCGAAGAACGGATCCGGCAGCGCGCGTACAGGCTTTGGCAGGACGACGGTTCGCCCGAAGGTCGCGCCGACGAGTACTGGAGCCGCGCCGAGGCGCAGCTCAATGCGGAAGGCGCAGAGGAACCGCCGGCGCCGTCGGTGGAGCAGTCCGACAAACGTCGTCTGGCCGGTGCGCCGCTGGAAGAAGACGACTCGGTGCCGGCGGCGGAACGCGAAAGAGAGCGCCGTCGCGGCGGGGTGGCGGGTCGGCCTCGGTGAGCGGGGGCTAGTGCCGTGTGAACCGTGGCGCGATATGTCGACGCCAGATGGCCGACGCGGCGAAATAGACCGCTGTGCCGACGATTAAATTGGCGCACGCGAGATAGAAAAGTACGGCGACTGGCGCAATATCATCTTCGGGGTCAGGCATGTCGTCATTGACAAACAGGCGAAAGCCAAATCGAATTGCGCGTTCCAGCCAGTAGGGCATATTGAATGGCAACGTACAGAACCAGGATGTCATGTGTATTGCCCCGATGAACGTCAGGGCGATACAAAGAAGCATCCATATACACAGTGTCAGCCGCTTCATTGGACGTCAACCGTACCGTATGCGTTGAACGTCTGTCCGGGCACCGGTTTATCGGGCACTCGCGAACGAATGTACCGTTGCAACAGATCGAACTGGGCAGGGCTGACAACGGTTATGCAGCCTTTGCTCAGATTCTGCGGACCCGCCGGGTGCAAGCGAAAGCTTCCGCGCCTGATGCCTTCAACAAATGCGCTATCTCCGGTTCGTTCGTGCCACAACATGAACCATTTCGAATGGTCCGTAGTGACGTGAAGGCTCGTGCCAAGCCAGTCCCAGAGCCAGCCAAGGCGGCCGCCGGACTGCCGGTCGACCAGATAGTAGCGACCGCTTGGCAGCGGTCCGATGTTCGCCATCGCTGTTGCGCGTGGGTTGTTGCGTCCGGGTCCGGTTCCCGAAAAAGCCTCGACCGACCCGAAGCCGGAACAGAACAGACGGGAGGTCGTCTTGCCGTTTTCCCAGTAAGTGCATTGGACTGGCATCGTCACGCTCGCCTAGACGTAGGACCAGGCATCTTTGAAGATCAGATTCCCATCCGCGTAGGCCCACGCGATTTCCTCGTAGCGAAATTCGACTATTTCGAAGTGGTTTCTGTGCTGACTCTGTACTTCCTTGATGTTCAGCACCTTCGGCGAAACGCCAGTGACCTTGACGCTTTTCATCAGCATCGTGAAATAGGCTTCTTCCTTGCCCGCGTCATTCGTGCGGTAAAACCTGAGTTCGGCGGACTGCAATGTCACGCCGTAAACGACTGCACGGTAAAGAAGCGCGGAAGACCGGTCTATTTCCTTTTCGATTGTCAGTGGGCGATGCGAGCGGGAGCCAGTGAGTTTCCCTGTCGTGTAGTCGGTTGGCGAGTGGACGCCATGAGTCAGGCTCAACACTTCAATACTTCCTTCTCGACCGGACACGCTGCTGCTACCGCGAATGTCCGCGCCGCCTTCGTCTTTCAGCCAAAGATGCAACGGAACCGCCATGGTGAAAACCTCGTTTAAAAACAGGTCTTCCGTTCTAGCACATGCTTCAAAGAGGAAGGCCTGACAAACGTCCGAATTGCTGTCGCAACATTGGCATTGCTTGTTCGCCGTCATGCAGACGCGTCTGAGCTTAGACATTTGCTCCCGGCAATACCGCAATGGAATGGCACGTCGAAGCGGCCAAGCGGGATCAGACCTCGACTATCGTGCATTTGCCACCGCGCCGATCCCATTAGGTACGCGCGTTGCTCGGAACATCCCATCAATCCACCCGGAGATCACCATGACGAGCAAACGCATCGCAATCGCCGCAGCGGGTTTCATCGTCGGTGGGATGCTGTCCATGCAGGCGCATGCGGCGGGATGCACGAAGGGCGCGGTAGTGGGGGGCGTCGCCGGGCACGTGGCCGGCAAGCATGGCGTGGCAGGCGCGGCGGCGGGATGCGCGATCGGCCATCATGAGGCGTCGAAAAAACAGAAGGCCGCGAGCGAAGCCGCCGCGGCCAGCGCACCGGGATCGAAGTAAGCGCCGGGCGATAAAGACAGCGGGACCGGCGCATTCAAGTTGCGCGGTCCCGCTTTTTTTACTGCGTTCTGTCCACGGCTCGAATAGACAAACCGCTAGCGGATTGCCAGCGCAGCGCGCCCACTCGCCACCGGCTTCCCCAGTCGAGCCCGATCGGCGGCTGCATGTGCGCTTGCGTTTCGCGCCGCGTTAGCCGGCGTCGTCTGCGCCTCGATGCGGAACACCGCCACCGCATTGCGCAGCATGTCGGCTTGCGCTTCCAGCGATTTCGCGGCCGCCGCGGCTTCTTCGACGAGCGCCGCATTGTGCTGCGTGACCTCGTCGATCTGGCTGATCGCCTTGTTGACCTCGTCGATGCCGGCGCTCTGTTCGAGCGCGGCGGCCTCGATGTCGCTCATGATGCCGCTCACCCGGCCCACCGACTCCATCGCCTCCTGCATCGTGATGCGCGCCTCGCCGACGAGCGACGCACCCTGGTCGACCTTCGCAGCCGACTCGCCGATCAGTGCCTTGATCTCCTTTGCCGCCGCGCCCGAGCGTTGCGCGAGGCTGCGCACCTCGGATGCGACCACCGCGAAGCCGCGCCCCTGCTCGCCGGCACGAGCGGCTTCGACCGCGGCGTTCAACGCGAGAATGTTCGTCTGGAACGCAATCCCTTCGATCATGCCGATGATCTCGACGACCTTGCGCGACGACTCGGCGATGCCGTCCATCGTCTCGGTCACGCGCGTGACGACCTGGCCGCCGCGCGTGACCGTCTGCAGCGCGCCCTGTGCGAGACGGCTTGCCTGCTTCGCGTAGTCGGCGTTCTGCTTGACCGTCGCGGACAGCTCTTCCATGCTCGCGGCCGTCTCGCGAAGCGCCGCGGCTTGTTGCTCGGTGCGGCTCGAAAGATCGGCGTTGCCCGAGGCGATTTCGTTCGCGCCGGCGGTGATCGCATGCGTGCTGCCGCGCACCTTCGACACGGTCTCGACGAGCCCGTCGCGCATCTGCGTGAGCGCCGACAGCAACTGGCCCATCTCGCTGCGCGAGCGCGACCCGACGGAGATCGTCAAGTCACCTGCCGCGATGCTGCGAAAGTGCGAGATCGTCCGGTTCACCGGCTTGACGACTGCCGCCGACAGCCCCGCGCGCGCAATCAGCCCGACCACGACACCGATCACGCCGATCGCGCCGAACAGCAGCGTCGCGATGTTCAGGCGCTGCGCCGCCGTTTCGGCCTGGTGTTCGCTTTCGGCCGTCTGCAACTGGTTCAGCGCGGCGATCGCCTTCGCATACGCCGCGTAGAAGCGATTGGCCGTCTCGCCCTGGATCGTATGGAACGTGTTGAAGTCGTAGTCTTTCAGCGCATTGAATTCCGGCTCGATCGCGTGGTCGACCAGCGCGGCGCGCGCCTGCTCGACGGCCTGCGTGAGCTGCTTTTCTTCGTCGCTGGCAAAAGGGCCCGTCGCGTAGCTGCGGAACGCCGCGGTGGATTCTTCGAGCGTCTTGTGCGCGGCCGGGAGCAGACCGTCGGTCGGCTTGGCGGCCATGAAGAGCGTCTCGTAGCTGCCGAGCGCGAGCCGCACCTGCAGAAGCTGCTCCGAGCTGGTTCTCAGTTTCGCGATCGTGGACGCGCGGTGCTGTACGTCCTCTAGTCCGCTGCTGGTGAGCTTGAGTGCCCCGTAGCCGACGCCGATTACGATCAGCAGAAACGCAACGAAAACGCTGATGACCAGCGTCAGGCCACCACGGATGGTGAGGTTCTTGAGCATTGGGTCTCCGGAGTGTCGGGGCGGCTTTGGCGCGCGTGATCGCGGTAGCCCCGTTCTGCGGCTGGCGGCCGATGTTTATTAACGTTACCCCTAACGTCCGCCGATGCTAATTGTCTGCGCTGACCGCCGCCATGCGGGGTTAACCTGGTCGCATGCGATCTCGCGCCGAGCGCGTGTTCGCCCATGCGATACGGTATAAAACGCGCAAACGTTTTCGCTAATTCAATGCGGCTAGCCGTTACGGAAGCCCATTGGCTGGCTGCTAAAACGCGCCGCTGCGAATATCGCGTCCCTTTCCATAATCCCGATTGGTCTGATCCGGATTCCGGTTTACCAGCGGTCGCGCAAAGAGAGGATGGCGCAGACTCCGCACCTCGTGTTCGATTTGAAAACCGTGCGCGCCGCTCGACGGATCGACGATGTCCGCGAATCGATATTGATGCGTTTCTTCGCCATAGGTGAGCCCGCGTGCGGCAAGCCACGCATAGGGCCCGGAAAAATCGGCGACGTAAAGCTGGATGTGATGCCCGTCGTACTCGGGAATCGCTGCACGCGTTTCCGCGAAGACAAGTTGCTGATGCGTTCCGACCGCGATGACCGCCTGCGGCAGCCCATCGCTTTCGCGCACATCGGCGGACGCATTGAACGCTTCGCGGTAAAAGGCGGCAATCGATTCGGCGCGCCCCGGGGGGACATCGAATTGCACATACGCGATGCCGAGATCCACGCCGGACCACCGCGCCTTCCCCCTAAATGCTTCCGGTTCGAGACAGTCGTAGCGATTCCCCCACGGACACGTCACTTCGACCCGATCGGCTCGCTCCGTCCACCCGAACGCCGTGCCGTCGAGCACCGGCTGAACCGCACGCAGCCGCTTGACGAGCGACTGGCGCTCTCCGACGATGAGCCCGACGTGCCCGCGCAGGTGCTGCGCTGCACCGTGCGGCAGATGAATCTGCGAGCGGCCCACGTTGATCCACATATTGGACACGCCTACCATCAGATACGGGTCGCGCGTCAGTCCGAGCCCGCTGACGTAGAACGCAGTGGCAAGCCGCTGGTCCGGAATCGTGACGTTGACGTGTTCGAGCAGAACGAAGTTGCCGGTGTCTTCGAGAACGTAGCGGGAAGGTTCCATTTCTTGCCCTCGTGAATGTCGCGCGTGAATTCGCTCAATGGTAGCGAATCGGCGCCGTCAGCGTCGCGACGAAAAACGATTATTAACCTGCGAATCGGGCCAACGATCCATTGACGAGTAGGAGGAAAGTGCCATGCAAATCGGTGTCCAAAGTTTTGCAAGCCGCTCGCTGCCCGTATTCGAAACGAAAGACGCCGAGCGAACCCATGTGCTGCAGCGGCTCGCGGCAAGCTGCCGGATTTTCGGGCGGCGCGGCTACTCCGAAGGCTTGCTGGGCCACATCACCGCGCGCGACCCCGAATGGCCGGACCATTTCTGGGTCAATCCGGTGGGCGTCCCGTTGCATCGCGTGCGCGTGTCCGATCTCGTTCAGGTGAATCACCAAGGTCAGATCGTTCGCGGCAGCGGGATGGTGAACCCGGTCGGGCTGCTGCTGCATACGGCCGTCCATCAGGCGCGGCCTGACGTGATGGCGGTGTGCCACACGCACGCGCTGCACGCGTCGACGTGGGCCGCGTTCGAACGGCTGCTCGATCCGATCACACAGGACGCCTGCGTGTTCTTCGAGCAGCAGGCGCTGATTCTCGAGCCTCGTGTCGTGCGCGACCGCGACACGGCCATCCGCTTTGCGGCGGCCTTCGGCGACAAACGGGTGGCGATCCACGCCGGCCACGGCATCTTCACGACCGGACAAACGGTGGACGAGGCCGCATGGTGGTTCGTGCTGATGAACCGCTGCTGCGAAGCGCAATTGATGGCCGACGCGTGCGGCGTGCCCACCCAGTGGTCCTCCGACGACGCGAGATGGCTCGCTTCGGTGCTCGGATCGCCGCAGTTCGGCTGGCTGTCGTTTCAGACGCTGTGGGACGACATCATCGTTAGCGATCCGGATTTGATCCAGTGACCGCCAGCGAGCGCGACGACCGAACTCGCGTTCACGCTCGTCGCGCCAGTTCGCGAATGCTCGCCGCGAGCGCCGGCATTCCCGAATCGCGCGCGGCGTACTGCGTGATCTTGCGCGTGGCCAGATCGATGGTGACGTTGTCGTCGGGCGCTTTCGTGTTCGGGCCGTCTACCGCCGCGTGATATTCGATGCGCAATTGCGCGTCGTTCACGATGATCCGCAGATACCCGTAATTCTGGTCATCGTAGTTTTCCAGCACGACAGCGTCTGTATCGGCCGACGCCGCCTGAATCAGTTGCGGCGCGCGCAGCGGCGGCTGTCCATTGGTGGTGAGCCGCTGCACGTTGTGCCCGCCGTTTCCGCAGACGATGTAAGGAATCTGCGTGCCGTCCGGGCGGGTTCGCGTGAAGCGCTGGTAGTTGTGCGCGTGTCCCGCAAGGTCCGCATGCGGCCATACGCCGACCTGGTTGCAGACGGCGTCGATCTGCTGCTGCATCTCGACGCTCCAGCCATGCCGGCCGCGCGCGACGTACGGCGGATGGTGATGCGCGAACAGCAGCGCACCGCGATAGTTCTCTTTCTTCACGCGCGTCAGCGCTGCTTTCAGGAATTTCAGCTGGCTGTTGCCGATATCGCTGTTCGCGATCACGCCCGGGTCTTCGAGCGTGTTGCTGTACAGCGCGATGATACGCATGAACGGCGCGTCGAACGTGAAAAACACGCCCGGCTGGATTTGCGCGGTACGCGAAAGGTTGCCTGCGTCCGGCGATACCTCGAAGCAATCCGCGCAGAAATTCCGCAGAAAAGCCTGCAGGCTCTTTTCGTGCCGCAGCGGCGAGATCATCCCGTCGTGATTGCCCGCGGCCGCGAGAATCGGCGCGTGATAGTCGCGATACGGATCGTAGAACTGGTCGTAGTAATACTGGGCTTCGCCGAAGTTGTAGACGATGTCGCCGAGCAGAAAGTTGAACTGCGGCACCTCGGCCGGGTCGGTTTCGTCGAAGTCGCTGACCATCTTGTCCGCGACTTCGTTCTGCGTTTTCGGGCCTTTCGTGCTGCCGCAGTCGCCGGTGGAATGAAAGACGATCTGTTTGTTCGCAGCGATCTGGTCGAGCACCGTCTGGTTGTTGGCGATCACCTCGGCGAGCGTGAGCCGCGGCTCGGTGCCGCCGCGCGGCGCGGGGAACGGAAGTGCCTTGAGCTTGTGCTCGCGGTTCAGTTCGTCGATGACCTTGTATGCGGCGGTATCCGACGCATGCCGCACCACGAAGGTCTGCGGATCCGGCGTCGGCTGAGGTTGCGAGAAAACCGGCGCGGCTAGTACTCGGTCGCTGCGCGATCCATTCGGGCGCTTCTTCGGCATGTCACGTTCTCCGGAGCAAGGGGGTTCGTTGCCAGTGGCCCGGATGGGACGACGGCATCGCGACGAAGTTCACGCGAAGTTCAGGGTTTCGTATGAATGCGCGCCGGGTAGGCAAGCTGTAAGGCGAGCCGCACGCCACAGCGCGGCTGTTGCCTGGCTCGTGTTCGAACAGAAGGGGGGCTTGCGATGCGTGCTTGCAACCGCAGAAGGTGAAGCGGGCCGTCGCGGCGCGGCTGCGCTCGACGACGGGGCCGGCCGTGCTGGAAGTGCATGTCGATCCGGCCGAACCGGCGACGACACCCGACACGCTGACGTCATGAGTCCCGTGCGGCAAGCACGCGTCGGTGCTCACCGCACGGGCGGCCGACACGTTTTATTTTCTGTGATGCTCGTCCGCTTTCCGTGCCATGTCCTTGGCGTCGCCGACCTTCTTTTGCGCCTCGCCGGCGCCTTGCTGCACATCGCCCTTCATCTCGCGCGCCGGGTTGTCGGTCGCTTTGCCGATCGCTTCGTTAGCCTTGCCTTTGAGCTTTTCCGCTTCGCCTTTCACATGATCCTTGTTCATGGTCGATCTCCAGGTATCCGCGCGAACTGCGCCTGACGATCTTCGCAATCGGCATTCCCGGATGTCGAAATGTATTTATTCATCGCTTACTTCAGGGCGAGCGGGGCTACTGGGTCAACACGACGGCGGTGTACCCGGTGCCGCTGCCGCCGGTGGCCTGGCACTGCACGGCGGCGACCATGTTCTTGTACTGGCAGTCTTCGCCGTAGCCGGCGCTCGACGACGAACGGATCTGCGAGCAGTGGGACGACGCGCCGTAGTCCGCCTCGTTCGCGCCTTCGCCGCCGGCGTCGTCCCACCAGAACACGGCGGCAGGCTGCACGGCAGCCGAGCCGGACCCGCTCGCGAGTGCCGAGAGCTGCGCGCAACTGGGCGCCGAATTGTTGGCGCCGCCCGATGTCACGTCAAAGCAGTTGCCGACGGCCGACGACGGAGCCGACGACTGCGGCGTGAGTCCGTTCAGATACGACGACGTGACGCCCGAGCCGGTCTGCACGTATAGCGAGCAGTTGCTGGCGGTGGTCTGCGTGCTCTTGCGGTACTGCGTCGTGCAGCTGTATTGCTTTGTCGTCTGGGAGCCGCTGGTGCTCGTCGATAACAGCTGACAGTTCGAATTCGCCGAGCCGGGCGCGTTCACGCCGAAGACCATCGCAAGCTGATTCGAGCCGCCCGGAAAGTCGGAGCCCTTGCCGCTGATCGTCTTCCCGTTCGGATACAGCGTGCTCGGCGGCAACTGGACCGTATAGCTGACGACGTTCGTGCCCTTGGACCCGCTCGTCGTCACGCTCGCGGTGTACGTGTAGTTCGTCAGTTCGCTCGGCGACTGGCCGTTCATCAGCAGCGACGAATAGAACGTCTGCGACGACCCGCTCGGTGCGCCATAGGAGTTCGCGCCGGTCACCGTAATCTGGCAGTTCGGATTCCCGACGTTGCCGTTCGTGTCGTTGCGCAACATGACGCCTAGCGGCTGGTTGACCGAGAAAGTCGGCAGCGTCTGGTCGGGTGTCTTGCCGAGCGCGACCGTCGGCGAATAGCTTGTGTAGATCTGGTAGTAGTTCGTGGAGTTGAAAACGGGGACCTTCGAATAGTCGTAACCGGTATTGGTCGAATTGCCCGGCACCTGGTAAAGATAGAGCGTATTGCCGTCGCACGCGTTGGATGTCAGTTTCGGGAACGACAGGTTGGCCGATACCACCGGATTCGCCGCCTTCGCCGTGACGGTGAACGTGACCAGCGACGGGGCGACGAGCGACATCAGCGTCGTGTTCGCCGTGGCGGTGGCGGTCACCGTCACCGTGTGAGCCGGCGCGTTGCCGAGCGCCGGATTGATCGTGTCGTTCGCGTTCGGCGTGACCGTCGGTGCGGAAACGGAAACGCTCGCGGGCAGGATCGCGCGCTTGAAGTAGGTCGTCGCGACGGTGGTCGCGAGTGCCGACTGCGTCGATTCCATGAACGCCGCGGCGCCCGCGAGCGCTGCTTCGTCGACGGCGTTTTGCAGGTCCGAGCGGAACTGCACCATCCGCGCGACGTCGACCGCGAGACCGACCGCCAGCAGCAGCGGAATCAGCAGGATCGCAAACATGATGCTCGACACGCCGCGCTGGGCGCGACGCGACGAAGCGAGACGCGGGTAGCGGCGCGTGGGCGCGACGGCGTTCACGGAATCTTTCGTCATGAGCAAGGCGAAGCGCAAGATACCACGCCGTTGTTGCGCGGGCGCGCGAACGCGGTGTGAGTGAGGCTCGTGAGGCCGGGGAAAAAGTACTGGATCGGCGAGTCGTAGCGGTACGTCACCGTCGCGACGATCACGCTGTCGCCGGGCGCGCCGGCCGTCGGAATCAGGTTGGTCGGCGACGTCGCGAGCGTCTTCGCCGTTGTGCCGAGCGCGAGCGCCGTCGTCGCGCACGACTTGTCGCTTTCCCAATCGACGGTGACGCCGCTCGACGTGTAGTTCGTCACACTCGCGACCGCCACGCTGAACGCGCCGTTGCTCGCGCCGACCGGGAACGGCGTCATCATCAGCACGCCCGCGGTGCAGAAGTTGCCGAGCGAGCCGGACGTTCCGCTCGTGACGCCCGCCGCCTGTTGCGCGACCATGTCGGCGATCGACTGCGCGGCGCTGTCGACTTTCAGTTGCACGCGGACATACTGCGAGAGTTCATACGTCGCGAACAGCAGCGACAACATGATGGGCAGAACGATCGCGAATTCGAGCGACGCGACGCCCCGATCGTTCGTCAGCAGGGACCGTAACGCGCGCATCAGTAGGGTTCCGTCTGGAAGGCGATCGTGGACATCAGCATCGTCGTGCCGGTGACGAGCGACAGGCCTTGCAGCGACCACGGCAGCGCAAAGCCGATCTGCATGACGACGTCGTTGTTCGCCGATACGGCCGCCGTCGATTGCGTCATCGTGGGGCCGGTCACCGTCGCGGTTTTCAGCGAAGCGAACCCGGAGCCCGCGGGCGTGCCGGACGGTGCGGCCGCCACGTAGAGCTGGATGTTCTGCGCGCACGACGGCAGCAGCGTGAAGCTGCTGGACGTGAGGTCGTTGCAGATCGCCGTCGCCAACGCCGTCGAATAACCGCCGTCCTTCAGCGTGCCGATGCGCAGCAAGCGCGCGCCGTCGCGCGCCGCATTGTCGAGCAGTTCCTGCGCGGCGAACGCGAGGCCGAACTCGACAATCATGAACACGACGAGCAGAAAGAACGGCAGGATCAGCACGAATTCGAGCGTCGTCGCGCCGCGCTCGCGCGCGCGTCGCAGGAGCGTCGAAGGCTGCCGTCGCGCGTGGCTCATCTCGCCGCTGCCTTGTTGCTGAGCGCGGCGCGCACGCTCGCGTAATAGCGCAGATTGTCCTGCACCGAGTTCTTCGGCAGATCCGCGAGCAGGATCTTCTCCGCCGCCGCGTCGTTGCCGAGCAGCCCGTACGCGAGCGCGAGATCCTGACGCGCCTGCGGCGGCGCATCGCCGATCGCGGCCACGTCGAGCAGCACGTTCACGCCTTCGCGCGGCTTGCCGGCGAGCGTCAGCGACAGGCCGAGGTCGATCCGCAGCGCCTGGCTCTCCGGATGGCGCGCGAGCGCGCTGCGGTAGACCGCCTGCGCCGCGTCGTGACGGCCGGTCAGGTCGAGCAGCGTGCCGAGTCCCGCGGACGCGGCGGGGTCGTCGGGCGTGCGCGCGAGCAGTTCGTGGTACAGCGCGAACGCTTCGTCGAAGTGGCGCTGCCGGATCGCGGTGCGCGCGAGCGCGAGCTTCGGCGCGAGCGCGTCCGGTGCGAGTGCGGCGGCCCGACTGTACGCGATGCGCGCGCGCTCGACGTCGCCGGTCTGGTACAGGCAATCGCCGAGGCCGAGATTCGCCTCGACCGATTTGGGGTCCGCCCTCAGCGCTTTTTCGTACAGCGAGCCGGCCAGTTGCACGTCGCCGGATTCGAGCGCGCCCTCGGCGATGCGCAGTTCGTCGGCGCTGCCGAGCGTGCGCGTGAGCGGCTTCGGCGCGGGCATCGACGACGCGTAATGCGGCGTGCTCGAACACCCCGCGAGCGCGCCGAGCGACAGGAGGATCATCACGGGCAGCGCGCGCGTCGCGCGCTTCATCAGACAGGTTGCGTTCATTTTCCAAATACCGTCATCAGGCGCATCACAGCGGGGCCGGCGGCGATGATCGCCACCGTCGGCAGAATGAAGATCATCATCGGCAACGTCATCTTCGGTGCGAGCTTCGCGGCCTTTTCTTCGAGTTCGAGAATTGCCTGCGTGCGGCTGCTCTTCGACAGCGTTTTCAATGCGGTCGTGATCGGCGTGCCGTATTGCTGCGACTGGATCAGCGTCGACACGAGACTGCGCACCGAAGGCAGATCGATGCGCTCGCCGAGGTTGCGCAGCGCGAACGACGCATCGCCGCCCAGATGCAGTTCGGACGCCGTGATCTCCAGTTCGTTGGCGAGCGGCGCGGACACCATCCGGATTTCCTTCGCCACGCGATGAATGCCGACCGCGAGACTGTGACCGGCGTTCGTGCAGATCACGAGCAGATCGAGCGCGTCGGGCAGCACCGCGGCGATCTGGCGGCGTCGGCGGCGGGCCCGGAACGCGAGCGCGTATTCCGGCACGATCATTCCGACGATGAACGCGGCCAGCATCAGCATCGCGCGCAGCAACAGGTACTGGCCGAATACCGGCACCCGGCTGCCGAAAGCCAGCATGTCGATGCTCGCGCCAATCCCGCAGGTGAACTTGATGCCGACGAGCGCCGACACTGCGCGAGGGCCGTAAAATCCGGCACGCTGACACGCGAGCGCGAGCGCCGCGCGCTGCTTCGCATCGAAGATCGGCAGACGTTCGCCGATATGCGCGAGCGCGCGGCCTGCACGGCCGATGTGTTCGCGCAGCGTCTTTGCCGAGCGTTCGTTCGCGACGGCCGCCGTGTGCACCGGCTGCGCGGCGCGCGAACGCGCGCGCTCGGCCACGCGGGCGCGCACGCTGTTGCCCGCGCGGACGTACAGGTACACGCCCATGAGCAACAGCACGAGCAGCAGAAAATTGCCGGTTGCAACGGAAATCGCGTTCATCGGCCCGTCTCCAGTTTTGCCGTACGGCTCACGATCGCAAGACCGATCGTCAGCATCACCGCGGCGACGGCCAGCATGTCGTGACCGAGCTTCGTCGTGAACAGCGTGCCGATGTAGTCCGGATTCAGCAGATAAAGCGCGCCCGCGATGAAGAACGGCACGGCCGCAACGAGCTTGCTCGTCATCCGGCCTTCGGCGGTGAGCGCCTTCGTCTTCATCTGCACTTCGCGGCGCGCGCGGATGATGGTCGCGAGATTCTCCAGGGTCTCCCCGAGCTGGCCGCCCGTCTCGCGCTGCAGGCGCAGGCACACCGAGAAAAACGCGAAGTCGGGAATCTCGATGCGCGCGTTCGCGGCGTCGAGCACTTCGGTCACGTCGATACCGAGCTTCAGCGCATCGCCCATCGTGCGAAATTCGGAGCGCACCGGTTCGTCGGCCTGTTCGGCGGCATCGGCGATTGCGTGCGTCATCGGCACGCCCGCGCGCACGGCGCGGATGACCATGTCGAGCGTGTCCGGAAACGCCTTCAGGAAGCGCTGACGAAAGCGCTGGTTCAGCGCGCGGTACGTCGTCACGACGCCGAGTATCGGCCACGCCACGAACGCGAGCGGCACGAGCGAGCCGGCGATCCACGGCAGACGCACGACGACGAGGCTCGCGATGAATCCCGCCAGGGCGGACAGCACGAGCCACGTCATCGCGTGCTTGCCGCCCACCGTGGACAGACGCTGCCGGTAACGCCGGTACTGCGCGTCGAGCCAGCTGTCGGGCGAGCGCAGCCGGAACAGCTCCGTGGCGGCCGCTTCTGCGGGCACCTCGGCGATCTGGCGCGCGCGCAGTTCGCGCAGGCGCGCGCGGATGCGCACGTCGGGCCGCGCGCGGCGCGCGTCGCGCATCGTCGACACGATGAAGCCGACGAGCACGGTGCCGACGAACGCGCCTGCCGTGACGATATCGGCGGGCGTCATGGACGGATCGCTTCCATCAGCGCGTCTTCGAGGCCGTAGTAAGCGGCGCGGCCGGCGAACATCGGGCGAATCGACGAGCATTCGAAGACGCCCTTGACCTCTTCGTTGTAGCCCGTCGTGTCGTAGCGGAATACGAACAGGTCCTGCGTGGTGATCACGTCGCCTTCCATCCCCGCGATCTCGGAGATGCGCGTCACGCGCCGCACGCCGTCGCGCATGCGCTCGACCTGCACGATCATGTGGACCGCGCTCGCGATCTGCCGGCGAATCGACGGCATCGGCAGGTTGCCGTTCGCCATCATCACCATGCTTTCGAGGCGCGCGATCGCGTCGCGCGGGCTGTTCGCGTGGATCGTCGTCATCGAGCCGTCGTGGCCGGTGTTCATCGCCTGCAACACGTCGAACGCTTCAGGGCCGCGCGTTTCGCCGAGGATGATGCGATCCGGGCGCATCCGCAGCGCGTTGCGCACGAGTTCGCGCTGGCCGACCGCGCCGGTGCCTTCCGAATTGTCGGGCCGCGTTTCGAGGCTCACGACATGCGGCTGCTGAAGCTGCAGTTCGGCGGCGTCTTCAATCGTGATCACGCGTTCGCGCTCGTCGATGAAATGCGACATCGCATTGAGCAACGTCGTCTTGCCCGAGCCGGTGCCGCCGGAAATCAGGATGTTCAGCCGCGACGTGGCGGCGATTTTCAGCACGCGCGCCATCTCGTTCGACAGGTTGCCTTGCTGCGCCATTCGCGCGAGCGTGATGTTCCGCTTCGAAAACTTGCGGATCGCGATACACGCGCCGTGCACGGCGAGTGGCGGCAACACGACGTTCACGCGGCTGCCGTCCGCAAGACGCGCATCGACCATCGGGCTGCTTTCATCGACGCGACGACCGATGGCCGCCGCAATCCGTTGCGCGACGTTCACGACGTGCGCGTTGTCGCGGAACTTCAGCGGCGTCAGTTCGAGCCGGCCGTGCCGCTCGACATACACGCGGTCCGGGCCGTTGACGAGAATATCGGTTACCGAATCGTCGGCGAGCAGCGGCTCGATCGGGCCCACGCCGAACATGTCGTTCAGCAGTTCGTCGACCACGTGCAGCTGTTCGGCGAGCGTCAGGTTCATCCGCTCGCGCTCGACCACATCGGACACGATCTGCTCGATGCCCTCGCGGACCTCGTCACGTGTCTTCAGCACCGCCGCCGACACGTTCATCGACGAAAACACGTTCGCGCGAATCGCACGAAATGCTTCGGAGCGGATCATCGTTTCGGCGGGCGGCGGTGGGACGGGGGTCTCGCGTGGCTTGCTCGCGGGCTCGCGCATCGCATGCGATGCGGGCGACACGTTCGATACGTTCGGCACGTGGGTCGTCGCGTCGATGTCGTCGCCGCGACGCGGCTCGATCGTTTGATTGGCGCGCTCGCGCTCCGAGCGCTTGAGGCCGAAGCTCATCGTTGTCTCCGCGACAGAAAGCGCGCGTACCACGGCGCCGCGACGGCGGCTTGCGTGCCCGTGAAATTGTCGGCGAGCGTGCTGATCGCGGCGCCGAACTCGCTGCCCGGGTCCACGCGTTCGCCGAGATTTTCGGCGGTGGCGACCGTCTTGCCGTCGAACGGAAATTCCTGCGTCACCGGAAAGCCGATCGCGTGCGCGAAGTCGCCCGACGCCACGCGCCCCGTTGCGGGCTGGCCCGGATGGTTGACCAGCACGAAGATCGCCGGCTCGTTGCCGCACGCCCCGGCGTGGCGAATCAGGCGCGTCGTTTCGCGCGCCGAATGCACCGACGGGTCCGCGACCAGATAGATGTTCTGCGCGGCCGAGAACGCCTCCTCGGCCGCGATGCCCGAAGGCGACGGCACGTCGAGCAGCACGTAGTGAAAGTGATGCTTGAGCATCGACACGAGTTCGCCCAACGCGCCCTGACGAAGCTCGAACGCGCTGCTGTAGTCGAGTTCGGACGACAGCACGAAAAGCCGCGGCCCCTGCGTGACGAACGTGCGCTCCATGTACTGCACGTCGAGCCGATGCACGTTTTCCAGCACGTCGACGAGACCGTTGTTGCTGGTGATGCCGAGCAGCGTGCACGCCGCGCCGCCGTTGAGATTCAGATCGACGTAGGCGACCCGGCGCGTCGTGACGTCCGCGAGATGCCGCGCGAGCGCGACGCCGATCGTCGTCGTCCCGACGCCGCCGCGCGTGCCGGCGAGCGCGAGCACCTTGCCGGTGCGACGGTGCTGCAGCGGCTCCGCGCTGGCGGTCGTCTCGAACGTGCGCTGCAGCAGTTCCGGCGTGAGCGGCTTCACCAGATAGTCCTGCACGCCGATCCTCAGCAGATTGCGAAAGAGACCGACGTCGTTGCGCTCGCCGATCGCGACGACGGAGATCGAGGGTTCGCAGACCTGTGCAAGCCGCTCGAGGTCGGACAGCGGCATCACCGAGCCGGACACGTCGATCAGCAGTTTCGACGGCGGGCGCTCCATGCCCTTTAACCGTTCGATCGCGTCGTCGATCGTGCCTGTCGCGACGAACGCGTGCGCGATCATGCGTTCGTGCACGAAACGGCGCACCGTGTCTTCGGTCTGCGCGTCGCTCGCGAACGCGACGAAATCCGCGGCCTGCGCGGCGGCCGCGCCGCCGCGAATGCGGGACAACGTGTCAGTCACACCCATCGCCAATGCTCCCTCGTTCCCTCTTATTGACTGACGCCGACGCTGCTGGTCGCGGGCGCGGCGTCCTTCGACTCGCTCTTCGACGTCGGCGGGTTGTCGTAGCGGGCGACCGACCGGGCGGCCGCGCCGCCATCGGCGCCGGCATACGCGGACGGCTCGACGATATCCGCGGGACGCGCGAGCTGCGCCGCGAGATTCGCGTAGGTCGCGCAGCCGAACGGAATGGTGGGGTGCGCGAGCAGATCGGGGTCGCCGAGCCGCGACGGAATCGCGATCGAGCGGCAGTCCGGGCCGTGCGCCGCGTCGCCGTCGAACGTGATCACGCGCGCGTCGGGCAAGCCGAGCGGCGGGCGCGCCGACATGCAAGCGGTGAGCGCGAGACTCAATAGCATCCCGAACGAAAAGCGCGCGAGGCGCAGGCGCTGGTTAGGCATGCAATCTCCTTCAGTAGACGAATCCCGCGGCCCCGACGAGGCGCGGCGTGTTGCCGGACAGAGGATCGATCCCGAGCGAGTGCTGAAAACCGTATTCGATGTCGCTGGCGGGCGACATCAGCGTGTCGAGCGGCGTGCGCAACCGGTTGCCGTCGGTCGGATTGACCAGGTACGGCGTGACGATCACGACAAGTTCCGTCTTCTTGTCCTGATACGAGCGCGAAGAAAACAGTTTGCCGAGCACGGGCAGCGTGCCGATGCCGGGCAGCGCCGACAGCGTGTCGCTCGAATCGCTCGTCAACAGGCCGCCGATCGCGAAGCTCTGACCGCTGCCGAGCTCGACTGTCGTGGACAGGCGCCGCACGGAAAGGCCCGGGATCGTCACGCCGTTGGTCGTCACGCTGGCGGTGCTGTCGAGCTGGCTCACCTCCGGATTCACCTTCAGGCTGATGCGGTTGTCGGACAGCACGGTCGGCGTGAAATTGAGCGACACGCCGAACTGCTTGAACTCGACGCCGATCGAGCCGCCCGTGCTGCCGCTTTGCGCGACCGGGATCGGGAATTCGCCGCCCGCGAGAAAGCTCGCCGTCTCGCCGGACATCGCGGTGAGATTCGGCTCGGCGAGCATCGTGATCAGCCCTTCCTGATCGAGCGCGTCGATCAGCGCCTGAATGTTCGTCTTGCCGGCCTTGAAGCCGAGCAGCGTCGAAAACGCGTTGCTGCTCGCGAGTTGATAGACGCCCGATGTGTCCTGGATCGTGCGGCCGGACAGCATGCCGCCGATGAAATTGCCCCACAGCCCGCCCACGGCCGACCAGTTCACGCCGAACTGCTGCGTCACGGTGCGATCGACTTCGGCGATCCGCACGTGCAGGTTCACCTGCAGCGAGTGCGTGACGGACAGACGGTTGATCAGCGATTCCTTGTCGTGCAGATACGGCGTCAACGTCTGGACGACCGCGTCGGCATCCGCGGCGCTCGGCACCTCGCCGGACACGAGCAGCGAGCCGGGCGCGGCCTCGACGTGCAGCGTCAATGCCGGGAAGCGCGTGGCGAGCAGTTCGCGCAGCGTCGCGACGTCGGTGTTCACGACGACCGTGCGTTGCAGCACCGTGTTGTTGTTCGCGCCGAGCGCGTAGAGCGTCGTCGTGCCGGCCTTCTTGCCGAGCACGAACACCGCCTGCGGGTTCGGCACGTGGACGTCGGCGATGTCGGGATCGGCGACGAATACGGCGGTCGCGGGCGCGGGCAGGCGCAGCATCACGCCCTTGCCGGCCCCGACGTTGAGTGCGGCGCCGGGGGCGTCCGCCGCGGATGCAGTCGCCGGCGTGTCTTGACCGTTGGGCAAGCCGCCGGCGAAGGCGGGCGTGGCGTTCGCAGCGGCCGTCGCAATCGCGAACGTGGCGGCGATGAACGCCGGCGTGCGGGGCGTCGGCAGGCGGCGGCTACGGGCCAGAATGGATTTCATAAGCAACGGTCTTTCGGGGATACCCCGGCTTTTAAACAAGTGACGCGCAGTGCGGCTGCGGGGCATCCTGGCTCTCAATGCATGTTCAACGACGGGGCGGAAATGCCGGACGGAAGCGGCGGCAGCGGCGGGGCGCCTGACGTCGTCGTTGCGCCGTCGTTGCCGGCTTGCGTCGACGGCGTCGATCCGCGATAGATCACGACAGACGCCGGGGCTGCCGCGACGCGCGCAGGCGTGGCGGACGTCGCGGCGCTTTCGCGGCTCGCGCTGCCCGGCAGCGCACGCACCGCGCGCGAGATGTCGCCGGCCCACACGGGCTTCGTGTCGGGCAGCGAGTCCGACGTCGCATCGGCGGCGGACGCGGCGTTCGACGTGCGATCGAGCGTCGCGAAACTGCGCAGCGCGAGCGACAGGCTGCCGAGGCGCGCGGCCACCGCGACGGCTTCCGCCGTATGCGGCGATACTTCGAGCGTGACGGTGCGAGCGCGTGTGTTTGCATCGGACGTGTCTTTCGCCGGTTGCAGATCCGAGCCGACCGCGAGCACGCGGGCGTGCTGCACGACCGTTTCGCTCGACACCGATTCGTCCGGCGACTCGGTCTTGCCCTGCATGCTCTGCGTGAGAATCAGATCGACGTAGTCGCCGGGTTGAATCAGACCTGCGTTGCCGGACACGTCGTCGATCGCGACGGACACCGCGCGCATGTCGGGATGCAGTGTCGCGGACAGAAAGCCGGGCGCGTTCGCGAGAATCACGTCGGCGGCGACGATCGGCGTGCCGGCCGTCACCGCGTGGCGCAGCACGGCGCCCTTCAGTTCGACCGGATGCGGCGTGCCGTCGACGACCGCGCCGGCCGGCGTGCTCGCGTGCGGCACGGTTTTCCAGGCGAGATCGTCGTCGCGCAGCAGCAGGCCGCGCGGCAGGTCGGCGCCGGCGACGCGAATGCGGTCGAAGCTCGGCGCTTGCGGCGCGGCGGGCTTCGATGCCGCGATGAAGAATCCCCGCATGATAAGCGCGACCAGCGCCGCCAGAATAATCAGTATCGCTATCTTTATCGTGTTTGACATGCGAGTCGACAGATCCGGCAAATTAGACGGCCATGCCGCCCGACAACAATCGCGCGACGATGACGGGCAGCGCACCGAGTGCGATGGCCACGCCGTACGGCACGCCGCGCGTCGCCGCCCACGGCGACGCGACGCGGGCCATCGCGCCCGACGGCGCGACGCGCACGAGCCATCCCGCGGTGACCGCCACGAGCGTGACCGCGAGGCCGGCGACGGAAATCAGTACGAAGGCCGGCAGCGCGAACTTAGCGCCGGCCCACAGGAATACGGCGGCCGCGAACTTCACGTCGCCGCCGCCGAGCATGCCGGCCGCAAAAAGCGCGGTGCCGGCCGCCAATGCGATCAGTGCGACGCCGATGTGCGTTGCGATCGACATCGGCGAGACCCTGGCGGACGCGGCCATCACGAAATAGAGCACGACGAGCGCGCCGACGAGCTTGCCCGGAAGGCGCCGCTGCGCGACGTCGAACCACGCGAGGGTCAGCAGCAACGCGGTGGTGATGAGGCAGGGGAGCGAGTGCATCCGGGTAGGCGAGCTGAAGCGAGGACGCCTCAGGATGTCGGCTGGCGGTTAGTTCGCGACGCCGAACGCCGTAGCGTTCGCGCGCCGCGCGGGTCGCCTGTCAGTTCGGCAGCGCGCCCGTAATTTTCAACATGATGGTCTGGAAAATATAGGGCAGACCGCCAGTCGTACTCGTCAGATACGCGCCGGCAGCGACTACCGCACTTGCAACGATCGCAGCAAGCAGTGCGTATTCGATTGCGCTAACGCCGCGCTCGTCGCGCCAGACCTTATTCATTAGTTTCAGCATTTTGGGCTCCTGGAAGAGATGCGCGCGGTTTCCGCAAGAGGGATGCGCGGGCTGAATTCTATTGAACAAGTCAGCAGGAAAACAACTATCTTTAGTTAGGTAAGCAATTGAAAGAACGACATCTTTTTCGGTCACAAAGCGGAAATGAAGAGAATCGCCATCTGAATTATTGTTTCGATAGAAATGCGCAAACGTTTTAATCCGACGGAAAACGTTTGCTGTTTCCGCTTTCATATAAACGTGCGATAGCTATGGCGCGTGCATCGCAAGCATAGCCGACGAATTTCGGTGGCCACGGCCAACGTTGTGGCATCGCCAAGTGTTGCGTCGGCGCCAATCGTTCGGCTCGATCAGCCTCGCCCAAGGCGCGGTAACGTGCGAGACATTGCGCGAGCGAGCCCCCGCATCGGCAGCCGTTCCGTGTCGCCGTTTCCGTCGAGCGCGACGCTCACGCCGTTCGCTTCGATGACTGCGATGCGCGCGGGGGCGGAAAGGAGGCTCGCCTGTTCGAACTGGCGATGCAGCCAGGCGATCTCGAGGCGCGTCCGCCCGCGACGACCGTCGGCGGTCGGCATCGCCGCGCTGGCTGAAGTCCCGATACTTCAGCCGCCGCCCCGCGTCACGTCGGCCGTTTCGACGAACTCCGTATTCCCGACGCCGCGCGACTTCGCCCGGTACATCGCGCCGTCGACGGCGCGCATCAAGCTGCGCGCATCGACACGAGGGTTGCCCGCGCGCTCGGTCAGCAGACACACGCCGATGCTGCACGACACCGCAATCGGATAACCGCTGACGGTGCGCATGTCGCCCAGAATCGCGTGGATGCTGTCGGCGACCGCCAGCGCATCTTTTTTGTTGCAGACGCGTCGCGCCAGCACGACGAATTCGTCGCCGCCGAGGCGGGCGAGCGTGTCCTTGCGGGGCATCCGGCGAACCAGCATCGTCGCGAAGCTGCGGAGCAGTTCGTCGCCGACCGCGTGCCCGAACGAATCGTTGACTTCCTTGAAGCCGTCGAGATCGACGAGCAGCATCGCAACGCAACCCGCTTCGGTGCCGCGCGCGGACAACGTCCGGCCGATCGCCTGTTCGAGCCGGATGCGGTTGTCGAGTCCGGTCAGCGGATCGGTCAGCGCCTGGCGTTCCAGTCGATGGACAAGCACCGCCAGATAGAGCGACGCGGCGGCGACGCTGAACGCGATGCCGAGCGCCGCCGTAAAATTCGCACGCCACCACGGCTGCCACTGCATCAGGCCCACGAGACCGACGAGGGCGACGCCGCACGAGAGTGCCAGCATGCGCTGACCGTAGCGGCAGCCGGCGCCGACCAGAAACCAGAACATGCCCCACAGCAGCGGCAGCGCGGCCGAACCGCCGACGGCCAGCATGGCTATTACGCTCGCCTGATCGGCGAACGTGGTGAATGCGAGGCGCGCGCGCGAGTACGCGGGCCACAGCGTGGCCGCCATGTAAGTGGCGGCGCCGAATATCACATAAGCGACGAGCGCAATAAGCGTCGCGTAGGCGCTCGCTGAACGATTGGGCGAACTGGCGATCAGATAGACGAGAACCACGATTGAACCGAGCGAGATTCGCAGTGCCGCCTGTTCTCTCTCCGGATGCGTCGGCAATGCGCGTAAAAGCGCTATTCCGGGCCACGAATGGGTGTCCCTTTCGCCCATCGCACTACCCCCCGCTCGAAAATC
>Ga0310811_10000361_pt1 | contig 62544 bp, 50 predicted proteins | sample YCmetagenome_FD_207642 | JGI IMG/M metagenome (GOLD analysis project Ga0310811, IMG submission 207642) | Soil microbial communities from experimental microcosm in Duke University, North Carolina, United States - YC | ecosystem: Engineered > Artificial ecosystem > Soil microcosm > Unclassified ... | reverse complement strand
GCGGCTCAAGCGCGGCTCAAGCGCGGCTCAAGCGCGACGCACGCGATCGTCGCGGCCGTGCACGCGCTCGCCGGCGACGCAGGTTTCGAACACGGCGCGATCGTCGCCGAGTGTCGCGAACGCGAACAGCAGTTCTTCGAGCGATTCGGGCCGCGCGGTGCGGCGCGCGAGCAGCGGCGTCGCGGCGGGGTCGAGCACGACGAAATCGGCTTCGCTGCCGGCGGCGAGCGTGCCGATCCTGTCGTCGAGGTCGAGCGCGGCGGCCGCGCCCGCGGTCGCGAGCCAGAACATCCGCGTCGCGCCCAGATGATGGCCGCCCATGCGCGCGACCTTGTGCGCCTCGTTCATCGTCTGCAGCATCGAGAACGACGTGCCGCCGCCGACGTCCGTTGCGAGCGACACGGGCATTCCGCTTTCAGCGGCCTTGTCGAAGTCGAACAGCCCGCTGCCGAGAAACAGATTCGACGTCGGGCAGTGCGCGGCGAGCGCGCCGGTCTGTGCCATCCGCGCGCGGTCGTCGCCGTCGAGCCAGATGCAGTGGCCGTACACCGCACGCCGGCGCAGCAGCCCATAGTGGTCGTACACGTCGAGATAGCTGCGATGGCCGGGGAACAGGTCGGCGACCCACTTCACCTCGTCGGGATGCTCCGCGACGTGGCTCTGGATAAACACGTCCGGATGCGCGCGCGCGAGCGCGCCGCACGCTTCGAGCTGCGCTTCGGTCGACGTCGGCGCGAAGCGCGGCGTCAGCGCGTAGTGCTGGCGGCCGCGATTGTGCCAACGGGCGATCAGCGCGGCGCTGTCGTCGTAGCCCGACTGCGCGGTGTCGCGCAGGAACGCGGGGCAGTGGCGGTCCATCAGCACCTTGCCGGCCACCATCCGCAGATTGCGCGCGTGGCTCGCGGCGAAGAGGGCGTCGGCCGACTGCGGGTGCACGGTGCAATAGACGAGCGCGGTCGTCGTGCCGCACGCGAGCAGCTCGTCGATGAAAAAGCGCGCGACTTCGTCTGCGTAATCGCGGTCCTCGAAGCGGCGCTCGGTCGGAAACGTGTACGTGTCGAGCCACGACAGCAGACCCGGCGCCGGCGACGCGATCATGTCGGTCTGCGGGAAATGGATGTGCGTGTCGATGAAGCCGGGCACGATCAGCTTGTCGCGCCGGTCGTGGATCGTTGCGTCGTCGCGCAGTTGCGCGGCGAGCGATGCCCACGCGCCCGATGCGCTGACGTGGCCGTTCTCGACGATCACCACGCCGTCGTCGTGATAGACGACGGCGTCGGGCGACGCGGCCGGGTCGCCGGTGAACGTCAGCAGTCTGGCGCGCCACGCCGATTGGGTCATGAGACGCGTTCTCCGAAGTCAGGTCGTATCCGGCGCTTCACGCGGACGGGCCGGCGCGCCACCACGCGTCGAGTTTTGCGATCATCGCGGCGCGTTCGTCCGGCGTCACGAACGACGCGTCGAACCCGTTGCGGATGATCGTGTACACCTCGCGGTCGTCGAGCTTCAGCGCGTCGATCGTCGCCGCGTAGTTGTCGTTCACGTAGCCGCCGAAGTACGCGGGGTCGTCCGAATTCACCGTGACCGCGACGCCCTCGTCGAGCAGCGCCTTCAGCGTGTGCTTCGTCAGGTCGTCGAATACGCACAGCTTCAGGTTCGACAGCGGGCAGACGGTCAGCGCGACGCGCGCGCTCGCGAGCCGCGCGACGAGCGCGGGGTCTTCGATGCTGCGCACGCCATGATCGACGCGATCGACCTTCAGCAGGTCGAGCGCCTCGTACACATACGACGGCGGCCCTTCCTCGCCCGCGTGCGCGACGAGCTTCAGCCCTTGCTCACGCGCCTTCGCGAACACGCGCTCGAATTTCGACGGCGGATGCCCGCGCTCCGACGAATCGAGCCCCACGCCGATGAGCCGCGGATAGCGCGAAAAGAGCGGCAGCGCGGCGTCGAACGTCGCGAGCGCGTCCTCTTCCGGCAAGTGGCGCAGAAAACACAGGATCAGCTTGCTCGTGAGTCCGCGCCGCTCGGCGTCCGCGAGCGCGCGATCGATGCCGGCCACGGCCGTTTCGATCGACACGCCGCGCTCGGTGTGGGTCTGCGGATCGAAGAAGATTTCGGTGTGCACGACGTGGTCCGCGAGCGCGCGCTCGCAGTACGCGGCCGTCATGTCGTAGAAATCCTGTTCGGTGAGCAGCACGCTCGCGCCCGCATAGTAGATGTCGAGGAACGACTGCAGATCCGTGAACGCATACGCGGCGCGCAGCGCATCGACCGAGTCGTACGCGAGCTTCACGCCGTTGCGCTGCGCGAGCCGGAAGATCAGCTCGGGTTCGAGCGAGCCTTCGATGTGGATGTGCAACTCGGCCTTGGGGGCGCCGGCGGCTTTTTGCGCGAGCGCGGACGGGGAGAGGGGCGTGCTGGACGTCATCGTGCGGATCCTGAATGAATTGCGTTGTCAGGAAAGGGTGGGCTCAAGCGGACAGCGCGGCCGCGCGATGGCGTGCGGCGTGCGCGTCCACGGCCTGCAGCAGTTGCGCGGCAGCCGAGATCGCGATCGCTTCGGGCGCCTTGTCGGCGATGCCTTCGATGCCGAGCGGACACTTCATCCGCGCGATCTGCATCGGGTCGATTCCGCGCGCGGCGAGCCGGTGCTCGAACTGCTTGCGTTTCGTGTGCGAGCCGATCATCCCGAAGAACAGGTAGTCGCCGCGACGCAGGATGCGCTCGGCCAGCGCGAGATCGCGCGTGTGGTCGTGCGTCATCACGATGAAGCTGGTGCCGGGCGTGGCCGCGTCGACGGCTTCGTCCGGCGCGTCGTTCGCGTCGATCTCGACGTTCGATGCGCCCGTCGCCGCCAACGCTTCCGGCGACGGAAACACGGCATCGCGCTCGTCGACCCAGCGCACCCGGCACGGCAGCGTGCCGAGCACGCGCACGAGCGCGGCGCCGACGTGGCCCGCGCCGAACACGACGACCGGAAAGTCGTTCGGCGCGATCGTTTCGGTGAGCAGCGCGCCGCCGTCGGCGTTCCAGAGCAGGCAGTCGGGCGCGTCGACACCCGGTTCCGGCTCGGACAGCATCACCGCGCCGACCGTGGCGCTGTCGTGCGACGGCCCGAACGACGCGGTACGCACCGTCGATGCCCCGGCCGCGAGACGCTTGCCGAGCGACGCGAGCCAGCCGAGGTCGCCGACGTCGAGCCGCTCGAACGCGAGCACGACCGCACCGCCGCAGCACTGCCCGAGGCTCGGACCGAGCGCGAACCGCTCGAGCCGGCGCGCGTGCGGCACGCGCATCCCGTCGCGCAGCAGCTGGCGCGCGATGTCGATCGCCTTCCATTCGAGATGTCCGCCGCCGATCGTGTGGCGCGCGCCGTCGCGCGTGACGATCATCTTCGTGCCGGGCTCGCGCGGCGCGGAGCCTTCGACGCGCGCGACCGTCACGAGCACGGCCGCGTCGCCGTGCGCGAGCAGTTGTTGCAGATCGGATAGCCAGGCTTGCATCGGGCGGTTCTCCGGGGGGTCTCCATCAGGTCGCGTGTCGGCGCGCGTGACGCCGGCCGGTCCGCCGCGAAAACGCAGCGCACGTCGATCGCGATCCCGTTCCGAAGATAGCACCGGTCGCGGCCGGAAAGTATTCGGCGCGGGACATGGGGGGTATCAGCGGAACGCGATGTGCCGGTGGTTGCCGGCAGCGAGCGAGCCTCGACGCATCGCGCGTGCGCGGGCCGGGGCTTGCGATGGGTGAGGCCGCGCGGTCGCTCTGGCGGCCCCGATGGGGCGCTGAGTCAGTGGCGGATGCCGGGCCACGTGATCTGGCGGCGCCGGTTGCGCCACAGGCTCAGCGCGAGCGGAATGAACGCGCAGACGAACGCAACGAGCGCCCACGTCGGCATCGACAGCCCGGCGATCGGCGGATAGGTCGTTTCGCACAGGCCCTGCACCTTGAACACGCCCGGCAGCCAGCGCGCGGGCGGTAGTGCATCGACGATCGGCTGCAGCGTGTCGAAACCGCAGCTGAAGCTCGGGAACGCCTGCACGTAGACGAGTTTCGCCGCCGCGACGCCGCCGCCGAGCGCGGACAGCGCGGCGAGCGTCTGGAACACGCGCAGGCCGCGCCAGCTGCGCATGCGCGAGCCGATCAACGCGAAGATCGCGATCAGCAACAGGCCGTAGCGCTGGATGATGCAGAGCGGACAGGGATCTTGACGCTCGATGTACTGGAAGTACAACGCGCCGGCGAACAGCGCGACGCAGATCAGGGCAAGAAGGACCAGCAGGCCGCGTTGGCGGCGCAACAGCGCGTTGTCGTCGTTCATGGAGTTCCGTCTTTCGATCGTGGCAGCGGCCGACGGCCGCGTGAGTGACCGCGATTCTAGCGCGAAGGCCGCCGGCGGCGGGACGGCGCCCGCAGCGCGAGGCGCGCGTCGATCTGCGCGCGCGGCGCGTGGATTGCGCGCGTCGCGTGCGTTCGGCCGTCGTCGGAAAGGTCGCTGCAGGTTTCCTTTCAGCGCAGCGGCGCGAGCACCGCCTCGACCGCGCGGCCGATCGACAGCAGCGCGTCGTCCGCGTGCGGCGCGGCGGCGAGCATCAGGCCGACCGGCGCGGCGTCGCGCGGATGGCACGGCAGCGACAGCGCGCACGCATCGAGAAAATTGAACGCGCTAGGGTTGCGCAGCACCAGCATGTTGGTGCGCACGAACGCGTCGTCATCGGCGACGAGCGGCGCGACGCGCGGCGGCACGATCGGCACGGTCGGCGCGACGACGACGTCGAAGCGCTGCCACAACGTCGCGTGCGCGTCGGCGATCATCGCGGCGCGCGCGGCGATCAGGTCCAGGTAATCGGCCGCCGTCGCCGGCTCCCCCTTCAGGATGCGCGCGAGCACGCGCGGATCGTACGCGTCGCGATGCTTCGCGATCAGCTCGCGGTGCCACGCGTACGCCTCGATCGGCGAGAAGCCGAAGCGGTTGATGTCCGCGAAGCGCTCGAACGGCGCGAAGCGCACTTCGTTCACCACCGCGCCCGCTGCATCGAGGTGGCCGAGCGCCGTGTCGAACGCATTCGCGACCGCGTCGTCGAGGCCTTCGTTCACGTAGTTCGTCAGCACCCCGATGCGTACGCCGTCGAGATGCCGCGTGGCCGGCACGACCGGCGCGAGCCCCGCGAGCACGCGGTCCGCGAGCGCACAGCACGCGACCGATACGCCGATCGGCCCGAACGAATCGAGCGTCGGCGACAGCGGCACGCCGCCTTCCTTCGGCACGCGCGCGGCGGTCGGCTTGAAGCCGGTGAGGCCGCACAGCGCGGCCGGAACGCGGATCGAGCCGCCGGTGTCGGTGCCGAGCGCGACCGCGGCCATGCCGTCCGCGACCGACGCCGCCGCGCCCGACGACGAACCGCCCGCGACGCGCTCGTCGCCGGCGACGCCGCGCCGGTACGGCGACAGCGGCGTGCCGTAGTGCGGATTGAGTCCGAGCGCGGAATACGCGAACTCGCTCATGTTGGTCCGGCCGACCAGCACCGCGCCGGCGCGGCGCAGGCGCGCGACGGTGGGGGCATCGGCGGTCGCGGGGGGCGCGTCGTTGAGCATCGTCGAGCCGGCGCGCGTGACCTGGCCCGCGACATCGAACAGATCCTTCACCGACACCGGAATGCCGGCGAGCGGCGACAGCACGGTGCCGGCCGCGCGCAGGCGGTCGTGCGCGTCGGCGGCGGCGCGCGCGTTCGCTGCGTCCACGTGCAGGAACACAGTCGAGCCCTGGCCGGCCGGATCGGCGATTCTTTCGAGCGCCGTTTCGACGAGCGCGCGGCTTGTTGTACGGCCCGCCGCGAGATCGGCGGCGAGTTGGGCGAGCGGCGCAAAGGGCGTAAAACGCGAGGCGGATTCGGTGGTCATGGGATCGGGACGGTTGGATATCGGTGGCAGGGCGGGGGGCGCGCGTTTCGCACGGTGTACCGCATTGTAGATAAGCAGCGGCGATTCGCGAAAAAGCGCTGCGCGTCGCGACGGCCGGCGGTCTCTGACGCCGGCTGTCAACTTTGTGCCGGACTGTGAGCGGATGTGAACAATTGTGCACCCGCTTGGCGGGGGCTTGCCGGCGAGCGGATAATGGACCGGTGTTCCCTCGTTCGCACGCCGTGCGTGCCTGACTTTCCCCGTCATGAGCGAAAACAAACCCGACAGCTCCTCCGCAACCGATCGTGCCGGCGCAGCCGACACGCCCGACATGTCGACCGCCACCGCCACCGGTCCCGGCTCTACTCCTTCCACTTCTTCGCAGCCGGCTTCGTCATCCGGTGGTTCCGCAACGACCGCGGCATCCGGCGATGCGCCGTCGCAGCGGGCGTCCACCGATGCGCCGTCGAGCGCATCGACGGTGACGCGCGCGCGCGCGCCGTCGCCGCAAGCGGAAGCCACCGAAGCGCGCGCGGCCGCCGCGCAGGCTCTCGCGCAGCAGTCGGTCGAGCACGGCACGGCGCCCGGCGAGGCCGTGGCGGCGAGCGTCGCCGCGACCGAGGCCGCCGCGCGGCAGGCAGCCGTCGCCGCCGACATCGCCGCGGCCGCCACTGAAACGGACGCCTCCCCGCCTCGCGCCGGCGACGCAGCAGCGGCGACGCGAGGCGCCGCACCCGCGGGTTTCGGCCAGGCGCCCGACTTCACCGCGCAGAACCCGCCGCCGCCCAGCGCGTTGCCGCCAAGCCCGCCGCGCTACCTTCATGCGACGGATTCCGCGTGGTCGGTGCTCGGCCGCATCGTCGCCGCGCGGATGCGCCAGCTCTTCGATCGCGCGGGGCAGCGCATCACGCAGCGCACGCTGCGCATCGGCGTGTCGGCGCGGATCTTCCATCCGGAGCCGGGCGCGGTGGGGCTGCGAGGCAAGACGCTGCAGTATCTGGAGGAATCGATCGCGCACTGGGTGATGTCGCGCGACGTGATCGTGTTCATGATCCCGACGGTCGGCCACCAGGGGATGCTGCATCCGAGCAACATCCGTCTGCGCGACTACGCGAAGCATCTGGACGGGCTGTTGCTGCAAGGCGGCGCCGACGTGTCGCCGCAGACCTACGCGGAGATGACTGCGCGCCCCGAATGGCCGGGCGACCGCGTGCGCGACATGTACGAGCTGGAACTGCTGCACGAGTTCGTCGAGTCCGGCAAGCCGGTGCTCGGTGTGTGCCGGGGCTGCCAGCTGATCAACGTCGCGTTCGGCGGCACGCTGTATCAGGACATCGCGACCGACGTGCCGACCGCCGGCGTGCACGTGAGCGAGCATTACGACCAGCATCGTCACGCGATTCATTTTCCGGACGGCTCGTCGTTCGCGAGCATGTTCCCCGGCCGCAGCGAGGCGGTCGTGAATTCGATTCACCATCAGGCGGTGAAGACGCTCGGGCGCGATCTGAACATCGAGGCGGTGTCGGCCGGCGACGGGCTGATCGAGGCCGTGCGCTACCGGCGCGCGCCGTTCGTCGTCGGCGTGCAGTGGCATCCGGAGTTCCATCGCGCGGGCGGTCCGGAACTGCTCGACTGCACGCCGCTTCTCGATACGTTCCTGCGCGCGGCGCGCGAGACGCGCTTCTAGGCGCGCTACCAGCCGCGCCTCGCTGTGCGGCCTAGCCGGGCGCGCGCGAGCGTCGCGCCGCCCCGCGATCGAGCCGGTACACGTAGCGCAGCGCGGTGATGTCCGCGCCGCCCATCCGATCCGGCTCCGCGCCCGAGTATTCCCATCCCTGGCGCTCGTAGAACGCGATCGCCGGCGCATTGCCTTCGAGCACGTACAGATACAGCTGCTGTTCGCCTTGCGCGCGCGCCCAGTCCTGCGCGGCGCGCATCAGCCGCTTGCCGACGCCGATGCCCTGATGCGCGGGCAGCGCGTGCAGATTGTCGAGCAGCACGCCCCACGGCGAATCCGGTTGTTTCTCCGCGCAGACGAAGCCGACCGGCTCGTGCGTGTCGTCGCGCTCGGCGATCAGCACGAGACGACGTTCGCCGCCCGGCGCCTCCATGCGCGCCCGCCAGTACGCGGCGCGGTCGTCGTCGACTTCGCGCTGAAGGAACGCTGCCGGCAGCAGATCGTGATACGTGGCCTGCCAGCTGGCCGCGTGCATCGCGGCGATCAGCGGTGCGTCGGCGGCGGTGGCGGGCCGCAGGGACAGCGGGCAGGAAGTGATCATGCGATGCAAGCAGGCGACAGCGTGGCTCGGGCGAATATTGTGCACGAAGCGCATTTGAGTTGTTGATGCGCTTGAACGAATCGGAGCATGAAATAAAAACGAAACAATTGAGTAATAAAAAAGAAAGAAATAAGCGTGCTGAACGACATGAATATTTCGGGGAGCTTTCATATAATCGCTTCACTAAGGGTATCCCCGGTTATTCGCTCTGCGACTCACCCGGCATAATGAGCGCCCGGCCGGGCGCGCCCAGCGTCGCGACGCGCGTACGACGCCCGCGCGGCCGCATTTGTCGTCTACTGCACGTCTTGCCTGATGGCGGGCTGCGGGCTTTAAAGAGAAGGTTATGTCTACTGCGTCCCACGCAAACCCCAGCGAATCAAAAGCCCGGACTGTATTCCGTGTCGTCAGCGGCAACTTTCTGGAAATGTACGACTTCATGGTTTATGGCTATTACGCGTCCGCGATCGCCAAAACCTTTTTCCCGAGCAACAGTGCATTCGCGTCGCTGATGCTGTCGCTGTCCGTATTCGGTGCCGGCTTTCTCGTGAGGCCGATCGGCGCCATCGTGCTCGGCGCGTACATCGACCATCACGGCCGCCGCAAGGGCCTGATTCTCACGCTGACGCTGATGGCGTTCGGCACGCTCGCGGTCGCGGTCGTGCCGGGCTACGCGAGCATCGGCATGCTCGCGCCGATCCTCGTGCTGTGCGGGCGCCTGCTGCAGGGCTTCTCCGCGGGCGTCGAGCTGGGTGGCGTGTCGGTGTATCTGTCCGAGATCGCGACGAAGGGCAACAAGGGCTTCTACGTGTCGTGGCAGTCGGGCAGCCAGCAGGTCGCGGTCGCGTTCGCGGCGCTGCTCGGCGTGCTGCTGCACAACCTGCTGCCGGTCGAGCAGATGACCGCATGGGGCTGGCGCGTGCCGTTCCTGATCGGCTGCCTGATCGTGCCGTTCCTGTTCCTGATTCGCCGCTCGCTGCAGGAAACCGAGGAGTTCATGCAGCGCAAGCATCGCCCGTCGATGAGCGAAATCATGAAGTCGATGGTGCAGAACTGGGGCGTCGTGCTCGCCGGCATGGGCATGGTGATCATGACGACCGTGTCGTTCTACATGATCACCGCGTACACGCCGACGTTCGGCCGCGAAGTGCTGAAGCTGTCCTCGATGGATTCGCTTGTCGTCACGCTGTGCATCGGTCTGTCGAACCTGATCTGGCTGCCGCTGTGGGGCGCGATTTCGGATCGCATCGGTCGCCGTCCGGTGCTGATCGCGTTCACGGTGCTCGCGATCCTGACCGCGTATCCGTCGATGCAGTGGCTCGTGTCGGAGCCGTCGTTCGGCCGTCTGCTGACGGTCGGCATGTGGCTGTCGTTCATCTACGGCAGCTATAACGGCGCGATGGTCGTCGCGCTGACCGAAGTGATGCCGCGCGAAGTGCGCACCGCGGGCTTCTCGCTCGCATACAGCCTCGCGACGACGATCGGCGGCTTCACGCCGGCGATCTCGACGCTGCTCATTCACGTGAGCGGCAACAAGGCGGCGCCGGGCGCGTGGATGGGCATCGCGGGCGTCTGCGGCCTGATCGCGACGCTGGTGCTGTATCGCAGCGCCGAAGCACGCAACCAGTACAAGACTGCGTGATACAGGCAGCGCATCGCGCTGCTCGCTGATCCGAAAAACGAAACGGCCTCGCATCGATTTGCGAGGCCGTTTCGTCTTGATGCGGAGCGGTCGAGCGAAGCGGCGGGGGCGTCACGCGTCGCGCAACGCGCGCGCGACCGTTTCGACGACTTCGGCCCACTCGCCGGGACGCGGCTGCCGCACGAGTCGCGTCTTCGGATACCACGGGCTGCGATCGGTCGCGGTGAACCAGCGCCAGTCGGCCGCGAACGGCAGCATCAGCCACAGCGGCACGCCGAGCGCCCCGGCGAGGTGCGCAATCGACGTGTCGATCGATACGACCGCTTCGAGACGCTCGATGATCGCCGAGGTGTCCGCGAAGTCGGCGATGCGCGCGCCGAGCCGATGGATCGACGACGCGCGCGGATGCGCGTCGAGCGCCGCTTCATCGGCCGCACAGAGTTGCGGCTGCAACACGATCCAGTCGATGCCGTCGAGCGCGAACAGCGGATCGAGCGCGTCGAGCGGCAGCGCGCGGTTCTCGTGCTGCTGGATGCGGCCCGACCACGCGAGGCCGATCTTGCGCTTCGCCTGGCCGCCTAGCGAGCCGCGCCATTTGCGCCGGTAGTCGGGCGGCGCGGCGAGATAGGGCGTGCGGTCCGGCAGCGCGTCGAGCGTCGTCGCGCCGAGCGCGAGCGGCACGCTCAACAGCGGAATCTGCAGATCGGTGGCCGGCAGCGGCGTGCGTTGCGCGACCGCCGTGACGCGCCACGCGTGCGCGGCCGGCGCGATCAGCGGCAACAGCGACGGCTGCACTTCGAGCACGATGCGCGAGCGCGGATGCCGCTCGACCACGAGCGGCACGAAGCGCGCGAACTGCAGCGTGTCGCCGAAGCCCTGTTCCGCGCGGATCAACAGCGAGCGGCCCGCGAGCGGCTCGCCGTTCCAGCGCGGCGGCTGCGCGGCGGCGACGGCGCTCGCCGGGCGTTGCGCCGGTTGCGCGGCAGCCGGCGCCGGCTCGGCAGGCGTGCGATGCGCGTCGGCCCATGCGTTGAAACGCAACGTCTCGCGGGCGGCCGGATCGAGCCGCCATTCGTATTCGGGCAGCCCGCGCCGCAAGTCGCCGAGCGTGAGCCACACGAGCGCGCGGTTCAGATGCGCGGCGGCCAGTTCCGGACGCACGCGCAGCGCCTGATCGAACGCGCGCAACGCCGCGTCGTGACGACCGAGCGCGTGATGCGCGGTGCCGAGCGACAGCCACGCGAGCGCGAATTTCGGATCGAGGCCGACCGCGCGCTCGAACCGGGTGACCGCTTCTTCGTGCCGGCCGAGCGCGGCGAGCGCATTGCCGAGGCCGAACAGCGCCGGTCCGAAATTCGGCTGCAGCGCGAGCGCCGCTTCGAACGACGCGACGGCCGCCGCGTGCTCGCCCATCGCGTCGAGCGTGTTCGCGAGGTTGAAATGCGCGGCGACGAAGCGCGGCTGCGCGTCGAGCGCCGCGCGGAATTCGGCGAGCGCGGCGGCGCTGTCGCCGAGCGCGTTCAGCGACATCCCGAGGTTGTTGCGCGCGCCCGCATGGTCGGGGCGCAATTGCAGCGCGGTGCGGAACGCGACGACGGCCTCGTCGTGGCGGCCGAGCGCATGCAGCGCATTGCCGAGATTGTTGTACGCGGACGCATCGCCCGGCTGCAGCCGCACCGCGTGGCCGAACGACAGCGCCGCGTCCTCGTGCCGGCCGAGCGACGAGTACGCGTTGCCGAGGTTGTAGTGCGCGAGCGCGAACGTCGGCGCGAGCGTGAGCGCGTTGCGAAAGCGCTCGATCGCGCCGTCGAGCTGCCCGAGCGCCTTCAGCGCGTTGCCGAGGTTCAGGTGCAGCGCGGCGTCGCCGGGACGCAGGTCCACCGCGCGCCGCACGAGGTCCGCGGCCTCCGCGTGCTGCCCCTGCTGATGGCGCAGCACGCCGAGCATATGCAGCGCATCGACGTGCACCGGATCGGCGGCGAGCAGCGCGCGATAGTCGCGCTCGGCGTCGTCGAGCCGGCCGTCGCGATGGGCGGCGTAAGCGCGGACAAAAAACGGTTCCATAAAACGACGGGCAAACCTGCAAGAGCAGCAAAGGCGGCATTTTCCCATACTCGCGCGGGGCCACTCCGTGGTTGACCGTCCGGGCCTCTATTTTTTAAGATATGAACATTTGTTCACATGTGATGCCGATGATGCCGATTCCTGAAGACGAGCGGGTCGTGCCGCTTGCCGATCTGTTCCGTCTGCTGGGCGATGCGACGCGCCTGCGGATCGTGCTCGCGTGCGTGAGCGCGCGGCATTCGGTCGGCGCCATTGCGGATGCGCTCGGGTTGTCGTCGTCGCTCGTCAGCCATCATCTGCGCCTGTTGCGCGCGGCTCGCATCGTGCGCGCCGAGCGCGAGGGCAAGCAGGTGTTCTACGCGGCGGCGGACCAGCACATCAGCGCGATGCTCGCGGGGATGCTCGAACACGTGGCGGAGCCCGCCGCCGAATCGCAGGAGGAAGCGTGATGACGCGCGACATCCACGATCCCGTTCACGGGGAAGGCGAGGCGGGCGCGGTGCATCGGCACGACGACCACGACCACGATCACGACCACGACCACGATCACGATCACGATCACGATCACGATCACGATCACGACCACGATCACGATCACGATCACGACCACGATCACGACCACGAAGAAGACGCGCACGCCGCGCATTCGCACGGCCACGGTCACCACCATCATCACCTGCCCGCCGACGGCCACGGCCGCGCGTTCGCGATAGCGGTCGCGCTCAACATGGCGATCGTCGTCGGGCAGACCGCGTACGGCGTGATCGCGCAGTCCACCGCGCTGCTCGCCGACGCGGGCCACAACCTGTCCGACGTGCTCGGCCTGCTGCTCGCGTGGGGCGCCGCGCGGCTCGCGATGCGCCGGCCGTCCGCGCGCTACACGTTCGGCTTCGGCAGCTCGTCGATCCTCGCCGCGCTCGCGAACGCCGCGCTGCTGCTCCTCGCGTGCGGCGCGATCATCGCGCAGGCGGTGAACCGGCTGATCCATCCGGCGCCGGTCGCCGGGCTCGACGTGTTCGTCGTCGCGACGCTCGGCATGATCGCGAACGCGTTCTGCGCGTGGCTCTTCATGCGCGGACAGGAGCACGACCTGAACATTCGCGGCGCGTTCCTGCACATGGCGGCGGATGCGGGCGTGTCGGCGGCGGTCGCCGTCAGCGGCCTCGTGATTCTCGCGAGCGGCTGGAACTGGGTCGACCCGGCGATGAGCATCCTCGTCGTGCTGGTGATCGTGTACGGCACGTGGGGGCTGCTGCGCGAATCGGTGCGGCTCGCGCTCGCGGCGGTGCCGTCCGGCGTCGACATGCGCGGCATCCGCGAGTTTCTCGCATCGCAGGCCGGCGTGACCGACGTGCACGACCTGCACGTGTGGGCGCTGTCGACGACCGGCAACGCGCTGTCCGTGCACCTCGTGATGCCGGCCGGCCATCCGGGCGACGCGGTGCTCGATCTGATGGTCCGCGGGCTGCGCGACCGCTTCGGCATGCATCACGTGACGCTGCAAGTCGATCTCGGCACGAGCGAACATCATTGCGCGCTCGACGTTCCGCACTCGCATCCGCACTGACGCCGCGACTGCTGCGGTGCGCCTTGGCGGCGCGCGACGCGGGCGTACACTACAGGGCATCCGGCTTCGTGGAGCTTCGCATGACCGAGGTTCGTCCGCAGTCACCCGTGCTGATCGTCGGCGCCGGTCCTACCGGTCTCGCCGCTGCGATGAGCCTCGCGCGCGCCCGCATTCCGGTCCGCCTGATCGATCGCTCGCCGCAGCCCGCGCGCCACTCGCGCGCGATCGGCATCCAGGCGCGCACGCTCGAACTGCTCGAACAGCATCGGATCGTCGAGCCGTTTCTCGAACTGGGCCATCGCGCGCACGCGGCCAATCTCTATTCGAACGGGCAGCGCCGCATCCGTCTCGACTTCGATCCGCTCTTCACGCGCTATCCGTATCTGCTGTTTCTCGACCAGACGGTGACCGAGCAACTGTTGAGCGGGCACCTTGCGACGTTCGGCGTAGAGGTCGAGCGCAGCGTCGAACTGCTCGACTTCGTGCAGGGTCCGCAAGGCGTGAACGCGCAACTGCGGCTCGCGGACGGCCGCATCGAGTCGCTGCGCGCGTCGTACCTGATCGCGGCCGACGGCGCGCACAGCACCGTGCGCCATCAACTCGACATGAAGTTCGAGGGCGAATCGTTCCAGCAGTCGTTCCTGCTCGCGGACATCGACGCCTCCACGCCGTGGCCCGACGACGAGTTCCAGATTTTTGCGTCCGGCGACGGGCTCGCCGCGTTGTTCCCGTTCGGCAAGGGCCGCTTCCGGCTGATCGCTGACCACAAGGCGATGGTGGCGTCGGCGCCCGAAGGGACGACGCCGCAACCGACGCTCGACGAATGCCGCGAGGTCGTGCAGCGGCGCGTGCATCATCCGGTGTCGGTGTCGGCGATGGGCTGGTCGTCGTACTTCCACATCAACAGCAGGATGGTGCGGCAGCTCAGGAAAGAGCGCGTGTTCTTCGCGGGCGACGCCGCGCACGTGCACAGCCCGGCCGGCGCGCAGGGAATGAACACGGGCATCCAGGAGGCGTTCAATCTCGGCTGGAAGCTCGCGCGCGTGATCAACGGCGGCGCGCCGGACCGGCTGCTCGACACGTATCACGCGGAGCGCTATCCGATCGAGCGCATCGTGCTGCGGCAGACGAGCTTCATGACGCAACTCGTCGAAGCCGACCACGGGCCGCTCAGGCTGTTGCGCGAGCGCGTGATGCCGGTGCTCGTCGCACTCGGGCCGCTGCGCGACGCGGCGCGGCAGGCGGTGAGCGAGCTGTCGATCCAGTACCGGCGCAGTTCGCTCACGCTGGAGCGCGTGCTCGATGGCGGCCCGCGCGCGGGCGAGCGCGCGCCCGACGCGCTGGTGCGCGTCGTCGACGGTCCGCTCGGCAAGGCGCCGGAGACGGGCCGGCTGTTCGATCTGCACGATCCGGGGAGCTTCTCGCTGTTTCTGCTCGTCGATCCACAGTCGGCCGACGACACCGACGGCGCGCAAGCGGCGACGGCTTTCGCGACCGACGACCTCGCGCGCTTCGCACAGGCCGTCGAGCGGCGGCTGCCGAACGCGCTGCGCGTGTGGCGCGTGAGCGGGATGCCGTTGGACGACGCGCCGGCGCCCGGCGGCGGCGCGCCGTCGCTCGACGAAGCGTATGGACGCACGCGCCCGGCGTTCTATCTGGTGCGGCCCGACGGCTATATCTGCGCGCGCGGACGACCCGCGTCGGATCTGAACGCGCTGCTGCGGCACTGCGAAGCGTGGTTCTCGGCGAGCGCGTTCGCCGAGCCGGTCGCGCGCTGAACGTCACGCGGCGGCGTCAAAAAGAACGCCGCCGCTCGTCCTGTGACGGACGAAGCGGCGGCGTTCATCCGCGCGACGCCAGGCGACGCGCGGACGGTCAGTTCACCGCGGCCGGCTCCAGCGCGTCGCGATGTTGCTTGAGCGCCGTCTCGACGATCTCGCTCAACCCGGCTTCGCGCGCTTCGCCGCTGTCGAGCGCGGCGAGGATCGTGCGCCGCATCCGCGGCTCCCAGAACTTGCGGATGTGCTCGGAGATGCCGCTGAGCGCCTCGTCGCGATCCGGCATCGACTCGAAGAACGAGCCGATCTGATTCGCCATCGTGATCAGGTGGTGCACATCCATCGCGTCATTTCCCCGTGGTTGCGGTTGCCTGCGCTTCGCGCGCGCGCAGCAGTTCGAGCTGCTGCTCGTTGAAGCGCGAGTACTCGCGTTGCCATTCCGACGGCTGCTGCACGTGGCTCACCTCGACCGCCGTCACCTTGTATTCCGGACAGTTGGTCGCCCAGTCCGACGACTCGGTCGTGATCACGTTCGCGCCCGACTCGGGGAAGTGGAACGTCGTGTACACGACGCCCGGCTGCATCCGCGTGCTGACCCGCGCGCGCAGCACCGTGTGTCCGGCGCGCGATTCGATGCCGACCCAGTCGCCGTCGCGAATGCCGCGATCGTCCGCGTCGACCGGATGGATCTCCAGCCGGTCCTCGTCGTGCCAGCGCGAGTTTTCGGTGCGCCGCGTCTGCGCGCCGACGTTGTACTGCGACAGGATCCGGCCGGTCGTGAGCACGAGCGGGAAGCGCCGCGTGACCTTCTCCGGCGACGCGATGAACTTCGTGATCACGAACTTGCCCTTGCCGCGCACGAACTCGTCGATGTGCATGATCGGCGTGCCGTCCGGCGCGTGCTCGTTGCACGGCCACTGAATGCTGCCCAGCTCGTCGAGACGCTGATACGACACGCCATGGAACGTCGGCGTGAGCGCGGCGATCTCGTCCATGATCTCGGACGGATGGCTGTAGTTCATCTCGTAGCCGAGCGCGCGGGCGAGCAGGATCGTCGCTTCCCAGTCCGCGTACTGGCCGAGCGGCGGCATCACCTTGCGCACGCGCGAGATGCGGCGCTCCGCGTTCGTGAACGTGCCGTCCTTTTCGAGGAACGACGAGCCCGGCAGGAACACGTGCGCGTACTTCGCCGTTTCGTTCAGGAAGATGTCCTGCACGACGATGCATTCCATCGACGACAGCGCGGCCGCGACGTGCTGCGTGTTCGGGTCCGACTGGACGATGTCCTCGCCCTGGCAGTAGAGGCCCATGAAGGTGCCGTCGAGCGCCGCCTCGAACATGTTGGGGATCCGAAGGCCCGGCTCGGGCTGCAGCGTCACGTGCCATGCTTCTTCGAACTGCGCGCGCACGATCGAGTCGCCGACGTGGCGATAGCCCGGCAGCTCGTGCGGGAACGAGCCCATGTCGCACGAGCCCTGCACGTTGTTCTGCCCGCGCAGCGGATTCACGCCGACGCCTTCGCGGCCGATGTTGCCGGTCGCCATCGCGAGGTTCGCAATGCCCATCACGGTGGTCGAGCCTTGCGCGTGTTCCGTCACGCCGAGGCCGTAGTAGATCGCCGCGTTGCCGCCGGTCGCGTAGAGGCGCGCCGCTTCGCGCACCTGTTGCGCCGGCACGCCGGTCACGGCCTCCATCGCTTCGGGCGAGTTCTCCGGCAGCGCGACGAAGTCGCGCCATTGCTCGAACGCGCGCGTCTCGCAGCGCTCGGCGACGAACGCTTCGTCGAGCAGCCCCTCGGTGACGATCACGTGCGCGAGCGACGTGACGACCGCGACGTTCGTGCCCGGACGCAGTTGCAGGTGATGCGACGCCTTCACGTGCGCCGTATCGACGATGTCGATCTGGCGCGGATCGATCACGATCAGCTTCGCGCCTTCGCGCACGCGGCGCTTCATACGCGAGCCGAACACCGGGTGGCCGTCGGTCGGGTTCGCGCCGATCACCATGATCACGTCCGAATGATCGACCGATGCGAACGTCTGCGTGCCCGCCGATTCGCCGAGCGTCGTCTTCAGGCCGTAGCCGGTGGGCGAGTGGCACACGCGTGCGCAGGTGTCGACGTTGTTGTTGCCGAACGCGGCGCGCACGAGCTTCTGCACGAGGTACGTTTCCTCGTTCGTGCAGCGCGACGACGTGATGCCGCCGATCGAATCGCGGCCGTGCTTCGCCTGGATGCGGCGGAATTCCGATGCCGCGTAGTTGATCGCTTCTTCCCAGCTGACTTCGCGCCACGGATCGGTGATCTTCGCGCGGATCATCGGCTTCGTGATGCGGTCCTTGTGCGTCGCGTAGCCCCATGCGAAGCGGCCCTTCACGCACGCGTGGCCTTCGTTCGCCTGGCCGTTCTTGAACGGCACCATGCGCACCACCTGGTTGCCCTTCATCTCGGCCTTGAACGAGCAGCCGACGCCGCAGTACGCGCACGTCGTCAGCACCGAGTGTTCGGGCTGGCCGAGCATCACGACGGTCTTTTCCTGCAGCGTCGCGGTCGGGCACGCGGCGACGCACGCGCCGCACGACACGCATTCGGAGTCCATGAACGGCTCGTTCATGCCGGCCGCGACGCGCGATTCGAACCCGCGCGACGCGATCGTCAGCGCGAACGTGCCCTGCGTTTCCTCGCACGCGCGCACGCAGCGATTGCAGACGATGCACTTCGACGGGTCGTACGTGAAGTACGGGTTCGACTCGTCCTTCTTGTCCTTCAGATGGTTCGCGCCGTCGAAGCCGTAGCGCACTTCGCGCAGGCCCGTGACGCCGGCCATGTCCTGCAGCTCGCAGTCGCCGTTCGCGGGGCAGGTCAGGCAGTCGAGCGGGTGATCGGAGATGTACAGTTCCATCACGTTGCGGCGCAGGCCCTGCAGACGATCGGTCTGCGTGCGCACCTTCATGCCGGCTTCGACGGGCGTCGTGCACGACGCCGGATAGCCGCGCCGGCCCTCGATCTCGACGAGGCACAGGCGGCACGAGCCGAACGGCTCCAGCGAGTCGGTCGCGCAGAGCTTCGGCACGTTGACGCCGGCTTCGATCGCCGCGCGCATCACCGACGTGCCGGCCGGCACCGTGACCGACTGGCCGTCGATTTCGAGCGTCACGTCGACGTCGGCATGACGCAGCGGCGTGCCGTAATCGGTGTCGTCGAACGGCGAGCGCGCTTTCGACTTGCAACTGCAATTGCCGGAGCCGCAGCCGCCGGCGTTGGAAATGATCGCATCGGACATGGGGGGCTCCTCGTCAGGCTGCGGCGGTCGTGGCCGGCTGGACAGTTTCGAGACCGAAGTCTTCGGGGAAGTGGTTGAGCGCGGACATCACCGGGTACGGCGTCATGCCGCCCATCGCGCACAGCGAGCCGGACACCATCGTGTCGCACAGGTCGCGCAGCAGCGTGACCTGCTTTTCGGACGTGTCGCCGTGGCGGATCTTCGCGATCACCTCGACGCCGCGCGTCGAGCCGATCCGGCACGGCGTGCACTTGCCGCACGATTCGAGCGCGCAGAACTCCATCGCATACTGCGCGAGGTCCGCGAGGTTCGACGTGTCGTCGTGCACGACGAGCCCGCCGTGGCCGACCACCGCGCCGACGGCCGCGTACGCTTCATAGTCCATCGGAATGTCCCACTGGCTTTCCGGCAGATACGTGCCGAGCGGGCCGCCGACCTGCACCGCGCGCGCCGGACGCCCGGACGCCGTGCCGCCGCCGTAGTCGAACATCAGTTCGCGCAGCGTGACGCCGAACGCCAGTTCGACGAGACCGCCCTGCTTGACGTTGCCGGCGATCTGGAACGGCAGTGTGCCGCGCGAGCGGCCCATCCCGAAGTGCTTGTAGAACGGCGCGCCCTTCGCGAAGATGATCGGCACCGTCGCGAGCGTGATCACGTTGTTGATCACCGTCGGCTTGCCGTAGAGACCGGCGAGCGCAGGCAGCGGCGGCTTCGCGCGGACGATCCCGCGCTTGCCTTCGAGCGATTCGAGCAGCGCCGTTTCCTCGCCGCACACGTACGCGCCCGCGCCCTTCGCGACGAACAGCTCGAAGCGGCGACCGCTGCCGAGCACGTCGTCGCCGATCCAGCCGGCCGCGCGGGCGCGGCGGATCGCTTCTTCGAGCGTCGCGATCGAATCCGGATACTCGCTGCGCACATAGATATGGCCGACGGTCGCGCCCGTCGACACGCCGGCGATCGCCATGCCTTCGATCAGCACGTACGGGTCGCTTTCCATCACGAGGCGGTCGGAGAACGTGCCCGAATCGCCTTCGTCCGCATTGCAGACCACGTACTTCTGATCGGCATGCGCCTGCGCGACGGTGCGCCACTTGATGCCGGCCGGGAACGCCGCGCCGCCGCGGCCGCGCAGGCCGGATTCGATCAGCTCGTCGCACGCGGCGGCGGAGGTCATCGTCAGCGCGCGGCGCAGTCCTTCGAGGCCGCCGTGCGCGACGTAGTCGTCGGTCGACAGCGGATCGGTGAGGCCGATGCGCGCGAACGTCAGACGCTGCTGCTTCGCGAGATACGGAATCTCGTCGACGACGCCGACGCAGCGCGCGTGCGGCTTGCCGTCGACGAAACCGGCGTCGAACAGCGCGGACACTTCCTGCGGCTCGACGTTCGCATAGCCGATGCGCTTGCCGCCGGCCTCGACTTCCACGAGCGGTTCCAGATACAGCAGGCCACGCGAGCCGTTGCGCACGAGTTCGATGGCGACGCCGCGCGCGGCGGCCTCGCGCTGGATTGCGTCGGCGATCGCATCCGCGCCGAGCGCGAGCGCCGACGAGTCGCGGGGAACGTAGATGCGCGTCATGCGGCCTCCTCGGTGTGCGCGGCGGTCGCCATCGCGGCGGCGAAGAGGGCGTCGAACTTCTGCGGCGTGACCTTCGCGTGCAGCGTGCCGTTGATCGTCATTGCCGGCGACAGCGCGCATTGGCCGAGGCAGTACACCGATTCGAGCGCGACATCGCGGCCGCCGTGCGCGTGCGCATCGGCGTCGTCGTGACGATGCTGCGTGAAGCGGCAGCCGGTATGCGACTCGATGTGCTGCGCGAGCGCCTCGCTGCCCATGCTGCGGCACGATTCGGCGCGGCACAGCTGGACGGTGACGGCCGCAGGCGGTTCGCTGCGAAAGTGGTGGTAGTAAGTGATCACGCCGTGCACTTCGGCGCGCGACAGGTTCATCGCCTTCGCGAGCGGCACGACCGTGGCGGGCGGCACGAAGCCGACGTCGTCCTGGATCGCATGCAGGACCGCGAGCAACGTGCGGCCCGGCTGCAGATGGCGCCGCACCAGCTCGTCCGGCGCGGTGACGGTTCTCTCGTCCAAGTGGTGCTCCTCCAGGGGATATATGCGCTTGTTATTCATAAAGCGCGCGTCTATGCTGCGCTTGTTCTGTTGTTACATCGAACGATAGGCGGTCGGGATGCCTTGTGCAATAGGAACACGGACTTCATAAATGATACGGGTGGAATGCGAAGCGCAGCTCGTCGTGCGCGACATGGACGGCCGGGAGGCAAGCCTGACGGACGTCGTGCCGTTATTGGCGCTCGTGAACGAGGAGGGCAGCATCGCGCAGGCCGCGCAGCGTAGGGGTTTGTCCTACCGGCATGCGTGGGGGCTGCTGCGCGAGGTCGAGGAGCGGCTCGGCGGCGCGCTGATCGACAAGGCGCGCGGACGCGGATCGGTGCTGTCCGAACTCGGGCAGGCCGTGCTGCGTTCGCAGCGGCTGTGTGCGGAGCGTTTGCAGGGCAACATGCAGGCGCTCGCGAGCGAGGTGGCGAGCGACTTGAACCGGTGGCTCGCGCCGGGCCGCGAGGACGTGCGCATTCATGCGTCGCACGGCTACGCGGTGGCGGCGCTCGTGACCGCGCTGGTCGCCGACCAGGTGCCGGTCGAGATCAAGTATCGCGACAGCGTCGACGCGATCAGCGCGCTGGCGCGAGGCGAATGCGATCTGGCGGGCTTTCACCTGCCGCGCGGCGAATTCCGCGCGGCGTGCGCGAACGCGTATCGGAGCTCGCTCGATCCGCAGCGGCACGTGCTCGTGCATCTGACGCAACGTAAACAGGGACTGTTCGTCGGACGGGGCAATCCGAAACGCGTGACGGGACTCGCCGACCTCGCGCGGTCCGACATCCGCTTCGTGAACCGGCAGCCAGGCTCCGGCACGCGGATGCTGATCGACCTGCTGTTGACGCGCAGCGGCGTCGACCTGAAACGGGTGAACGGCTATGCGCTGTCTGAGCTGACGCACTCCGCCATCGCCGCGTTCGTCGCGAGCGGCATGGCGGACGTCGGCTTCGGGGTCGAGCCTGCCGCGCATCACTTCGGTCTCGACTTCATCCCGATCGCCGACGAAGACTACTATTTCGCGTGCGATCGGGCCCAGTTGGAGCGGGAGCCGCTCGCCGCCGTGCTGCAGCTGCTGCGCGGCGCCGATTTCCGCGGACGTGTCGCGCATCTCGATGGCTACAACCCCGCCGAATGCGGGACGGTCGTCGCGCTGGACGACGGGTGGACCGGGCCGGCTGCTGTAATGTGACGCAACGAACGAGCGGTGCATCGCGCGGCGCTTTTTGCGATACTTCGGGCTGCCTCCGATTTATTGCAGCCATGACCGCGCGAGTCCGCGCCTGATCGACGATGAAATTACTCTTCAACTGCTGTGTGGCCGCGGCAACGGCCGGTGTGATCCTGTCGACTGCTTCGATTGCATTCGCGCAAAACTCGCCGGGCTTGCCAGGCGGCATCCTGAACGACCAGTTCCGCCTGCAGGCGCATCCGCAGATGCCGTTCGCCGCGTCGGCGCCGGACGCCAAGTATCAGCACGGCAAGCCGTCGAAGCTGCGCAAGAAGGGCGACATGGGCGATCCGGACGGCTGCAACCTGCAGTGCCCGGAAGACGCCCAGTAAGCGGCGAAAGACGGCCTGGCGAGCAAGGAGCTCGCGCCAAAACAAAACCCCGGCGGATACGTCATCCGCCGGGGTTTTTTACTGACGCTTTCAGTGCGGTCGCTGCACTTGACCGGCAACGGCCGGCCCGCCGTCGCCCGTCACTGTGCCAGATGCGCGCGGATCGCCGCCGAAATGAACTCGGCATCCTCGACGTTCGCCGTCGGCAAACCCGCCCTGTGTCCCCAGTCCGACCGGATCGGCAGCAGACGCGCGTTGCGCATCGCCTCGACCTCCAGCCGGTTGTCTTCGACCTGAAAGTAGAGATCGGTGTCGCCCGGCATGATCAGCGCACGGGCGCTGATCGCGCGCAGCGCCGCTTTGAAGTCGCCGTTGTAGATCTCGTTGTCGGCGATGTTCGCGTGCTGCCACGTCCACAGATGCGCGAGCAGATTGTTGCCGTCGCGCTTCAGGAAATTCGCTTCCCACGACCCGACAATGAAATCCTCTAGCGACGAAAAACCCGCCCGGCGCCACAGCTCCTCGCGATAAAACGTCTGCGACATCGCCATCGCCGCGTAGTTGCGCCCCATCGCGCGCAAGCCGCGCTCCGGACGCGAGACGAACGTGCCGTTCTGATACGCGGGATCGGTGGTCAACGTGGCCCGCACGCCGTCGATGAACACCTGGTTGTGGAACGACGTCTTCGCCGCGCCGCATAGCACGACGAGCCGCTCGACCATCGACGGAAACAGCGCCGCCCAGTGGTACGCCTGAATGCCGCCCATCGACCAGCCGCACGCGAGCGCGAGTTTGTCGACGCCGAACACGTCGTGCAGCATCCGCTGCTGGATCCGGACGTTGTCGGTAATCGTCAGGTTCGGCCAGCGGCTGCCGCTGAACGGCTCGACGGCATTGCTCGGCGACGACGACAGGCCGTTGCCGAACAGGTTCGGAATCACGACGAAGTATCGGTCGGTGTCGAGCGCCTTGCCGGGGCCGACCATCCAGTCGATGTCGTAGTGATGCGCGGCGAACGACGTCATGTACAGAATCGCATTCGACTTGTCGGCGTTGAGCGTGCCGTAAGTCTGATACGCGAGCTGCGCGTCGCGAAACGTCATGCCCGACTGCAAAACGACGTTGCCTGCATTGAAGGTGAAGTAATCGTGCATGGGAAGTGGCAAGGGGGTCGACGGAACGTCGCATTAGATCATAGGCGCGCCGGTTTCGCGCGCGCGTCGACATGCGCGCTTCGCGGGCGCGAAGGCACCAATCGGAGGCGTCGCGCACGACATGCGTTCGTACGTTGCGGTGCATTCGCGCGCGGCGCGACGCGCGAACCCTATAGGGGCGGGCGACGCACTCCCGAACGACGCGCTGGCACAACCCTTGCCCTTTCCCGCGCTTTCCATTTCGGGAAGTGCATGGGCATGGCCACTCAGACTCCAGTTATCACTGTTGTTACGCGCTCGACGGTCGGGCAACTGCTGCAAAACCGCTGGTGGCAACTCTTTTGCGGCGCGGTGTGCGCGATGGTGTCGTCGAATCCGCAATACATCTGGACGCTCTGGACGCATCCGCTCACCGAGAAGCTCCACGTCTCGCTGCCGAGCCTTCAGGTGACTTTCTCGATCCTGATCGTCTGCCAGACGTTTCTTTCGCCGCTGGAAGGCTATCTGATCGAGCGCTTCGGACCGCGCTGGCTCCTCGCCGCCGGCGGCGCGATGACCGGCCTCAGCTGGATTCTGACGAGCCGCGCCGAGTCGCTGCTTTCGGTCTATCTGAGCTATGGCGTGATCGGCGGCATCGGCGTCGGCATCATCGTCGTCGGCACGATCGGGTTGATGGCCCGCTGGTTCCCGGATCGGCGCGGTCTTGCGGTCGGTATAGTCATGGCCGGCTTCGGGATGGGCGCGATGACCACGACGTTTCCGATCAGCATCAGCCTCGCGAAATACGGCTATCAGCATGCGATGGAGGTGTACGGGCTGATCCTCGCGGTCGTCGGCGTATTGGCGGCGCTCAGCCTGCGGCTGCCGCCCGACGGCCACATGAAGGACTGGGTGCCGCCGGCGGCGAGCGCCGCGGTGCCCGACACCAACACGCGCTCGATGCTGCGCACGCCGATCTTCTGGCTGCTGTTCGCGATGATGTCGATGATGTCGACGTCGGGCCTGATGGTGACGTCGCAGATGGCGGTCTTCACGCGCGACTTCGGGATGGCGGGCGTCACGGTGCTCGGCCTTGCGGCGCTGCCGCTCGCGCTGACGATCGACCGCGTCGCGAACGGGGTGACGCGGCCGATGTTCGGCTGGATCTCCGACAGTATCGGGCGCGAAAACACGATGTTCATCGCGTTCGGCATGGAAGCGCTGGCGATGGCGCTGTGGCTCACGCTGCGTCACGATCCGGTCTTGTTCGTCGTGCTGTCCGGCGTGGTGTTTCTCGGCTGGGGCGAGATCTTTTCGCTGTTCCCGTCGACGCTGACCGACACGTACGGCGGCAAGCATGCCATCGTCAATTACGCGTGCCTGTCGTATGCGCAGGGTATCGGCTCGATTCTGGGCGGCCCGGTCGCTGCGCTGCTGCATCAACGCACGGGCGGCTGGAATGCCGTGTTCGGCACGGCGATCGCGCTCGACGCAGGCACCGCGTTGCTGGCCATCGCGATGCTGAAGCCGATGCGCGCCGCGTGGCTCGCCCGGGTGTCCGGCGCGCGCCAATAAGCTTGCGGTCGGCGCCGCCGTGCTCGCTGCGGGACAGCGCGGCCGGACTCCGCCGCAACGGACCGCCCTCGCGTTGATGAACGCGAGGTCGCGGTCCGCTCAAGTCATCGCGTCGCCCCTGCGTTGCGCAACGCGTTCGCGGTCTCGGTGCTGCCGTGCGACAGCGCGATCTGCAGCAACGACTGGCCGCGTGCGTCGACGTGGTCCGGATCCGCGCCGCGCTTCACGAGCGGCGCAATCATGTCGATACGGTTGAAGAGCGTCGCGAAACCGAGCGCGGTTTCCCCGGCGCCGTTCGTCTGATCGACCGGGCAGCGAGTGTCGAGCAGGCGTGTCGCGATCGCGGACTCGCCCTTGAACAGCGCGCCCATCAGCGCCGTGTTGCCGTGGCGGTCGCCGAGGCACGCGTCGGCGCCGGCCGAAAGCAGGTAATCGAGCGCGGCCGGCTGGCGGTCGTAGGCCGCGAGAATCACCGCGGTGTACCCGTGGCTGTCGGCGGCATCGATCGGATAGCCGGCGTCGTGCAGGCCTTTGAGGATATCGACGCGGCCAACGCGCGCCGCATCGAACCAGTCGCCGTCGTATCGGCGTAAAGCGGCCGGATCGGCTTTCGTATAGGCCGGTCTGTCGGGCAGCGACGCACAGCCTGTGACGGCCGCCGCCGCTGCGAGCGAGATGCAGGCTGCCGCCGCGCGCGCCGCGCGTAGAAGGTGTCTGGAATGCATCGTTCTTCTCTTCGAAGGAGCGCCGCGTGCACGCGATGCGCAGACGGCGGCGGCGCAGGCTTTTTGCCGCCGTCTGCCGCGCGATCAGTCGTCGCTCAGTTTCGAAGCCAGCGCCTGCACCTGCTGCAGGTTCGCATGGAGCGCGCCCGCGAGACGGGTGCCGTAGTCGGCGTCGGCCTTATAGAAGTACGACAGCATCGTGTACTTGTTGTGCTCGTTCGTGACGCGGCCGAGATCGCCGGCCAGCGCGGTGATCAGATCGGCCTTGTCCTGCGCCGACAGCGCGCGGTAGTAGTCGCCTGCCTGGCCGAACATCATCTTCTTGTGGATGGCTTCCTGTTGAGTCGTCCCGGACAGCGGCGTCCTCGTGGACTTGTATTGCGGCGACTCCGCAATCTCGTTCATCGTCGACGGCTCGTAGTTGACCTCTCCTTTTCGGTCGTCGAAGTTCATTTTGCCATCCTGATTGTTGTTCACCACAGGAACGATCGGCCGGTTGATCGGCAAATCCATGTAGTTCGCGCCGAGACGGTACATCTGCGTGTCCGCGTACGCGAACAGGCGGTCCTGCAGCATGCGGTCTTCCGACGGCTCGATACCCGGCACGAGGCGCGACGGTGCAAATGCGGATTCCTCGGTCGATTCGAAGTAGTTGTCGGGAATGCGGTTCAGGGTCATCGTGCCGATCTTGCGCTCCGGCACGCCTTCCCACACCTTCGTATCGTCCAGCGCGTCATACGCGAACTTGTTCAGGTCTTCGGGTTTCAGCACCTGGATATAGAGGTCCCACTTCGGATCGTTGCCCGCTTTCAATGCGGCGTACAGATCGTCCGTATTCAGGTTCCAGTCTTTTCCGATCGACGCGGGGATGTCTTGCGGCCGGATACCGTGCACGCCCTGCAGGCTCTTCCAGTGGAACTTCACGTAATGCACTTCGCCGCGTGCATTGACGAACTTGAACGCGTGCACGCCGAAGCCGTCGATATGGCGATACGAATCCGGCATGCCCTCGTCGGTATAGAGCATCGTCAGCATCTGGGTCGCTTCGGGCGTGTTCGCGAAGAAGTCGAACGCGAGATTCGGATCGGCCACGCCGGTTACGGCGCTCGGTTTGTTCGCGTGAACGAAGTCGGGAAACTTGATGCCGTCGCGAATGAAGAAGACCGGCCAATTGATGCCGACGAGATCCCAGTTGCCTTGCTGCGTGTAGAACTTCACTGCGAAGCCGCGCGGATCGCGCGCCTGTTCGGGCGATCCGCGATAGCCCATCACGGTCGAAAAGCGCACGAATACGGGCGTTGTCGTGCCGGGCTTGAAGACCGCCGCCTTGGTCAAGTCGGAGATGTCGGCGCTCGGCACGAAATCGCCGAATGCGCCGGTGCCTCGCGCATGCACCACGCGCTCGGGAATGCGCTCGCGATCGAAGCGCTGCAATTTCTCGATGAGTGCGGAGTCCTGCAGGAGCACCGGACCTTCGGGTCCGGCCGTCTGAGAGTTCTCGTTGTCGCCGACGGGCGCGCCGGTATCGCGCGTCAGCGTCGCCGCGTATAGCGACGACGTTCCGGCCAGAGAAAAAGCGACTAATACCGTGGCCTTTTTAAGCGATGCAAAACCACGTTTTCTGGTCGCTGCTGCATTATTGCTTTTACCGTGATTAATTTTCAATTATGCACCTGTACTGTTGGACTCGTTCCTGGAAGCACCGAGCAGTGTTGGCATTACAAGGAACTGATTGAGTGGAAAGAACGGGCAATACCGGTCCGGTTGTCTCGAACTGCGATGTTCATTCTGGATAGCCGGAACTGATTGAAGAGTGGCGACAGCATGTCATTTTTGACATCTTCGAGGGCACGCGAGCGGCGCCCGGCAGCGTCGGGTATGATGGCCTCCGTCGGCGACTCGCCTAAAGGTTTGGGCTTCTGTTATGCGAATCCTTATTGTTGAAGACGAACCCAAGATGGCTTCGTACCTCCGCAAGGGATTGATGGAGGCAAGCTATCGCGTCGATAGGGCGGAGGACGGCAAAGACGGCTTGTTTCTCGCGCTTCATGAAAATTACGACGCGATCGTTCTCGACATCATGCTTCCCGAACTCGACGGGCTCGAGGTGCTGAAGCGCCTGCGCGCGCAAAAGAGCACGCCTGTGCTGCTGCTTACCGCGCGCGACTCGGTCGAAGACAAGGTGGCCGGTCTCGAACTGGGGGCAGACGACTACCTGTCGAAGCCTTTCGCCTATGCGGAATTTCTCGCGCGAATTCGCGCGTTGCTGCGCAGGCCGGTTCATTCGGTGGACGCGCGTCTTACCGTCGGCGATCTGGAGATCGATATTCTCAAGCGCCGCGTTTACCGAGCCAGTGCACGCATCGAATTGACCGCGCAAGAGTTTTCGCTCCTCAAGCTTTTCGCGGAGCGTCAGGGCGAAGTGCTCACGCGCGCGTTCGTGACTTCGCAGGTGTGGGACATGAATTTCGACAGCGATACGAATATCGTCGAAGTCGCCATCAAGCGCCTGCGTGCGAAGGTCGACAATCCGTTTGCGAAGAAATTGCTGCATACCGTGCGCGGCATGGGCTACGTGATGGAGGAGCGCTCTTGACGGCCGAGATGGAAGGTTATTCGCTGCTCAGGCGATTGACGGTGGCTTTCACGATCGTCGCCAGCGTCGTGCTGTCGCTCGCCGGCGGGCTTCTCTATCATTCGCTTTCGCTTCAGCTGAGGCAGCGCGACGACAGCGAAATTTCGGTGAAGCTCGACGAGTTCCTGCGCGAGGCGCGCACCTTCGGTTCCGCGCAGGCGGTTGCCGGTAACGGCAAGCTTTTCCGGGAAGAACTGCTCACGCATCCCGCGATCACGTTCTCCATTGTCGACGCGCGAGGAAACGTGCTGGCCGATTCCGGCCGGTCTGTTCGGCATTTCACGTCGGTCGGTCCCGGAGATCCCTCGGCGGACAAGCCTTACTCGTGCGATCCGCCGACGGTGGGGCCGTCGCGCTGCGTGTTCGGCGAAGAGACGCTGCCCTCGAACGAAAAGATTCGCGTCCAGCTCGCGCACGAGGCCGCCACGCGATTTGCCGTGCTCGACAAATATCGGCGCGACGTGTGGATCGTGCTGCTGAGCGGTTCCATCCTGATGGGATTGCTCGGCTACATCATCGCGAAGCGGGGCCTGGGCCCGGTCAAATCCATCGGTCAGCACATTTCCCGGATCGAGGCGCACAAGTTGGGAGAGCGTCTCGACATCGGCGGCGGCCCGGTGGAGCTTCACGATATCGCGGTGCCGGTGAACCGGATGCTGGACCGGCTCGAACGCGCGTTCGCACGTCTGTCGCAGTTTTCGTCGGACCTCGCGCACGACATGCGCACGCCGCTCGCCAACATCATCAGCGCGTCGCAAATCACGCTGTCGCGCCACAGAGGGGCGGAAGAATACGAAGCGCTGATCGAATCGAATATCGAAGAGTGCGAGAGGCTTCAGCGGATGATCGAGAGAATGCTGTTTCTCGCAAGGGTCGACCATGCGCAAGAGCCGCTCGCCATCGGCGAACTCGATTGCGCGAGCGAATTCGCCCGGCTCACGTCGTATTTCGAAGCGATCGCCGACAACAAGGGGACCCGCTTCGTCGTAGAGGGCTCGGCGTGCGTCAGCGCCGATCCGACCATGTTTCGCCGTGCCGTCAGCAATCTGGTATCGAACGCGCTGGAATACGCGAGCGCCGGATCGAACATCGTTCTGCGTGCTTATCCGGCCGGCGACCATACTGCCGTGTCCGTGACGAACTACGGACAGACCATCCCGCAGGAACATATCGGCAAGATCTTCGATCGGTTCTACCGCGTGAACGCCGCGCGCCGCGAGTCGGCGAAAAACATGGGCCTCGGCCTCGCGATCGTGAAATCGGTGATGGAATTGCATCGGGGCAGCGTCGCCGTCGAGAGCGGCAACGGGGCCACGACCTTCACGCTCCAGTTCCCGTCGGCGGTCGCGGAGCCGCCGCGCAAGAGCCATCGCCCTTCGTCGCCGGTTGTACAACGTCCGGCGACGTCGCCGTAAGCGGACCCGCACGGGCGCTCCCGCTCCTTCCCCGCTGAAGTCATCGCGTCATGGACGCCGGCGCCGCGATCGGCTGCCGGCCCGCACGCCGCAGATGTCGTAAATGACATGTTTCAGCCACCCTTCAATCAGTTGCGTCTCTCCAGAATAAGCCCCGCAGGATCGAGACAAGCCCGGCATCGATGACCGGAGCGTCCAGATCCTTTTCGAGCATCTGGAGCTTTCCGTGACAAACGATCACCGCAGCCGCCTTCGGTTTTCGCTCGCCGGCGCCGGCATTTTTGCGCTTTGCGGCGCGTTGCTGATCCTTCACGCGCGCAGCGGCGCCGCGGCGCCGGAGCCGGCGCCGTCATCCGCGACGAACGAGGCGCCGCCGCTGCCGGCTACGGTCGACCTGTCGGCCGATGCGCTCGCCAACTTCAACCTGCACGTCGCGAAGGCGGAGCTTCGGCCCGGCGTGCATACGATCACGGCGACCGGGACGATCGGTTTCGACGCAAGAAGACTGGCGCAATTAAGCTCGCCTTCGCGAGCGCGCATCATCGCGGTCGACGTCGCCGCAGGCGATCACGTGCATGCGGGACAACGGCTCGTCGCGCTCGACGAGTTCGATCTGGACGACGTCAACAGTCAGGCCGCCGGTGCGCAAGCCGCGGTTGCCGACGCGAAAGCGGCGCTCGACGAGGCCGAGGCGGCGTTGGAGCGCGGCAAGGAACTGCTCGCCACCGGCGGCCTCGCGCAAAGCGAACTCGATCGCCGCCGCGCGCAGGCGGCGAATGCGCAAGCGATGCTCGACACCCGCGAGGCCGAACTGCGCAAGTGGCGCGGCATGCAGCAGCGCCTGATGCCGATTCGCGCGGCGAACCCGCGCGGCAGCGAGACCGCGACGCTCGCGAGGCTGAGTCCCGCTGATTCGCGGGGTGCGCTCGTCGCGCCGTTCGACGGCGTGATCAACGCGGTCGGGGCGGCCGCCGGCGATATCGTCGACACGTCCGTGCCGATCGTCACGCTCGCGGATCTGTCGACGATGTGGCTTCAGGCCAACGTGCCGGAGCGCGACGCGGCGGCGGTGCGGCCGGGACAAACCGCAATCGTCACGCTCGACGCGTATCCCGGGCGCCGTTTCGACGCGCGCGTCATCGACGTAGCGGACCAGACCGATCCGGGCACCGGCACCGTCGCGGTTCGCTGCGCGCTGCCGAACAGCGACGGCGCGTTGCGCGCGAACATGTTCGCGACTGTCGATATCGAGGCGCCGCTTGGACACGACACGGTGCTCGTGCCCGACGCGGCGCTGCAGGACGTGAACGGAAAAACGGCGATCTTCATTCCGCTCGGCAACGGGCGCTTCAAATGGCAAGCGGTTCGCACGGGCTACGCCGCGCAGGGCATGACCGAGATACCGGAAGGCTTGTCCGCCGGCACGCCGGTCGTGTCGGACGGCAGCTACTGGCTGAAAGCGGCGCTGATGAAAGACGCCATTCCGGACGAAGGCTGATGCGCGAGCAAGGGCAACCATGACGAGGCTTATCGAGTCGGCGCTGCGCAATCGCGCCATCGTACTGATTCTTGCCGCCGTGCTGATCGCCGCCGGGCTCTTCAGCATGCAGCGGCTGCCGTTCGACGCGGAACCGGACATTTCACCGCTTCAGGTGCTCGTGACGACTCAGGCGCCGGGACTCGCGCCGGTCGATGTCGAGCGCTCGATCACGTCGCCGCTGGAACTCGCGCTGCAGGGTCTGCCGGGCATGCAGAGCCTGCGATCGATTTCGCGCTACGGCTTGTCCGTCGTGTACGTGCGTTTCGCGGACGGCACCGACATCTATCTCGACCGCAATCTCGTTTCCGAGCGGCTGCAGACGGTTCAGCTTCCGCCCGGCACGAGCGCGCCGCAAATGGGCCCGCTGTCGGACGGCTTGAGCGAGATCTATCAATTTCAGGTGCGCGGTCACGCTCAGTCGCCGATGGCGCTGCGCACGCTGCTCGACTGGCAGATCGCGCCGAAGCTGCGGCAGGTCGAAGGCGTCGTCGACGTGAACGTCAACGGCGGCCTTCTGAAGACCTACGAAGTGTCGGTGAACGACGATGCGCTGACGCGCTACGGCTTGTCGGTCACGGACGTATTCAACGCCGTGCAGATGAACAACGGCGCAACGGGCGGCGCCACGATCGAGCACAACGGCGGCGAATCGATCATTCGCGGCGAAGGGCTGCTGCACGGCACCGACGACATCGGCGACATCGTGCTGAAAACGTCGCCGGGCGGTGCGCCGCTGTACGTCCGGGACGTGGCGCGCGTCACGCAGGCGTCCATGCCGCGGCTCGGCGCAGTGACGCGCGACGGGAAGGGCGAGGCCGTGGTCGGCGTCGTGCTGATGGGCCTCGGACAAAACACGCGCGTCGTTGCCGCGCGCGTTCAGGACGCGATCAAGGCGATCAACGCGACGCTGCCGCCGGGCGTGGAAATCGCGCCGTACTACAACCGCGCGGACCTGATGAATCGCGTGCTCGACACGGTCGCTCACAACATGGTGGAAGGCGCGGTCCTCGTGATCGCCGTGCTGTTGCTGCTGCTCGGGAACATCCGTGCCGGTCTCGTCGTCGCGCTGGCGATTCCGCTGTCGATGCTGGCCGCCGTCATCGCGATGTACAGCCTCGGCATGTCCGGCAATCTGATGAGCCTCGGGGCGATCGACTTCGGGCTGCTCGTCGACGGGGCGGTCGTGATGATCGAGAACGTCGTGCGCCGCCGCGCGGAGATGCCCGATCGTCCCATGCTGCCGCTGGTGCGCGATGCGGCGAAGGAAGTCGCACGCCCCGTGACGTTCGCCATCCTGATCATTACGGCGGTCTATCTTCCGATTCTCAGCTTGCAGGGGATCGAAGGGAAGATGTTCCGGCCGATGGCGACGACGGTCGTCCTCGCGCTCGTGGCGTCACTCGTCGTCACGATCGTGCTGATGCCGGTGCTCGCCAGCTTTGCGTTGCGCGGCAAGGTGGCGGAGCACGAGAGCCGGATCGTTCAGTGGGTGCGACGTCGCTACGAGCCCGTGCTCGTGCGCGCGTCGACTCGCCCCGGGATCACGATGACGCTCGCGCTCGCGCTGCTTGCCGTCGCGGCGCTGCTCGCGACGCGGCTCGGCGCCGAATTCCTGCCCCGCCTCGAAGAGGGCGCGTTGACCGTCACGACGACCAAGCTGCCGGGCATCTCGGTGCCTTCCGCCGTGGAGTCGCAGACGATGGTCGAGCGCACGCTGCTGCGTTTTCCCGAAGTGCAGACGGCCGTCACGCTCGGCGGCAGCTCCGAAATCCCGACGGACCCGATGGGCGTCGAGCAGAGCGATACGTTCGTCATGCTCAAACCGAAGTCCGAATGGAAGACGGCACAGACGCAGGAAGGGCTCGTCACGCAATACTCGGCTGCGCTCGATCGCGCCGTTCCTGGCATGACGCTCGACTGGGCGCAACCGATCGAGATGCGCATGGACGACATGCTCGCGGGCGTGCAGGCCGACGTCGCGATCGTGATTCACGGCGGCGATCTGGACACGCTGCACGACACCGCCGAGCGCGTCGCCGCGGTGGTGTCCCGCGTGCCGGGGGCGGCCGACGTCGAGGCGCAGCAGACGATCGGTCAGCCGTATCTGCGCGTGATCGTCAACCGCGATGCGGTGGCGCGCTACGGGCTGAATGCGAGCCAGGTGCTCGATCTCGTTCAGTCGCTCGGCGGCAAGACGGTCGGCACGATCGCCGACGCCGACGGCCAGTTCGACGTCCGCGTGCGCATGCAGGAGCGCGACCACGGCAGCGTCGCGCGGATCGGCGCGCTGCGCGTGAGCGACGGCGCCGGACACGCGGTGCCGCTTTCGCAGGTCGCGGAAATCCGGATGGAGCCCGGTCCGTCGACGATCGAGCGCGAGCAGGGGCAGCGCGTGATCACGGTCCAGGCCAACGTCCGCGGACGCGATCTCGCTGGCTTCGTCGTCGCGGCACAGCACGCGGTCGACACGCAAGTGAAGCTGCCGCCCGGCTACACCGTATCGTGGGGCGGCAGCTTCAAGAATCTGCAGGATGCCATGTCGCGCCTTTACGTCGTCGTGCCCATTTCGCTCGCGGTCATTTTCGGCCTGCTGTACCTGATGTTCCGTCGAGCGTGGCTTGCGGCGCTCATCTTCTGCAACGTTCCGTTCTCGGCGATCGGCGGCATCGTCGCCCTCTGGATACGCGGCTTGCCGTTCAGCATTTCGGCCGCAGTGGGATTTATCGCGCTGTTCGGGATTGCGGTGCTCAACGGCGTCGTGCTCGTCGCGTACATCGTCGAGAAGCGCGCGACCGGGCTCGGTGCCGTCGAAGCGGCCAGACAGGCGGCGTCGACGCGGCTGCGGCCCGTTCTGATGACGGCCACCGTGGCGAGCCTCGGGTTCCTGCCGATGGCCTTCTCGACGAGTTCGGGCGCCGAGGTTCAGCGGCCGCTCGCGACGGTCGTGATCGGCGGCCTCGTGTCGGCCACCCTGCTGACGCTGCTGGTGTTGCCCGCGGTTTATCCGTGGTTCGATCGCCGCATGCGCGTCGTGCCTCCTGCGCAGCACGAGGCCCAGCCCGAATTTGCCGAGTGAACCCGCGTGGAGGACGCTACTGTGATCGCTTTCAAACGAATCGGCGCGCTTGTGCTCCCGCTGCTCGCGGCCGCGTGTGCCGTCGGTCCGGACTTCAAGACGCCGGGCGTGCCGCCCGGCGCCGGGTACACGCGCGACGCGCTGCCGGACAAGACCGCCGCGGCGCCCGGCGCGGCGGGCGGTGCCCAGTCGCTCACCGTCGGCGGCGATATTCCGGGTCAATGGTGGACGCTTTTCCAGTCGCCGCAACTCGATCATCTGATCGATCGCGCATTCAAGGCCAATCCGGGTATTGCGGCCGCGCAGGCCTCGCTCGCCGCCGCCCGCGAAAACAGGCTGGCACAGCGGGGCTCGCTCTTTCCGAGCATCGGCGTCGATGCTTCCGCGAGCCGCAACGAAACCTCGACCGCGAGCCTCGCGCCCGTCGCGGCGAATAACCAGCGCATTTATTCGCTGGATACCGGCGAGCTGACCGTTTCCTATTCGATCGATGCATTCGGCCTCAATCGACGCATGATCGAATCGTCGGCCGCGCAGGCCGATGCGCAGCGGTATGAACTCGAGGCCGCGTATCTCGCGTTGAGCAGCAACGTCGTGCTGGCTGCGATCAACACGGCTTCGCTGCGCGCGCAGATCGACGCGCAGCAGCAGACGATCGAAGCCGACCGCGAGCTGCTGCAGATACTCGAACGCGAAGCGGTGCGAGGCGAGGTCGCGCAGGCTGACGTCCTGCAGCAGCAGGCCGTGATGTCGCAAGCCGAGGCCGCACTGCCGCCGCTGCAGAAGCAACTGGCGTTGCAGCGCGACGCATTGGCCGCGCTCGTTGGCGGATTTCCGAATGAGGACCTCGGGGCCGACTTCGATCTTCCGTCGATTCGCTTGCCCGGCGATCTGCCGGTGAGCGTGCCGTCGGCGCTGATCGCGCAACGCCCGGACATTCTCGCCGCCGCTGCGGCGTTGCATTCGGCAAGCGCACAGGTGGGGGTCGCCATCGCCAGCCGGCTGCCGCAACTCTCGCTGACGGCGGCGCTCGGCACCTCGCCCAATGCCGTCGCCAATGCGTTCACGCCGTACAACCAGTTCTTCGCTATCGTCGGCAAAGTGGCTCAACCGGTCTTCCAGGGAGGCGCGCTGCTGCACCGGCAGCGCGCGGCGCAGGCCACGTTTGCCCAGGTCGGCGCGCAGTATCGGGCGATCGTCGTCGACGCTTTCCAGAACGTCGCGGACGTGCTGGAAAGCGTGCAGACCGATGCGCAGACATTGCAGGCGACAGCGGCCGCCGAGCAGGCGGCGTCGCGCAGTCTCGACATGGCCAGTGAGAGGTTGCGCGTGGGCGAGGGGCCGTACCTGTCGGTACTCGCCGCGCGGCAGGCCTATGAAGCGGCGCGGATCGCGTCGATTCAGGCGCGGGCGGCCCGGCTCGCCGACACCGTCGCTTTGTTCGAGGCCGCCGGCGGCGGCTGGTGGAACCGGTCGGATGCCCTCGTGGCCGCGGCATCGCCGGCTCGATCTCGATGAAGCGTCGACCGGGCAGGCGGACCGTGCGGCAACCGGACCGTGCCGAGGTAACGACAGGGTAGGTCCCGCGCGGATATCGACCGCCACCGCAAAAGAAAAACCCGCTAAGCCTTGGCTGTCGCGGGTTTCGGGACTTTTGTGCCGTTAAGCGTAACCTGCCCGCGATTTGAACCATAACCCGTCCGATCTGCTTGGCGCGCCGCGTTTCCTCGCTCAAAAAATCTTCCTCGCGCAACACTTCGAAATTTTCTTCGCAGCAACCCCGGTTCACCGGGCCAGCACGGATTCCTCGAATCGCATCGAGGACCACACCGATGAACAGCCGAGCCTTACCAGACGATTTCCGACGACAACCATCACCAGGCGTGATCGCTGGCGCTCAACCCAAGCTTCTCCTTCGACGCATCGCGGATCAGTTCACATCCGGTCTGACTGAGCACGAGCTACTCGCACGCTACGAAATGTTCGAAGATCTGGCGCGGCAGTTCATGTCCTATATCCAGGGCAAGAAGGCGGGAAGCCCAGCCTGGTCGCTGGATGCAACACTCTCGAAAGTCAGCGCCCCGCGTCGTTGCGCAGCAGATGCAGGCCCACGTCGTGCCAGCCGGTCGCCGCGCGATCGTCGGCGGCGCCGGTCACCGCGATCTTGAACTTGCGCGGCAGGAACGCGAACTCGGTGTGCAGCGTCGTCCACTGCCGCATGATCTCGGCGAACGGACGCGGGTCGGCGATCTCGTCGGGCGCGACGCCCGCGCGCTCGTCGCACGAAACGTTGCGGATGCAATTGCCGCTGGTCTGGATGCCGTGCATGTCGACGCTCGCGAGCAGGTCCATCACGTCGGCCGCCTTGTCGAGCGGTATCCAGTTGAACTGAACGTTGGTGCGCGTCGTGAAGTGCGCGTGGCGGGTCGGCAGCCGCTCGGTGCCGAGCTTGCGCTGTGCGTCGAGCGCGGCGCGGTACACGTCGGCCGCGGGCGCGTCGTAGTCGCGCGCGATGCGGGCCAGCACGCGCAACTGCGCGCTCGACAGCTCGCCATACGGCACCGCGACGCGCAGCATCGGCGCGTGGCGTTGAACATACCAGCCGTTCTGCAGCCGCAGCGGACGGAACTCGTCTTCGCTTAGCCGGCCGTCCTGCCAGCGTTCGAGCTGGTCGCGGAACTGCGCGGCGCGGTTATGCACGAACGCCTTGTCGGATTCGTTGTATTGATACATGGATCGTCGATCCGCCATGCGGCTTGAACGGAGGGGCCGGCGTGCGAGCGCGCGCGAGAACGGGCGGCGCGCCGGGCGAACGGCGGCTTCAATGCGCCTGCGCGTATTGGGCAAGAAGCAATTGGGCAACAGGCGGATGGTGAAGCAAGGACAGCGGACGTTTTCCGCCGCTCACCCGGCGACGATCGGCGCGGCATCCGCCGTGGCCTCGCATTGCGCGACCAGCCGGTCGACGAACGATCGGGCGACCGGCGACATCGCCAGCCGATGCGAGACGATGATGCAGAAATCGAACGCGAGCGCTGGCGTGATCGGCCGCGTGACGAGTCCCGGCACCGGCAGCGCGAGCGCGGTGATCGGATCGATGACGGCGATGCCGAGCCCGAGCGACACGAACCGGCACGCGGTATCCGCGAGATTGACGGTCAGCGAACCGCCCGGCGGGGCGACCGGCGGCGCATCATGGCCAGCCGCGGGGCCGTCCCGGCGACCGTCCCCGCGGCTGGCCGCGTTGGCCTGGCGCAATGCGGGTTCGAGGTTCGCGAGCGGGGCCATCCAGATCGGCATGTGCGGCACGGCTTCGTGCAGGTCCACGACCGGGCGCCCGGCGAGCGGATCGTCGGCGCGCAATACGGCGACGCGCGGCATGCTGAAACGCCGCAGGATTTCGGTGCCGATCAGTTGCGGCGCGCCCTCGACCACCGCGATATCGGTGAGTCCGTTCGACACCAGTTCGCCGAGGCTCGGCGACGTCGCCACCGTCACCTCGATGCTCGCCTTCGGATGCTCGCGGTAGAACTGTGCGATCACGCCCGGCATCAGCGTGAGGCCGAACGCCGGCAGACTGCCCACGCGCAGCCGGATGCCGACCTTGTTGCGGATCTCCTCCGCGACGCGGCGCAGATAGTTCGCGCCCATGAACACTTTCTCGACGCTTTCGTAGAACGCGAGCGCCTCGGGGCGCACGCGGGTCTTGCCCTGGCGGCGGTCGAACAGCTTGAGTCCGATCGATTTCTCAAGGTCGCTTAGCAGGCGGCTCATCGTCGGTTGCGATACGAATAGCTGCTGCGCGGCCGTCGAAATGCTGCCGGTGCGCATTACCAGCCGGAAGGCTTCGAGTTGTTTCGGGTTCATGGGCAAACGGGAAAAAAGGGCGATTCGTCGGCGGGCGACCCGCGCCGTCTGCGGTCAATCCTAACGCGAGGAAATTCCGGACGGCACGCACGGATCGTCGATTTCCGAATAAGTCGCGACGAAAAACGAGTTTTGCCCGCATCCGGCGCGGCTCTAAGATGGGTTGTCGCCGGTTCGCGCTCGTTCGCGGTGCGTGAGCCGGCTTTTCAACAAGCGGGGAAGGTCGGACACGAATGGATACGGTGGATGTCGTCGTGATTGGCGGCGGTCTCGTCGGCAGCGCGATCGCTTATGGATTGACCCGCGAAGGTCGGCGCGTGACCGTGCTCGACGGCGCCGACGAAGCGTTTCGCGCCGCGCGCGGCAACTTCGGCCTCGTGTGGGTGCAGGGCAAGGGCGCGGGGCTGTCGTCTTACGCGACGTGGACGCGCGGTTCGCAGACGCGCTGGCCGACGCTCGCCGCCGCGTTGCTGGCGGAGACCGGCATCGACGTGCAGTTGAGCCAGCCCGGCGGCTTCCATCTCTGTTTTTCCGACGCAGAAATGCAGCAGCGCGACGCGCTGTTGCAGACGCTGCGCGACGATCTGGACGGCAACTATCCGTACGCGATGCTCGATCACGCGGAGGTGGCCGCGAAGCTGCCGGGCCTCGGCGCTCAGGTCGTCGGCGCGAGCTACAGCGAGATGGACGGCCACGTGAATCCGCTGAAGCTGCTGCGCGCGCTGCACACGGCCGCGCAGCGCCGCGGCGCGCGCTTCGTCGCGAGCCAGCAGGTCGATGCGATCGAGCCGGCCGCGAGCGGCTATACGGTGCGCACGAAAAGCGCGCGTTTCGACGCGCCGCGCGTGGTGATCGCGGCGGGGCTCGCGAGCCGGGAACTCGCCGCGCAGGTCGGCCTCGACGTGCCGGTCGCGCCGAACCGCGGCGAAGTGCTGATCGGCGAGCGCGTCGCGCATTTCCTGGACTACCCGACGACCTATATCCGCCAGACCGACGAGGGCACGATTCAGGTCGGCGATTCGCACGAGGACGTCGGCTTCGACGACGGTCTGAAAACGGACGTACTCGCGTCGATTGCGCAACACGCCGTGCGTTCGTTTCCGATGCTCGCGCAAATGAAGCTGGTGCGCGCGTGGGGCGCGCTGCGCGTGATGAGCCGCGACGGCTTTCCGGTTTATCAGGAGTCGGTGCAGTGTCCGGGCGTGTTCGCCGCGACCTGTCACAGCGGCGTGACGCTGGCCGCCGCGCACGCGCTGCGGGTCGCGCCGTGGATCGCCGGCGGCGCGCCGCCGGACGGCATCGAGCCGTTCTCGGGCGAGCGTTTCAGGCGCGCTCAACCGCTTTTGCAACCCGTTCACTGACTGTCATGGAAAGTCTGTTCCGAACCGATGCTGCGGCCGCTGCGCCGCGCGTCACGATCCATTTCGACGGCGCGCCGCTGTCCGTGCCGGCCGGCCTTACGGTGGCGGCCGCGCTGCTCGCGAGCGGCGCGCGCGCGACGCGCACCACGCCGGTCGGCGCCGCGCCGCGCGCGCCGTACTGCATGATGGGCGTGTGCTTCGAATGCCTCGTCGAGATCGACGGCGTCGCCAGCCAGCAAGGCTGCCTGACGCGCGTGCGCGACGGCATGCAGGTGTGTTCGCAACATGGCGTGCGCACGCTCGACGCCGCCGCGCAAGGACTCGCGCGATGACGCCCGATCTCTACGACATCGCGATCGTCGGCGCAGGCCCGGCGGGACTGGCAGCGGCGACGCTCGCCGCCGCGCAGCGCGCGCGCGTGGTGCTGCTCGACGAGCAGCCCGGCCCCGGCGGCCAGATCTATCGCGCGATCACCGAAGGGGGCGCGTCGCGCGTCGACGTGCTCGGCCCCGATTACGCGGCCGGCGCCGACATCGTGCGGGCGTTCGTCGCGAGCGGCGCGCGCTACGAGCCGAATGCATCGGTATGGCAGGTGAGCACGGAACAGGCGCCGCATCATACGGTGCGCTATACGCGCGAAGGCCGATCGCTGGCGCTGCACGCGAAGCGGCTGATTCTCGCGACCGGCGCGATGGAGCGGCCGTTTCCGGTGCCGGGCTGGACGCTGCCGGGCGTACTCACCGCGGGCGCCGCGCAGATCCTGCTGAAGAGCGCCGGCACGACGCCCGCCGTGCCGGTCGTGCTGGCCGGCTGCGGACCGTTGCTGTACCTGCTCGGCTGGCAATACCTGCGGGCCGGCGTGCCGATCGCCGCGATCGTCGATACGACGTCGGCGGAAGACTACCGGCGCGCATTCGCGCATCTCGGCGGCGCGCTCGGCAGCCTGCCGGCGCTCGCGAAGGGCCTGCGCTATCTGCGCGCGCTCAAGCGTGCGGGCATGCCGTTTCATCGCGGCGCGCGCGCGCTCGCAGTGGAAGGCGACACCGCGGCGCGCGCGTTGACGTTCGAACTCGACGGCAGGCGGCAGCGGATCGACGCATCGCTCGTGCTGCTGCATCAGGGCGTGGTCCCGCACTCGCATTTCGCATGGTCGCTGCGCGCGCCGCATCGCTGGGACGACGCGCAACTGTGCTGGCGGCCGGTGACCGATGCGTGGGGCGAACTCGACGTGCGCGGGGTGTTCGTCGCCGGCGACGCGGCAGGCATCGGCGGCGCGCAGGCCGCGGCGGAGCAGGGGAGGCTCGCTGCGCTCGGCGCGCTCGCGAGCGTCGGCGCGATCGATGCGGCGCGCCGCGACGCGCTCGCCGGGCCGCCGCGCGCGGCGCTCGCGAAACGGCTGCGGGTCCGGCCGTTCCTCGACGCGCTATACCGGCCGAACGACGAGCACCGCGTGCCGGCCGACGACACGGTGACCGTTTGCCGTTGCGAGGAAGTCAGCGCGGGCGAATTGCGTGAAGTCGTGCGGCTCGGCGCGCCGGGCCCGAATCAGGCGAAGGCGTTTACGCGCTGCGGGATGGGGCCGTGTCAGGGCCGCCTGTGCGGGTTGACCGTCACCGAACTGATCGCGCGCGAACGCGGGCTCGAGCCGTCGCGGATCGGCCATTACCGGATCCGTCCGCCGCTCAAACCGCTGACCATCGGCGAACTGGCCGGCACGCAAGGCGACGCCGCCGATGCGGCGGCGGCACAGGCCCGGACGTAAACGCAAACCCGCGAACGCAAGCCGGAACGCGGGCCCGCGGCATTTTTTTCGAAACCAGGAGAGAACCCACGATGAGTACCATTACCCGTCACGGCACCAACGCGCGTCTGTCGCGCATCGTCGTCCACGAACGCACCGCGTATCTGGCCGGCTTGACTGCAACCGAACGCAGCGGCGACGCGCAGGCGCAGGCCGCTGAGATCTTCGGCAAGGTCGACGAGCTGCTCGCGAGCATCGGCACCGACAAGACGCGCATCCTGTCCACGCAGATCTGGGTGGCCGACATGGAGCGCGATTTCGCGGCGATGAACCGCGCGTGGGAAGCGTGGATGCCGCAAGGCCATGCGCCGGCGCGCGCGACCTGCGAGGCGAAGCTCGCATCGCCCGAGATCCGCGTCGAAGTCATCGTGACAGCGGCGCTCGGCGCCTGACGTACGCGGCGTACGCAGCGTGCGCCGCGCCATCCCGGTTCTCCACTACAGGTCATCGCCATGTCGACTTTCGTTACGCCCACGTTACGTCCAGCGATCGCATCGTCGAAGTACGCCGTCGCGGCCGGGCACTATCTCGCATCCGAGGCCGGCATGCGGATCCTGCGCCGCGGCGGCAACGCGATCGACGCGGGCGTCGCGGCCGGCGTGTGCCTCAACGTCACGCAGCCCGACCTGACGAATCTCGGCGGCGTCGCGCCGATCATCGTCTATCTGGCGAAGACGCGCGAAGTGGTGACGATCTCCGGGCTCGGCCGCTGGCCGAAGCGCGCGAGCCTCGAATACTTCCGCGACACGCTCGGCGGGCAGATTCCGCTCGGCGTGCAGAACGCGATCACGCCGTCCGCGTGCGACGCGTGGCTCACCGCGCTCGCGCGCTACGGCACGCTGACGCTCGCCGAGGTGCTCGAGCCGGCGCTCGAAATCGCGACCGACGGCCTGCCGGCCAGCCGCCTGATGACGCACATGCTGACCGGCGTGCACGACAACCTGAAGCGCTGGCCGTCGTCGTCGGACTACCTGCGCGCGGACGGCACGCCGCTGCAGCCGGGCGACATCGTGCGCCAGCCGCTCGTCGCGAACACATTGCGCACGCTGATCGACGCTGAACGCGGCGCGGCCTCGCTGGGCCGCGAGGCGGCGATCATGCACGCGCGCGACGTGTTCTACAAGGGCGACCTGGCGGAGAAGATGGCGCGCTTCTCGCAGCGGGAAGGCGGCTTTCTCGATTACGACGACCTCACGGAATTTCGCGTGGGCATCGAGCCCGCGGTGAAGACCACGTATCGCGGCTACGAGATCTATACGTGCGGGCCGTGGTGCCAGGGGCCGGTGCTCGCGCAGACGCTGAACATTCTCGAATACAGCGACATGGCGTCGTTCGGACCGAATTCGCCGCGTTCGCTGCATGCGATTCTCGAAGCGCTGAAAGCGTCGTTCGCCGATCGGCACGCGTTTTACGGCGACCCGGATTTCGTCGACGTGCCGATTCGCGGCTTGATCGACAAGCGCTACGCGCGCGACTGGTACGAGCGGATCGGTCCGCGCGCATGGAACACGATGCCGTCGCCGGGCAATCCCTGGGCCTATGAGGAGCGCGAAGCGCCGCGCGCTTATGCTGCGCCTGCGCCGCAACCGGGCGCGCTCGGTTCGGATACGAGCTACGTGTGCGTCGTGGATGCCGACGGCAACGGCTTTTCGGCGACGCCGAGCGACGGCGTGCGCTACACGCCGGTGGTGCCGGAGGTCGGCGTGGTGCTGTCGCCGCGCGGCTTCCAGAGCTGGCTCGATCCCGCGCATCCTTCGTCGCTCGCGCCGCGCAAGCGGCCGCGCCTCACGCCGAGCCCGGCGCTGATGCTGAAGGACGGCAAGCTCGCGATGGTGTTCGGCACGCCCGGCCTCGACGTGCAGCCGCAGGCGATGACGCAGCTCGTCGTCAACATCGTCGATCACGGCATGGATCCGCAATCGGCGATCGAGCAGCCGCGGGTCGCGACGTTCAATTTCCCGGCGTCGCAGCATCCGCACAATTACACGCCGGGGCAGATGTGCGCCGAGGGCCGCATTCCGGCTGCGACGCTCGACGAGTTGGCGGCGATGGGCCACGACGTGACGCGCTGGCCCGATTTCATCGCGCAGGCGGGCGCATTGTGCGCGATCTGCTGCGATACGCCGCTCGGCCCGCGCGTGGCCGGCGCCGATCCGCGTCGCACGGCGTACGCGACCGGCTGGTGACGGCGTGAGCGCGCCGCGCGCATCGTCGCGGCGACGCTGACGCCTCACGTGTCGTTGTCCTGACTGTTCTGTTCGTCCTCTCCGTTCCCTTTCTTCGTCTCCGCAAGAAAAGCGCCGGCCGCATCGATCGCCGGCGCTTTTCTTGCGTTCGCGCGGCGGGCCGCATCACGGCCTGCCGCGACTTTCCCTCGTTCATCCGTTTCGCGCGCCGCGCCCGTCGGCTCGACGAAAACCGGATAACGCCGCGCGATAAACGGATTTCGGATTCGAAATATGGCCGGTTATTTTCAATTCGTCGTCGATGTGCGCCGCATGCGGGCACGGGTGGACGCCGAATTCAACATGACACGAGGGGTACTAAGTGAAACACAAGCTTCTTGCCGTGCTGTCGTTGTCGGGATGTTTTGTGCAGGCGGCTCATGCGCAAAGCAATGTAACGCTGTATGGCATCGTCGACGCGGGCTTGACCTACAACTCGAACAGCGGCGGCCATTCGCTCACGTCGCTGACGAGCGGCAACGGCATGGGCGACCGCTTCGGCCTGCGCGGCAAGGAAGACCTCGGCGGCGGTCTCGCGGCCGTGTTCGACGTGGAAAGCGGATTTTCGATCGTCAACGGCACGACGAGCCAGGGTGGCACGTTCTTCGGCCGCCAGGCATACGTCGGACTGCAGAGCGATTATGCCGGCGCACTGCTGCTCGGCCGGCAGACCGCGCTATCGAACGACTATGTCGCGCGGTTCTCGTCGGGATCGACGTGGGCGGCGGCGGGCACGGGCTACGGCTCGCACGTCGGCGACATCGACAACCTCGTGGCGCTGAACCGCACGAACAACTCGGTGAAGTACCGCATGCCCACATGGCGCGGCCTGACGCTCGCCGGCGCGTACAGCTTCGGCGGCGTGGCCGGCGATGTTTCGCAGAACCAGATCTGGCAACTGGGCGCGGACTACGCGAACGGTCCGTTCAAATTCGCGGCCAGCTATCTGCTCGCGAAGAATCCGAATTATTCGTTCTTCGGCAATACGCAGAAAAGCAGCGCGACGGCGAGCAACCTGTCCAGCAACCCTGCATATGCCGGCTTTGCGTCGGCGGGCTCGCAGCAGATCGTCGCGGCGGGCGCGGGTTACCAGCTCGGCTCGCTGGTGATCGACGCGATGTACAGCAACGTGCAGTTCAGCAACCTCGGCGCGACGCCGGTTGCCGGGCTCACCGCGCGAGAAGCTGCGTACCGCGGCGAAGCGACGTTCAACACGGGCGAACTGAACTTGCAGTACTACGTGAGCCCGGCGTTCCTGCTCGGCGTTGCGTACAACTACACGAAGCTCGACGGCGCGGACGGCGAGCACGCGCACTACTCGCAACTGAACTGGGGCGGCCGCTATTTCCTGTCGAAGACGACCGACCTCTATGCGGTCGGGGTCTGGCAGCGCGCGGCGGGTACCGATTCGACCGGCCGTCCGGCGGTCGCGACGATCACCGGTCTGACGCCGTCGAGCGGCCGCTCGCAGTTGGTCGTGACGGCCGGCATCACGAAGAAGTTCTAGCGGATCACGGACATGCATACGTCGAAAATTTCCCCGCTCCGCGTACGCGACTCGCATCCGTTGCTGCGCGTGGTGTTCGCGAGCTTCGCGGGCAGCATGATCGAGTGGTACGACTTCACGGTGTTCAGCGCGTCGTCGGCGCTGGTGTTCAACAAGCTGTTCTTCACCCGTTTCGATCCGCTGCTCGGCCTGCTGCTGTCGCTGCTGACGTATGCGGTCGGCTATCTGGCGAGGCCGCTCGGCGGCGTGCTGTTCGGGCATTTCGGCGACCGCATCGGCCGCAAGCCGATGCTGATCGTCGCCTTCCTGATGATGGGCGGAGCGACGGTGCTGATGGGCGCGTTGCCGACCTACGCGCACGTCGGCCTCGCCGCGCCGCTCGCGCTCGCGTTGCTGCGCATCGTGCAGGGGCTCGCGCTCGGCGGCGAGTACGGCGGCGCCGCGCTGCTCGTGTCGGAAAGCTGTCCGCCGAACCGGCGCGGACTCTATTCGAGCTCCGCGCTGATCGGCCTGTCGGCGGGAACGATGCTCGGCACCACGGTATTCGGCGCGTTCCGGCTCCTGCCGGAGCCCGCGTTCATGAGTTGGGGCTGGCGCATGCCGTTTCTGCTGTCCGTCGTGCTGGTGGTCATCGGCTTGTGGATCCGGATGCGCGTCGACGAAACACCGGCGTTCAGGCGCATCGAGAACACGCGCCAGATTCACAGGCTGCCGGTCCTGCAGGTGCTGCAGCACGACATGAAACGGGTGCTGCTGATTTGCGGCGCGCGTTCCGGCGAAACCATGCAATACAACATCGTGGCCGTGTTCGCGCTGCGCTACGTGACCCAGTATCACGGCGTGCGCGCGACCGTGTATCTGTCGGCGATAAGCCTGTCGGCGCTGTTGTCGATCGCCGTGCTGCCGCTCGCCGGCGCGCTGTCGGACAAGGTGGGACGCCGGCCGGTCGGGCGGCTCGCGGGCGCGACGGCCGTGCTGTTCGGCGCCGCGTTCATTCCGCTCGTGAGCACCGGTGCGCCGGTCTGGGTGACGCTAGGCGTGGTGCTGATGCTCGGCGTGTCGACGGGCATCGGCAATGCGCTGCCGAGCGCGTATTTTCCGGAACTGTTCGATCCGCGCGTGCGTTACACCGCGGTGTCGCTCGGCTACCAGATGGGTACGGTGGTCGGCGGCCTGACGCCCGCGCTGTCGACGCTGCTGTTCATGTACTTCGGCGTCGATGCGATCGCCGCGTACATCGTGTTGGCCGGATTGCTGGTGCTGGGCTGCTTCACCGCGTTGCCGGAGACGCTCGAAACGAAACTGCCGCGGCGGGCGGCGGGCAACCCGTGAGGGTTCGCCGGCCGCGCAAAACGACGGCTGCCGGCTAGCGCCGGTCGGCAACGTTCAACGGGTGTTGCGCACGACCAGCCGGTTCGCCACCGAACGCACGCCGCGCACGGACCTCGCCGCGGTCCCCGCGCGCGATTTGTTCGCGCTGCGGCACCCATCCGGCGAGCGTGACCACGCCAATGCGCGCACTCACGCGGATTCCCGACGCATCGAGCGCCGGCGCGCGCCGCAGCGCGCTGCGAACGTCGCGAGCGAGCACGCTGTCCGGGCGGTTCTGCAGGCGCGAGGCCGGGTCCGCCGCCGCGTGGGCCGCGGCGTCCGGTGCGGCGCCCGTCACGGCCGACGGCGCAGCGGCGGCCGCCTGCGCGCTCACGTGCAGCGCGCAACCCGCGACGATGACGACGGCGGCGAGCATCGCGCGCCGCCGCCGGCCGCGAGCGCCCGCAAGCGCGCCCGTCGGCGCATCGATCAACGCGCCGGCACCCACGGCCGCACCCATCCCAGCCCCGCCGACGTACCCGCCTTCGGGATGTACTCGCAACCGATCCAGCCGTCGTAGCCGAGCGAATCGACCAGATCGAACAGATACGGATACTTGACCTCGCCCGCATCGGGCTCGTGGCGATCCGGCACGCCCGCCGCCTGAATATGGCCGACGGTCGAGAACAGCGTCTCCAGCTTCACCGCGAGATCGCCTTCGACGATCTGGCAGTGGTACAGATCGAACAGCACCTTCAGGTTCGGCGCGCCGACTTCGCGGCAGATCTCGTGCGCGTCCTGCTGGCGGTTCAGGAAATAGCCGGGCATGTCGCGCGTGTTGATCGGCTCGATCACGACCGTCTTGCCGTGCGCCGCCGCCTGTTCGGCCGCATACGCGAGGTTGCGCAGATAGAGGTCGCGGCGGCTCGCGCGGTCCGCTAAAAGCACATTCGCTGGACGAGATAGAGAAGGCCATTGCTAAAGCGCTGAAGACTCTTACGGGGAAGCCGTTCGTAGCGAACATCTCGCACTTTGTTGCCGCGGAACCAAATGGCGCTGACGTTTTTCCTGGCAAGCCTGGCGCGGTGTCGATGCAACTCAGCGTGGTGCCGCCGGCCGACTACGCTGAACTTGGGTCTCTCCATGGGACGGAGATACAAAAGAGAAGTGACCGTCCGGATTGCTGCGTTTGGTAGACCTCTATGGCGACGAGTTTTCTTTCATTTTTCATGCAGTGGTGGGTGGCATATGTGTACTGAATCAGCATGAAGACATGGGCGGCAATTCATCGAACACCACTCATCGACTCGCGTAACTTGTAGTCAGGCGATCTTGGTAGCACGGTCGCCTCTTAAAGACCTGTGCCGGAGGAGCGATGTTTTCATTCAGCGTATTGAAAGTACTCAATAAGTTTGCGCGGTTGTTGCTGATCCCGCTGGTGGCAATCGCCATCAATATTGACTTTCCGATTCACCAATCGTCAGGCGAAAGTGCGGCCGCACACATGATTGGCGGCATCGTTTTCTCCTGCTTCGAGGCATTTGGGGTAATGACGCTGGTCGACCATGCCTTGTTTTCCTTGAGAGGTATTTGCCCGAAGACACCATTTTCAGCATCGTGGGCCTTGTACTTTTGACTTTTTGCCTCTACGGGGTTTCGTTCTTTTACTATCAGTTGCCGCCGTCTCCCTTCAATCCTGCTTGGCACTTCGCTGCGGGCTGTTATGCCTTTGCTCTATTCGAGCGTAATGCGCTTTTTGCCTCTTTGACGGCGACAGCGGCGCAGCGTGCGGAACAGCTCGTTGCAGACCGACATTGAGTCGGAGCCATAATGGGTCGAAGTGCCTCCGTCAAGTAATACAGTTAGCAGATCCGGTTTCTGCGACGTAGTAGCGGTCATCAGCGTCAACTACGGCATACGGGCGCCAAAAAGCAAAACCGGCCAAGAATGGCCGGTTTTTTTTATGCCTGCTGCTGCATCAACTTCCGCGCACAGCCCTCTCGGGCTAACACAGCTTTCCGAAAAAGTAAAATGCGTCCGAACGAGAAATAAGGCATAACCTGCCCGCTGTGGACAGGTTATGCCTTACGGCACAACAACTTTCCCGGTACTTCGGGGATGTCGGATGGTGGAGCCGGCGGGAATCGAACCCGCGTCCGTAAGCAGTCCACAACCAGTTCTACATACTTAGTTCAGTCATTTGATTTAACCGCACCGACGCGGACGAACACGCTTCGTTACGGCGAGCCACTTGATTTTCGGCCCCGGCACCGTGGCGCAACCGAGGATTATCTGACGTAAATGACCTCGCTGGTCTTGCGACCCTGACCCGTCAGCGAGTCAGTGCGAGGTTGGCGGGGTTAAGCCGCCAATGCGTACGTTTCGTCGTTCGCAGTTACTTAAGTCCCATTGATTTACGAGGTGACGGGTCCTCGGTATGCCCTGAGTTGCTTCATTACCCACGTCGAAACCAGGTCGGCCCCAACTAGGAACAGCAATTATCCCATAGTTTCCGGGATGGAGCGAACCGCGGTCTTTTCAAGTGCGGATGGCGGGGCCGACGCGCCGCAGCAGCGCAAGCAGCGTGTCGGCCGAGTCGGCCACGTAGTGCGCGTTCCAGTCGAGCGGCGGCAGCTCGTTGCCGCAGTAGCCGTAGGCGGCGGCGATCGTCGGCATGCCCGCTGCGTGGCCCGCCTGGACGTCGCGCAGATCGTCGCCGACATAGACCACGTGCTGAGGATCGACTCCGAGCGCGTTCGCCGCGTGCAGCAGCGGCGCCGGATGCGGCTTCGAGTAGGGCGTCGTGTCGCCGCTCACCACGCAGCCGGCGCGCACATCGAGGTGCAGCAACGCGACGAGCGGATCGGTGAAGCGCGCGACCTTGTTCGTCACGATGCCCCAGAGGACGCCGCGTGCGTCGAGGTCGTCCAGCAGCACGTCGATGCCCGGAAAGAGCACCGTCTCGACACGCAGATTCGCTTCATAGTTGGACAGGAACTCCTCGCGCATCGCGGGGAATTCGCGGTCGTCGGGGCGGACGCCGAATGCGGCGCCGATCAGCCCTCGCGCGCCCGCCGACGCCACCGGGCGCAGGCGTTCGATCGGCGCGGGCGGGAGACCGCGCGCAATGCGCATCTGGTTGGCGGCGGCCGCGAGGTCGGGCGCGGTGTCGGCAAGCGTTCCGTCGAGGTCGAACAGCACCGCGCGACAGGCGGCGAGCGCTGCGCCGTCATCCGGCGCACTACGTGGGATCGGGAGATTCATGAGCGGATAAGGACGATGCGGTGTGCGTGCTTCACGCGTCGCGCCGGCAGGCCAGCAGATAGTTGATGCTCGTGTCGTCGGACAGCGCGAAGTGGCGCGTCAGCGGAGCATACGTGATGCCCTTGATGTCGGCGGTACGCAGGCCTGCGTCGCGCACGAACGACGCCAGTTCCGACGGGCGGATAAAGCGCGCATAGTCGTGCGTGCCCTTCGGCAGCAGGCGGGCGATGTACTCGGCGCCGATCACCGCGAACAGGTAGGACTTCACGTTGCGGTTCAGCGTCGAAAAGAACACCCAGCCGCCGGGCTTCACGAGCGTCGCACACGCGGCGACGATCGCCGCCGGCTGCGGCACGTGCTCGAGCATTTCCATGCAGGTGACGACGTCGTACGACGCAGGCTCCCGGGCGGCCAGCGCCTCGGCCGCGATTTCCTCGTACTCGACGGTAATGCCGCTCTCGAGGCTATGCAGATCGGCGACGCCGAGCGCTTCGGACGACAGATCGATGCCTTTCACGCTCGCGCCGAGCCCCGCCATCGACTCGGACAGAATGCCGCCGCCGCAGCCGATGTCGAGCACACGCTTGCCGGCGAGGTGTGCATGCTTGTCGATCCAGTCGAGCCGCACTGGGTTCAGCTCGTGCAGTGGCTTGAACTCCGCATTCGGGTCCCACCAGCGATGCGCGAGATCGCTGAATTTCTGGAGTTCGTGCGGATCGGCATTCGTCATGTTGGTCTGTCGCGGGTGTGGCGGGGGGAAAGGGTAAGCCCTGAGTATATAGGCCGGGCAATGAGGCGGCAAAATGCCCGCCGGATCCCAGGGAGCATTGAGAGGGCTGGTGGTTGGCTGGAGAAGCCAAATGAAACGCCCCGCCGGAGCGGGAAGCCAAACAAGAAAAAGCCCCGCCGAAACGGGAGACCAAACAAAAAAAGCCCCGCCGAAGCGGGGCTTTGCGACTTGCAGTCGAGGCTTGCTGCTTACTGACGCGGCGTGCCGACGACTTCGACTTCCACGCGGCGATCCGGCGCGAGGCAGGCGATGAGAGCCTTGCGGTTGCGCTGGTTGCAACCGGTCGTGACCGGCTGACGCTTGCCCTTGCCTTCCGTGTAGATACGGTCGGCCGGGACGCCCTTGCTGACCAGATAAGCCTTGACGGCTTGCGCACGGCGCATCGACAGGCGGTCGTTGTAGGCAACGGTACCGATACGGTCGGTGTGGCCGGTTGCCACGACGACTTCGAGGTTCAGCGCTTCGATGCGCTGTGCCAGGTCGTCCAGCTTTTCCTTGCCAGCCGGCTTCAGGATGGCCTTGTCGAAATCGAACAGCGTTTCAGCTTGATAGGTAACCTTCTGGCTTTGGATAGCCGGTGCCGGCGGCGGAGCGACCGGCGGTTGCGGAGCCTGGGCAACGAGGGCGCCGTCGCACTTCGCGTTAGCCGTTGCAGGCGTCCAGAACGCATCGCGCCAGCAAAGCTCGTTCGTGCCGTTCATCCACACCCACTCGCCCGTACCATTCACCCAGTTGTCATTCACGGCTTGTCGCGACGCCGGCACCGACTGTGCCGAGGCGGATGCAGCCATTACTGCGGTAGCTGCAATGAACGCGAGCTTTGAAAGTTTATTCATATTTCTCCTCTCGAAATTGAGATTACCGCAGGTTTACTGCGAGCCTGATGACGAAGACAAGTCATACATTGCTCGAAGTATAGCATTGGTGCGTTGCGGGGAACGCTTTGTGTGGACTCCGAGCACGCGTCTATCTTTGTGCGTTGGCATTTTGCCATATCGTTCCCTTCCAACGAAAAAAAAGTTCCCTCCTTTTGGCACTACCCCACGAATGTGGTGCTAGTGCAACAGAAAAGCGCCGTCTGGCAAGGCTTTGCGGGCGATTGTCGCAGTGTCGGGACGACGTGCGAGCAGTGTCCTCTACTCGTCTGATGAGTGCGCCAAAACTGCGCAGACCGCGTTATGGCCCCTCATTCAGCGGGGCGTTTTGAGCCGGCCGCCGATGTCCTGCTAATAGGTATACGTCGTTGGCGGGCGGGGGTGTCCCGCATGGTAGAATTGCCTGATATCCGCTGCGTCCGCGGCGTCCATGCGACATCGGGATGCGTGGCGGTCGTGCAGCTGGCCAATCTGGTCATGGCCAGTTTCCGGCGGCTATCCGGGGGGCTATCCGTCTTGCCACCCGCGGTACCGTCCGCGTCTCCATCAGACATCGATAATGGATCAATTCGCCAAAGAGACCCTGCCAATCTCCCTCGAAGAGGAAATGCGCCGCTCGTATCTCGATTACGCGATGAGCGTGATCGTCGGGCGTGCACTGCCGGATGTTCGCGACGGTCTGAAGCCGGTGCATCGGCGGGTGCTGTACGCGATGCACGAACTGAACAACGACTGGAACCGCGCGTACAAGAAGTCGGCGCGTATCGTCGGCGACGTGATTGGTAAGTACCACCCGCACGGCGACACCGCGGTCTACGACACGATCGTGCGCATGGCGCAGGATTTCTCGCTGCGCTACATGCTGGTCGACGGTCAGGGCAATTTCGGGTCGATCGACGGCGACAACGCCGCCGCGATGCGTTACACCGAAATCCGGATGGCGAAGATCGGCCACGAACTGCTGGCCGACATCGACAAGGAAACGGTCGACTTCGGGCCGAACTACGACGGCAGCGAGAGCGAACCGCAAATTCTGCCGGCCCGGATCCCGAACCTGCTGATCAACGGCTCGTCGGGCATTGCGGTCGGCATGGCGACCAATATCCCGCCGCACAATCTCAACGAGGTCGTCGACGCTTGCCAGCATCTGCTTAAGAATCCGCAGGCATCGATCGACGAGCTGATCGAGATCATCCCCGCGCCGGACTTCCCGACGGCCGGCATCATCTACGGCGTCGCCGGCGTGCGCGACGGCTATCGCACCGGCCGCGGCCGCGTCGTGATGCGCGCGGCCACGCACTTCGAGGAGATCGACCGCGGGCAGCGGATGGCGATCATCGTCGACGAACTGCCGTACCAGGTGAACAAGCGCTCGCTGCTCGAGCGCATCGCCGAGCTCGTGAACGAGAAGAAGCTCGAAGGCATCTCGGACATCCGCGACGAGTCGGACAAGAGCGGGATGCGCGTCGTGATCGAGTTGAAGCGCGGCGAAGTTCCCGAGGTCATCCTCAATAACCTGTACAAGGCCACGCAGCTTCAGGACACGTTCGGCATGAACATGGTTGCGCTCGTCGACAACCAGCCGAAGCTCCTGAACCTGAAGGAAATGCTCGACCATTTCCTGTCGCACCGGCGCGAGGTGCTGACGCGGCGCACTGTATACGAACTGCGCAAGGCGCGCGAACGCGGCCATGTGCTGGAAGGCCTCGCGGTCGCGCTTGCGAATATCGACGAGTTCATCGACATCATCAAGGCCGCGCCGACGCCGCCGATCGCGAAGCAGGAGCTGATGGCGCGCCCGTGGGATGCGTCGCTCGTGCGCGAGATGCTGAGTCGCGCGGAGACGGAGAACGCGGCGGCCGGCGGCAGCGTTGCCTATCGTCCGGAAGGGCTGAGCCCGATATACGGGATGCAGGCTGACGGGCTGTATCGCCTCTCCGACACCCAGGCGCAGGAAATCCTGCAGATGCGTCTGCAGCGGCTGACGGGGCTCGAGCAGGACAAGATCACCGGCGAGTATCGCGAAGTGATGGCGCAGATCGCCGACCTGCTCGACATCCTCGCGCGTCCCGAGCGTATAACGGTCATGATCTCCGACGAACTCACCGCGATCAAGGCCGAATTCGGCGACAAGCGGCGCTCGAAGATCGAGTTGAACGCGACCGAGCTGAACACCGAGGACCTGATCACGCCGCAGGACATGGTCGTCACGATGTCCCACGCGGGCTACGTGAAATCGCAGCCGTTGTCCGAATATCGCGCGCAAAAGCGCGGAGGTCGCGGCAAACAGGCGACGTCGATGAAGGAAGACGACTGGATCGACACGCTGTTCATCGCGAACACGCACGATCACATCCTGTGCTTCTCGAATCGCGGCCGCGTGTACTGGGTGAAGGTCTACGAAGTCCCGCAGGGCTCGCGCAACGCGCGTGGACGTCCGATCGTCAACATGTTTCCGCTGCAGGACGGCGAGAAGATCACCGTCGTGCTGCCGGTCAAGGAGTTCTCGGCCGACAAGTACGTGTTCATGGCAACCGCGCTCGGCACGGTGAAGAAGACCCCGCTCGAGGCGTTCAGCCGCCCGTTGCGCAAGGGTATTATTGCGGTCGGTCTGGATGACGGTGATTATCTGATCGGCGCCGCGATCACCGACGGGCAGCACGACGTGATGCTGTTCTCGGATTCCGGCAAGGCCGTGCGCTTCGACGAGAACGATGTGCGCCCAATGGGGCGCGAAGCGCGCGGTGTAAGGGGCATGCAACTTGACGACGGCCAGCAGGTCATAGCGCTTCTCGTGGCCGGCGATGAGCAGCAATCGGTGCTTACCGCCACGGAGAACGGCTACGGCAAGCGCACGCCGATCACCGAGTACACGCGTCACGGGCGCGGTACGAAGGGAATGATCGCAATCCAGACGTCGGAGCGTAACGGCAGGGTGGTCGCCGCGACGCTGGTCGATCCGGAAGCCCAGATCATGCTGATTACGACAACCGGCGTGCTGATTCGCACGCGCGTGTCGGAAATCCGTGAAATGGGACGTGCGACGCAAGGTGTTACACTCATCAGCCTTGATGAGGGCACGAAGCTTTCCGGCTTGCAGCAAATCGCGGAAGCGGACGCGGACGGCGATGCCGACAGCGCGCCCGCCGAAGGCGAAGCTGGCGAAGGTGACGGGCAGTAAGTAATGCAAGCGGCGGCAAGCGGCGGTCCGCGAGAAGCGGATTGCATCCGTGCCGGATAGTGTCGCGACGGCATGCGGCGGGCGCATCGAAGCGCCCCGCGGTTCTCGCGTCAGACGTTTCGACTTTATCTCTCTAAGGGAATTGATGATGCAAAAACGATTCAAGCAGGTGATGTTGCTGGCCGCTCTCGTGCCGACCTTCGCCATGGCACAGGCGCTGAACAGCCAGCAGGCTCCTGCTGCCGCCGCTCCGGCAACGGCTGCTGCCCCGGTCGACCCGGCCAAGCAGGCCGCGATCAAGGATCTGCTCGACGCGATCGACGCGGACAAGCTCGTCGGCGCAATCGGCAACAGCGCGCAGATGCAGGCAAAGCAGCTGGTTCCGGCGATCCTGTCGGACGCACTGTCCGAAAACAAGACGCTGACGGACAAGCAGAAGCAGGCCGCCGTGCCGTCGCTGCAGAAGAACTCGGTGCAGAAGCTGGTTGACTCGGCGGGCCAGGTCTTCACGACCGACGCGTTCCGTCAGGACGCAATGCAAGCTCAGTACGAAGCGTACGCAAAGTACTACAGCGTGCAGGAAATCAAGGACCTGACCACGTTCTACCGCAGCCCGACGGGCCGCAAGTTCATCCAGGTGCAAGACCAGGTCGGTCGCGACGTGGTGAGCGGCCTGATGCAGAAGTACATGCCGCAATCGATCCGCGCGACGCGCGACCAGGCCGACAAGGAAGTCGCCGCGGTCAAGCCGGGCAAGTAAGTCCGCAGCACGCCGCCGCGAACGCGGCAAAGGCGTGCCGGTGCCCGGGGCGCCCGCGTTGGCGGGTTGCCTGTGACAGTGCGATAATGGCCGTTTGCGCAAAAGCGCGAACGGCCATTTCTTTTTTTGGGCGCGTGATCCGGCCTTTCATTGCCGCGGCCGCCTGATCCGGGGATATTTCAAGATGCGCGTGTTCAACTTTGCAGCCGGACCTGCGGCATTGCCCGAGGAAGTGCTCCGCGAAGCGGCGGGTGAAATGCTCGACTGGCATGGCAGCGGGATGGGCGTGATGGAAATGAGTCACCGCGGCCCGGAATTCATGTCGATCCATGCCGACGCGCTGCTCGATCTGCGTGAGCTTCTTGCGGTGCCCGCGAGCCACCAGATCCTGTTTCTGCAGGGCGGCGGCATCGGCGAAAACGCAATCGTGCCGATGAACCTGTTCGGCGCCAAGCCGCGCGCCGATTTCGTGATCACCGGCTCCTGGTCGCAGAAGTCGCAGAAGGAAGCGCTCAAGTACGGCGACGCGCACATCTGCGCAAGCGGCAAGACGGAGCAGGGCTTCACGCGCTCGCCGGCACGCGCCGAATGGCAGCTGTCGGACGATCCGGCCTACGTGCATCTGTGCTCGAACGAGACGATCGACGGCGTCGAGACGTTCGACATCCCCGACCTCGGCGATATTCCGCTCGTCGCGGATGCGTCGTCGCACATCCTGTCGCGTCCGATGGACGTCGCGAAGTACGGCGTGCTGTACGGCGGCGCGCAGAAGAACATCGGCATGGCGGGCGTCACGATCGTGATCGTGCGCGAGGATCTGCTCGATCGCGCGATGCCGATCTGTCCGTCCGCGTTCGAATGGAAGACCGTCGCGGCGAACAACTCGATGTTCAACACGCCGCCGACGTACGCGATCTACATCGCGGGTCTCGTGTTCAAGTGGTTGAAGCGCCAGGGCGGCCTCGCCGCGATGGAGGCGCGCAATATCGAAAAGGCGAAGCTGCTGTACGACACGATCGACGCGAGCAGCTTCTATGTGAACAGGGTGGAGAAGGGCGTGCGTTCGCGGATGAACGTGCCGTTTTTCCTCGCCGACGAATCACGCAACGAAGATTTCCTCGCCGGCGCGAAGGCGCGCGGGCTGTTGCAGCTGAAGGGCCACAAGTCCGTCGGCGGCATGCGGGCGTCGATTTACAACGCGGTGCCGCTCGAAGGCGTCAAGGCGCTTGTCGAGTATATGAAGGAATTCGAAGCGAAACGCGCGTGATCGGGGCGTTGCCCCGCGGCGCGCGCCGCATCCTTTCAGACTGCCGGTCTCACGCATGGAAGACGAACTCAATTCAAAACTGAAGCCGCTGCGCGATCGCATCGACGCGATCGACACGCAGCTGATCGCGCTGCTGAACAAGCGCGCGGCAGTGGCGCTGGAAGTCGGCGAAGTGAAAAAGCACTACAACGCGCCGGTGTTCCGTCCGGAGCGCGAAGTGCAGGTCATCGCGCGTCTGCAGCAGATGAGCGAAGGTCCGCTCGAAGACGTGCACATCGCCGCGATCTGGCGCGAGATCATGGCCGCGAGCCGTGCGCTCGAAAAGACGCAGACGGTCGCGTTCCTCGGCCCGGTCGGCACCTACAGCGAGCAGGCGATGTTCGAGTACTTCGGCCAGGCAGTCGAAGGGCTGCCGTGTCCGTCGATCGACGAAGTGTTTCGCGCGGTCGAGGCCGGCGCGGCCGAGTTCGGCGTCGTGCCGGTCGAGAATTCGACAGAAGGCGCGGTCTCGCGCACGCTCGACCTGTTCCTGCAGACGCAACTCTTGATCGGCGGCGAACTCGCGTTGCCGATCCATCACAACCTGCTGACGCTGAACGGCACGCTCGCGGGCGTCACGCGCGTGTGCGCGCATCCGCAGGCGCTCGCGCAGTGCCAGCACTGGCTGAACGCGAACGCGCCGCATCTCGAGCGCCAGCCGGTGTCGAGCAACGCGGAGGCCGCTCGCGTCGCGGCCGCCGATCCGACCGTCGCCGCCATCGCCGGCGAGCGCGCGGCGACCTACTACGGTCTGCAGGTCGCGAGTGCGCTGATCCAGGACGACCCGCACAACCGCACGCGTTTCGTGATGATCGGCAAGACGCCGGCGGGCCCGAGCGGCTACGACCAGACGTCGACGATCGTGTCGGTGAAGAACGAGCCCGGCGCGATGTACCGGCTGCTCGAACCGCTCGCGCGCCACGGCGTGTCGATGACGCGTTTCGAGTCGCGGCCGGCGCGCGTCGGCACGTGGGAATACAACTTCTACATCGACTTCGAAGGCCATCGCGACGACGAGCGCGTGGCCGCCGCGCTGAACGAACTCGGCAGCAAGGCTGCGTTCGTGAAGATTCTCGGTTCGTATCCGCGCGCCCGCTAATCGCTGACAGTGGGGCGTTTCTCGCGGCGCGCATTGCGCCGGAAAAACCCCTCGACCTTACCTGAGGGGCGTTTGCCCCGGAGACGACATAGATGACAACGCAATTCGGCCCTAACTACGTGCGCGCGATCGCGCCTTATGTCGCCGGCAAGCCGATTTCCGAAGTGGCGCGCGAGTTCGGGCTCGACGAAGCGACGATCGTGAAGCTCGCATCGAACGAAAATCCGCTCGGCATGCCCGAGTCGGCGCAGCGCGCGATCGCGCAGGCCGCGAGCGATCTCGGTCGTTATCCGGACTCGAACGGCTTCGAACTGAAGGCCGCGCTCGCCGCGCGTTACGACGTGCCGCCGGAGTGGATCACGCTCGGCAACGGCAGCAACGACATCCTGGAAATCGCCGCGCACGCGTTCGTCGAAAAGGGCCAGTCGGTCGTCTATTCGCAGTACTCGTTCGCGGTGTATGCGCTCGCGACGCAGGGTCTCGGCGCGCGCGCGATCGTCACGCCGGCGGTCAACCACGGTCATGACCTCGACGCGATGCTCGCGGCGATCGCCGACGACACGCGGCTCGTGTTCATCGCGAATCCGAACAACCCGACCGGCACGTTCATCGACGGCGCGACGCTCGAAGCGTTCATCGCGAAGGTGCCGCGCAGCGTGGTCGTCGTGCTCGACGAGGCGTACACCGAGTATCTGACAGCCGACCAGCGCTACGACGCGATCGCGTGGGTGCGCCGCTACCCGAACCTGCTCGTGTCGCGCACGCTGTCGAAGGCGTATGGCCTCGCGGGCCTGCGCATCGGCTTCGCGATTGCGCAGCCGGCGCTGACCGACCTGATGAACCGTCTGCGTCAGCCGTTCAACGTGAACACGCTCGCGCAGGCCGCGGCGATCGCAGCACTCGCCGACAAACCGTTCCTCGAAAAGAGCGCGGCGTTGAACGCCGAAGGCTATCGCGTGCTGACCGCCGCGTTCGAGCGGCTCGGCCTCGAATACGTGCCGTCGTACGGCAACTTCGTGCTGGTGCGCGTCGGCCATGACGACGGCGCCGGCGATCGCGTGAATCTCGCGCTGTTGAAGCAAGGCGTGATCGTGCGGCCGGTCGGCAACTACGGCCTGCCGCAGTGGCTGCGCGTGACGATCGGCCTGCCCGAAGAGAACGCGGCGTTCGTCGCGGCGCTCGAACGCGCGTTGGCGGCGGCCTGACCGGCGCCGGCGCCGCCGGTGCGAGCGCGCGATCGGGCAGCAGTTCTTTCGCGCGTCGGAAGCCGTTTTGGCTTTCCGGCGCGCTTTTCGATTTTGGCGGTGAAGCAGTCGTGAGCGGGACTTCCGGATTTTCCTTCAGCAAGCTGGTGATCTTCGGCGTCGGCCTGATCGGCGGATCGCTTGCGCTCGCGTTGCGCGAGCGGGGCGCCGGCGGGCGCGTGGTCGGTGTCGGGCGCAACCGGCAGTCGGTGGCGCGTGCGCTCGATCTGCGCGTGATCGACGCGGCGGCGACGCTCGACGACGACGCCGCCATCGCCGACGCGCTGACCGGCGCCGACGTCGTGCTGCTCGCCGCGCCGGTCGCGCAGACGCACGCGTTGCTCGCGCGCATCGCGCCGCATCTCGACGCGACGACGATCGTCACCGACGCCGGCAGCACGAAGGGCGACGTGGTCGACGCGGCGCGAGCGGCGCTCGGCGCGCGCATCGCGCAGTTCGTGCCCGGGCACCCGATTGCGGGCAGCGAGTCGAGCGGTGTCGAAGCGGCATTGCCCGAGCTGTACGTGGGCCGCAACGTCGTGCTGTGCCCGCTGCAGGAAAACGCGCCGGCTTCGGTCGAGCGGATCGCCGCGATGTGGCGCGCGTGCGGCGCGCAGGTGAGCGAGATGTCGGCGCCGCAGCACGATCGCGTGTTCGCGTCTGTCAGCCATCTGCCGCATCTGCTGTCGTATGCGCTCGTCGACCAGATCCTCGCGTCGCCGGATGCCGCGCTGAAATTCTCGTTCGCTGCCGGCGGATTCCGCGACTTCACGCGGATCGCCGCATCGAGCCCGGAGATGTGGCGCGATATCTGCGTCGCGAACCGCGCGGCGCTGCTCGCCGAACTCGACGCGTACACCGACGTGCTCGCGACACTGCGCTCGGCGATTGCGGCCGGTGACGGCGCTGCACTCGAAGCGGTGTTCGCACGCTCGCGCGAGGCTCGCGCCGCATGGCAGGAACGCGGCGGCAAACCGGCTGGCACCGATGCAGCGGCCGACGCCGCCGAACAGTAATTCTCGCGCCCGACCAGAAACAGGACACGCTCATGGACTATCTCGATCTCGGCCCGTTCTCGCGGGCAACCGGCACGATCCGGCTGCCCGGCTCGAAGAGCATCTCGAACCGCGTGCTGCTGCTCGCCGCGCTGGCTGAAGGCAAGACGACGATCACGAATCTGCTCGATTCGGACGACACGCGCGTGATGATCGACGCGCTCGAAACGCTCGGCGTGAAGCTGCAGCGCGACGGCGACACGTGCGTCGTCAACGGCACGCGCGGCGCGTTCACCGCGCTGCGCGCAAGCCTTTTTCTCGGCAACGCGGGCACCGCGGTACGTCCGCTCACGGCCGCGCTGGCGGTGAACGGTGGCGAGTACCGCATCCACGGCGTGCCGCGCATGCACGAGCGGCCGATCGGCGACCTCGTCGACGGCTTGCGGCAGATCGGCGCGAAGATCGACTACGAAGAGAACGAGGGCTATCCGCCGCTGCGCATCCGGCCCGCGCAGATCGAAGTCGGCGCGCCGATCCGCGTGCGCGGCGACGTGTCGAGCCAGTTCCTGACCGCGCTCCTGATGACGCTGCCGCTCGTGCGCGCGCAAGACGGCATGTCGGTCGTCGAGGTCGACGGCGAGCTGATCTCGAAGCCGTACATCGACATCACGATCCGGCTGATGGCGCGCTTCGGCGTGAAGGTCGAGCGCCACGGCTGGCATCGCTTCGAGGTGCCGGCGGGCGTGCGCTATCAGTCGCCGGGGCAGATCATGGTCGAGGGCGATGCGTCGTCGGCGTCGTACTTCCTCGCGGCGGGCGCGCTCGGCGGCGGGCCGGTGCGCGTCGAGGGCGTCGGGCGCGCGAGCATCCAGGGCGACATCGGCTTCGCGGATGCGCTCGGCCGCATGGGCGCGAACGTGACGATGGCCGACGACTGGATCGAAGTGCGCGGGATCGGCAACGACCACGGCAAGCTCGACCCGATCGACATGGACTTCAACCTGATCCCGGACGCCGCGATGACGATCGCGGTCGCCGCGCTGTTCGCGGACGGCGCAACGACGCTGCGCAACATCGGCAGCTGGCGCGTGAAGGAAACGGACCGCATCGCCGCGATGGCGACCGAGCTGCGCAAGGTCGGCGCGACCGTCACCGAGGGCGACGACTATCTGGTCGTGAAGCCGCCCGCGCAATTGACGCCGAACGCGGCGATCGACACATACGACGACCACCGGATGGCGATGTGCTTCTCGCTCGTGAGTCTCGGCGGCGTGCCGGTGCGGATCAACGATCCGAAGTGTGTCGGCAAGACGTTTCCCGATTACTTCGAGCGCTTCCTCGCGCTGGCGCAAGCCTGACGTCGCGCCGCCCGGACAAGAATGAAAACCACGACTCGACCCTTTATTCCTACGCCGGTGATCGCGATCGACGGCCCCACCGCCTCGGGCAAGGGGACCGTCGCGGCGCTGGTCGCCGCGCATCTCGGCTTTCACCTGCTCGACAGCGGCGCGCTGTACCGCCTCGCGGCGCTCGCGAGCGTGCGCTACGACATCGCGCCCGACGACGCCGACTCGCTCGCGAAGCTGATCGACGATCTGCACATCACGTTTCGCGAGGGGCTCGCGCAGCTCGACGGCGTCGACGTGTCGGCCGACATTCGCGCGGAAGCGGTCGGCAACCGCGCGTCGGTGATCGCCGCGCATCCGTCGGTGCGCAGCGCGCTCGTTGCGCGTCAGCGGGCGTTTCGCAAGCCGCCCGGGCTCGTCGCCGACGGCCGCGACATGGGCACGGTGATCTTCCCTGACGCGGTGCTGAAGGTCTTTCTGACGGCCAGCGTCGAGGCCCGCGCGGCTCGCCGGCATAAGCAATTGATACAAAAAGGTTTTTCTGCTAATATGGATGACTTGCTCCGGGATTTGCGTGAGCGGGACGCGCGGGACAGTAACCGCGCGGCCGCGCCGCTTAAGCCCGCAGCGGATGCAAGGCTCCTCGACACATCGGCGTTGTCGATCGACGAGGCAGTCGGGCAGGTGGTGCAGTGGTACCGCGAATTGCCGGCGCCGAAGCATCACTGACCTGAAGTTCGAAGACGTAAGCAGTAGGTGCCCCGCAAGAGCGGGGTGTGTTTTAAACCCTTAACCCCGTGTGGCTTCGCCGGCCGCGGTCAATGTCACCGCATGACCCGCGAATCACCATGCAAATCCAGATTTTTATGTCCGACCTGCAAACCTCCACCCCGAATACCGAATCCTTCGCGGCTCTGTTCGAAGAGTCGCTGACCCGCCAGGACATGCGCGCCGGCGAAGTCATCTCCGCTGAAGTCGTGCGCGTCGACCACAACTTCGTGGTCGTCAACGCGGGCCTGAAATCCGAGGCCTACATTCCCATCGAGGAATTCCTGAACGACCAGGGCGAGGTTGAGGTTGCGGCGGGCGATTTCGTTTCCGTCGCGATCGACGCGCTGGAAAACGGCTATGGCGACACGATCCTGTCGCGCGACAAGGCGAAGCGTCTCGCTTCGTGGCTGTCGCTGGAAAAGGCCCTCGACAACAACGAACTCGTGACCGGCACGATCACGGGCAAGGTCAAGGGCGGCATGACCGTGATGGTCAACGGCATCCGCGCGTTCCTGCCGGGTTCGCTCGTCGACACGCGTCCGGTCAAGGACA